>Ga0307478_10000009_pt1 | contig 303166 bp, 231 predicted proteins | sample atmos_gasesECM4C_2_FD_203713 | JGI IMG/M metagenome (GOLD analysis project Ga0307478, IMG submission 203713) | Hardwood forest soil microbial communities from Morgan-Monroe State Forest, Indiana, United States - atmos_gasesECM4C_05 | ecosystem: Environmental > Terrestrial > Soil > Temperate...
CCTGTTGAAAGCCCGGATGAAAATCACAGCCTATAATCAACATGACGTTGGCTCCTCTCACGAGCCTTGGTCTTGTTCATCGCATACCAATCTACTCGCGACGGGCCAACGTCGTTATGCAATCAAGTGAAGCGAGGGATGACGATTTTTCTAACTCGAAGAGAGATGGCGAGACACTCTCGTGTCTCGCCATCAGTGTTCGAAGATTACAGCGAGCGCAGGAAGTCTAATATTTCCTGCTGCTGCGTGGGACTGAGGTCGAAGAACTGCTCCTCGACGGTGTTAGCTTCGCTGCCGTTGCTGGCGTGGCCCCGGATAGCCGTGATCAGGTTTGTGGTGCGGCCATCGTGCAGCAGGAAGATTCGCTGTCCGAGGCCCCACAAGGGAGCGGTTCGGAACTGTCCTCCACCCGCGGAACCTTGCGAAACGTTATCCGCCAGGCCGGTGCCCATGTTATGGATCTCAAGATCAGAGAAGGCATTTACTGGTTGCTTGCTCAACGACAATGTGAAGTTCGACGCTTGCGTTGTGCCTGGGGTCGGGTTGTGGCAGGTGCCGCATCCGATCGCGCTGAACAGGGAGCTTCCGGCGGATATCGACGACGCGCTGACACTCGATCCGTTCAGTACAACCCCGCCAGTTGGCGGCGGAGCCAGGGTGCGCATGAAGTTGGCAAATGCTGAGACGTCGTCGAGAATCGCTGGGCCCGTCGATCCTGGGTTGGACGTATCTTCCGGATAACCGGCTCCGCCAAGGTTCAGGCAACTCGCGGGCAGCCCAGTTTGAAGCTGGTCTTCACCCGGCAGCGGACGATCCTGGGGGAACAGAAGGTTGCTGATGCCCATCTCGACGTTGTAGGCCTCACCGGAAAAGATGTGGAGAGATTTGTTCTGCGCCTTCCAGCCAAACCGGCTGATGGTGCCGTCGTTGCCGTTGTGGTTGAATGTGCCGGAAATCCCAAGATTATTGTTGAGATTGACTAATTGATTGTTCAACAAGGTTGAGTCGTCAAGATTCTCGATCAAACCTGCGCCAAAGGTCGGAGTTGGAATTCGAAAGATGACATTGTTCTCCGCCACAGCAGTGGCGAAGCTGGGCTGCGGCAGCGCGGTGCTGCTGTTGCAGGTGCCGGCATCGGAGCGGCCGGTTACGGTGAACAGGTCCTCTACCCCGCCATTAGGAGCGTTGGTATTCACGGATCCGTTGTTGTTAAAGAAAAACGGAAATCGGGCTTCACGCGTCGGTCCGTTCGCCGTAATGAAAGATGGGACGGTATTGCCGGGAGCCACGCCATCGCTAGGGAACTGGAATTCGGGATTGGTGGCAGGACCAGTGCCGCCAATGGCGGGTTGCGCGTGGCATGAAACGCAACTGTTCGAGTTAAACCGCGGTCCCAGGCCGACATTCGCAGAGCCCGAAACCGTCTCCACTGCCTGGAAGCGAGTCTGCCCATCAGTGAAAAACGCAAGGATCCCAGAGGGATTGTTGGCCAACACCGAAGAGAGCGCCGCGCCGGTGCCGCGGTTGCCACTCTGAACACCGGGGTCAGTCTGAGTCAATGCCATTCCGGCGAGGAAGAGCACTGCCAAGGTCAATACGGATGCGAACCTAGCTGTCTTGATCACGGTTTCTCCTTGTCACTTGTTCCCACTTGGTTTGCTTTCGGTACTACCGTTGGAGTGTCCGGGGAACCAAATCCCGGGGAAGAAGCGGAGGAAATGCGGTCTTGCCTCCCCCGCCCAGGGAGCGCACTTCTTTAGGCGGAGCATGGGCTCCTCCTTAAAGGATTTGTCTTACTTGCCGAACGGCCAGGGACCGCAATGGCGACGAAATGCAGTTTTGGGTTCGGACAGATGCAGGAGCCTGGGATGTCCGAATCGGTGCGAGAAGTTCTAACGCAGATTTGTTCGGGCTTAACAAATAATCGTTGGGTGTTACGGACTCAGAACAGAGGGTCTGATCACGGAGCGGGATCATTCGATTTTTCTTGGGGATACGGATGATTTTCGGGAGGCACCTTCGAGTATTTGTGGACGTCCGGAAGAGCTTGAATGTTCGGAAAGCCGAAATTGTCTACGCAATTCAGGCTAGCGCGAATCGCCGAGCTTTTGACGCCCAATCCCTGAGGTCTTAGTGGACGAATTTGTAATCGACGATGGAAGCAGCCAACAGGCAGGTTTCGCCTTCCGTGGCTTTTTCCTGATCCTCACCCTTGTCCTGAGCCTTGGCCTGCTTTTCTCGCCCCTTGGCATCTTTGGAGCGGATCACACGACACTGGCAGAGCACGTTGCGGTTCCTCTGGCCAGAAATTTCTTCTGGCATTTCGAAGACCATCTCGATTAAAGCATTCACCGGCAAGGGGCGTGGCCCATGAAACAGCAGCCCAGTTTGGCTGATGTTTTCAATGGTGCCCTCGAACCACGTGCTGGTGTTATTCACGCGGTAACGAAGCTCCCTGTCCAGCTTCAGCCGCCGGGCTCGCGGCGTCCAGGATGGTCTCTTTTCCCGAGCGTGATTCCGACGGGGCATGGCTTCGGGGTTGGCGTGCTCCAGGCGCTGGGTGCGGCGCATGGTGGCCCAGTCATATTTGTATTCGGCCGCACACAGCAGACAGACTTGATAGTAGTCTCCGTCAGTACCGCGGCGTGGCCAGGAGAACTCGTGGGAGCATCGCCCGAGCATAAGGACATCCATGATCTTTTGCGGCATGGTGGTTACTTCCAGGCCCTGGGGGTCGGAAGCCAAATCATCTCCCAAAGACGCGTTCTTGGGTAGGTTACCTTCGTGTCTGTCACGACGTGCGCCGAACCTAAAACGAGTTGATGCAGATACTTACGCTGTAGAAAACGGCTTGAGCGAAGGATGGAGATCGAAGCGGACCATGCCGCCGAGGCTCCAGAGTGTATTATCGCGGCATGGGAAACGCCTATACAGGCGACGTTACAGCCTTCATTCTCGCCGGCGGTAAAAGCACACGAATGGGCGCTGACAAGGCATTTGTAGAGTGGGATGGAAGCACCCTGTTGGCGAGGGCGCTCAATGTGGCCCGGACCGTTACCCCAGCCGCACGCATTGTGGGAAGTCGCGAGAAATTTGCAGAGTTTGCCCCGGTCGTGGAAGATGAATTCCGTGACTGCGGACCGCTGGGCGGAATTCACGCGGCGTTGCTCGCCTCGCAAACGGAACTCAACTTGATTCTCGCCGTCGACATGCCATTTGTGTCAGCGACTTTCTTGGATTACTTGCTAAACCTGGCGAGGAACGCCCGCGACGCCGACGTGGTTGTCCCGCAAGCGGGCGGTCGCTGGCAACCGCTATGCGCGGTTTACCGCCGGAAATTTGCCGTCGCCGCTGAGAGTGCGTTGCGCGCTGGACGAAACCGAATCGATCGCTTGTTCGATGCGGTTCCACTTCGAGTGGTCGACGAAAAAGAGTTGGAAGGCGCCGGATTTTCGCTCAACATTTTCCGTAATCTGAATACGCCGGAGGATCTGGAAGCAGAAAAGCAGAGAGCCTGACGATAGTTAAAGCCGACTTTCCAGAGATAAACCATGCCCGACAGTATTAAGCCCGATAACACACAGCCTGACCTTGCTCAGCCCGGAAATGCTCAGCCCAGAAACGCTCAGCCCGGAAATGGTCAGCCCCGAAACAGTCAGCGACCCTATATCGAATTTCGAGAGGTCTCCAAGTCCTTTGGAGAGAAACCTGTGCTCGACCGTGTCAGCTTCAACGTGATGCCCGGCGAGACAGTTTGTATTCTGGGACGCAGCGGCGTTGGCAAGTCGGTTTCGCTGCAATTGCTGATGGGTTTTCTGAAGGCGGATTCGGGAAAAGTGATCGTTGCGGGCGAGGACATCACTAACTTTTCCGAACACCAGATGGAAGCCATTCGTAAGAAAGTCACAATGGTCTTTCAGAACGGAGCGTTGTTCGACTCCCTGACCGTGGGCGAGAATGTGGCGTTTCCGCTGCGCGAGGGCGGAGGGTTATCCGAAGAGCAGATTTACGAGATCGTCGACGGCTTGCTCAAGATGGTGGGCGTGCAGGAGATGCGCGACCTGCTGCCCTCGGATCTTTCAACCGGAATGAAACGTTCGGTCGCCATTGCCCGAGCGCTGTCAGCGCGGCCGGAGTGCATTCTGTATGACGAGCCCACGACCATGGTCGACCCTCTAATGGCTCAACTGCTCGGCGATCTGATCAAGCGGCTCAAGATTCAACTGAATCTGACCAGCATCGTTGTCACCCACGATATGCGTCTGGCCCAGAAACTCGCCGACCGAATTGTCTTCCTTCACGAAGGCAAGGCGATTTTTTTTGGAACTTGGGCGGAGATGGAAAAATCCACTGAGCTCATTGTGCAAGAGTTCTTCCAACTGGACGAATTAAAGCTCGAATGTTAAAGGCAGACGCAACTCATGCTCCGGACACGTTCGGTGAGTATCCACTACATATAAGAACCGGCAGCCGCGGATATTTCGCGAAGTTGGTATCGGTGAATGAAAGCTGGCACTGCAGGAAGGTCGAGCCCCTGTCGGAAGCTATGAGCCGGGCGTTTACGCAGTCAGCGCAGAGGCCTGCAGTTAGCGTGATGTAATTGTCTCCTGGCGGACCAGGCATATTTCGAACTCTGCACTTGTCAGAAACCCTGACGGACTAGTTCTTCCACAGTGAGCAAACTTGCCGCCGGTTCTCCGTTCATCATCCTCTCAACGTACTTCGCGATCAGATCGGCTTCAAGATTGACTGGATCGCCAGGTTTGAGCGAGTTAAGGTTCGTCATTTCGACGGTGTGCGGAATGATCGCAATTGTGCAAATCGCCCCTTCAAGCTTTGCCACGGTAAGGCTGATTCCCTCGATGCAAACCGAGCCTTTGTAGACCGTGTATTTCGCCACGTCATGCGGCAGTTCGATGCGCAGCCAGAAGTTTTCAGAGTCGGCGATGCGCTCCAGGGCGAGGAGCTTGCCAACGCCATCCACGTGGCCTTGCACGATGTGCCCGCCGAAACGGCCATCCGCCTTCATCGGCAGTTCAAGGTTGACGAGTGCGCCCCGGTGCATGCGCGAGAACGATGTGCGCTCCCAGGTTTCGGGCGCCAGATCGGCGCAGAATGATCCCGGCTTAATGTCGACCGCAGTCAGGCAAACGCCGCTCACCGCGATGCTGTCGCCGGGCTTCAGTTTCTTCGGCGTCTTCTCGGCAGCGATAGTGATGCGACGATTCTCGCCGCGTTGTTCAATACGCGTGACGTTCCCTACTTCTTCAACGATGCCAGTAAACATGAGGAGCCTCCCGCAATAGATAATCATAAATCCGCGGTCGTGTTATTGCGGTGGGACGCAGAGTATCTTAGTAGGGGAATAGGTTTTTTCCGAAGGAAGGAAACAGATTTCTGTGCCTCGTTCGACAGCCTTAAGGTGACGGGCGGCGTCAAATGAAAAGTGCTTATTCCCCGTAAGGGTCGCGCAAGTACCCCTCAACCGCGAAGTCTTCTCCGAATCGATGCAGATGAAAATCCTTTACCTGCGGGACCCCATTCATTTGGCCGAAGTCCGGGCCGGAGGCGAACGGAACCGATCCCGCATCCGCCATTATTTTGGGCGCGTAATACAGAAAAACTTTGTCCACGATGCCGGAAGCCAGCGCGATGCTGTTGACGGTCGCTCCACCTTCAATCATTACACTTGTAATTTCAAGCTCGCCGAGGCGACGCAAAATCGCGCGAATATCAGGACGTTCATCGCCCGCAGGTGGAAGCTGCTCAACTCGAACGCCGCGCGCCTCCAGTTCAGCCTTTTTACTTTCCTCTCCCGCTGAACAGAAAACCAGCACGTCGTCGTTGAAGGCATTTCCATTCGCGACGCTTTGTACGAGTCGCGATTGCAACGGTAGTCGCAGATGCGAATCGAGAATCACGCGCAACAAGGGGCGACGCCGCGGATTGCCGCTGCGATCGGTGAGCAGCGGATCGTCCGCGAGAACCGTTCCCACTCCTACGAGAATCGCATCGCTCTGGTGACGCTGCTGGTGCGCGTGAGCGCGCGCCGCTTCGCCGGTGATCCATCCGCCGGCGGGAGTTCCTGCTGCGCGATTCAATTCCGCTAAAGGTCGCGGAGCGATTTTGCCGTCAAGAGTCATCGCCGACTTCAGTGTCACCAGAGGAACACTGTGCCGTATGTAGCGAGCGAAGGGCTCGTTCAGACGGCGGGCTTCGGCCTCGAGGCGCCCCACTTCAACGTGCATACCCGCCGCCCGGAGCTTCTGAAAACCTTGCCCACTCACCTGCGGATTGGGATCTGGCATGGATGCGACGACTCGATGAATTCCGGCTGCGATCAAGGCATCGGTGCAAGGAGGCGTGCGGCCCTGATAGGAATGCGGTTCGAGATTGATGTACAGCGTCGCGCCCCGGGCCTTCGCACCCGCGTTCTCTAGAGCGAGCACTTCGGCGTGCTTTACGCCACTATAGGTATAAACGCCCGTGCCCGCGATGTTGCCGTTCGTATCGACGATGACGGCACCCACATAGGGATTCGGCGAGGCTAATCCGATACCCTGACGCGCCAAGTCGAGCGCGCGGCGAAGAAACTGCTCGTCAGTTGAATGCTCGAGCATGAATTCAATGCAACCAACCACACCGACGCGGAGAAAGAACCGGCGGAAAAAGAGAGCGGCTATAGCGCGCGCGGTGGAAACAGGTCGGTTTGACCGTCCTCCTCTGGCTCTTCGAGCGCAACCGCACCCGATTTTCCCTTCGGCCCTATCCTACGTGGTGCTGGAACGAACGAGAAAGGATCCTCGGCAGGCTCAGCAGGTGCTCTCGGGCGAAGAAGCCTTCGCAAGAACCACCAGAAAAGGCAAAGAAAAGCCACGGCGGTTAGGGCTTCGAGAAAAGAGTTCATGAGACGTCCCCTCCGCGCCTCTGTGCCTCCGTGGTGAGAAGCACTTCCTACTCGAACAGCGAATCCACAAATTCCTTTGGGTCGAACGGCAGCAGATCCCCGACTTTTTCTCCGACACCGACAAACCGCACTGGCAGCCCCAGTTCGCGCGAAATGGCAACCACAACGCCACCCTTGGCGGTGCCGTCGAGCTTGGTGAGAACGATGCCAGTAACTCCCGCAGATTCCGTAAACATTCGCGCCTGCTGCAAACCATTTTGGCCGGTGGTTGCGTCCATCACCAGCAGCGTCTCGTGCGGTGCTCCCGGAATGATGCGCTGAGCCGTACGCCGCATTTTCTCCAACTCCGACATCAGGCTCGTCTTGGTGTGCAGCCGGCCGGCGGTGTCGACGATCACGTAGTCCATCTTCCGAGCCGTGGCAGCCTGCAATGCGTCGAATAGCACAGCTGCGGGATCACCGCCCGGCTTCGTCTTGATCACTTCCGTACCGGTGCGCCCGCCCCAGATTTCCAGTTGATCGATGGCCGCGGCGCGAAAAGTATCGGCTGCGCACAGCAGCACGTTCTTGCCTTGCGATCGATACACCTGCGACAACTTGCCGATGGTTGTTGTCTTGCCCGTCCCGTTCACTCCAACGACTAAAATTACTTCGGGGGTTCCATCCAGGTTTTGAACTGGTCTTGTGTTCGCCGCATTCAGAATCGCCAGCAGCTCTTCTTTGAGAAGACGCTTCAGTTCCTGTACATCTTTGATCTGTTTACGGTCGGCTTTGTCGCGGAGCTTGCCCAAGACTTCTTGAGTTGTCGTCGAGCCTAGATCGGCGCCGATCAGTGTGGCTTCCAGATCGTCAAGCGTGTTGCGGTCGATTTCCTTGCCAAAGGCTACAACCTCTTCAATGCGTTCGGCCAGGTTCTCCCGCGTGCGCGTCACCGCCTGCTTCATGCGCTCAAAGAGGCCGGTTTTCTTTTCTTCAGTGCTGCCGAACAACGTTTGAATCATGAGAAAGCCTTAGACATGATTATAACGGTCAGCAGAGTGTCGTCGTGGCCTCGGGAATGGAAGCGGCAAGAAGAATGGTTAGACGCGCGATCTCTCGAGGTTGGCCGCTTCTGCGGGGGTGATCGGCGGAGCGGGAACCGCGGGAGGAACATCCGCTGCCGCATCAGCCACCACAGCTGCGGGTCTCTTGATCGAGATGCGTTGGATGCGAATCTCGCCGCGGCCGTAGACCGCCATCAGCGCTGCCACTGCCTCGGGATCAAGGCGCTTGCCGGCAAGATTCTGGATAATTTTCAAGGCCTCTTCTGGAGTGTGCGCATGCTGGTAAGGACGATTGGTGGTCAATGCATCGAAGGTATCCGCCACGGCGATAACCCGCGCCAGCAGTGGAATCTGATCGCCCTTGAGGCCATAGGGATAGCCGCGGCCATCGAGAGCTTCGTGATGCAGTTCAATTCCAGGAAGCATCTCGGCGAGCTGCGTTACCGGGCGCAGGATGTTGGCACCCTTGGTGGTGTGAGTCTTCATGACCTCGAATTCTTCTGCGGTGAGAGCTCCCGGCTTCTTGAGAATGCGGTCTTCAATGCCGATCTTACCCACGTCGTGAAGTTGGGCGGAGATCTGCAGCGTTTCCATGAAGGCGGCATCCTGCTTGAGTTCTTTTGCGATCAACAGTGCGTAGCGCGTAACACGGTCGGAGTGACCGCGAGTATAGGGATCTTTCTCATCGACTGCGCCTGCCAGCATCTGAATTGACCCCAGGAATAGAGCACGATTCTCCTCCGCAGCCCGCTTCAGATCTTCAACGAATTGTTCGAGCTCTTCCGACATGGTGTTAAAGGTCTCGGCTAGTTCGCCAATTTCGGTCCGGCTTCGCAAATGAGCACGCTGTGAAAAGTCTCCGCGCGCCAAGGCACGGCTGGACTGAGTGAGGATTTGCAACGGATTGGTAATTCTGCGAGCCGCGAAAATGCTGACGCCGATGCTCAGCAACGTCGCCAGCACCGCGAGTAGTCGCGCGGTACGCTGCATTTCGTAAACCCCGCGATAGGCCTCGAGCTGCGGCTTTTGCACCACCACCGCCCAATCGAGCGCGGTGACCGGACTGTAGGTGCCAAGCATCTCGACGCTGGCTTTGCCGTCCTGTACGGCGAATTCTTTGGTCGCGGCCAATTGTGCCTTATTGCCTTCGTCCACAAAATTGCGGACGATCTCCAGACTCTTCATGTCCTGCCCCGTCACATACTGCGGAGTTCCTGCCGCGACCAGGCGGCCCTGAGAGTCCACGACATATGGAATCAAGCCGCCGCCGCTGACCTCGTGCAAGCGGCGAATCAGGAATTGCAAATCCACAACCGCGCCCACCATGCCGAGAAAACGGCCGCCGTAGCTGACCGGACTGCTTACCAGCACAACCGTCCGCGGAATCTTGCCGTCTTCCACTTGAAGCGCCTGACCATTGTAGGCACGGCCATCGCGGGCTGCGTCATAAGCATGCTGCAACTCACGCTGCAGGAAGGCGTCCGGTGAGATGCGGCCGGCAGAAATCCCCTTGGCGTCGGAATTGAGCAATGTGGCATAGGCAAGATCGTCCGAGGACGAAACAAAGTTTTCCAGCAGGGCGCGCAATTCCGGCGCCTCGATGTTTTTTCGACCGATATCGCCACCGCTTGCCACCTGAATCGCAGACGAAAGGTTCGCCAGCATCATCCGAAGCGAGCGCTGGTGTTGCGAAAGATCGTCGGCCAGGGAACGAGTCACGGTATTTTGCAGCAGCATCTCGTTCGTTTTCAGCCGATCGCGGTTTATCGCCTCCACCTGGGCCGAGTAAAAATACATCGGAACGATGCTGATCACCAGCAGCACGCCGAGAATCACGTACAAAATCGGAATACGCAGCGGCGGTGGTGCTGTCGAGGGCAGACTGCTCCCCGGGCTGAGATCGGGAGCGCCCACGGTTAAAGTGGCGGCGGATTTCACGGGTATCTATAGAATTTTAATGTGGACGGAGCGTGGGAAGGCGAAAACCGTTCGCTTTGCCGTTACGAAAGTACCACTCGAAGTGACCGTCTGGCGCGGGTTTGGCAATAAAACCGACCTCACGTCACTTACATCCTTAGCGTTTCGCTTTTACCGCTGCGGGTCATCAGTTCATAAATTGCATCGCGTGGAGCTTTGCCCCCATGCAGGATGGCGTGCATCTGCTCGGTGATGGGCATCTCGACACCCCGAGCCTGCGCCAGCCCCACCGCCGCCGTCGTAGTGAAAACTCCTTCTGCAACCATGCCATGCATCCCTGCGAGAATTTCCTGCAACCCTCGTCCGCGGCCAAGTTCCACGCCTACGCTGCGATTGCGCGAGAGTCCGCCAGTGCAGGTAAGCACCAGATCGCCCAGACCGGCGAGGCCAGCCATGGTATCCGGCTTGCCGCCGCAGGCCACAACCAATCGGGTCATTTCCGCCAAGCCGCGCGTGATGAGAGCCGCCGTGGAATTGTGTCCGAAGCCGAGGCCTGCGCTGACCCCGGCGGCAATTGCGATCGTATTTTTCAGCGCGCCGCCCAACTCTACGCCGATCGGATCGTCATTGGTGTAAACGCGAAATGTGGCATCGCTGAACTCACGCTGCACCGAGCCTGCAAGTTCCCCGTCCTCTGAAGCGATGGTGATGGCCGTTGGATCTCCTCGCGCCGCCTCTACGGCGAACGATGGTCCGCTCAGCGCACCGATTCGGGGCCCTCGATTGTTGTTACCCTTGATTACTTGCGTGATCACCTCGGTCATGCGCAGCAGCGAATCTTTCTCCAAACCCTTAGTCGCACTGACGATCAGACTTTCGTTGCGCAGATGCGGTAGCATCCGTTCAAACAGGCGGCGGCAATGTTGTGAGGGCATCACACTGATCACGACGGCGGCACTATCAAGTGCTTCGGCGAGATCATTGCATGGCGTTACGCTCGTCGGAATGTCCTGGCCCGGAAGAAACTTTTCATTTACGCGCCGTTGTGCGATGCTCTCGCACACCTCTTTTTCGTGCGCCCAGAGCCGCACCTCGTGAGTCTGCTTGCGCCCAAGGATGATCGACAGCGCCGTACCCCAGGCACCGGCGCCTATGATCGCGACCTTGCTCATGTGCGCTTTCTTCCCATGCGGCTCTCCGTGCCTGCAAGCAAACGACGGATGTTTTCGTGATGCCGGGCGATGATCAACAGTGAAGTGATGGTCATGAATGCCAGGGTAATCGGAGCACTTCGATAGGTGCGGAATGCGTAAACCAGCAGAGGAAACGATGCGACGGCGAGGATTGATGCGAGCGAAACATAGCGAGAGATCGTCAGCGCCGCAATGAAGATCGCAGCCGCCACCAGCACCGACTTCGGAGCAATCAAGATAAATGAGCCCAGCCCGGTGGCAACGCCCTTGCCTCCGCGAAACTTCAGCCACACCGGAAATATATGCCCAAGAACGGCAAACAACGCGGCCATGGACATTGCCTGATCGGGGTGCGTAGGTCCAGTCATTCCATCTGAGAGTCGGTATGCCAGTGCTACGGCCGCGGTTCCTTTGAGAGCGTCGAGCAGCAGCGTGAGCGCCCCCAAAGCCGGGGACTTGCGGGAGACATTGGTCGCTCCAATATTCCCGCTACCGCTTTGGCGCACATCTTCGCCCCGGAAGATGCGCACGAGCAGATATCCAAAGGGAATCGACCCTAGCAAGTAACTCAGCGTGGCGATAAAGAGTACTCGAGACATTGAGTGTGCTAATGCAGAGTGAATCCCGCAAGCTTCGTATATTTTGAGCCACCGGGCGAAAGCTGGCTCTGGTACAGAAAAAACTCGCGGGCGGTCATCGTGCCAAACTCTGGCGCTGACAGGGCCGCAAGCCTTTCCTGCAACTTGCGGAGGCCGCCGCTTTGTTCGCGGCGCACCTTGTGCTTGCTCGGCGCGGTGGAGGCCCCCGCGCCCCGCGCCAGCGTGAGGTGAGGGTTGAAGGGGTGCTCCTCCTTAGGAATGTTAATGCTAAGGGCCGCCAGACGTTCATCAATCGTTGTTGCCAGAAAAGCAAGTTTGGCGTCTGCCTCCACCCCGATCCAGAACACTCGCGGCGCCCGCGTGCCTGGAAAGAATCCACAGCCGCGAATATTCATTTGAAAGTCGTCGGCCGTAATCATTTGCAGCGCTCGTTTAATTTTATCGGTCTCGTCGTCGGACTTCTCTCCGATAAATTTCAAAGTGACGTGCAGCGACTCGGGCCGCACCCATCGCGCCTCGGGCGCGAAGCCACGCACGCCATCGAGGAAGCGTGCAATGCGGTCGCGGATGCCGTCATCGATATCGAGCGCAACGAAAAGGCGCATAAAAGAAGCTCTTAGCTATTAGCTATTAGCCTTCAGCTTAGCCCTGAAACTCCAGGTCGCGTTATTGACTGTCCTCGAAAACGGGAACAACAGAGCTCCAAGCCAAGAGCCGACGGTTAAAAGCTAAAAGCTAACGGCTAAAGCTTCTCTCACATCAACTTCTTACGTACCATGTCGAGCGCCAGCGTCGTCGCGAACCAGCGGATGCGCTTGCGATCGCCTGGGAAGTTACGCTCGATCACGTCCGTTCCGCTAGCGCTGGCCAACGCGTGGAACACCAATCCCACGGGCTTCTCAGGCGTTCCTCCACCGGGTCCGGCGACGCCTGTGATGCCGACGCCAAGAGTCGCCTCGCAGCGATAGCGAATACCCTCGGCCAGCGCGGCGGCTACTTCCCGGCTCACGGCTCCATGGCGCTCGATCATGTCAGCGGGGACCCCCGCCAGTTCGGTCTTTACCGCGTTGGAGTACACGATTGCGCCTCCTGCAAAATAGCGCGAACTGCCGCCGACGGATGTGATTCGCTCGCCCAGCAAGCCGCCGGTGCACGATTCCGCAACTGCAAGCGTGGCGTTGCGCATCTGCAGCCAGTAGCCGACGATTTGCTCCAGTGACTCACCGTCTCGCGAATATACGGCAGTGTCCAGTTCTTCCTCCACGGCGTCTGCCGCCTCATCCACACGCGCTTGCGCCGCTTCCAGGGTTTCGGCACGCGACCTGAAGTGAAGTTGAATCTCTCCTGCCCCGGCGAGAATCGTGGTTTGTACGTCGGCAAAGCGCTTGTAGATTGGTGCCACGCGGGCATCGACGTGAGATTCGCCCAGCATTGCCACTTTCAAGACGCGACTCGCGATGAACGCCACTGGCAGCTTCGCTCGCAATCGCTCACGGCACTCCGCTTCGAACAAGGCTTTAAGTTCGTGCGGCGGCCCGGGCAACAATATGACAATGCGTTCGCGCCCGTCGAACTTGCCACTCAGCCATTGTCCCGGCGCGGTCCCATTGGGATTGGGTAGGAGGGTCGCGCCTTCCAGCACGTCTGCCTGTTTTGCATTGTTTGGGGACATCTTCCAACCCCTCGCGGCAAAACGTTGCTCGATTCCGGCCAGGACGCTTTCGTCGCGCCGCAGCGAAACGCCCAACGCTTCCGCTACGGCCTCGCGAGTAAGGTCGTCTTCGGTAGGGCCGAGACCGCCGCTGAAAATGACGATCTCGGAGCGGAACAGCGCGTGCTGCGCTGCCTCAACCAGGCGATTGAGATCATCTCCGACGATGCTCTTGAAAATTATTTCTGTCCCCAGTTGATTCATTTGCTCGGTCAGATAGAGAGAATTCGTATCCGTGCGGAAGGGCGTCAGCAGTTCGGAACCAACCGCGATGATCTCGGCGTGCACGGGTAAGAGTGTAAATGAAATCTGGGGAGACGCAGAGTCGATAACAAGGTCACACGCTGTCGATCAAGAGCTACGCATTACTCCGGCAGCAGCGGCAGTCCCTGAATATTCCAGGAGAGATGATGCACAGCGTCGGTGGTCGCCAGAATCACGCTGCGCGCCGGAGCAAAGGCGAGTCCAACTAATCCGTGGCCGGCGACTTCGAGGCTCGCCTTGCCTTCGGGAGTGATCTTCACTATGCCACGCTTGCCGGAAAGCGAAGCAGCGACATAGAGGTTGCCCAGCGAGTCGAAAGCCAAACCCTGCGGGCGTCCCAGGCCGCGGAAAAATGTGTTCACTGTTCCGTGCGGATCAATTCTGTGTACACAGTCAAAACTGGACGTGGTTGGCCCGGTCACAAACAAGTCGCCCTCCGGCCCAAAGGCAAGATGGTAGGCCGAAACGCTCGGTTCCAGAGTTGCGAAGACGAACACTTGCTGATCGCGGCCAATCTTGAAGATCGTGCCGCTGCGGTCGCCCACATACAGATTCTGATTCCGATCGAAGGCGATTCCGGTAGCGATTCCCATGCCCCCGGCGTAGGTAGTCATGGTTCCGTTCGGAGCCACGCGATAAACTGTGCCGTCGTGACGCGATGATACGTACATCTGTCCTTCGCGATCGAAGGCGATCGCAGTAGCGTTCATCATCTCCGCGACGAAAGGCTTCACCGTGTAATTGGTGTCAATCTTGAAAATTGCGATAGGAACTTGTTGCCCGCGTGAACCGGAGAAAGTGGCGTAGATGTTGCCTTGAGCGTCGAGCGCCGGATTCGTCACGGGATGCAGATTTTCGGCGATGGGAACGGCTATCTTAACGGTGTGCGCGTTGCTGATGTGGCCATCGGCTGCAACCACCACCGGCCCCGAGGTCGCGCCGTTAGGAACGCGCGCGACGAGAAACGAGTCCGAACTGACCACGATGCCGCCTTCCACTTCGCCAAACTGCACACGCGGACGCTGCCACTGCTGCGGCCGCAACCCCGAGCCGGCGATGCGGACTTCGCCTCCCGCCAGCGCCAGTACTGGCGCCACTGACTCGATGTGCGGCCCGCCATTCACGTTTTTCTTACCCAGGATGCGATCGGAGAATCCCATGAGGAAAATACTCGCCTACTTTAGAAGACACATTACTTTAGAAGACCAAAGTGTAGAAACAGATGCATCACTCCCATCGCGTAGAAACCAGCGGCCACATCGTCGAGTACAATTCCGGCGCCTTCCGGAAGCGCCTCTAATTGTCGCACCGGTGGTGGCTTTACGATATCGAAGACACGAAAAAGTATAAAGCCCGCCAGAAAAGATTTCCACGCGAGAGGAACCGCGATCAGAGCGACCAGTTGTCCCGCAACCTCATCGATCACCACAAACTGCGGATCCTTTGTTCCCGAGCCGCGTGCGATCTGCGTAGCCGCGGGAATGCCAATTAGTGTGACCAGCAAAGCCAGGCCAATGGCAATTGTGGTTCGCAATGAAGGCGGGACGCTGTGAGCGATCGCAGCCCATAACAAAACGGTCGCTGCCGATGCCCACGTGCCGGGCCCGGGCCGCATCCGTCCGATGCCGAAGAACGTGCCTACGAGAGTCGCCCACCTCGGAGTAGCGCGAGACGCTCCCACGACAGCGGGCGGGACGCCGGTGCTACGATCGGGTTTCTCCATAGTTTTCAAGTTTTCACTATTCTTCGTCCCGATCTTCATGCCGATCTTCTGGCGTGCTCTCGCGGATCTGCTCGTCTGCGTCCGTAACCGGCGATGGGATTACATAGGCGCCGCTTGCCCATTTGCCCAAATCGATAGCGCGGCAGCGGTCGCTGCAAAAGGGGAATTCGGCGTCGCCGCTCTTTACGACTTTCTTACAGATCGGGCAGCGGAGCTTAAGAACGCGCTTGCGTGGCATGATCAGGGCGATCCAGGTTTCGGGCAATCAGGTTTTCGGGTGTGCCAGGTTCCTGCACACATTTCGAACTACAGGATTCAGAATAAGGGTCTGGGCTAAAGAATCCTTGCCACCAGGTCATAGTCGTGCGCATCCACAATTTGGCAGCGATAAAACTCGCCGGGGCGAGGCGTCGTCTCCTCGGGAAACTCATTCACGAAAACCTTGCCGTCGATTTCGGGTGCGTGCATAGCGGTGCGGCCTTCCATCAGCAAGTCCGTCTCGTCCGACACGCCCTCCAGCAGCAGATCGAACTCTTGTCCCACCAGAGCGTTCTTCTTCTTCTGACTTATGCGCCGCTGAATTCCCATAAGATGTTTGCGGCGCCGCTCGATCTCGCGGACCGGGATCTTTCTCTCCAACCCAAACGCATCCGCGCCCTCCTGGTCCGAATACGCGAAGGTCCCCATCCAGTCAAACTGAGCTTCGTGCACGAATTCGCACAGCTCCTCGAATTCCTTGTCAGTCTCTCCCGGAAAGCCAACGATAAATGACGTGCGCAACGTAACGCCCGGAATCGCGCGCCGCATTTTGGCGATCGAGCGCAGGAACAAGTCAGCTCCACCTCCGCGCTTCATGCGCTTCAGCACCGTGGACGACGCATGTTGTAGCGGCACATCCATGTAGGAACAGATCTTTTCCTGCGATCCAATCGTCTCCAGCAGCTTGCCCGTGATTTTGTTGGGGTAGGCATAGAGGAAGCGGATCCAGCGCAAGTCCTCGATCTGAGCCAGTTTTTCCAGAAGGAGTGCCAGCCCATCTTTCAGTCCGAAATCTTCCCCGTAGCAGGTCGTGTCCTGCCCGATCAACGTAATTTCGCGCACTCCAATGCGCGCCAGTCGCTCAGCTTCGGCGACGACTGACTCAAAGCGGCGCGAGCGAAACTTTCCTCGCAACTGCGGAATGATGCAAAACGTGCAGGGATGATCGCAGCCCTCGGCGATCTTGATGTAAGCCGCATGCTTTGGAGTCGCCAGAATGCGGGGCGTCTCGTCGTCGTACAAATAGTTGGGTAGATCCGCAATCGCGCCGTCCCATTGCCCACGGGAGAATCGTCCTTGCGCAGCTCGCGCATCGCCCTCGGCTCGCGAATTCAATACCACGAACGGCGAATCGTTGTGAGCGATCGCTGGGGCCGCAGCGAAACCAGTTGCCGCAAGGATGCTCTGCAACTCTCCAGTGCCGACTACAGCATCCACTTCAGGAATGCGCTTGAGGATTTCATCGCGGAAGCGCTCAACTAGGCAGCCAGCTACCACCAGTTTTTTCGCTCGTCCTGAAGTTTTGTGGGCGGCCATTTCGAGGATTGTGTTGACTGACTCTTGTTGCGCGCTCTCGATGAAGGAACAGGTATTCACCACGATGACATCGGCGTCTTCGGCACGCGGCGAGAGTTCTGCGCCACCCCGCGCCAGCAAGCCCATCATTACTTCGCTGTCGACCAGGTTCTTGGGGCACCCCAGGCTAACGAATCCAACCTTCGGCGGGCGGATCTCCAGGGTGCTAGTTTCCGACAAAGTGACCGCGCTCTCTTCGTTTGGAAGTGTAACAGTAGGGTTCTTCGAAGGCATGTAATCTCACTATTTTAGCATTCTCGTGTCGAAACCCGGCGGTCGCCAGCTAGTCCTATGGCTCTGATCGTTCCGACCGCAGGCACCACGGAAGGCAGCAGCAGCACATGAAAAGATCGTCGCTTCGAGTGCTACGCTGAATGAAACTAAAAAAGTGTGAGGCGCGAACCCTTGCGGGGAGTGGAGGAGAAATGTCCGGGAGACAGGTAGTGGCAGTCCTGGCGATGACGATTCCCCTTCTGGTTGCTTCGGCTAGGGCGCAGGATGAGAAAAACGAGTTGACCGGAATTCTTGGCCGTACCTTCATCAGCGACCAGGGAATTGCCGGCGCCACGTACTTCAATCCTTTCGTTCGCTCTGGCAAAGGCTTGACTTTCGAAGTGAACTATTCGCGCCGCCTGTACGGCACCCTCGTCTATTCCATCTCAGCAGAAGTGCCTGCAGTCTTCAATCTCGATGAGGATCTTAACTCGGGTGCCGATGTTGTTCCGCAGGACTACCAACAGATATTCGTTACTCCGTCGGTTCGCTTTAATCTATTTCCCGAAACTTCAGTCTCACCTTGGGTGAGCTTCGGCGGCGGCTTTGGCCATTTTAGCGAGAACAATACCCTGCTCTACGGAGGAGCCAATCCCGGTGGTTCCTCTACCTCAGGCGTAGTGCAGGGAGGATTGGGCTTGGACGTGAGGCCCTTTCATCGCCGGTTCAGTCACTTCGGCTTCCGCGGACAGGTGCGCGACTTCTGGTCCGGCACGCCTGACTTGCCCTTGGCCGCCACCGGCAAGACGAGGCAGCATAATTACTTCCTCGGCGGTGGCCTGGTCTACCGCTTTTAGTTCTTGGGCATGTTTGATGATAAACCTTCGAGCTGGAGTATGATTTTCTCCGTTTGCCACTCTCGCTCGGTCGACGGCCATCCCCGAAAGGATCCGACCGGAGGAATCGATGATCGTCATCCCGCTTGCCCTACTTTTTTTATTTGGCGCTCCTCAGCAAGCCACCACTCCAGCCGATCCAACCTCGCAACAGAATCTGGAACAGGCCAAGTCAAAGTACGAGGCTTACCGGCAAGCCGCTATTCACATCAACGACCTCGCAGGAAAGATCCACTCAGAGGCGGACGCGCGCGCCTTCATCGACGCGGTCGCCGAGCAACTGGCGAAGCATCGCTATCAGTATTGGACCGCCATTGGCATTCGCCATCGCGTGGCCCGAGCCGAGTACGCCGCAGTTACTGATGCATCAGGTCTCATTCCAGAGCAACGCATCGTCGACGTCTGGAACGAATATATCCGCGATATCGATGCGCCAGCGGAAGCGCTCACTACTGTAGCGGAGGTTCACAACCTGCGAGATGGCGTGAACTTCACTGGCCAAACGATGTGGGAGCGGCAACTGAACCAGTCCCTCTGGACGATGCCGAACGTCGCTGCCATAGACGCAGACGGCAGGATTGCCAGCGGATGCCGCGCGCTGGAAGGCCTGAAGATTATTTACAACATGCATGAGTTGTTTCAGAACTTGCTCAGTGCGCGCGAGCGCGTCCAAAAAGGGGTTCTAGCCTCAGACTTAGCGGCACAGCGCCAGGGACAAGCCGCGGCCCCTCAGGCCAAGATAGTTGGACGTCTGCGGGCTGTTGCGGACCAGAACCCAGTTCGTTTGGCCGCTATGCGATATCAGCGAGAACATGGCGAAGGCGCCTACCGGGACTTATTGAAGAGACTCTTCGACGAACTGTTTCCCAAAGACTGACCTTGCGGGCAAACTGATCCGCTTCCTTTATCTATTTTTTCGTTGCTGACTCAACTGCTTCGAACAACTCCGACAATTTCCGAACATCGTCGGAAGAATTCCCAAATCGCGCGGATTCGTAGGCGTCTGTGAAGCTAGCGACCCGCGTCCGCAAACGCACATCCTCAATCGCACGTACAAATTCCCGAGGCGTCTGCGTCGTGGATTTTGCGATTCCGCGCCGCGCCATATATTTTGCCATGCGCTCGTACCACAACGCCGCAGCCTGATCGGGCGAGCGCTCCGGATGTGCCCGCAACCGGCGCGTACGGATTATCCGCGCAATGGATCGAACGTTTCCTAGGGCAACCAACATCAGGGCGAGAGCCACGCAACTACCAAGCCACCGTCCCGGCGCGAGGTCCATGCCTCGCTGGCTCCTGCGCGCCCAATTCAGCATCTGCGCGTAACGCAGCCGTGCCTTCAGGCGGCCTCGCTCCCACGCGCGGCGCGTGCCGCTCAGGGTCGATTGGCTCAGAACGTACTGATGCGAGGAGTCATAACTGATGACCCACTCCCGCCAAAACGACGCCGCGGCGTCCAGGTAGAGCATCGTCCGGCTCCAGCCTTGCGGTAATTCAACAGCGCCACCCGATGCGGTGGGATCAAAGGTGATCCAGCCGTAGCCGGGAAAGTATGCTTCCACCCACGAGTGCGCGTCTTTGGCCCGGATCACATAGTTGCCGGTGAGATCGTTGAATTCCGCGCTGCGGAACCCGTTGACTACGCGCGCCGGAATGCGTAGCGTTCGCAGCATCACGGCCATCGAAGAGGCAAAGTACTCGCAGTGTCCTTGCTTGCGCTCGAAGAGAAAGTTGGCCAAGGGGTCGGCAACGGGGGAACGCGGCAGTTGCAAGGTATATCCGTAGTGGGTCTTCAAATATTTCTCGACCGCGGCCGCCTTGTCGTAGTTGTTGTAGGCGGAATCGGAGATTTGCCCTGCCAACTGCGGAATGCGCGGATCAAGTGTGTGCGGTAGCTGCAGGTACGCCACGGCAAACAGAGGAAGCGAATCCTGATCTCGTCGAAGGAGTTCGGGAGACGGGGTAGAAATATCCGAGTCCGCCTCGTAGAGGCTGACGCCGCGCTGATTGTCAAGATCCGAGATCGCTCCGCCCGAATCGATTTGCAATTCGCGATACGCCCCACTCACTCGGCGTGCCCACGGAGCGAGAAAGAATACGTTGGTACCGATCGGCTCCATCAGCACGCGGTAATGAATGGAGCGATTGAGCCGGACCGGAAACAATTGATTCAAGGCCGTCGAGTCCTCCGCCACTCCCTGGCTCGACCAGGGAATCGAGAATACCCCATCGCGCTGCCGAAACAGCACGTCTCTCTCCGGAGGGTTCGACCAGTCTTTGCCGTTGAAAATCGCCAACGAGACGCCACGCCAGTGCAAGGCGTACTGGCCGTGCTGATCGCCGTCAATCTGGATGTGCATTACCACAGCGTCTGATTGCTGAATCTGTCCGATCCCGCCCAGTTGCACGCGATCGCTAAAGCCTGTGGAAAGATCGGTTCCGAATGAGTAGGCGCCCAGATAACCGGCGGACATGCGTGGGAGCAGGAAAAACATAGCCGCAGCGCCTAGCAAAATCATCAGTGCCAAACCCGGAGTTACCCGCGCAAGCGAGAAGGCGAGATGACGGTGCTCGTGCGTGTCGCGGGAGCGTCGCGCCTGGAATTGAGCGGCTTGCCCCGAGCGCCGCATCTCCATCAGAATGAAGGTTGCCACCGCCATCAACATGAATCCAGCGAAAAACAACAGAAAAACGCTGTCGACCGTGAGCACGGCCGAGGCCAGCACCATCAGAAACGACACGATCGCCAGCATCGCGTAGTCCCGATCGCGTCTCAACGAAAACATCCGCACGACGACGGCAAAGAGCACAAGGTGTACCGTCGCGGTCAAAAAGCTGCGCGAGAGCAAGAAATAATCCCCAGCGTAAAAGGCGAAGTAGGCGATACTGAGGGGAGTAGTCCAACGCTCCGAAATCACAACGCGGCGTCTTCGAGCCAGTAAATAACCCCTGCAAGCTAGAGCAGTTCCCATCAGCAAGATCGTCGGCAAATCGAGGCCGCCGGTGCTTGCCAATGTGCCGAAGCCCATCAGCACCAGCAGATAAATCGAAACCTCAAAGTATTTATCGATGGCTTGACTCAAAGGGATGACATCGAGTTGTAGCGTGGCTTGCGGCATCGAATGTCGACGGACGAGTGATCGGATTCGGTCTGTGCGAGGTTTAATGCTTTACTTCCATTCCTCAGACTGTATTGTTCGACAAGCGCCCACGAGAAGGGAAGGCCTTCGCGTCCATTTCTTGCACCTAAAGTCACGAGCCTTTCGTCCCCGGCCGGGCTGACACCCGGGAGACGTCACAAGACCAAAGCTGGCGTTTGCTAGAATGATTCGAGTCAGGCATCGGTCTCACGCGACGTACTCTCGCCAACCCCGCCAGGTCCGGAAGGAAGCAACGGTAACGGGCTCTTGCGTGTGCAGTGAGGTCCCGGTGCCTGGCTTATTTGCGATCAAATTCCCGCCTTCGACCAACCTTCACAAATCCTTTACAAGTCTTTGCGCAAGAAATGCTCCGCCCGCTCGTCACCAGTAGTCGGGTGTTTGGCAAATACATACTGAAAGGCATCGAGGATATATATGCGCAATTTTCCAGAGAATTTCCCAGCACAGACAGTCTCCCCAACCGTCACCATTCGCGTCTCCGGCCGTTTGGCTCAGGGTCATTTGGCGTATCTCGACCAGCTCATCTCCTCAGCCATCGACTGCGGTCTATGGCCCCTGCTCGACATGGTTCGTCTCGAGGAGTTAGACCGGGTCGCGCTCGTATATCTCATGGGCGGGGAAGGACGCGACTTCGGAATCATCGCCTGCCCGAATTTTATCCGCGAGTGGATGCAGCACGAAAAAGAGCGTTGCGCCGCGTAAGCTTGCCGGAAGAACTGCCGCTGTACCACATCTGCATCTGCGACTCCGTCTGCCAGGAGGGCCGAAATGGTCAGTGATATGTTGGTTAGTGGGGTTAGACATTCTGCTCCCAATCCTGCAAAATACTGACTTTCATACCAACGGAGCCCTCATTGATCAAACCGATCCGCGCTAGAGTCAAGATCAGCGCCCTCGGCACTTACGTGCCACCACGTCTTCTAACCAACGCCGACCTCGAAAAGATGGTCGACACCACCAATGATTGGATTCTCGAGCGAGTGGGGATCCGCGAACGTCATATCGCCGAGAAGGGTGTGGCCACCAGCGACCTCGCCGTCGAGGCCGCCAAGAGAGCGCTTGCCCAGCGCGGACTAGCACCCAGCGACATTGATGCCATCATCGTTGGCACGGTCACGCCCGACATGTTTTTCCCATCGACTGCCTGCATTGTGCAACATAAGCTGGGTGCGCAGGGCGTTTGGGGATTCGATCTTTCCGGCGCTTGCTCCGCTTTCATTTACGCGGTGCAGACCGGAGCGCAATTCATCGCTTCCGGAACGCATAAGCGAATTTTGGTGATCGGGGCCGATGTGATGTCCTCGATTATCGATTACACCGACCGCGCCACGTGTGTGATCTTTGGAGACGGGGCGGGCGCTGTGATCCTCGAGGCTGCGGAAGATGATTCCGTTGGCCTGATCGACTTCATCCATGAAATCGATGGTTCGGGCGGATACTTCTTGCACATGCCGGCTGGTGGCAGTCTTAATCCGTCCTCGCACGAAACCATCGATAAGAAAATGCACTACGTTCACCAGGATGGGCAGCAGGTTTTCAAGTTCGCCGTGCGGAAGCAAACTGAGGCTTGCCTGAAGTTGCTCGAACGCAATGGCCTCAAAGCTTCGGATATCGATGCTTTCATTCCGCATCAGGCGAATCTGCGCATCATCAATGCCACAGCGGAGCGCCTCGGCCTTCGTCCAGAAAGCGTTATCGTCAATATCGACCGCTACGGTAATACCACGGCAGGTACCATTCCGTTGGCGATGAACACAGCCATCGAAGAGGGCAAGTTGAAGAAAGGGAGTATGGTGCTGATGGCCTCGGTGGGCGCGGGCTTTACCGTCGGCGCGGCGCTGCTGCGCTGGGCGTTCTAAGAGCGGCAGTCGGGCTTCGGCCATCGGCCCTCCCCATCTGATCTTGTTTTTTCGTTGTTCCCAAAGATTTTGGGTTGATAACACCAGCTTGCAGCAGAAATACCGAGCCGAAGCCCGACAGCCGAAGCCCGCCTCCGTGACGTTCGTAACTCTCTTCGGCGTATTTCGGTGGCCCGAAGTTTGGCCTGGCTGTTATCTTTTCGCAGCGTCCGCCCCACGTGGGGATGTGGCGGACGAGCAAGATCATGCTTCGTGCGACATGCTGCTTTCTTCTGCTGGCTATCGCTCTATCGGGGATAGCCGCAGCCCAGCGAGCCAAAGACGATTCACAACAAACCAAGCTGCTGGTGATGGAACACCTGTGGAATGAAGCGCAGGTGAATCGTGATTCCCGCGCGCTCGATGGCATGATCGGAGCAAACTTCGTCAACACGGAATACGATGGCGAGGTCAGCGACAAAACGAAGTTCCTCGCCGACATTAAAGATCCGCAGTTTAACCTCGATAGTTTGACGATTCAGGATCTCAGAGTCAGCATGTACGCCGACTCCGCCGTGGTCGTCGGCATCTATCACACCAAAGGCACCTTCCAGAGCAAGACCTATGAGCACGTTGGCCGCTTCACCGACACCTGGGTATTTACCGAAGGCCGCTGGCAATGTGTCGCCAGTCACACCAGCCTGCTGAAGAAGTGACTTCGCGTCCCCGCCAGCCGTTTCCACAATACGAGGGAGACAGAGATAACGTCACTGGTTCCCATAAGAACTTTTCATGGGTAAAACTTGATTCCACGCCCTCCTGCTGCTGATCTAAATGTTTGCGGGGTTTCCGTCTGTCACAGCCCGCTAGGATTCGACCGATGAGCGCGACATCGCGACCCCAAGCGTGGAAGATTCTGTCAGCCTTCGCGATCATTTACTTCGTTTGGGGCTCGACATTTTTGGCAATTCGGGTCGGCGTGAAAGAGGTGCCGCCGTTCCTGCTCGCCGGAATGCGCTTCTTCGCCGCCGGAATCGTACTCTATGCTTGGATGCGCGGGAAAGGTACGCCCTCCCCCACTGGTCGCGAGTGGGCATCGGCTTCGTTCCTGGCGGTGCTGATCTTCGTGATGGATTACGGATTGCTCTTTTGGGCTGAGCAGCGCGTACCCTCTGGGATCGCAGCAGTCATGATGGCAACAATTCCTGTTTTCATGACGCTTGCCGAGATTCTCGTGTTGCGCACCCAGAGGCTCAGTGTTCGGCTGGGATTCGCCCTCCTGATAGGGATTGGCGGCGTTGCAGTCCTGGTCGGCCGCGAGGCGGGTTTCGGCGAAAAGCCGATTGATACGTTGGGCGCAATCGCTCTGCTGGTGGCTGGCGTCAGTTGGTCGCTCGCCGCAGTTCTTACCCGCAAGCTGCGCTTGCCCGAATCGAAAGTCATGAGTTCGGGAGCGCAGATGCTCGCGGGCGGAATCCTGCTCACATTGACGGCTGCGATGCTGGGAGAATTCCGCGGCTTTCATATTGAGGCAGTCTCTATCAGAGCGTGGCTCGCGCTGACCTATCTGATTATCGCCGGATCGATTGTCGGTTTTACTGCGTACGTCTGGCTAATCCATCACGAGTCACCAACCAAAGTTGGGACCTACGCGTATGTGAATCCAGTGGTAGCGGTTCTCGTGGGATATTTTCTGGGAGGAGAAGCGCTGGGTGCGCGCACAATCGTTGGGACGTTGCTGGTCCTGGTGAGTGTTGTGGTGATTACGACCACGCCCAAAAAGAGTGTGGGAGTCAAGGCGGTGGTCAATGAAGCAGTAGTTGAGCCGTAGTTCTGCTTGTTGTTCCGCTTCTTACGCGTATCCTACGGCCGCGTCATCTTCTCTGGCTTCACCAACTGATCAAATTCCTCGCCCGTGAGATAGCCCAGCTTTAGCGCCGCCTCGCGCAGACTGCTATGCTCCACGTGCGCCGCGTGGGCGATCTGCGCGGCCTTGTCGTATCCCACCCTCGGCGCCAGCGCCGTGACCAGCATCAGCGAGTTCTTCACGTACCAGTCCACTTTGGTGTGATCGACCTCGATGCCCTTAATCATGTATTCGACGTATCCGTGGCAGGCGTCGGCGATCAGGGTGACCGAGTGCAGGAAGTTGTAAATCATCACCGGCTTGTATACGTTGAGTTCGAAGTTGCCCTGCGAGCCGGCGAAGCCCACTGCGGCGGTTGCTCCATGGACCTGCACGCAAACCATGGTCATGGCTTCGCACTGCGTGGGATTCACCTTGCCCGGCATGATCGACGAACCGGGCTCATTTTCCGGGATGGAAATCTCGCCCAGGCCACAACGCGGCCCGGAAGCCAGCCAGCGGATGTCGTTCGAAATCTTCATCAACGAGGCGGCCAGCGTTTCCATCGCGCCTTGCGCGAAGACGATCTCGTCATGCGCCGAAAGCGCGGCGAACTTGTTGCCATGGGAGCGGAAAGGAAGTCGGGTGAGTTCGGCAATCTTTTTGGCGGCGCGTTCCGCGAATTCCGGATGGGTGTTCAGCCCGGTGCCAACGGCAGTTGCGCCAATAGCAAGGTCGTAAAGGCCTTCCAGGGCTTGCTCCAGTCGTTTGATGTCGCGCTCGAGCAGACTGGCCCAGCCGCCGAACTCCTGTCCAAAGGTCAGAGGCACTGCGTCCTGCAGGTGCGTTCTGCCAATCTTGACCACGTCGTTGAATTCCTTTGCCTTGGCTGCAATCGCATCGTGAACGTTCCTGACGGCCGGGATCAGTGCATTCTTTACCCGATCCGCAGCCGCGATGTGCATCGCCGTCGGGAAACTGTCATTCGAAGATTGCGACATATTCACGTCATCATTGGGATGGATCGGCTTCTTCGACCCCATCTCACCGCCGGCAATTTCGATGGCACGGTTAGAGATGACCTCGTTCACGTTCATATTGGTCTGCGTGCCGCTGCCCGTTTGCCAGACGCGCAGCGGAAACTGGTCATACAGTTTGCCGGCAATCACCTCGTCGGCGGCCTGCACGATCAGCTTGGCCTTGTCCGCCGGCAGTTTACCCAGATCCTGGTTTACCAGCGCGCAGGCTTTTTTAAGCGTGCCAAACGCGCGGATCAGCTCCGGCGGCATCGTGTCGCGCCCAATGTTGAAGTGCAACAGCGAGCGCTGCGTCTGCGCGCCCCAGTAAACGTTGGCCGGGACCTCGATCTTTCCCATGCTGTCGGATTCAATGCGGGTCTTCACCTGGGATTGGGTGGCGGGTTCGGTAAGAGTCGACATGAGGGCTCCTGAATGAGCGCAACGGATGAAGTAACCGGAAATTATAGCGCGGCGCAAGCGCCGAACCGTGAGACGGCGCACGTTCGCTTGTGGTGTGAAAATTTCTGCTGCTCCAGCATGCTAGAATCATCGGTTTCTGACCGCGTCGGGCGATGCGTACGCCCTACGAGATCCCATGCATGAATTTCTGATGGCCGAAGACGTTGAAACTCTACCCAAGGCCAAGGTTCTTGCTCATCCCGAGACGCGCACCGATGTACTGGTGATCGGAGCCGGGCCCACCGGCCTGGCTTGCGCCATCGAGGCACAAAGGCTTGGGCTTAAGGTGATCGTGGTTGACAAGGGATGTTTGGTGAATTCGCTCTTTCACTATCCGGCAGGCATGTTGTTCTTTACCACGCCCGAACTACTCGAAATCGGTGACATTCCGTTTACCACCGCCAATCAGAAACCCACCCGCGAAGAAGCGCTTGAGTATTACCGCAAGGTCTCGGAACACTACGATCTCGATGTTCGCCAGTACGAGTGGGTTAAGACGGTGATGGGCGAGGATGGGAAATTCAGCATCACGGCCACGGACCGTGCTGGCCGGCCGCATGATTACCGCACTCGTAAAGTAATCGTCTCCACCGGATACTACGACCTTGCCAATCAACTCTGCCTTCCCGGCGAAGATTTGCCCAAGGTTTCCCATTACTATGGTGAGCCGCATCCTTACTACGACAGCGATGTGCTGGTGATCGGCGGCAAGAATTCCGCAGCCATCGCTGCCCTTGATCTGTGGCGTCACGGAGCGCGCGTTACGCTGGTCTATCGTGGGGCGCAGTTGCACCATCACGTCAAGTACTGGATCAAGCCCGATATCGAGAACCGCATCAAGAACGGGGACATAGAGGCCTACTTCAACAGTGCGGTGCAAGAGATTGGAATCGATCACGTTGTGGTGAACACGCCGCGCGGCCCGATCCGCCTGAAGAATGATTTTGTACTCGCTCTCATAGGCTACCATCCCGACTACGATTTTCTGCGCAGCATGGGCATCGAGTTGTCCGAGGAGCAGTGTCGTCCCGTCTGCGATCCGGTATCCCTGGAGAGCAACGTTCCTGGAATCTATGTCGCCGGTGTGATCGTCGCCGGATCGCGGACGAACGAAATCTTTATCGAGAACGGCCGTTTTCACGGTAAACAGATTGCCGAGGACCTTAAACGCAAGCTCACGCCGAATACTTAAGGGGTTCAGCGGACAGCACAGCAGTCCCCCCACTTCTATTCCCGGTCCTATGGCAACGAAGGTTCCGGTCGGATGAAAAATCGTATGAGGAGCTATTGAACCGACTGCAATTGCGCGCTTAATTGATTAACCGCAGAGACGTCGAAGAAGGCGGATAGATCGGCGTGCCCGGCCAAGGTTTCTCGCTCTTTACCTTCCACGAGGATTTTCACTTTTAGAATGCCGGGGATATTCGCTGCGAGCGTTTGGATCAGCGACGCTACGGTAAGTTCTTCAGAGAGCACACCGGACCGGTGACCATCGGCGAACGCGGCGTTGACGTCGATGACGGCTAGTCCGGGATCGACGAGATAAACGCTGCGGATATCGGAGCCGGGGGGAAGAGGGTGAGGCGAGTATTTATCTAGGTACAGGGCGATGAGGGCGCGGAGCAATTCTTCGGCGCGTTGTTGGCGCACGCTGGGGAGCGGAATGTGGGCCGCTTGCATGTGCAATATACCGACATCGTCATAAGCGACAAATAGCGTGACTTGTTCGGTGGGCCCGGCTATGGGTGCGACTACGGGAAGAGTGTCCACGGAAGCGGCGGGCGTCGCGGCGGCACGTCCTCGCATATGCCATCCATAGATGGTCATACCAAGCACGGCCGCGAGCAGTATCGATACCGCAATATAAAAGTGGCGAGGAATCATATTGCAATAATCATGGCGCGGCCGCGAGTTGCGAGCGGATGGCGACGATTCCGTTGGCCACAGCGCCGGCGATGAGTTGCTGGTAGTCCGGAGCAGTCAGGGGAGAGAGATCGGACGCTGGCGGAGCAACTTCGACAGCGATGGCGGCGGTAACGATGTTACTCAACGGGCGGAGAGGCGCGGTGAGCGTGCGGACCGTAACCTGAACCTTTTTCATTTCCCCGGCGACACTCGCCGCAGCGGCTTGGCTGAGAGGGACGGCAGACGATTGAGCACTTGTCCAGGAGCGAAAGGGACCGCGGTCGTCTTCGCCACCGTAGGGAAGCAGCGCAGTATAGACGCGAACGCCGTGGCCGTTGGACGCGGCGTGCAGTGCGATATAAACGGCTGCGTGCATGCTGTTGGCAAAAAAAGCGCGGTCGTCGAGGGAGAGGTTGGCGTCAGAGTCGCGTAGTACGAGCGTTGAGATTCCGCGGCTTTCAAGTTCCTGCCTCAGACGGCGGGCAAAGGCAACTGTGATGTCTTTTTCGGCGAGCGCCGGGCTGAGGGCCTCGCCGCGGTCGTTGCCGCCGTGGCTCGCGTCCACGACGGCGAAATAACGGCGCGCCGCGGAAGTGGGCGGAGGTGCTGACAGCGGCGACTGGTTGTTGCTTTGCTGCGAAGTAGCGCTGGGGGCAGCCGTTACCGGGACGCTGACCGCAGTTGTCTCCTGCCCGGGGGGCACTGGGGCCGATGCTGAGGCTTGAGCTTTGGGCGGGGCGAGAGTGATGGTGCGGCCGTCGGGACTGAAGTTCGCCAGCAGGGGGATGGTGGTTGTGACCGAGATTTCCGCGCCGCCGTTACTCTCGGAGTAATCCGCAGAAGGGATGATCTTGCTGCCAAAGGTAAGCATGGGCGAGGCAGGTGCCGTTAGGGGTTCGCGGCGGAAGCTGAGACGAACTTTTCCGGGTTCGCTGGCTACGGATGGATTGACTGGTGCGGTGAAATGAAAGACCAGCCGGGCAGGATCGTCGCTCGACACCGAAGCAGTGAAATGCGTGGCAACATTGCCAATGAACAGACGACCAGATTCCTCATGCAAAGTGGCCGGGCCTCCCAGGATGCGTGGTAGAAGTGAGTTGAGCGAGCCCAACGGAACCAGACCGCGTCCGTTTTCCAGAAGAAATTTGCCGTTGAGATCGGCGTCGCGTCCCTGGACGAGGGCGCGGCTCTTGCCGGCGGTGAAATCTCCAAGGACATTGTTGTAGTGAATACGCCAGCGGGGAGGATCGGATTTGGCGCTGACCGTGCCCAGAGGGTCCAGCAATTCGAGCAAGCCGACGTAATCTCGGCCTTCCCGTTGCACGATCGGCAAGGAATAGTTGGCGACAGTGGAGTAGACGGCGAGGTGTTTCTCGGGAGCGGTCGCGGGGAGCAGCAAGACAGCAAACAACAGAAGGGTGAGGGTAATCAGCTGCCAGAATAGCAGATCCCTCCACTGCGCTCGCTGCGCTCCGCTCCGGTCGGGATGACAAAGTTTCGCTTTAGGCAAACGCCAGGTAATCCGTCCTCTAATCGAGCGCATAGATGGTTAATCCGCTGAGTAGCTTGGGATAGAAGTCGGTTGATTTTTGGGGCATGACATCGCCAGCGAAGGCGATGTCACGGACCTGCGACATCCGGCAGGGATTCATCAAAAAGGCGATGTTGGTGCGAGCGCGGCGAACGTGCGAGAGAGCTTCCGCCGCGTCGCGGACGTAGGAGATGTTTTGCTGGTTTCGAATGGATTCTTCGGAGAGGTGCAAAACTTTTTCCAGTAAACATTTATGGAGCTGAACGACGTCGAGCGCTTGCTGGCGAATCGACAGTCCGCCAAAAACTTGCGCAGCCATGTTGGGATTGGGATGGTGCAGCAGGAATGCGCGGTTCGCGGTCACGGCCAGTAGGGACGTTCCGGCGCGTCCGCACTCACGGAGAATCGCAGCGGCCCGGGAGGCATCGAGGGCCGCGTCAACGTCTTCGACATCGAAGAAGGCGCGGGCGGAGTTTCGGAAGCTTTCTTCCGAAAAGGAGTCCAGACTGTGAACGACGCGGTGCGTCGGCAGGATAAGCAGCGCCGGGCTGTTCATGTTAACGAAGGTCATCATAACGAACTCATAAGGATCGGATGGCGGAGTCGAGGGAGAAGTGTTTGAGTGAGAATACGAGGCGCGGAGTTCGTTGCGGTAATTGAGAGCTGTTTCGTAGCGGTGATGACCGTCGGCGATGATCAGTTTCTTGTCGCTCATCGCGCTCCTAGCCGAATCGATCAGGCGCGCATCGGTGATCCGCCAGACCCGATGAACGACGTTATATTCATCGGCAACTTCAATGTCCGGAGACGCGTCGGTGGCAAGAAGGGCTTCGACCTGGCCCGAGTCCTCATAGAGCATGAAGATCTGGCCAAAATGGGCGCGGGTGGCGCGCAGCAGATCGAGGCGGTCGGCCTTGGGCTTGGCTAGGGTCTGCTCGTGGCGATAGACGACCCCTGCGGAGTAATCCTCGATGCGTCCCAGGGCAATGAAACCGCGGCGTTCCAATTCGGTGGCCGAGCCTTTCTTAATCGAATCGGGGATGGTAAAGCTTTGCGAATAAACGTATAGAGAAGGAACAGTATCCTGGCGGAGGATGCCTTGCTGCCGCCAGTCGCCGAAGTAAGCCGCCGCGCGGGAATAAGTATTCGTTTCGCCAGTGTCGCTCTCTTCACGGCGTCCCAGGATAATGCGAACGAGGTTATGCGGATTGGCCGCATAATAACGATCCTGCAGGGCAGGAGTAATCTTATCGTAAGGCTGGGTGACGACATCGCCCAGAGAAACGCTATGGGGATCGTAACGGAATGCCCGAAAGGGACGAATGTCAGCCATGGGGGACCTTTGATTGTAGCAATATGTACTAAAGCGCTCGAGCAATTGGGCGGTTGAAACGGCAGCAAGAGAACGGGCGTCCATTTTAGGATTGCCAGCAACATTTGACAAAGAAAGAACATCCACTGGGGCGAAGCTGTGATACTATCGCGGCCAATGAGGTGCTTATGGCCCTCCTGGATGGGCGCCTGCTATTCAGCCCCGAGGCCCTAGTTCGGAATTCTTCCCCGGTGCGACCCTTGAACCCCACGTTCGTTCGGCTGCGTGCGATTGCGAGGGCCCTATCGATGGTGCTTTTCGCGCTGTGTGCAGCTTGTACCCTCTTCCTTCCCGCCTGGGCGCAGACCAGCGTCGATGATGTTCACGTGGTGCCACGCGTAGTGGAGAAATCGAAGACGGAGGAGGCGGCGAACCGGACTCCCGACGCCTCGACACTGAATACCCACGTTCGTCCGCTAAAGGTGGCCGTGGATTTGGTGCTGGTTCCAGTGACGATTACCGATCCTATGAACCGGCTGGTGACGGGGCTCGACAAAGAAAACTTTCAGCTTTTCGAAGGAAATTCAAAAGAGGATATCAAGACTTTTTCGAGCGAGGACGCTCCCGTTTCACTAGGAGTGATCTTCGATTCCAGTGGGAGCATGAGCAGCAAGATGGACCGCGCCAAAGATGCAGTGCTGGAGTTTTTCAAAACAGCGAACCCGCAAGACGAGTTCTTTATGATCACGTTCTCGGACGAGCCCGAAGTAATCAGCGATTTCACCAGTTCGGTGGACGAGATCCAGGGCAAGCTGGTATTCATGGTGCCGCGAAGGCGGACCGCGCTGCTGGATGCGATTTATATGGGCGTGAGCAAGATGCGGGAGGCGAAGTATCCCAAGAAAGCGCTGCTTATCATTTCTGACGGGGGAGACAATCATAGCCGCTACACTGAAGGGGAAATCAAAGCTTTGGTGAAAGAAGCGGACGTGATGGTATACGCCATTGGCATTTACGACCGGTATTTTCCGACCGAGGAAGAGCGCTTAGGCCCGGCATTGCTGGGCGAGATCACGGAGCTGACGGGTGGGCGGGCGTTCACCGTGGAGAATCCCAACGACTTGGCCGATGTCGCGACCAAGATCGGAGTCGAACTGCGCAACCAATATGTGCTGGGATATCGTCCGAGCAAAGTTGTGCGAGACGGCAAATGGCGTAAGATTAAAGTGAAGTTACTTCCGCCGAAAGGACTGCCGCCACTCCGAGTGTATGCCAGGACAGGATATTACGCGCCCGAAGAATAAGCGGGTCGCGGCTTTTACACTTCTTCTGATCGGCCTGCTCTGTGCGGTTACACCTGCGCGCACCCTGTCTGAACCTGTTTATTTTCACTCTCAACCTAACGCAGCTCAATCTGCTCCATCGCAATCTACGGCAACTCCACCGAATCAATCGGGAGCGTCCACCGCGCCTCAGGCCAATTCCGATCGGCAGCAGAGTTCCGACGACAGTGGAACCTACGTCATTCGCAAGGACGTGGACGAAGTACTGCTCCACGCCACGGTTATAGATGATAAGCAGCACATCGTGACCAATCTCGACAAGAATGACTTCGCGGTATTCGAGGATGGCAAGCCGCAAACCATTATTTCGTTCCGCCATGAAGACATTCCGGTGGCCATGGGGGTCGTGATCGATAACTCCGGTTCGATGCGAGAGAAGCGGGCCAAGGTGAACCAGGCTGCGCTGAATCTGGTGCGGGCCAGCAATGCGCAGGACGAAGTGTTCGTGGTGAATTTTAACGATGAATACTATCTCGACCAGGATTTCACCAGTGACCTGCTGCTGTTGAAGCAGGCTCTAGAGAAAATTGACACCAAAGGCGGAACCGCGCTGTACGAAGCCGTGGTGGCTTCGGCGGAGCACCTGAAGAGAAATGCCAGGCTGGAGCGGAAAGTGTTATTCGTGGTCACAGATGGAGAAGATAATGCCAGCCGCGAATCTCTGGAGCAGGCGGTGAAACAGCTCCAAGAGGAGAACGGTCCCTCGGTGTACGCAATCGGGATTTTGGGAGATGAAGAGCACCCTCGCCGCGCGAGGCGTGCGCTGGAGACGATTGCGCAACGGACCGGCGGCCTGTCTTTTTTTCCGTCGACTCTAGACCAAGTGGATGAGATCAGCCGGCAGGTGGCGCACGACATTCGCAATCAGTACACCATAGGGTACAAGCCCACGAACCCGAGGTCCAGCGGCGGATTCCGGCAGATCCGTGTCGATGCCAAGGTGAAAGGGCGCGGCAAGTTGATCGTGCGAACCAAGAGCGGGTATTACGCGGGGACACAAACTGCGGCTGTTGGAGCGAAGTAGAGCATCGAAGGGGATATCGACCTCAGTGGTTGTCCGCGAATGACTGACTGAATAGACCCATTGCTGCGCAAGAGGTCGAGACCAGACTGCAAACGCAGTTACCTTAGCAAACCCCAGAGTGATGCGATTCACGAAGATGCAATTGACGATTGCAAAGCCGCCACTTTACCCTGTAACGTGCACTTAAGAAACTCTGAAGTCTCTTCTTTAGGGGTCGCCGACGACATCACTGAACTGGTCGGCGGCACTCCCATGCTGCGATTCATACGGCTGGTTCCCGCCGGTTCGGCCGACATCTTTGCCAAACTGGAATACTTGAATCCGGGCGGCAGTGTGAAGGACCGCGCTGCCATCGGGATTATCCGAAGAGCCGAACAGGATGGGAAACTCGCGCCTGGCGGCACGATTGTGGAAGCTACAGCCGGGAATACCGGTATTGGGTTGGCGCTGATCGGAGTGAATCGTGGGTATAAGGTAAAGCTGTTTGTGCCGGAGAATTTTTCGCAGGAAAAAGTGATCATCATGCGCGCCCTCGGAGCCGATGTTGAGCGAACTCCGGATTCAGAAGGTATGCAGGGAGCGATTCGGCGCGCGAAAGAGCTGGTAGCAGGGGATCGCCGTGCATTCATGGCGGGACAGTTTGAGAACCCGGCAAATCCCGATTATCACTACGAGACCACCGCAGTAGAGATGTTTGAACAATTGGGTGGGAAGATCGACGCGGTTGTTTTAGGCTGCGGCACCTGTGGAACCTTTACTGGAGTGGCGCGCTACATGAAGGAGCATGTGCCAGGAGTGCTTGCGATTGCGGTGACCACGCAGGGCTCTGTTCTGGGTGGCGGCGCGCCTGGCCCGCACAAAGTAGAAGGGATCGGAAACAACTTCGTCCCGGAGACGTATGACCCTGCAGTATCTGATGAAGTGATTGCGGTGACGGACGAGGATGCGTTTGAAACAGTGAAGCGACTTGCCGCGCGGGAAGGCGTTCTCGCGGGATCGAGTGGAGGAGCGGCGGTATTTGCGGCTCTGGACGTTGCAAAGCGGCTGGGCCCGGGAAAACGTGTGGCGACAATTATTCCGGATTCGGCGGAGAGGTATTTGTCCAAGAAGATTTTCGAGGGTGGTGTTTAGACCATTTTGATCTCACCCGCGTAAGCTTTTACCGCGAAGTACGCTAAGAACAACCGCAGAGGATGCAAAGAAAATCTTAAGTCGGCGCGCTCCTTCCAACAGGATGGGGATGAAAAAAAATAGAGAGGCTGGGTTTGCGACTCGCGCCATTCACCATGGGCAAGAACCCGATCCTTTGACGGGAGCGGTGAACGTCCCTATCTATCTGAGTTCCACCTACGTGCAGCAGGGGATCGGGGAGAATAAAGGATACGAATATTCGCGGGTGTCGAATCCCACGCGCACGCGGCTGGAACAGAATCTGGCATCGCTTGAAGGTGGCGTGGCGGCTCCGGTTTTTGCGAGCGGAATGGCGGCGATCAATGCGATCGCGACCTTGCTGAAGTCGGGCGACCATGTGGTCTGTGGGAACGATTTGTATGGAGGCACGCCGCGCTTGTTCAACCAGGTTCTGACCCAGTACGGGCTCGAGTTTTCTTATGTCGACACGACGGATCCGGAAAACGTAGAGCGCGCGATCCGCAAGAACACGCGGATGGTTTACGTGGAGACGCCGACCAATCCGCTGATGGGATTGAGCGATTTGGCGGCGATCAGCAAGATCTGCCGGCACAAGAAAGCCGAGTTAGTAGTGGACAACACCTTCATGTCCCCCTACTTTCAGCAACCGCTGGCGCTGGGCGCGGACATGGTAATTCATTCGACTACGAAGTTCTTGAACGGGCACAGCGATGGCCTGGGTGGTGTTGTGGTATGCAGCAAGCCGGAGCAGGCGGAAAAGCTGGCGTTTCTGCAGAAGGCTGCCGGCGCGATCCTTTCCCCGTTTGAATGCTGGTTACTGCTGCGCGGAGTGAAGACGCTGGCAGCACGCATGGAGATTCACGATCGCAACGGGCGCGCGGTGGCGGATTTTCTGGCGAAGCATCGTAAGGTAAGAAAGGTTTTGTACCCCGGGCTTGCGGATCATCCGCAGCATGAACTGGCGAGGCGGCAGATGAGCGGCTTCGGGTCGATGATCACCTTTGAAACGGGATCGCTGAAAAATGCCAACAAGATGCTCAAGAAATTACGTGTATGTTCGCTCGGAGAATCGCTTGGTGGAGTGGAGACGCTGATCTCGCATCCGGCGACGATGACGCATGCAGGGTTGGGTGAGAAGGGGCGGAAGGCGATTGGCCTCACCGATGGCATGGTGCGCATTTCAGTGGGAATCGAAAACGTCGAGGACATTCTCGACGATCTGGAATCAGGACTGGCCGCGATCTAGATTTCTTTCCACAGATTCGCAAGCATCTGCAACGGCTAGTCGACAGTCACCGATTCGGCAATCCACTGCAAGTAATTTGCCGATCCGTCTTCAATTGTCAGGCAGATGCACTCGGGGAGATCGTAGGAGTGGAGTTCTACAATTGTCTGGCATACCTGACCGAAGGCTGCGGTCGTGGTCTTGACGATCAGAAGCCATTCGCTGGCTTCTTCCGTTTTGCCTTGCCAGCTGTAGACGGATGTGACTTGCGGAACGATATTGACGCAGGCGGCCATGTGCCCCTGTACGAGATGATGCGCGATCTCGCGAGCTTCTTCTTCCGACCCGGTCGTGGTGAGGACAATTCGTTTGTCAGTCATATTGACTCGCTATTGGCTATAGTCTGAGAGAGTAGCACCTTACACTCGCGTCGTGTCTCTTCAGTTCAGATTGAGGCCTTGAGTAACGAATTTGGTTCCTTACATGATCCGGGGGAGAACTTCCGCTTGACGCCCGAGGTGAAGAGAAGTCCACTGGGAGGCTATGGTTTGATCCGCATGAGTTCCGTCGGCAAGGCCAAGCAATGGATTTTCGAGTAAGCGATCCCGCAAAAATTCGGCCATTTCCCCGTGCGCAAGACGGACTGCGTGCCCTGGCGCGAAGAGCGCCTCAGGCCCAGGCGGCTGCTGTCTCCTGGATTGAGAGTGCGCGGCCGTTGGCGACGCGATTGTATGGCTTGCGGCGGCGCATTGCGACAATTACGGTTGCGGCCCTCGCCGGCTTGCTGTTTGTGCACGTAATGTTTGGCGCGAACGGCATGGTTGTGTACAAGCAGAAGCGGGCAGAGTTCGAGTCACTGCAAAAGCGGATTGCACAAGAGCAGAAAGAAAATGAAGTCTATACGCAGCAGATTCAGGGATTGAAGACGGACGAAAAAGCCATCGAGAAAGAGGCGCGCGAACAGTTGCGTTATGCGCGCCCCGGAGAGTATGTGTACGTCCCGCCGGTCCCGGCAAATCCACCCCCGGCCACCCACTCGGCGAAAAAGTAAGAGCGGGAGGCACGTTTTCCGGAAAACGGTAAGCAGGCTAACGTGTGACATTCCGGGAGTTTGGCTGTGGTATAGTTCGGAACGTTAATCGACGGCCGGTGGGGCGATGAGTTGCTGCCGGATGCGCGATTAGAATTCCTGCCATACCTGCGGCTTGCCGCGATTTGGACATAAAAAGGAGAAAAACCGGCCATGAGAAAGATTCTGGTAGTTTGTCTTGCGTTGTGTTTCGTCTTCGCCCTGACGGCGTTGGCTTTTGACGATATGGGCAAGGGCACAACCGTGAACGGGTGGGTGAGTGACGACAAATGCGGCGCCAAGGGCGCGAACGATAAGGCTGAGGCGTGCACCAAGAAATGCCTGGCCGCGGGCGCGAAGATGGTCATCGTGACCGATAAGGATCAGAAGGTTCTGATGGTGGACAATCCGGATGCGCTTAAGGACCACGTAGGGCATCACGTGGCGGTTACCGGGCACGTAATGGGCGATTCGATTCACGTGCAAAGCGCGTCGATGATGTAATGCATCGATGATTTGATGTCGCTTTGGTGGCGATCTTGGGCGGCTGCGGCCGCCCTTTTATTTTTCTAGCGGACTGCAAACGGGTCAGAGACCCGGTCGCCCACTGTCTAGCGGACTACGCCTTCCAGCGGGGAACTCGCGGTGGCGTAGAGCTTTTTCGGCATGCGGCCGGAGAGATACGCTTGGCGTCCGGCGAGCACACCGTGGTGCATGGCTTCAGCCATCAGCACTGGATCCTGCGCATTGGCGATGCCGGTATTCATGAGCACTGCATCCGCTCCCAGCTCCATGGCGATGGCCGCATCGGAAGCCGTGCCTACTCCGGCGTCCACAATGAGAGGAACGCCCGTGATCATTTCGCGCAGGATGCGGATGTGGGCCTGATTTTGAATGCCCATCCCGCTGCCAATGGGCGCGCCCAGCGGCATCACGGCGGCAGCGCCGGCGTCGATAAGACGCTTCGCGAAGACGATGTCGTCGGAAGTGTAGGGCAGAACAGTGAAGCCTTCGCTCACCAAAATGCGGGTGGCTTCGAGCGTGGCTTGCACGTCCGGATACAGCGTGGCCTGGTCACCGATCACTTCGAGCTTCACCCAATCCGAGAGGCCAACTTCGCGGCCCAGACGCGCGGCGCGGACAGCTTCGTCGGCCGTATAACATCCGGCCGTATTGGGCAGAAGGAAATATTTCTTGGGATCGATGTAATCGAGGAGTGATTCCTTGCTGCGGTCGAGATTGACGCGTCGCACGGCGACGGTGACCATGTCGGCTCCGCTGGCCTCAAGAGCACGCGCAGTCTCCTGGAAGGACTTGTATTTTCCCGTACCGACAATCAGGCGGGAGCGGAAGGAATGGCCGGCGATGAGGAGTGAGTCGGTCATGATCTTTAATTGTAAACCGACAGGGACAAATGTCGAGCTGCGCTCGATGGACAGCCGAGGGCGGCTGTCCCCACATGCATCTTAATTCCTTTGGGTCACGGAGGCGCTGGTTTCCGCCTGGGCGTAGAGTTCGTCGATCCGGCTCCGATACCGGTCTTCGACCACACGCCTGCGGAGCTTCATCGTCGGGGTGAGAGCGCCGTTGTCGGGGGAGAACTCGTCGGGGACGAGGACAACGCGTTTCAACTTTTCGAAACGCGCCAGTTTTTCGTTCGCGCTTTCGACAAGCTCCTCGTACAGGGACTGGACCTTGGCATTCGCAACCAGGTCGGCACGGGAAGAAAAAGAAATGTCGTTGGTTCGAGCCCAATCTTCCAACAAAGCAAAGTTTGGAGAGATCAACACGCATGCGAACTTGCGCTTGTCGCCGACGACAACCGCCGTTCCGACCAGCGGATTTATTTTGAGTGAATTTTCGATCGGCTGGGGCGCGATGAACTTGCCACCCGAAGTTTTGATGAGTTCTTTCTTGCGGTCGGTGACGGATAGATATCCGTCGGCGTCGATGTGGCCGATGTCTCCGGTCTTGAACCAGCCGTCTTGAAATGCACTCTGAGTCTCTTCGGGACGATTCCAATATCCCTTAAAGACCGACGGACCCCGCACCAGAATTTCGCCGTCGTCGGCAATGCGAACCTCGAGGTTGGGGAGAATTTTGCCGACCGTCCCGATGCGGTGATTGACCGGCGTGTTGACGGCGATCACCGGAGAAGTTTCAGTCAGGCCGTAACCTTCATGAATGCGGATGCCGACGGTGGCGAACCATTCGGCGAGTTCGCGGCCGAGAGGCGCGCCTCCAGAGATAAAGGTTTCGACGCGGCCTCCCAGGCCTTCGCGGATCTTCGAGAAGACCAGTTTGTTCGCGAGCTTCCAACTGAACGAAGTCGGAGTTTGTCCCGCGAGAATCGCGGGCTTGTTAGCGCGGCCGATAAAGAGCGCCCAGCTGTAGATCGAGCGCTTGGGGAATCCGTGGGCTTGCATTTCGGTCTTGGCGTAAATCTTCTCGTAGACTCTGGGCACAGAAACGCAAACCGTAGGGCGAACCTCGAGCAAGGTTTGGGGAAGATTCTCTAGAAAAGGGCAGTACGCGAGAGTTACGCCGTGGTACAGCATGGAAAGATCCACGTGACGGGCTGTGACGTGCGAAAGAGGAAGAAACGAAATGCTGGTTTGCCCAGGATGGACATCGAAGCCTCGCAACGAGCATGCGATGTTCGAGGCCATGTTGCCATGGGTCAACATTGCGCCCTTGGAAACACCGGTGGTGCCTGAGGTGTAGATGATAGTGGCGAGATCGTCCGGCTGAATGGAGCGGGCGAACGATTCGGTCCGAGGGTCGAGAGCGCGGGGCCCTTGGGTTGTGAACTGATCCATCAGCACGCAGATCGTAGCTAGATCGCGGGAGAGTTGTACTGGGTCCATGACGACGATCTTCCGAATCTGCGTTTGAGAGAGAATCGTCTGGACCTTGCGCAGTTGATGTTCGGTAGAAACAAAGACGACCGTGGCGCCTGAGTCACGCAGGGTGTATGCAGTTTGTTCAGGGGTTAACGTGGCGTAGACGGGAACGGTAACGGCACCGAGCAGCAAGATTGCAAAGTCGGCAATCGGCCACTCCGGACGATTCTCGCTGAGGATGGCAACACGGTCGCTCTTGTGAATTCCGAACTCCTGTAGCATGCGAGCGGTTCCCACAACATTTCGCAGAAGATCCGAGGAAGAGATAGGCAGCCATTTCGCCGCATCGCGGTAGAGCATTGCGCGGTCGAGATTCCGCTCGCTCGCAGCAAAGAAAACGTCGTTCAGCGTGGCTAGGCTCATTGCTAGTTCTGTGGTCCGGACCCAGTCTGAGATTGAATTTACTGGTTTATGGCTCCGTTGGGCAATGCGAAACATGCGGAGGCAGGGTACTGATGGGCGTCCTGATCGGCGATTTGTTTTGCACGTCGATGACAAAGTCCCGTTGCGGAGTGGGGTATTATTCGCGTAGGAGGGGTCGCGATGCAGAACAGACTAGCGAATACCTTGGCAGAGTCACTGCTTTCATGCGTGTTAGCCGTCGCAACGGTTGCTCCTGCTGTGGCTCAGGGCAAACAAGCAGACAGCGGGATGACGCCCATGCCCAAAGTTGGCGACATGGCGCCGGATTTCACGCTGAAATATTTTGACGGCAATGACTTGAAAGAAATTTCCTTGAGTCAGTACCGCGGCAAGAAAAATCTCGTGGTGGCGTTTTTCATTTTTGCGTTCACCGGCGGTTGAACCAAGCAAATGCAGGCGCTCCAGCAGGATTTAAAAAGGCTGGACGCTACTGACACCCAGGTGCTGGGTGTGAGCATGGATAGTGCCTTCGCCGATAAAGCATTCGCCGACCAGATTGGAGTTACGTTTCCCTTGCTGAGTGATTGGGGTGGGGACGTCACCCGCAAGTACGGGATCTACGTGGATAAATACAAGGCGGCGCGCCGGGTGAACTTCCTGATAGGAAAAGATGGGAAGATTCTGGAAGAGCAAGTGGATAAGGATGCCATCGATCCGACGAAGATTGTGGATACTTGCGAACGACCTAAGATGAAGAATTGATACCCTCAGAGGCTAAAGCCGTCGATTATCGCTTGGTTCTTATCGCAGTGCTGAAGCGCTGCGACACACAAAACCGTTGGGCTGCGCCATCCGAAGTCCGGAGTCTTTCAACGCTTTTAGGGGTTAGTGAGCTTCAGGCGGTCGGCAGTTCGAAGGAAAATACTGAGCCGCGGCCGAGTTGGCTGGTTACGCTGATCGCTCCGTTGTGGGCTTCGACGATAGCCTTGGCGATGGCTAAGCCCATGCCCGTGCCTTGCACCCGGTAGCGTTGGTCGCGGCCGCGATAAAACTTGTCGAAGACCAGTGATTGCTCGAAGTCGTCGATACCGTTTCCACGATCAGTGACGCTGGTGATGATGCGATCGCCTTTCTGTTCGGCAGTGATCGTAATGGGCGCCGTCGGAGGAGAGTACTTCGCGGCGTTTTCCAGCAACTGCTTCAGCACCTCTGCGATGCGATCGGAATCCACGCGCACGTTGGGTAGAGATGGCGGCACAACTACCTCGATGGGATGCTGTGCGAGAACTGCTCTGGACTCTTCCACAGCAGATTCGATCACACTAGCAATGTCCACCGGCGCCATGTGCAGTTCGACCTTGTGAGCGTCGAGTTGCGCCATTTCTGTGGCTTCTCCAACCAGGCGATCGAGGCGATCAGTCTCTTCATTGATGACGGTGAGCAGGTCCTTGCGCTGAGCGTCATCGAGATTGTAATCCGAAAGCAGGCCCGTGACGGCAGCCTTGATCCCGGTCAGCGGAGTGCGCAATTCGTGGGTGACGGAATCGAGCAGAACAGCGCGCAAGTTTTCGCTTTGATGCGCGGCTTCGGTCTGAGAAAGTTTTTCCATGGCCCCGGCGCGCTCGATGGCGATGCCAATCATGCTGCCCAGCGCTTCGAGAGTTGCGCGGGAGAGCGCCGGTCCCGCGATACCTACGGCTCCCGTGGTGCGTGTGCCCAGATGCAAAGGAGTGAGAGAGATGCCACGTTGCGAATCGATGACCGGTTCGCCGCGCGAACTCACTATTTGAAGATCCTGAAGTGGAAACCACGTCACTTTGGGATCGGTGCGATAGACCTGTTGCGAGCTGAGCAGGTAGATCGCGGCGGCTTGGGCCCCGAATCCGTCGCGCACGTAGGCGGGGATCGCGTTCAATAATTCGGCTACGTTGTCGGTGGCGAGAAGGCGCTGGCTGAAAGCGTAAAGCCGTTCCACGTCGCGGCGGCGCTGAACGGCGTCGGCGGTTTGCCGGCGGGCGCGGTCGGCGAGTTCGCTGGCGATCCCCGCGGTGACAAGGAAAGCGAACAACGCGACCCAATTTTGCGGATCCGCGACGGTGAATGTTCCGATGGGAGGAAGAAAATAATAGTTGAATGCAAGCGTGGCGAGTACGGCGAGAAAGACGGAAAAGCGAAATCCCCAGTACGCGGCTACCCACAGCACCATCAGTAAGAACGTCAACGCCACTGTGGTTGGATTCACGTGGACGATGCGCCGGTAAACTTGCGCTACGAGTTCGGCTGCCGCAACGCAAGCGGCATAGCGGAGCAGGTGTTGTAGCCCGCGAACTTTCACGCGCACGATTGTAGCTTGAATCGAGTACGATTCGACAATTCACGCGCTTGCGTGGAGAATAACGGCGATGGCCAAGACTCCCGAGGAATGGCTTAAGGAATGCGATACCGCCAAGCGGCCGGCGGTGTTCAAGCTGTTCCTGGGCTATGCTCCCGGCGTAGGAAAGACCTATGCCATGTTGAGCGAAGGTATACGGCGCGCCAGCCGGGGCGAAGAAGTTGTGATCGGCGTCGTCGAGACCCACGGGCGCAAGCCGATTGTTGAGCTTTCCTCGCGTCTGGAAACGGTTCCGCGAAGAAAGCTGGAATACAAGGCGAATGTCTTTGAAGAAATGGACGTGGACGGGATTTTGGCGCGCAAGCCGCATGTGGTGCTGATCGATGAATTGGCCCACACCAATATAGAGGGCAGCAAGCACGCGAAGCGTTATGAGGATGTGTTCGAGTTGCTGGATGCGGGAATCGATGTTCTCTCCACGCTGAACGTGCAGCATATCGAGAGCCTGGCCCCGACGATTCGCGGTCTGACAGGCGTGCAGGTGCGCGAGACCGTGCCGGACTGGGTGATCCGCCGGGCGGGAGAGATCGTGATGGCGGACCTGACGCCGCAGGCGCTGCAAACGCGCATGAAGCGCGGAGATATTTATCCACTGGAGCGGGTCGAGCGGGCGCTGGCGAACTTCTTTCGGAATACAAACCTGGTGGCGCTCCGGGAACTGGCTTTGCGCCAGGTAACACAGGCCGTGGACCGCACTCTTTCGGAATTGAAGACCGAAGATGGACAACCGCTGCAGGTGCGCGAGCGAATTGCGGTGTGCATCAGCTCGAATCCCGCGGCCCAGTATCTGATTGCGCGGGGCGCACGCATGGCGCAGGCGATGGATGGCGACCTGTTTGTGCTTTATGTGGATACTGGGGCGGATGAAAGCGGCGAGAATCAGAGCACCCTGGCTGACAACGTGCGTTTCGCGGAAAGCGTGGGCGCAAAGGTTGTCAAAACCGAAGGCAAGGTCGTCGCCGAAAAAGTCGCAGAGTTCGTGCACGAGAATCACATCACTCAAGTTGTCTTCGGCAGGTCCGCCACCAAGGGGTGGAAAAGGTATTTTTATCTTTCTGCGATTCACAAATTTCTGCGCGAAGCGCCCGCAGTGGATGTGCACATCGTGACCCAGGAAATGCGGTGAGCGGCAACGATGAGCGGGAATAACAGGCAAAGATGACTAACGATCACCGGCGAATCCTGGTAGTGGATGATGAGGCGCAGATCACGCGCGTGTTGCGGACAACGCTCTCAGCCCAGGGATACGACATCCGCGTGGCCAACGACGGAGAGATGGCGCTGGAGTTGATGAAGAGCTGGACCCCGCACGTGGTGATCACAGACCTTTCCATGCCGAATCTCGATGGAGTGGCTTTGTGCCGCCAGTTGCGCCAGACGTCGCAGGTGCCAATTATCGTGCTCTCGGTTCGCGGGCAAGATCGCTCGAAGGTGGAGGCTCTGGATGCCGGCGCCGACGATTACGTCACCAAGCCGTTCAGCATGAACGAACTGCTGGCGCGAATCCGCGCGCAATTGCGCAGGACTCCGGCTGCCGAGGAGCAGCCTAGCAGGATTACATCCGGCGACTTCTCCATCGATCTGGACGCGCGCTCTGTCAAGGTTGCAGGCCACGAAGTTCATCTCACGCCCAAAGAATTCGATCTGCTGGTTTACCTGGCGCGGCGTCCCGGAAAAGTGGTGACCCACCGAACTCTGCTGGCCGCCATCTGGGGACCGAATAGCACGGAACAGCCGGAATACTTGCGTGTTTTCGTGGGGCAGTTGCGCAAGAAAATTGAGAGTGATCCTTCCTCGCCGAAATATCTGCTTACCGAACCCTGGGTGGGCTACCGCTTCGAACCCGGCTGCTAACGCCGCAGTTTCCTCCGTCTCCTAACAGCCAGTGCCTAAAAGCGCTACCAATGATGGATCGTTTTCAGCATGCCTGAAAGCATGCCTTGATACCAAGAATTCTTCTACCAACAGGCTCTTTATCCTTACGAACATTTTACGAACCCTTTATTCGGAATTTTTGCACCCTCGTGTCCAATAGTCGTGGAGTTGAAAAGAGACCGCGCAAGCGGGACAAGGAGATCGACCCAATGGGGATTAACGAAGTTGCACCGGAACGGTTGGCGGAGATTTTCCATCACTATCAACAGGCGCTGACACCGGAAATTTCGGGGAAGGGCAGCGAAGGGCGCGCCGAATGGAAGGAAGTGCCACAACAGCAGAAAAGTCGACTGGTAGCGGCAGCGCGTCTGGCGCTGCTGGAATTGGAATCGCTGACCAACGACCACGCAGGCTCTCGCCAGTATTTTGCCCAGCCCGGCGAAGCGGAGTGGGGCTGCTAGTTGCTTCGGCGACTAGTGGCAAGGTTCGGCTGCTGACGCTTAGGACGCGTCTTTACGAAATCTTTACAAATTCCTTAAACAACGCTTACGCATGATGCAGTTAACTGAAATGTTTGCGTCTGGGCGTGAAAAACTGGAGTGGGAGCAATGGGGGTGGCAGTTACATTTGCGGCCATCGCGTTGACCGGGACAGTCTTCATGGTTTTATTCCTGGTTGCCTTGCTTCTTGACAGTACGCCATCGATCTGTTGGATTGTTCCAATCCGCTGCGAACCGGAAAACGAGAATTGCGAGACCCTGATACGCAGCTACGTCGATGACGATCACGCCGCAGAGCGCGAACTTGGCGACTGCCACGTTGAAGTATTGGAGAACGATGATCATGCGGAAGAGCGTGCCTCAAGCCTTATTTGTATCGATGTTCGTAACGTTTCTGGCAGCGTGGGCCGGCGGTCAATCCATCCAATCCACCATGCCGTCTTCCACCACTGGCTCTAGTTCGGCCGCGCCAACAGAGCAGCAGGAAATGCGCGATGAATTGAGAGCACTGCGCGCGGAAGTCGAGCGTTTGCGCGCTGAAGTCGAGCAACAGCATCGGGGAGCTGGGCCTACCGACAATCGAGAGAAGGAAGAAAGAAGTCCCGCGCCCGATAGCGGCGAACTGAGACTGGCGCCGACGGGCCCCGGCCCCAGTATTTCCTCTGTGACGGCGACAAATCTTACTGGCCTGCCGGCTGAAACATCGTCCGAAAAGGCAGCCGCGGCAGTTGTGTCGCAGGACGGATCTGTGCCAACAAAAACTGCCAAGGCCGAACCCTTCGCCTTTGCCGACTGGACTTGGCTGAACGGCAACCCGCGTACGAAGGAGGCTGCCTTAGATTCGAAGTTCTTCACTCCAGAGATTCGGGCGGACGTCGCCTACCACTACGACTTCAATCATCCCAAGGACGACACCATTGGTGGGTCGAGCGAAGTGTTTCGTTCGAACGAGGTCAACCTCACTGATTTGGGCATTGGTGGGGACTTTCACTATGACCACGTGCGAGCGCGGGTGCTAAGTCAGATTGGCTTGTACTCCACCGCAACGCCGCGCAACGATGCCAGCTATTCGCGGGGCCAATGGGACCTGGCCGATGCATATCGCTATGTCTCTGAAGCCTACGGCGGCTATCACTTTGATGCGATGCACGGCGTCAACATCGATGCCGGCATATTCTTGTCGTACATCGGATTGTTCAGCTTTTATCAGTTTGACAACTGGGCTTATCAGCCGTCTTACGTGTCTTCAAACACACCGTGGTTTTTTACAGGATTGCGCATCCAGACCTTTCCTACGGCAAAGTTGAAAATCGAGCCGTGGCTCATCAATGGATGGCAGTCCTATGCCCGATATAACGGCAGGCTGGGGGTTGGTGGACAAGTCCTGTATCGCCCTAACGGCCGGGTTTCGATGCTTTCCAACAATTACGGAGCAGGAGCCGATGCGTTGGGGATCCCCACTCGTACCCGCTATCACACGGACAACAGCCTTGAAGTGAAGTACTACGACCACCCGGAACGCTTTCTGGACAAGTTAGCTTTTAGCCTGACGGGAGATGCGGGCTGCGAGAGCGGCGGCGGAGTTAACTGCACGACCAACCAGAAGAATTCTGCAAAACAGATTACTTCTTACAAGCAAAGCTTTCTTGGCTTCATGGTCTACAATCGCTTTTGGTTTAACAAGGACCGCTATGGGTTCACGATCGGTGGAGGAGAGATCAACAACCCCGGTCGGTATCTAGTGTTGCTGCCGCCGATCAATGGGGCGACGGCTACCTCGGGCACGCCCTACTTCACGGAAAATCCCGGTGACCCGTTCAAAGCGTGGGATATTTCTGCAACTTACGATTACATGCCCAGCCAGTATATTACCTTCCGCTGGGAGTGGAATCACCGGCATGCCAACGTGCCGTACTTCAGCGGTCCCGGCGGGATCACACCGGCGGGCGGGAACAGCGGCCCCGCGGGGTCCATGGTAGCGGGCTTCCAGCCGGATCTCCGCCACACCGAAGACCGGGCCACTATGGCAATTCTCGTGAAGTTCTAGGTTGGGACTAGGAGCCGATGCGATGCAGGATGCGATCTTTCTTGGAGTGACGATTTTATTTTTTGTGACTGCGCTCGCCTATCTGCATTTCTGCGAGCGGGTACGTTGAGGCTCTTATGACTGCTGAACCGATCATCATGCTGATCATTTGCGCAGGCCTGCTGGTGTACCTCGTATATGCCATGCTGCGGCCGGAGAAATTCTGATGACGGCAAATGGATGGCTGCAAATTTTATTTCTGCTGTTGGTGGTGTTCGTGATTACGAAGCCGCTGGGCGGCTTCATGGCGCGGGTGTTCGGGCGCGAGCGGACCTGGCTGGACCCTGCCATGCGGCCAGTGGAACGGATCCTCTACAAGCTTACGGGCGTGGACGAAAACCACGAAATGGATTGGAAGGAATACGCGCTGGCACTACTCTTATTCAGCGGCGTTTCGATGATACTGCTTTATGTGCTGCAACGCGTGCAGCAGTGGGCGCTGCTGCCGTGGAATCCGCAAAAGCTGCCAGGAGTGCCTCCAGCGCTGGCCTTTAATACCGCAGCTTCGTTTACGACGAATACGAATTGGCAGAATTACAGTCCCGAAACCACCATGAGTTATCTCACTCAGATGGTGGGGCTGGCTTATCACAATTGGGTTTCGGCGGCGGCGGGCATGGCGCTGGCGATCGCGTTCATTCGCGGCATTGCGCGCCGCGAGCACAAGACTATCGGCAATTTCTGGGTCGACATGGTTCGCGGCACCTTGTGGATTCTGGCGCCGCTGTGTCTGATCGGCGCGCTGCTGCTAGTGTCGCAGGGCGTAGTGCAAAATTTGAAGCCCTACGACACGGTGCAACTGCTCGATCCTTACCAGACTCCGCAACTCGGCTCCGACGGCAAGCCCGTCAACGGCGCTGACGGCAAACCAGTGATGAAGACGGCGACACAGCAAACGATTGCGCAGGGGCCAACTGCGTCGCAAGAGATCATTAAAGAGCTGGGAACGAACGGCGGAGGCTTCTTCAACGCGAACAGCGCGCATCCCTTGGAGAATCCCACACCGTTTTCGAATTTTCTGGAGATGCTCTGCATCCTGACGATTCCTTCCGCTTTCACCTACACGTTAGGAAAGATGACCGGTTCGCCGCGTCACGGGTGGGCAGTTTGGGCGGCGATGGCATTGCTGTTCCTGGCAGGAGTGACCACGGCGTATTGGGCGGAGGCTCGCGGGAATCCTTTATTGACAACTGCGGCGCAGCATGGCTCGCGAAGCGCTTCGTCGACACTTCGATCGGCGGGGAATCTTGAAGGGAAAGAAGTTCGCTTCGGCGTGGTGAACTCGGCGCTGTTTGCCACCGTGACCACCGACACAAGTTGCGGCGCGGTTAACTCCATGCACGATTCGTTTACACCGCTGGGCGGCATGGTGCCGATGATTAACCTGATGCTCAGCGAAGTGATCTTCGGGGGCGTGGGCGCGGGAATGTATGGAATGCTGGTCTTCGTCATTCTCTCCGTTTTTATAGCTGGATTGATGGTGGGGCGTACCCCAGAGTATCTGGGTAAAAAGATCGAAGCTTACGACGTGAAGATGGCGATGCTAGTCGTGCTGATTTTTCCGTTAGTAATTCTTGTGTTCACCGCGATTTCGGTTTTGTATAGCTTCGGCACTTCTGCCATGGCCAATGCCGGGCCGCACGGGTTCAGCGAAGTGCTTTATGCCTTCACATCCTCCGTCGCGAACAACGGCTCCGCTTTTAACGGATTGAGCGGAAATACGCCGTGGTACAACACCTCGCTTGGAATTGCAATGCTGCTGGGACGCTTCATGATGATTTTGCCCATGCTGGCGATCGCGGGCAATCTGGCGACGAAAAAACAGACTCCGGCAACGCTCGGTACTTTCCCGGTGACGGGACCGCTGTTTACAGTTCTGCTGATCGGAGTCGTGGTGATCGTGGGTGCGCTGACATTTTTTCCGGCTCTCAGCCTCGGGCCCATTCTTGAGCACCTGTTGATGCAGGCTGGGAAAACCTTTTAGGCGTTTATTTGGGCAAGTTTTCTTAGGGCAAATATGGTGAGCAAGAAATCAAAATGCAGCCTCTGGGACATGAAAATCGTGCGCCGCGCGGCGTGGGATTCGATCGTGAAGCTGCACCCCGTAACCATGATGCGCAATCCGGTGATGTTCGTAGTCGAAGTGGGCAGCATCGTGACCACCGTGCTGCTCATTCTGGAACGAATGCACGGCCGGCCGGGCTTCGGCTTCAATCTGCAGATCACGCTATGGCTGTGGTTCACGGTGTTATTCGCCAACTTTGCCGAGGCTGTGGCGGAAGGGCGCGGTAAGGCGCAGGCCGACGCATTGCGCCGTGCCAAAGCGGAGACGATGGCGAACCGCCTTCTACCCGACGGAAAAACGGAGACAGTTCCCGGCTCCAAACTGCGGTCTGGAGATATGTGTCTGGTGGAGGCGGGTGAATTTGTTCCCGGCGATGGCGAGATTGTGGAAGGTGTGGCCTCGGTGGACGAGTCGGCGATTACAGGGGAGTCTGCACCCGTGATTCGCGAGGCTGGGGGCGACCGCTCAGCGGTGACCGGCGGCACGCGCGTGCTTTCGGATTGGGTAAAAGTGAAGATCACTTCTAATCCCGGCGAAACATTTCTGGATCGCATGATCGCGCTGGTGGAAGGCGCGGAGCGGCAGAAGACTCCAAACGAAATTGCGTTGAACATTCTGCTTGCCGGTCTGACGATCGTATTTTTGCTCGCCGTAGTCACGTTGCAGCCGTTTGCGATTTATGCCGGGGCGCCGCAGACCGTGTTCGTGCTGGTGTCTTTATTGGTATGCCTCATCCCAACCACGATTGGCGGACTACTCTCGGCGATTGGCATCGCGGGTATGGATCGCTTGGTGCAGCACAACGTGCTGGCGATGTCAGGACGCGCGGTGGAAGCGGCGGGCGACGTGAACACTTTGCTTCTCGACAAGACTGGAACCATCACTCTAGGCAACCGCCAGGCAACGGAATTCGTGACCGCGCCGGGCGTGACGGAAGCGATGCTCGCGGATTCGGCCCAACTCTCTTCTCTGGCTGACGAAACTCCGGAAGGCCGATCGATTGTGGTGTTGGCCAAAGAAAAGTACGGATTGCGCGGTCGCGAAATGAGTTCGCACGATGCCGAGTTTATTCCCTTCAGTGCAACCACTCGCATGTCCGGTGTGAATCTGGATGGGCGCGCGATCCGCAAGGGTGCGACAGATGCGATTGCGAAATATATTGAGGATCTGGGCGGTGCGTTGCCCGCCGAAGTGCGCGCCGCGGTGGAGGCGATTTCGCGCTCGGGTGGAACTCCGCTGGTGGTGGCGGAGAACGGCCGTGCGATGGGCGTGATTCAGCTCAAAGACATTGTGAAGGGCGGCATGCGGCAACGCTTCGATCAGCTGCGCGCGATGGGAATCAAGACGGTGATGATTACGGGGGATAATCCGTTGACCGCAGCGGCCATCGCGACCGAGGCTGGCGTTGACGATTTTCTCGCGCAGGCTACGCCGAAGGACAAACTGGACCTGATTCGGCGCGAGCAGGGGCAAGGGAAGCTGGTCGCCATGACCGGAGACGGCACCAATGACGCGCCGGCACTGGCGCAGGCCGACGTGGGTGTCGCCATGAATACCGGCACGCAGGCGGCGAAAGAAGCCGGTAACATGGTGGACCTTGATTCGAATCCCACAAAACTGATCGAGATCGTTGAAATCGGCAAGCAGTTGCTGATGACGCGCGGAGCGTTGACTACTTTTTCAATCGCGAACGATGTGGCCAAATACTTCGCCATCATTCCGGCGATGTTTGCCGGGACCTTTCCGGTTCTGCAGGCGCTCAATGTGATGCATCTGGCAACGCCGCAGTCGGCAATATTGTCGGCGGTCATCTTCAATGCGCTGATCATCGTAGCGCTGATTCCGCTGGCGCTGCGCGGAGTGAAATATATTCCGCAGGGTGCTGCTATTTTGTTGCGGCGAAATCTAGTGGTCTACGGCTTCGGCGGAGTGATTGTGCCATTCATTGGCATCAAACTGATCGATCTTCTGATCGTGCGGGCGGGGTTGGCCTAGGCGACTCGCGCAGAGGCGGCTATGAAAAAGAATCTCATCATCGCGGTTCTCATGACGTTGGTGACTACGGTTTTATTTGGATTGTTGTTTCCCCTGGTGATCACCGGATTCGCCCAGGTTTTGTTTCCCAAGCAAGCCAATGGAGAACTGGTGACGCGCAATGGTCGCGTGATCGGGTCGCGATTGATCGGGCAGTCCTTCTCGTCGCCAGGATATTTTCACTCGCGCCCTTCCTTTGCTGGAACCGGTTACGACGCGGCAAATTCCGGCGGATCGAATCTCGGGCCAACGAATCAATCTCTCATTGCACGAGTACAGGGAGACGCCGACCGCCTGCAGGCGGAGAATCCTGGGGCCGCAATTCCCATCGATCTGCTGACCTCGTCCGGTTCGGGGCTTGACCCACATATTTCTCCTGAGGCAGCCGAATTTCAGGTGCCCCGCATCGCCAAAGAGCGTGGCTTGAGCGGGGACGTAGTTCGCGAAGCCGTTCGGCAGCATACGGAGCCGCGTCAGTTTGGCTTACTCGGAGAACCGAGGGTTAACGTGCTCGAATTAAATCTTACGTTGGATGAGATTTCGCCGAAGCCTGCGACCCGTTGAAAGCCCTTCACAAATAAGCCTCCTGTCTGCCTGATCTCAGCCAATTTGGCTGAAAACTACAGTAACGTCCAGAGAACTAAAGAGTGTCTATCGGGCTTGCTCCAGCGTGGGTAAGATCGCAAATAGCGGTGTTTTATCCATCGGGGAAGACATTATGAATACGCATAAACAGCGGTGCTGTCCGGTTATTCTGGCGACCTTGGCATTCATCCTGTGGGCTTCGCTTGCTGCAACAGCGCAGGATGCGCAGATCATCGCGGATCCACAGGGACCGCAAAACGCTCAAGCAGCAAACGACCAGGATCCTCCGGGGCGAGTGGCCAGGCTGAATTACATGGCTGGATTGGTGTCGTTTCAGCCCGGCGGCGAAAACGACTGGGTCTCTGCTGTGCTCAACCGTCCCTTGGTGACGGGCGACAATCTTTGGGCGGATGAAGGATCGCGGGCTGAAGTTCATATTGGATCGACCGCGCTCCGTTTGGGGCCGAAGACTGGAATTACATTGCTCGAAGTGAGTGATCGGGCAGCACAGATTCGTCTCGCGCAGGGGTCTTTGATTGTGAAAGTGCGCCACGTGGACGATGAGGATTCCTACGAAGTGGACACTCCGAACGTAGCGTTCGTCGTTATGCAACCGGGTGACTATCGAATTGATGTTGATCCCGATGGTAGTCGAACTGAAGTGACGGTGTGGCGCGGACGCGGCGAGGTTACCGGCGGCGGTTCCTCTTACACAGTGGTGGCTGATCAGCAAGCTACATTCACCGGCAACGATCAGCTGAGCTACGATCTCGGCCAGGTTCCGGCCGGAGACGGATTCGATAACTGGGCGTTCGGGCGAGACCGGAACGAGGATGATTCTGATGCGGCGAACTACGTTTCGCGCGAGATGACGGGATACGAAGACCTCGACCAATACGGCGACTGGAGCTACGCGGCCGGCTACGGTATGTCCTGGCGGCCTCGCGTGATCGTCGCGGGATGGGCACCGTACCGCTTCGGACGCTGGGCTTGGGTCGGGCCGTGGGGCTGGACGTGGGTTGCAGACGAGCCCTGGGGATTCGCTCCCTTCCACTATGGGCGATGGGCTTTTGCAGGATCCGGCTGGATCTGGGTTCCGGGATCGGTCGCGGTGCGCCCGGTCTACGCGCCTGCACTGGTGGCTTGGATGGGTGGCAGGCCGGGATTCAACTTCTCGTTTGGAGCAGGCGTGGGATGGTTCCCACTGGCTCCGGGAGAGGTTTTTATTCCCGGTTACCGCGTGAGCCGCGCTTATGTGAATCGGGTGAACATCACGAATACGACGGTGAGCGTTGCGAGAGTTACCAATGTCTACAACACCGTGGTCGTGAATCGAAACACAACTGTGAACAGCGTCGCGTATGCGAACCGTGGGGTGAGCGGTGGAGTAACTGTAGTTTCGCGTGACACGTTTGTGAACGCGCGAGGGGTGGCGCAAAACACAATGCAGGTTCCGGCGAAGGAGCTGGCAGCGGCGCCGGTTTCGCAAACAGTTGCCGCCGAGCCCTCAAGAAGCAGCGTGTTGGGGGCGGGCACGCCGGCGGCGCACGTGCCGCCGACTGCTGCGATGAACCGTCAGGTAGTGGCGCTGCGAAATCCGGCTCCCATGCCACGCTCGTTCGATCAGCAGCAACCGCAGGCGACAGGACACTTGAGCCAGCAGTCGTCGAATCGGCAAGCATTGGTGAGGCAGGAGGCGCCGGGGCAGCGGGTGACGACCCAGCAGGCGCCACGGCAGTCCCAATCGCAGGGCGGGTTCCGTTCGTTTGGACAGGCCAGCGCAGGAAACAATCAGTCGAGACCGCAGCCGCGAGTGTGGGAGGAGCAGGGAACTCCCGAGCCCGAGAACAGTACGCAGTCTGAATCCGAAAGCCGCAATGCACAATCTTCGGGGAATTCGAGCCAGAGTCGGCAAGCGCAGCCGCAGTGGTCGCATCCGCTGGCCAAGCCGGTTGCTCCGGTGCGAGCAAGAAACGATGAGCAACAGAAAGACGAGGAGCAGAAATTCAGCAACTGGCACCAGCAGAAACCCGCTTCTCAGCCGTCGCAGCAGCGGCAACAGAATTCGCATCCCGCAACGCAGAGTCACGAGAGTGCGACCAAGAAAGGACATTGACGCGAAGTGGCCGCGTGCGGTCTGATAGGTTCGCATGCCACGCGATCTGCTAGCGGACTCCAGTGAGTTCCGCGGTAAATTAGGAGAGACGCTATTAGCGCCGGGAAGTCGGGAAACAAACCCGATCCCGGCGTCTTTATTTTCTGCGGTGTTTCTTGGGGCGGGTTTGCCATGAACGAACAAAAGTCGCCGGCGATTCACTGGATGGACGTTCTATGGCTGGTGCTTCTGGCCATCCTGGCGGCGCTGCCACCGGTGGCGGAGATTCACAAACAGCTCACCCTACTGGCGATTGGAATCGTTCAGTTCGGCGAGGGCTGGTTTCTGGCTCGAGTTCCGCGGCGCGGCGCGGCGTATGTCGTTTTGCTTAAGATTGCGCTCGCAACCCTGCTCATTGATCACACCGGCGAGGTTGGAATCAATAGCAGCTATTATCCGATTTTCTATGTTCCCATCGTTACTGCCGCAGAATACTTCGGACCGCGGGTCACGCTGGCATGGACGGCGCTGGCGTCGGCTGCTTACTGTTCGTACCTTTACCCGGCGCTCCAGGAATATGAAATCACTGCGGAGGGTTACGGCGAGCTCGCCATTCGCATCCTTTTCTTTTTTCTCGCGGCGATGGCGGTGAACCGCTTTGTGGTTGAGAACCGCCGCCAGATCGAACGCTATCAGGAGTTGGCGGAGACGCTGGCCGAAACCAACCGCAGATTGGAGCAGGCGCAGGAGGAGGCGCGGCGTTCGGAGCGATTGGCGGCGCTGGGACAGATGTCGGCCGGACTGGCGCACGAGATTCGCAATCCTCTTGGGGTGATCAAGGGATCCGCGGAAATGCTTCACCAAAAGCTCGGAGAATCGGACCCTCTCGCCACCGAATTGGCGGGGTATATCTCAACCGAGACCAACCGCTTGAGCGCTCTGGTGACACGCTTCCTGGATTTTGCACGGCCCTTGCAGGCTGAATTAGAACCGCGGGAAATTACTCCGCTCTTGGAGCGTGCTCTGCACTCGGTGTTGTTGACGCGGAAAGACGAAGATGCGCTAGTGAGCGTAGAGCGGCAGTACCAGCCAAACTTGCCGCCGATTCCGCTGGATGAAAGCCTTTGTGAACAGGCCTTCGTGAATCTGATTCAAAATGCATATGATGCGATGGGAAGCGCCGGCGGAATGTTGCGGATCAAGGCAGCGCGAGCAAACACCACGAATCGCGATGGAGTTGAAGTGCAAATCGAGGATACGGGCCCGGGCATTCCGGATGAACTGCGCGAGCAAATTTTCAATCCATTCGTGACCACCAAGAAAACCGGCGTGGGACTCGGGCTGTCGATTGTCTCCAGGATCATAGACGGACATCACGGAACGATTCGCGTTGAAGGGGGCACCGATGGGAGCGATATGCACGGGGCTCGCTTCGTAATCTTTTTTCCTGCTAGCTTAGGCGCCGATCTCGCATCTTAAGGAAGTATCGTTTCGAGGATATCGCTTAGGCGCATAAACAGCGGGCAACAGCGAAAAATATGCCGACTATTTTAATTGTTGAAGACGAAGCGAAGATGCGGCGGCTCCTGGAATTGAATCTCGGAGAGGACGGCTTCACAACATTGTCCGCGGGAGATGCTGAGGCCGGATTGAAGCTACTCCGCGAGAATGCCGTTGACCTGGTACTGACGGACTTGAAATTGCCGGGAATGAACGGTTTGGAGTTTCTTCAGGCGGTGAAGCACCATAACGCAGCGTTGCCGGTAGTGGTCATGACCGCATTCGGAACGGTTGAGACGGCGGTGGAAGCAATGAAGGCCGGAGCCAGCGACTACGTGTTGAAACCATTTTCATTGAGTGAAATGCGCATGGTGGTGCGCAAGGAGCTGGACGTCCGCAATTTGCGGGAGGAAAACCGTTCGCTGCGTGAGGCATTGGGCAAACGCTATGCTCATCCAAACGTGGTGGCGCGCAGCCCGAAAATGCAGGAAGTGCTCGCGACCGTGGATCGAGTCGCGTCCACGAACTCTACGGTATTGCTGGGAGGGGAGAGCGGCGTGGGCAAAGACTTGATCGCGCGCGCGATCCATGAAAAATCGCGGCGTGCTTCCGGACCGTTCGTCAAGATTAACAGTACCGCGATTCCGGAAAATTTGCTGGAGAGCGAACTGTTTGGCTACGAGAAGGGCGCGTTCACAGGCGCGAACGCCAGCAAGCCGGGTAAGTTCGAACTGGCGGACAAGGGAACGCTGTTCCTCGACGAAATCGGAGACGTTCCTCCGGTAACGCAAGTGAAGTTGCTCCGTGTCTTGCAGGAGCGCGAGTTCGAGCGGCTGGGGGGCACGAAAACGGTAAAAGTTGATGTGCGGCTGATCGCAGCCACGAATCGCGATCTGCGCGAGGCGCTCGAGCAGGGAACCTTTCGCGAGGATCTTTACTATCGATTGAACGTTGTCCCTATCGATATCGCGCCCTTGCGGCAGCGCAAGGAAGACATCCCGGATCTGGTGAATCTTTTTATTTCTCGTTTCTCCTCAGATTCCGGGAAAGCGGTGAAAAGCATCTCGCCGGAGGCGATGCAGATTCTGGCGGACTATCACTGGCCGGGCAATGTGCGCGAGCTGCAGAACATCATCGAGCGAGCTTGCGCGCTGGCTAGGGGAACGACGCTCGAGGTAGCTGACATTCATCTGGATTTGCGTCCGGCAAAAACGACCAACGGCGCGACTGGATTTCTACCTGAGGGCATGACGCTGGAACGCTGGGAGGACGAGATGATTCAGGAAGCGCTCCGGCGCGCCAATGGAAATAAGAGTCAGGCCGCGAGGTTGCTGGGTCTGTCGCGCAATGCGCTGCGTTACCGGCTGTCGAAGATCGGGATTGCCGATGAGGGAGAGAAAGAAGCATAGGTTCAACACGTTCCCGAAACAGTACAGTTTCGAAGTGAAAAAGCACGAATTACATGTATGCAGGTCGATGCCGAAACTACAATCATTGCGATGGACACCGTCTGGAGAGTGTTGCCAGTGGGTACTGGACGCTGTCTCTCACACAGTCGAGTGGCTTAGTCAGCCACTAGGGTTCGAGTCCCTTACTCTCCGCCGGTCACTCGACGACATAATTCGCTTGACAACGCCGTTGGCAGCACTATCATCGAAGTGAGGGACAGCGTCCGTTACGAGCTTCTCAATTCAAGCCCCGACTGACTATCGGGGCTTTCGTGTTTTTACGAATGTATTTTTGGTGCTCTTGCACGTTGGCTGAAAACCACCACCTTGGCTGAAGGTGGCCACCGCTCGAAAAATCCGCCTCCCTGTTTTGTTGAAAACCTCATCCTGCTATCTGAAAACAAACAAGTTACGATGCTTTCTGTTTCGTCTTCTTTGGCATGGCAGTTGCTTTTCACAATAGTGCATTGATCCCCACAGCTTTAGCGTTTCCTAAAGTAGACGAGAGAGATACTTCGGTAAGAGGTAGGCCATGAAAAACCGATTCATATCCGGGTTCGCAGTTTTAGTTTTGGCGTTAGCCGGCGCGTTGTCGACGCGCGTGCAGGCGCAAACGACCGAAGAGGGTCCGGGCCCTTCAGAGCAGCCCAGCGCTCCGATGGAAGTGGGGCAGGGCCAGCCGGCGCCGCCTCAGCAGCCTCCGCAACTCAACCAGCCCTCTGAAAATGGGCAACCACCCATGCCGGAAGCCCAGCCTGGCGGACCTTCTGGCGAGGGTCCGGCGCAGACCAACCAGGGTGTGGGCCGCATCAGTATGATTCACGGCGATGTGTCGACGCAGCGCGGAGATTCCGGAACGTGGTCCGCGGCTGTACTGAATCAACCCGTGGTAAACGGCGACAAGGTTTCCACCGCAGCAGGCGGTCGCGCCGAGGTGCAACTCGACTTCGCAAACATTCTTCGCCTGGGATCGAATTCGCAAGCTAACATTGCAAACTTTACTCACGATCACATTCAGATTCAATTGGCGCAGGGGCTGGCTAATTACAGCGTCTTCAATGAGAGCGAAGCCGAGCCTGAGATCGATACACCGAATGTAGCGGTGCATCCGGCGCATCAGGATGTAATTGTGCGCGTTGAAGTGCGGCCCGATGGCGATTCGATCATCATCGTCCGTAAAGGTGAGGCGCAGATTTCCACGCCCAAGGGAATTGCCGATCTCAAGCAAGGCGATATGGCCACGGTGCGCGGCCCGAGCGAAGACGCGCAGTATAAGATTTCTCCGGCCCCCGACAGCGACGACTGGGACCGTTGGAATGGCGATCGCGACCGCATGATTCACAGCGCACGAGCATGGCAGCACACGAATCGCTATTACACGGGCTCGGAGGATCTCGACGCCTACGGACGATGGCAGAATGTGCCGGACTACGGTCAGATCTGGGTTCCGAATGAGCCCGAGGATTGGGCTCCGTATCGCGATGGCAACTGGGTTTGGGAGCCTTATTACGGTTGGACGTGGGTGGGCTCCGAGCCCTGGGGCTGGGCGCCGTATCACTATGGGCGATGGCTGTCGTATGGCGGAGCGTGGGGTTGGTGGCCGGGACCGGTGTGGGGTGCGGGCTTCTATCGTCCGTTCTGGGCGCCGGCGTACGTGTCGTTTTTTGGATTCGGAGGTGGTTTCGGATTCGGATTCGGTTTTGGATGGGGCGGCTTTGGATGGTTGCCGATTGGGCCTTGTGACTGGTTCCATCCGTGGTGGGGCGGATACGGTGGCCGCTTCGGATTCGTGGGCTTCGACCGCTTCGGCGGGTTCAACCGCTTCGGCGGGTTTGCGCCCCTCCATGGCGGTACCCGCTTTTCGAACGTGGGTCATATTAACGATCCCCACATCGGGGGCGGGCTCTCGACGGTTGGAGCGGGACACTTTGGAGCGGGCCGCACCTCGGCTGTTGCGGCCTCTCATGCGCAGTTGAGTTCGGCTCGCATGATGACTGGCAACCTGCCCGTGGTGCCCACTCACGCCAGCTTGTCGGCCAGTGGACGCGCCGCCGCTGCTTCTACTATTCACAGCAACGCGTCGCAACACTTTGCCGGCACGCAGAGCACCTCGCGGCCAGAGTCGTTCCAGCAGCAGACTTCGCATCTGCAGCAGTCGATGCAACAGAGCCATGTTTCATCGGTGACGGCTGGGACGCGAACGTCCACTGCCGGCACAGCGGAATCACGTTCCCCGGCATCTACGGGATCGGGCAAACCGAGCGCAGGCACGACAGCGGCTAGCAGGGAGACGAATAGTGGTGCCACCAGGAGCGGCGGAAATCAAGCCGTCGCCAATGGAAGTGGAAATCGAAGCGGCTCCTCCGGTCCCACAACTTTTGCGAACCGGCCGGAGTCGGCTTCATCCACTCGCGGCGAGCCGAATCGTAGCGAGTGGAAGGGCTTCACGCCACCCTCGCATAGCAATGAATCTGCGGGTCGCAGCGCTGAGACTGCCGGCCGAGGCGAGAGCGGCAGCTACTGGAACCGTACCGCTCCGAGTGCAGGCTCGTCGCGCGGCGCCGCTTCCGGCAACTACGGGCGCGGTGGTAGCGCTTACTCGCGTCCGCAACTCAACATGAGGCAGCCCATCGTGCAGCCACGATCGTCAGGCGGCTACGGAGGGTATCGTGGCTACGGCGGATACAGCGGCGGCTCTCGCAGCGTTCCTAGCTATGGCGGCAGCAGTGGTGGTTCGCACAGCGCGCCGAGCGGCGGGGGCCATTCGTCCGGCGGCGGTGGAGGTCACTCCGGTGGTGGCGGCGGCCATCGCTAGATCGACGAGCAGGAGATCGACGAGCAGGTTGTTGTAAGCGAGGTGAAGAACAGAGGCGGGAAGGGCGTGCTAACCGGCACGCCCTTTTCTTGGAGATATCTTGAATAAACAAGCCAGCTAGGGTCGCGCATAGGCTGGGCTATCAGGATCCGGACGATCATAATCGCGCCCGTACTTATTCTTATGAGCGAGTTCTAGTTCAGATTCAGCCAGGGTGAACGCTCCCAGAAATGTATCGCCAGGGGCGACTGTGATTTCACGTTCCACAGTGTGCAGGGCGTCCGGCGAAACCGAGGGATGGAACACATGCATCTGGTAACGGCCGGGAACGACATCATCGATGCTGATTTCGCCCCGCGAGTTGGAGACCGCATAGTAGGGCGTATTCAGCGCGATGACGACAGCGCTCATCTGGGGATGAATATTGCAAAATATGTAGGAGATCCCTGGTTTGTCGAATTGGACAAATTGGGACGTGCCGCTTTCATAGAGTCCGAGATCGAAGCGTTTGCCGTCGAACAACGAGAAAACATTGTGAAAGAAAGGATCCCGGTTGGGAAATTCGACCTTCCCGCCTGCTGGAATCACCAGCAGCGAAGGTTGGAAACTCTTGTCTTTTTGCACTAACTGGGGGATCTGCGATCGCTGCTGCAATGGTGGCGCGGGCGCAGGAGTTGTGCCCAGAGGCGTCAGCCAGACTACAACTTTCGAAGCGTCATGCAGGGGCTGTGCGTTTCTGGTGAGCTGCACCCTTCCCTTTAGCTCCAGGCCCTTCAGTTCCACATCTTGCGCCGCGGCAAAGACACACGTAACTAACAACACCGAGAGAGCCCGGCACTGGGCGAAGCGAAGCATCAGAAAAGTATCCCCATGGCGAGGTTAACCTGATTGGTCACACGGGCACTGTCGTAGACCGGAAAGGTGTGCAAACGTCTGAATTCGGCCGATAGCAGCAAGTCAGAGCGTGGCCGGTAGATCAGATTTCCAAGAGCGCCGCGATTGCGCCCCAGAATCTGTCCGAAATTATTGGCATCTGTGGCGAAGCCGCGGGCATCGCTGGCGAACGCGTTGTCCTCGGCGAAGACGCCGTTTAACTCCAGCTTGCGTGTGAGTTGGAATTTGAGCTGACTCCATCCGCCGGCAGCGTCGAGGCCGTGAATACTCGTCAGCGGATCCATCGGATTACCGCCGTACAGGATGGTTTGGCCGATGGCACCGCCCAGACCGCCAACGCCACGCCCTCGATAAAACTCACCCGAGAGGGACAGGCGTCGGAGAATAGGAATCTGCCAATCCGCCATGCCGGCCCAGGCGTCGACATAGCGGTTCCAGGGCCATCGCTGGCGGCCGTAGTAGCCCGCCGCGCCGAAGCTCAACGGATGGTCAAACACCGGGCGCGACCAGGCTGTGCGAATTGCGTAAGCGGGCTGACCTGTGCTCTCGCCAGCTTGCGCTGAGCGGGTGTACTGATTGGCCGGAAGTTCCCAATCCAGATTGTCCAGAATCCCACCCTGCAAGGTCAGCGTCTGCCGGTCAGCAAGATCGAAGCGATGTTCGACGCGAAGCTGAGGCGTCCAGCCCCATAGATTCCCGGCATACGCAAAAGTCGGGGTCGCGAGCGAGGCAAAGGACGTGGGAGAAAGCGGCGAGATGAAGAGTGAATCCTGTCCAGCAATTACTGACGTGTCTTTCCAGTCAAGATGCAAGCTGGCGGTCTGCATGCGGGCGATGCCGAAGTTGACTCCGTTGTTAGTTGCAGGAAATCCTCCGAAAAAATCGAACTGTACATTGGCCGAACTCTTTGCGCCAGCCAGGGTCGGGCCAAAAATCTCCAGACCAATCTGCGTTTGTCGCAATGTGGCTCCAAAACTTGTTTGTGAAGTGCCTGGTACGGTTGGCTGCTGCGCATAGTCGGGAAGGTCCAGATTGTCGGAAGCTCCCACATTATGAAAGGCATTCATCAGCACAATTCCGGAGAGCCGCACTCGATATTTGGCCGCAGTCTCTACCTTGGTCTGGTACTGCTCGTCAATCTTTGAGCCTAACAACTGAGTGGATTCCTCCAGTCTTTGAACGCGGCTCCCAATATCCGACGCCGCTGGTGAGCCGGAGGCGTTTTGAGCGCCTTCCAAGGTGCTAGCAATCGAAGGTGAATTTGCACTGTACGAGGCCGAGCCTGTAGCAGCGGGAGAGGCGGGACGTCCAGTCATCGAAGCCACGAGCGGAGCCAAAAGGTTACGAGTGTCCTGCAATTCCTGACGCAACTCCCGCATCTCGGCGCGCGACTGCACATTCTCTGTCCGCAATTGCTCGATCACGGCGCGCAAACCCTGCACCTGGGAATCGAGCTCACGTAGCGATGCATCCCCCGGCTGAGGTGCGGGTGGGCTTTGTTGCGCCAAGCCAGTAATGCTCAGGACCAGAACAGCGACCATGGAGGCGGCACTTGTACGAAGCGCAAGGGTACCTGGGTTATTCACACATCCTCCTGCGCGACATGCGGATCGTGTCATGGAGTCGATAAAAATGGAAGCGGGACTACGTGTCCGAATGTCGAATTGAGTTTTCAGTCGGCTCGATCGCTGTTAGCGGGCACAAACGGGTGTTCTGCCTTTTCGTCGTCGACGGCGCCCGTGGAGCTTTGTGGAGCGCTGCCTGGAATCATGATGCGAAAAACCGTCCAACCATCCCGGGTACGCTCCATCGTGACCGTGCCACCGTGATCTTGCACAATTTTTTGCACGACCGTCAATCCCAGCCCGGTGCCATTTGCTTTGCCGAAGCTCACGAATGGATGAAATAGTTTGTTACGAATTGGCTCCGCGATCCCGGGACCGTTGTCGGAGACATCGATGACGACGGAAGCCGGCGTTCTTCGGATCGTGACTTCGACCCTTCCTTCGCTGCTGGGCGCGGCTTCACAAGCATTCAGTAATAGATTGTAAAGAGCGCGCTCCAGTTTGCGGGGATCAAACCATGCCGTGCTCTGTCCGTTGCAGTGGACCTCGATCAGAGTGCCCTGGTGGCGCGGGTGCAAGCGCACCGAGTGCATGGCCCGCTGCACACTTTCAACCACACTGGCGTAGGTTGGATTCAAAGACTCCCGCGTCCGCGCAAATTCGAGGAGTGAGTCGATCAGGTCGGTCATCTGGTTCACTCCGCTCCGCACCTCCTGGTATAACTCTTCGCGCTGTGCAGAAGTCAGGCGGCCGTCGCAGAGAAACTCAGAGTTCGCGACCACAGCGGCTAGCGCGTGGCGGAGGTCATGTGAGATCGAACTGGCCATGCGGCCGATCGTCGCCAACTGTTCAGACTCCAGCAGAGCCTGTTGCGTTTTGAGCAGACTGGCGCGCATCCGATCGAAGGCTGACGTCAATTCCGCGACTTCGTCGCTGCCGCGCGCGTCGAGAGGATGATGAAAATCTCCGTGCTCCAGCGCACGCACGCCCTCCACCAGGTTCGCCAAAGGACGAGTGAAGGTGTACGAGATCAGAAACACTAACCCGCTGCCTACCAGGACGGCGGTGAGGCCCAGCAGAAGAAGCAGGCGATTCAGGTTACCGAGAAACTTCGCGGCCTGATCGTAGGATCTCAGCACAGTCAGCCGGACAGGCGTCGGTTGCTGGCCTGAGAGGTCGAGCGAAGTCGCTACAAAATTCTCCTTGCTCAGTTCAACATCCCGTGGTTCGGTTTGTGAAGACCCCGTAGCGAACGCACGAACGTCTGGATCTTGAGCCTGCAGGGGTGTCAGAGTCGTGGCTACGATTTCATCGCTGTAGGAGAAAGCCACCTGGCTGGCGGAAATCTTGCTTACCTCGCGGGCTAAACGGTCATCAATTTCATAACCGATGATCAAGAAACCCAGCAGCGGCCCTTCCGTCTTGGAACCGAAGTAAATCGGCTGCATGAAAGTTTGGTAAAGATGGTGCGAGCCAAACCACCAGTGACTGGAGCCCTCTTCAGTCAGCGATCGCTCGAAATCCTTCTGAGCTGCTTCAGGGGTGAAACCTACCGACTTTGTATGGAGGCCAACGACCCGGCCGTTGCGGTCGACCAGCACCAGAAGATCGCTGCCGGTTAGCGGCCAGACATCCTTAGAAGCATCCTGGATTGTGGCCGGGTCGTGAGCGGTCATGATGGCCCGAGTGATGGGCAGGTCGGCCACTAATTCCGCAGAATGCGTCAACATGACGTCCCGATCATGCTGGAAATTCTGGAAGTTAGTCACCGAATTCCGAAGGTCCTGAACAATTTCTGCCCGAACTTGATTTTGCACGCTGTGCCGCACGACTAGGAGACTCATCGCAGTGAGGCCGGCGGTGATCAACACCATCGACAGTAAGAAACGCGTACGCAGCCGCGTCCGGGTCACCAGCGTGCTTCCGGAATTTACTGGCAGAATTTGCGAGACGGGTTCTGATGAAGGGGCCAAGGGATCTCAGTGGACGAACTTGTAACCCATTCCGTGTACAGTGCGAAAATGTACCGGACTGCCGGGATCGCGCTCCAGCTTTTGGCGAAGCTTCAAGATATGGTTATCAACAGTGCGCGTGGAAGGATAATTCTGATATCCCCAAACTTCGTTCAACAGTTCGTCGCGACTGATGACCCGGTCGGCGTTTTGCACCAGAAATTGCAAGGTCTTAAATTCTTGCGCCGTCAGGACTACTACCTTACCGTCCCGCTCCACTTCCATCTTCTTGAAGTCGATCGTGATTCCGTCGAAGCTCACGCGATTGACGGTAGTTGTTCTCGAGGTGTGTCGCAGAGCAGCGCGCACGCGGGCCAGGAGTTCCCGCGGGCTGAAGGGTTTAGTGACGTAGTCGTCCGCTCCAAGTTCGAGCAACAGAACCTTATCGGACACATCGCTGGTTGCGCTGAGAACGACGATCGGCAATGATGGTGCCTGCGCTTTTATTTCCTTGCACAGATCGCTGCCTGAGAGCTTTGGCAAGCGAAGGTCGAGAATGATTACGGCCGGCGCCATCGCCTGGAAGCTCTCCAGCGCTGACTTGCCATTGCCTTGCACTTCAACCGCATATCCCTCGGACTCGAACAAGCGCCTCAGGGCTTTCTGGACCGCGGGGTCGTCCTCGACGACGAGAATTCGTCCCATCGGCTGCGGGGAACTCATCGGATCTGCTAATTTTGCCGTGCTGATTGGAGTTGCGATCTGACCCATAAAGCCATCCTCAATTGATTCGGACTCGTTTTCTCGACCCAAGGCCGAGCTTTCGTTGTTGCCTTTTCCCGACTGCCCTTGCACGATTACCCCGTTGCGGCGCGCCAACCAATGAAGCTTACAACGTTTTGGCCCATTTTCAGCGGGGCGGGAAAGGTTTGACAAATCTTTTACATTTGCCATCCGCCATGAATAGCTCTCGCGGCCAGTGGCTTGCACTGCATTCAGACTCCGTCGCCAACGTTAAGTGAGCTGGACGAAACTCAGCAAAACGTGCCGTAAAATAAAGATAGCTTGTCCTCTGCGACGGAACTCGATCACTTGCGCGTGGTCCTGGTGGACGCCCGCAATCCTCTCAACATCGGCGCAGCCGCTCGTGCGATGAGCAACTTTGGATTTCAACATCTGCGGGTCGTAAATCCGTACGATGTGGCCTTTCAGGGTGCGCGCTCCGCAGTAGGCGCCGCGGATGTGCTGGCCCGCGCCGAAAAATATGAAACGGTCGCGGACGCGGTTGCCGACTGCTCGCTCGTAATCGGAACTACGGCAGTCGGGCACAGAGACCTGCAGCATTCGCTCCGGAGGCTGGAGGCCGCAGCACCGCTCATTCGTTCGCATCTGCAATCCACATCAGGCACTTGTGCTCTCCTGTTCGGATCGGAAAAATTTGGGCTTTCAAACCGAGACATGAGTCACTGCCACTGGCTCATTCACATCCCTACTCGCGAGGAACATCTCTCGATGAACTTGGGACAGGCGGTTGCAATTTGTCTATATGAGTTAATACGTGACTCTGCAACCACGGTGGAAGCTGAGAATGCAAATCCCGCCTCGTCAGCCGAGATTGAGAGAATTCACGAGACTCTGTTTACAGCGCTCGAAGCGAGCGGTTATCCGAAACTGAATTCGTCGGACTCATTTGAGGGCGCAGTCCGGCGGTTAGTGCGGCGTCTCCGCTTGCAGACGGGGGACGCGGAGTTCTTGCTGGGGATGTTGCGGCAGATTGTTTGGAAGTTGAAGGTTAGCAGTAAGAGCGGCAAATCGGGGGAGTGAACTGGGTCAAGGTCTTACTTCCGCGGGATAGACCTGCGTGGATGTGCGTCCAAACTGAAAACGCAAAATCCATTCGCTGGCGGTTGCTTTTCCGTCCGCATGCGGCGGATTGAACTTCCACTGGCGAGCCGCCGCTAGCGCTCGAGAGGCAAAGTACTGGCTAGGACCCGCAGATTCAAGCTTTGCCTCCGAAACGTTCCCGGATGGGTCCACCGCAACTTTAACGCTGACCTTAATGTGACCGGTGATCGTGTGTTGCGACCCTCGGGAGACATCGGGCAAAACTTGATGAAGCACACTTCCGCGCGCGGTTCCTTTCGGGGCTGGATTTTCGTTCGCTGAAGAAGTTTTGCCGGAGAAAGGGGCGGGCGACTGCGGATTGGGAGCATCGCTGGACTGCGGACTAGCGGCCTGAGTCTCCGAGGCCGGAGCCGCAGGTGGACGGTGTATAAATTTGCCGCCAATCCATACGACCACGAGCAGCGCAGCCGCGATGATGGGCGCGACGATCCGCCACCTCGGCGTCTTGTGCGGCTCGACTGGCGTCGCATCCACTGTAGGCCGCGCTTGAGCAGTCTGAGTTGAAAACTCTTTGAGGATATCGTCCACAGTGCAACGTCGCGCTGGATCGATTTGCAGGCACTTCTGCAGAATTCTACGGAGCGGTTGCGGAATTGCTTCTGGCACGGCAACTTGTGCCGTTGCATCCTTCGGTTCGTTCTGGGTCAAGACTGCAAGCAATGTCATCCCGAGCGACCACATATCGGACGCCGGCGAGAAGCCGACTGTTGCCACTTCGGGCGCATCGTACGCGCTGACGACTTGCCCGCCGCCAGGATCCCCGCTCCTACGAAGTCCGTCAGCGGAAAGCTTCAATTGGTTGTTCACCGCCATCACATTCGAAGGCTTGATCCGGCTGTGCGCAAATCCAGCGCGATGCAGAGCTGCCAAAGCTTCCGTTGCGGGCTGGAGCATCTCGGAAACTTCAGCGGGAGTGAGCGCGCGCAGCGGCAGAACCTCAGCCAGATTCTCCTCGGCATATTCCATGACAATATAGAGAAGCGGAGTGCCATCGATCAGGCAGCGTCCGTCTCCGAAGAGCCGAATCAGATGGGGATGGGTAAGCTTTGCGTCCTCGGCCCAGCGAGTCAGTTGGTCGTTCGTGTCCAGATTGTCCGCGGGAATGAGCTTGATAGCGGCCTTCTGCGGGTTCCCGCCGCTGCGCTCCGTGAGAAATACAGCGCTGTGATCCGACCCTCCCAGAGACTTTTGTAGAGGGAACTTTCCATCAACCAGTTTGCCTTCCCATTTTTCCCACAGTTCGTTTGCTGTGCCCATAGGCCGCGACTTGGCGAACCGTTATTCTATTCCACCTCGGCTAGGGATGCTCTGTGGAATTCATTTGGGCGAACTGAGCTGTTTCCGCGGACTTCAGCTCAAGCGCCTGCGAACACCACGAACCCGTTGGCGGCGATCGCAATGTTCGCTGAGGTTTGAAAGCGCACAACCTCGCAGCCGTTGAGCATACGGAGATTAACCAAATAGGACGACAGAAAACTGATTCGCCAAAGACTGTCAACGAAGTAAGAAAGGCCAGAGCGTATTTTAGGTGCGCTCTGGCCCATGCTGTTAACTCCTCGCTGAGTTGAAGATTTCCAACTCCAAGGCGCCTACTTTTACTTCGCTGGTGTCCCTTGGTTGAGATACACGATCAGTGCGCCCAACGCATTTGTGGAACCGTTATTTCCCGGACTATAGAGAACTACATCCAGCAAACCAGATCCGGTAAGGGCTCCGGCCGCCAGAGCGCCGTTGACATCGTTCGTAGCTGGGAACGTTTTTCTAGTCTGGAAAGTTCCATCCCCGTTGCCTAAAAATACGACTAGGAAGCCCGCCGAGTTAAAGCAGATCAAATCGAGCTTACCGTCGTTGTTCACGTCACGAAGGAGTGGCCCATGGGTAAAGATATCTGCGGACCCAACGCTTATGGAAGTGGGCGCCTTAAAGGTGCCATCGCCGTTGCCCAAGAAAATATATAGGGTGTTGGAGCTCACAGTCACAAGGTCAAGGTTTTTGTCGCTGTTTATAAGGCCGGCCACAATCCCGAATGGACCCAGGTTCGCGGTGGTGATGGGGGCCTTAAACGTACCATCTCCGTTGCCCAGCAGAATGTTGATCTCGCTGGAACTGCCGGCGATAGCGGCGATGTCGGGCTTGCCGTCGTTGTTGAAATCTCCCACGGTGAAACTCTGTAAATCGCTCAGCGCCGTGGGGATCCCGTCCTTAAACGTGCCATCGCCATTGCCCAGCAAGATGCTGATGCCCCCGACATCAGAAGCAGCCAGATCCAATTTGCCATCATGGTTGAAGTCGCCAATTACCAGCGTTCCGTGTTGCACGCCGGCATCAGAGATTACGGCATCTTTGAAAGTTCCGTTGCCGTTCCCGAGGCAAACCGCAACCCCACCTCCAGATCCGGTAACGTTGAAGGCGATGTCTGGGATTTTGTCTCCATTGAAATCACCCACGATCGCGTTGTCTGTCTGACAACTAGCGGGCAGAGGAAGGGCTTTCCCGAAAGTGCCATTACCATTTCCGGGAAGCACAGAGGTCGGGGCCCCAGAGGTGCTGGACGCGATCAAACTAAGTTTGCCACTGCCGGTGAAATTGGCGAGATGAATTGTCCCAAGGGTTTGTGGGACATTCTGCGCAATCTGAGCGACGAATGTTCCGTTCCCGTTACCCAAAAGCACGCTAATGCCCTGTATATTCCGCACAGCCAGGTCGATCTTTTTGTCTCCGTTAAAGTCACCCGAAAGAATTTCGCCGTTGGAGACTGCAAAGCTCTTGCCAATGGTGAACGTTCCAGTTCCATTGCCCAAGAGCAGCGTAACATTGCCGCTCCGTAGATTCGAGACCGCAATATCCTGGTCAGTGCCGCCGCTAAAGAAATCAACTGCGATGGCAAGATTTTCCAGCCCGGCGTAATTGCCAGTCTGGTAAGCCGTGCTCGACGTAAAGTTACCTGTTCCATTACCCAGAAACACCCGCACCTCAGTGGGGGTGCCTCCGCCTGGACCTCCACCCCCAGTGACCAGGTCAGGAATGCCATCATTGTTGAAATCACCCACAGCAACGCCACAGCCACCGTCTGTGACGGTCAGCGGCGACTGAAACGTTCCGTTACCGTTGCCCAGCAATACTTCGCTGCCCGAGGTAATGTCCAGTTTTCCATCTTTGTTGAAGTCGGCTGTAGCGCTGCAACCGCTGCCGCCATAGTTCACTGTGCTGCTCACCGGCGAACCAAAGGTTCCATCCCCGTTGCCTGGAAAGAATGTAATGGGATTGCCAAACACAACGAGATCGACCTTTTTGTCGCCATTGAAATCGCCCAGCACCATCTGGGACCCTTGTCCCACTGATGCACGGGTAAAGATCGGCGGTTTGAACTTCCCGTCGGTGCCGTCGGCGAGCATCACGCCAAACTCTGCTACTCCTGTCACTGGATCGGTACCCGTGATAACCGCGTCGGGAATTCCGTCGCCGTTAATGTCTCCCGCCAGAATTATGGCTGGGCTATTCAGGCCGCTTATTGTGGTGACGATTGGCGTGCCAAATCCTCCTTTTCCATTGCCTGGAAAAACCACCAACTCTAGCGCCTGCGAGGAGGGATTCTGCCCCGAAAGCAGAACGCCGAGGTTTCCGTTGTGATTGAAATCGCCCTTGGCCAGGAAGTTGAAAAGATTCTGTCCAGGCAGCGTAAAGGTTGGCTCCGGGATGAATTGTGCCTGTGAGCTGGCAACGAATAACGAGAGAACTACTGTGAGGGTAGCGATGCGCATTACTGCCTCCTAGGAGATCGAGCTGATCGGGGATGGTGCAGAAGTTGAAAAAAAGTATAGCGGCGGCAATTCATGGGGTCAAGCGTGATTAATTTTAGTGTCATCCAAAAGGCTTGATAGAAGCCCAAAGACTAGAGACTCCAAGCCCGGCGGCGCCTAGTCCGATGAGAAGAATCAGATCGCGTCCGAAAATGCAAGAGTGAAAATTCTTGCATCCCTGCAGCGCGAATTTTGATGCTCTTAGGGGTCTTTGGACTCTTGACCCATTGCGGGGAAATGAAGAGAATTGCACATCCCCCTAAGTTTTGCAGCTCGATTTGGGCTTAAGGTTCATCACCCCGTTACAACTAAATCCTTCGTCGGAAACGAGATCGTTATCATTATGCCTCACCCTTTGCGTCACGCCTCTGCTCTGATCGCTTGCCAGATCTTTCTAGCCCTCGTCGTCTCAACTTTCGCGGCGAGTCAGACGGTGAGCCTTTCGACCAGCAGCCTGAACTTTGGGAATCAGACGGTCAAAACGAGCAGCGCAGCTCAGGCCGTGACCGTGACCAACACGGGTACTGCGACGTTGAACTTTTCCACCGTCTCGGTCGCTGGGATTGAACGCCTGGATTTTGCTCCGCTGTCGAATAAATGCGGCAAGACTTTGGGAGCGGGGAAAAACTGCAACATCTGGGCCACGTTTACGCCGCAGGCAGTGGGAGCCAGATCAGCAACGATACAGATGGTCGATAATGCCTCGAACAGTCCCCAGGTGGTGACGTTGAGCGGAACCGGCACCACGCCGGTTGCGACCTGGTCCGTCCCCAACCTGAATTTCGGATCGCAGACGGTTGGTGTGCCCAGCACAGCGCAGGGGGTAACACTCACCAACACAGGCAACGGCACTTTGACCATCAACAGCATCGCAGCCAGCGGTGACTACTCACAAACAAACGATTGCAGCACTCCTCTCGCGCCGAACGGCAGTTGCAGCGTGAATGTGACGTTCATGCCGACCGCTACCTGGGCGCGCATGGGAACGATTGTGGTGACGAGCAATGCCATCGCCCCGCCGCTGTTTTTGTCGGGCATGGGTTTCAGCGGAGGGAGTGTAGGTGTCTCCAGTCCAAAGTTAACCTTTGCCAGCCAAGTGGTTGGCAGCTCCAGCGGGCCGCAAGCGGTTACGCTCACGAACACGGGGAGCGCCCCCGCCGCTATCGAGAGCATCACTGCAAGCGGGGACTACACGCAAACCAACACCTGCGGCGCTGTTCTGAGTGCAAACTGCGCGATCAATGTTTCGTTCACTCCTTCGTGGAGCGGGACGCGCTCCGGCGAGGTGGTTGTGCACTTTACCGATCCGCCAATGCTGGAGGTAATTGCACTCACGGGAACTGGTCAGGCGCCGAACACTACAGTCGCAATCAGCCCAAGACAGCTTTCGCTTACGCCTACGCAGACAGAGCAATTTCAAGCGACGATCAGCGGAGTGTCGAGCACCAATGTAACTTGGTGGGTGGATGGGATTGCGGGAGGCAACAGCACGGTTGGGACGATCACAACCAGTGGTTTATACACCCCACCCAGCGCGCCTGGCACGCATACGGTGGCGGCAATCAGCACCGCTAACGCGCTGGAGAGTGCGAGTGTTCCGGTGTTTGTTACCAACAATTCCGGTGTCTTCACCCAACACAATGACAATGGGAGGACGGGTCAGAATCTGAACGAAACGGTTTTGAGCCCCGCCAACGTAAACAAAACCCAGTTCGGAAAGTTGGGTCGCTTTGCCGTTGACGGATACGTGTATGCCCAACCTCTTTACGTTGCGGGGGTGAACATTCCGAACGAGGGAATCCACAACATAGTCTACGTCGCGACCGAGGGCGATAGTGTCTTTGCCATCGATGCAGACACGGAAACTCTTCTGTGGCAAACCAATTTCCTTACTGGTTCGGTTACGACAATTCCTGCCAGCGATTTAGCTCAAGCGGGTGGTGGCAATCTCGTTCCGCAGATCGGCATTACCTCGACTCCCGTGATTGATCTTAATCTCAATGCCATCTTTGTAGTTGCGGCGACCAAGGAGCACCAAAGCGGATCGGGCTACCAGTGGGTCCAGCGCCTGCACGGACTCGATCTTGCAACCGGCGCGGAGATCCCCAATAGTCCGGCTGTGATTCAAGGGTCGGTTCCAGGTTCCGGGTCAGGCAGCAGCGGCGGCCAAATTTCGTTCAATGCTTTGCTTCAGAACCAGCGCCCAGGCCTGCTCCTTTTGGATGGCGTGATCTATATCACGTGGGGTTCGCAAAACGACCAAAATCCATTCCACGGATGGGTGATGGGCTACAACGAAAGCAGCATGCAACGAGTCGCGCTGTACAACACGACCCCAAATTCACGAGAGGGCGGAATCTGGCAAGGCGGATCCGGCGCCGCGGCGGATGCTAGCGGCAACATCTACGTAGCCACCAGCAATGGCATCTTCGATGCAAACCTGGGTGGCACAGATTATGCCGATAGTTTCCTGCGCCTCAGCACCGCGACTGGAACCTTAGCGGTAGCCGACTATTTCTCTCCCTACAATCAAGGAATTATGGGCGTAGACAATCTGGATTTAGGATCGGGGGGCGTGCTGGTCCTACCTACTCAGTCGGGCCCGATTCCCGATCTCATGGTCGGAGGTGGCAAGACCGCCACAATCTACCTCATGAACTGCAACAGCATGGGTGGTTATGGACCCGGATCGGATAACGTTGTTCAGGAGCTGGTAGACGCGTTGGATGTCCCGGCCACTGAGGTGGGGGTTCGTGGGGCGCCCGCGTATTGGAATGGTCAGCTTTATTTCGCAGGAGTCGGAGACGTGGTGAAGGACTTCGAATTGTCCAACGGACTGCTCTCGACCTCGCCGCTGGCGACAAGTCCTACCAAGAATTTTTATCCTGGCGCAACGCCAACGGTCTCATCCAATGGTTCGACCAACGGCGTGGTTTGGACACTGGAGACCGATGGCTATGCGAAGAGCAACTCCGCAATTCTCCATGCCTACGATGCCGCGAACGTAGGCGACGAACTCTACAACACCAAGATGAATATCACGCGTGACAGTGCCGCCGGGGCAGTCAAGTTCACTGTGCCGACGGTGGTCAATGGGAAGGTCTTTGTACCTACGGAAACGGAATTGGACTTCTACGGTCTGTTGCCCTAAGTAAGAAGTGGAAACCGACTCTGGTCCCCAGAGCCGTGTTCTATCTTTCCCAGCCGTGTGACCGTGGGGTGTTTGCTGAATGACTGGCTGAATGTGTTCCGGTTGACACCTGCCTCCGTTGCGACCGACGAACAGACGGTCGAGTCAGTTGCCTCAATCCGCCGCACATGGAACCGTACCGCCAACAGGTAGATTTCAACCGCTGGCGTGGGAATTGTCCGAGTGGTGTCCACCAGGCGTTCACGCCAAAGCAGAAAAACCCGGCTACGGTTTCAATCCGAAAATCTGCAATTCCTTGTAGCTGGCAACATAGACTCTACCATTGGCAACTATCGGTACCAGGTTCGAATGGGCGCCAAAGTAAGGCCAGGTCCCAGCGATGCTCTGGAATAGTTGGGTCATTATGCTTCCGGTTGAATCGGGGTTGAAAGCATAGAGTGAGATGTCCTTTGACGTAGCCGAAGCGGGCCGCGACAACGCCCAGATAATCGCGTTCGTCTTGCCGTTCGATGAGATGCTGGTGAAGAATCCCGCACCTTGCCCATTCGCTATCCGCGGCGAATTGCTGACTTTGGTCAAAGCCGGAGTTGGTGATGTTTTCAGTTTCCACAGGGTCACATTCCTTGCGCCACTCGTTACCACGCGCGCCACGCCATCCTTTGGATCAACGAAGTATGACTCCCCACACAAACAACCGCCGATTTCATAGGTGCCAAGAACGTTGTTCTTCGAGGTCGAGTATCCCCCCAGATGGTCTTCATTCATGAAGTACATGTAGCCATCCTTGCCCGCCGCGACTGCCAGGTGCGGTATCGTGCCGGACTGGTCGGGCAGAATCAATACTCCGCCGGCGCCTAAGTCCCAGTCCTGCTGATCGAGGATGGATTCGTCCGAGGGCGTAAACAGGTCCATTACCGTGGACAGGTCCGAGGAGACCTTCACCACGCTTTCTTGAATATTGCTTACGCCGTCGTAAGTGGTTCCCGAAGGGTCAGAGTTTCCTGTGGCGAAGACTAGGTTTCCGGAGTCGTCGGCCGCAAGTCCATAGCCCGACATCCAGATCGATGAAAGGAAGAAGGTGTTGGGGGAAGTGGGCTGAGTATCCAGAACCTGGTTGGCCGAGAGGGGCGCCAGCGAGGTCGCGTTCCAGCCCAGCAACCAGCCGCGCGAAACGTCGGCAGCCATATCGCAGAAGCTGCCGAAACCCGCGTAGATATTGCCATTGGCCAGCAGCAGGCCGGGGCGTTGCCGCTCGTATGTGGCATTGAACACGAACTTTGTTCCATTGGTCAGAGTATGCGACGCGGTTACGATCTGCGGCGTCACCTTGTCGGTCAGGCTGCCTAGATCGAGCGCGTGAAGCCGGTAGGCGGGGCCGGTTGCATCCTGCGTATAGGCCATGACGTAAAGCGTGTTGCTGGCGAGATCGATCACCGGGGTCGATGTAATGCCGACGTTCGGCCCATTTTGGCGGCAGCCCAGTGGCCAACGCACCGGCGCCCCCAGACTCTGCTTCAAGAGAACATCCCCGGCACCGGCGCCGATAGCATAGACCGTGTCGTTTCCGGTAACCACGTACACGACATTGTATTTTCCCGGGTGGCTTCCTGCGGTGATATTCACGTTGGGGACTAACAGCGGTTGCGCGTCCACCTGATCGTCGAGCGTCACTGTGCCCAGCAGGCCGAACGAGGTGCTCGCGACGCTCGCCGGAGTCAGTAGGGTTTCGCTGGAATTCCAGCCGGTGCGGTAGTTGTCGTAGTGATACGTAGTTACGGCCACCTGGGTGGCTGCCGTCAACGCACTTGCAAGAAAAAAGATAAAGATAAAGATAAAGACGAGGGCCAGCCGAACAACTCCAGGCAGCCCAGTGGCCTGAGCGTACGAACGAAGTGTTGGCATTGAATTCCTTAGGGGGGTGGTGCCCTATCTTAGTGCGATCGCGAAACCTTGGTCAATTGAGTAGGAACTCCTAGAGACGGAAGACTCTAGACTGGAGGGCGAGCTGGAACCCGCGGAGTCTTGCGAGCCGGTTTCGGGCACGGCGCGAAGCCCATCATCGAATCGACACCGATACGGAAGACAAAGAGGGACTCCGGCGCGAACCCGTTGTTATAGGTGCAGCGTGTTCGAGTGCAGCCCCCAAGGTTCTGTCGGCTTGAGGGGACTATCAAACTTTCTCCTCGGCACTATTCGCCTTGGTCGTTATACTTAGGCGCGGAGGACTTATGAATACCAGCGAACTCTTGCTTTCCGAATTCGACGAAGAAATGAAGACCACGCGCACGACTCTGGAACGGGTTCCGTTTGACAAGAAGGATTTCGCGCCGCATCCGAAATCGATGCCGCTCGACAAGTTGGCGCCACACGTGGCGGAACTGGCTGGTTTCGGGGTTACGATATTGACGACTCCTGAACTGGATTTTTCCACTAGTGGCCCGCGCAAGCGCCCTGTTTTTGAGTCGGATGCACTACTGAAGGTTTTTGATGAAAACGTGACCAAGGCCCGCTCTGCGCTGATGAATACTTCAGACGATGCCTGGACCGAGAGCTGGAAGCTGAGTTATCAAGGTAAGAAGATTTTCAGCGGCTCGCGATTTCTCGCATACCGGCAAATGTTCTTGAATCATCTCGTGCACCATCGTGCCCAATTGGGCGTCTATCTCCGATTGAATGGCAAGCCGCTGCCCGCGACCTATGGGCCGTCGGCAGATGACAAAATGGGATTTTAAGTACGTGGGTGTTGTCGCCGCTAATTTTTAGATTGCGACGGTAGCCGCGATCATGGGCTACATTCTTTTCGGATTTCTTCGAAAAAGGACTTTGAGCCGTGGTTGGGAATGTTGGGTTTGCCCTCCGAGAACCCAATTCCTGTTATCTAGCGATGGTCCGGGTCGCCGTGGCTATGACGCCAAGTCCAATATTGCTTTTGCTCGTCCGGGGGCAGTCTGCGGAAGTCGCGATTGGGATCCCGATGGCTTTCCGTCGCCCATTGATTGTAATGAGCAACTTCATCACGGTTCCAAGCATGATAGTCGCCGTGATCCGAGTCATAAACTCGGTCATCGCGACGTTCGCAACCGGCACCGACTACCGAACAAGCCAGCACAGCCGCCAGTAACCATGAACTGAGAAATCGTGACCGTCCGCCCATAGTGTGAACTCTCCTTATGGTTTTGCAACTTTCGTCTTAGGGGTTCGATTCTAACAGTTTCAGGCACCCTGTTACGTCCTCCAGAAGTTTCCTCAGCAGCAATATTGACAAAAAACGGTAGTCGCGGAAATCCGATCTGCGACTTGGCTCGTATTCACACTGTGGACGAGCTGGAACAGCGTCTGCGAGCGTGCAACCGCTGGACCTCCCAGTTGTTCGACCGCTCCCAATTGCAAACCTTGTGAGGCGAGACTTGGCCAAGCGTTTCTTACTTGTTCTGATTCTTTGTAGGGCGACAGCCTGGTGCCAGGATGCACTCTCGCCCGCAGCGCAGGCACGCTTGGTTGCAAGCTCCGCAACGGACAAGCAGATTGTTGCCATGCAAGATCGCGTCAAGAAAGCCCCTGGCGACTACGCTGGCTATGACGCGTTAGGATCAGCCTTCTTTCAAAAGGCACGAGAAACCGGAGATATCACTTACTACGACCTGGCTGAGCAAACCCTGAAAAAGTCCATTGACCTGGTTCCGCAGGATTTTCGGGCCGCAGATCCCTTGGTTCACATGTGCTTGGTGTATATGGGAGAACATCGGTTCTCAGATGTCCTGACGTATGCGCAAAAAGCAACGGCTTTCGGCTCGGGAAATCTAGCTGCCTTCGCCGTCGAGGGCGATGCTTACACGGATATGGGCGATTATGACCAGGCATCCGCTGCTTACAGGACAGTTGAGATTCTTGGTGGCGCAGTTGCTTCCCCTTTGCAGCTTTCGTACATGCTCGACAGTCGAAAGGCCTACGTCAGCTTTTTGCATGGTGATTCTTCGGGAGCGATCCGGTTGATGAATAGCGCCATCGCGGCCGCGCTTCAAACCCAGGAGCCGCGGGAAAATCTCGCGTGGCTTTATTTCGAATTGGGCGAACGCTATTTCCAGGCCGGCGATTTAGCCAATGCGGAACGATCGTACGGCACCGGCATTGCGACCGATCCCAATCATTATCGTTCGTTGGCCGGCCTGGCTAAGGTGCGGGTTGCACAAGGAAGATTCGAAGAAGCGATTCAACTCTATCAACGCTCGATCGCCATCATTCCGTTCCCCCCGTATGTAACCGAGTTAGGAGATGTTTACGCGAAAATCGGAAAGTCTAGCGAGGCCCAGCAGCAATATGACCTCGTCGAGTACATCGCACACCTGAGCAAATTGAATCAGGTACTGGCCAATCGAGAATTGGCGCTGTATTACGCCGACCACGAGATTAAGCTGGCCGAGGCTTTGACATTCGCGCGCAAAGAACTTGAAGTTCGCCACGACATCTACACGTGGGACGCCCTGGCGTGGGTGCTTTACAAGAACGGACAGATCGAGGAAGCAGCCAGGGCCATGAAAAATGCGCTGAGCCTGAATACAAATGACTCTCTCCTGCTCTTTCACGCCGGAATGATCTATCACGCCTTAGGTCAGGATTCCGATTCGGAGCAGTTTCTGAGCCGTGCGTTGAAGGCGAATCCTCACTTCCATATCTTCTACGCCGATTTAGCAAGCCGGACCGTCGCCGATATTGCCAATTCTCGAAACCCTGTTTTGAGAAATCAGGTTTTGAGAAATCAGGATTTGAGGTCCAGCAATGTGCACAACTGAGCGCAGCGTTCGCGAGCACGCGGCTCGTATTTGCACGATCGCCCTCTTGTCACTGCTATTCGTCTCTGGAAATGCCTTCGCGCATCCAATGGGAAATTTCAGCGTGAATCACTACGGCAAGATCAAGGTCCGGCAGAACTCTGTGGAGATCTCCTATCTGGTGGATATGGCCGAGATTCCTACTTATCAGCAGATGCGGCAAGTCGGCATGACTACTCAGCCAAACGACTCTGCCGATATGCGCTACGTCGATGATGAAGAGAAACGATTGAAGGAAGGCCTCACGCTGGAGATTGATGGCCAGACCATGCATCTGGACACGATTACCCGTCAAGTGGCATTTGCTGACGGCGCTGGCGGGTTGCCCACGATGAAACTCTCGTTCGTCTTTCGAGGGAAACTTGATTCGCCTGCTGGGGCACATAAGCTCGCTTATGCTGACAACAACTTCCCTGGGCGGGCTGGTTGGAAAGAGATTGTGGTCATCGGCGAGGGTTCCACAATTCTCGGAAGCTCCGCTCCTGAAGTAGACAGAAGTCAGGAACTAACGAATTACTCTTCGGACCTGTTGAACAGTCCGCCGCAGCAGTTAGCGGCAGTCGTAAACTTTAGCACCGCGGTTCCAGAGCAGGAGGTGAGTAGTCTTCTGTCAGCAAGTGCCCCGGCAAAGTCGACAGTGGCGCCCGTTGTTGCGATACGGCAGCCGGCGACTTCCCGCAAAAGCCAACGTGTGGCATCGACAGGGTCGGCCCCGACGCGAGTGACGCAATCGAATCTCATTCAATTTTCTGAGAATGCTGTGTCCTCAGCTTCGGGGGAATCTTCTCAGCCCGCAACTCGCGCTCAGAATACGCCGCGTAGCCGATTTACGGAGTTGATCTCGACTCGCGGCAAGTTGAGTTTGTGGATTCTATTATCGGCTGCGCTCATCGCTGCAGGCCTTGGCGCACTTCACGCGCTCGAGCCGGGACACGGCAAGACGATCGTTGCTGCCTACTTGGTAGGTTCGCGTGGCACGGCTAGACACGCTGTGCTGCTGGGGTTCGTGGTGACTGCCACGCACACCGCGGGGGTATACCTGCTAGGAATTGTGACACTTTATGCTTCGCGCTACATCGTTCCGGAGCAGCTCTATCCCTGGCTGGGAGCCATCTCTGGCCTGAGCGTCACCGGACTTGGCGTTTTCATATTTCTGAAGCATTTGACTGGAGAGAATGGAGAGCATTCGCATACCTCGGGAGAGCAGCACTCGCACTGGTTTCTTTCCATGTTTAAACTTTCTAAGTTTAGACCAGAAGCACTTCGACAAATGGCAAAGGGAAATCCTCTGTCTTGCGAAACCAGTCAAAGTGAAACGCGCGGCGTGTCGTTGCGAGAACTGTGTTTGCTGGGCATCACAGGAGGCATCGTCCCATGCCCGGCGGCGTTGGTTGTGCTGCTGAGTGCTTTCTCTTTGCACCGCATCGGTTTCGGCTTGTTCCTGATTACCGCATTCAGTCTCGGCTTGGCGGCGGTGCTGGTAATTGTTGGCCTCACGATGGTCTACACCAAGCGATTCATGGCAGCGCGCGTGCGCGCTGCGGGATCGATTGTCCGTTATCTTCCATTCTTATCCTCTGCCTTCATGGTGGTGCTGGGGGTTGGCATCGCGGTCTCGGCTTTCGCATCCGCTCCCATCGGACAGAGCCTTCTCTCGAAAGACAGGCTGCTCCCGTTTGTGACGGTTATACTTCTGGGTCTGTTTCTAGGAATGCGGCATTCCACCGATCCCGATCACGTAGTAGCCGTGTCCACAATTGTGAGCCGCCAGCAATCGATCAAGAGCTCAGCAACGATTGGACTGCTCTGGGGATTGGGACATACGCTTACGATCTTCCTGGTCGGCTCCGCGATCATAATCTTCGGAGTAGTGATCCCGCCCCGGCTCGGTCTGTCGATGGAGTTTTGTGTTGCTCTTATGCTGATCCTGCTCGGGATATTAAACCTGACCGGAGTGCTGCGATGGATTACGGAGCGGTTCACTCCGGATAAGGCGGCCGCTGCGCTCGTAGGACGATCGGCATTCTCCAATGCAGCTTCGCAAAGTGATGGCAGGTCAGAAGCAATCGGTCCTGACAGCCAAACATTCCTCGGTAGAACCATTCACAAGCTTGGAATCTACCAAACCTTGCGTCCTCTGGTAGTCGGCCTGGTTCACGGATTGGCCGGCTCCGCAGCGGTTGCCCTGTTAGTTCTCTCCACGATCAAGAATCCGTTTTGGTCAACTGCCTACCTGCTGGTCTTTGGTATTGGCACAATGGCCGGGATGATGCTTATGACGGCAGCCATCTCAGTTCCGCTGGTTCTTACAGGAACGAAGTTCTTCGGAATAAACCGGCACTTGACGGCGATCTCTGGTCTGGCGAGCGTGGCGTTTGGAATGTTTCTCGTCTATCACATCGGTTTTGTCGACGGATTATTCAGCTCGCACGTCCACTGGATTCCTCAGTAGAAAACCGAGCCGCACCGCGTCGCTTCTGAAATCGCGTCGCTCAACTTCACGATCCACTCCGGAATAATTCTGCCCAAACATACTGAAGAGATCGCCGACCATTTCTTGTTCGCTCGATTGTTCGCTCGCGAATTAAAGGCGAGTTGTCCAATCCGCTCGACGGTTCAGTCTCGTAGTTGTTAATGAAGCGGAGTGTTCAGTCGTTTCATCTTTCCCAGGTATGCGCCACGTCTGGGGGAGGATACAGAAGGCGGCGACACCTTCCCGCTATCTCACTCCCATGAGGCACCTATGAAGAAGTTAAAACTATTGGTGGGCCTCGCGACGGCGCTATTCATGCTGGCACCCTGCAGCCTGTTCGCGTCGAGTCATCGCGAAGCGCCGATTACGGCACTGGACCGTAGCGCGGACGTTACGGACTGGTACGCGTTCGTCAGCTACCAAAATCCCAACAACGTAACTTTCATCCTGAACGTAGACCCTTTGCTTGAGCCCAGTAACGGGCCCAATTACTTCCCCTTCGATAACAGCGTGCAATACGAGATGTTCGTCGACAACAATCAAGACGGCATCCCCGACATTGCCTTCTTTTTCCGCTTTAACACCGAAATCCGCCAGCCCGATCTGTTCACCGGATTCGTCGGCAACCTGGCCGGAGTTCCGCCAATCACCTCACTTTCCGGGACAGGTTCTGAAGGTTTGAGTTTGCGCCAGACGTACACGGTGACCATGGTTAACCTCCACACCGGGAAGTCGACTTTGCTGAACGACGGGAAGACTCTGTTCGCCGTTCCTTCCAACGTTGGACCAAAGACCATGCCGGATTATCAATCGCTGTTCAATCAAGGCATCTATAACCTTGGGAACGGCATTTGCGTATTCGCAGGCACCGTCGATGATCCTTTCTTCATCGATCTGGGCGCTTTCTTTGACTCGGTGAACTTCCCGTCGACAGTCGGTCCGATCCTGTCTCCAACCATCGATGCGGATAACACACATAACTATGCGCCCGATGCAGTGGCCGGATTCAACGTGAACTCCATCGTGCTGGAAGTTCCCATCGCGATGCTAACAGTCGACGGCAAAATCCACCCTGCCACCGACAAACAAGCTGTAATCGGAACTTATGGCGCCACGGCACGCCATCACATCACGGTTCGGAACTCTCCGAATCCAGACGGCAGTTCCGGGGCTTTCCAGCAAGTGAACCGTGAAGGCAATTCCCTGATCAATGAAGCTGTCATCGGGACCGGTTTCAAAGACCGATTTAGCGAGGATTTCCCGGCGAACGACTCCCAGTTCGCGAACTTCTTTCTCAATCCGGTGGCGGCGGCCGTTCTTCACTCGCTCGGTGTTCCGGTTCCGCCGAATCCACGCACCGACTTGCTGATCCTGGCACAGTATGAACCGCCAATCTGTCCTGGTTGTGGTCCCCAGGATGCCGGCCCAGTTGCGGATTTGCTCCGCCTCAACACCGGCATTCCTCCAACGCCTGTGGGCAGCCAGTTGCGTCTCGGATTTATCGCAGGCGACAACGCAGGCTATCCCAATGGACGCAGGCCGATCGACGATGTATTTGACATCTCCCTCCGCGCGATCGAGGGCATCCTGGTGGATTCGACGAAATTCGGGTTGCCTTTGGGAGATGGCGTAAACACCAAAACGGAAGGATTTAACAACGCTTTTCCGTACGTCATGCCAGCCAACAGCGGACGCAACAGCGTGCACATTGGACCTGGACAGACGGGATGCACCGGACAACCGGGCGGCATCTGTCCTGAATAGCTAACCCTCGTGGCCGCTGTGCGAGAGAGCGGCGGCCACGTTTTTTCCCCCGAAAGTGAGCTACGTCATGAAGAAGTTTCTTGCGCTAATGCTCATGTCGATGACGCCTGCGACCTTGGTTTCTACGATCTGTGTTTCCACGATCTGCGTCGCGCAAAGCAATCAAACCACGAGCACCGACCCAACCACGAGCGCGGCCGACCCGTCCCCCGCGGAGCGAAGCATCGCAGAGGCGCAAAGGACGATTGGCGAGAAGCCCGAGCAGTATACCGGCTACAACCTGCTCGCGACCGCGCTGATTCGCCGCGCACGAGAGACTTCTGAAGCCCGCTACTACGCTGAAGCTGGCGACGCAATAAAGAAGTCGCTGCAACTGGCTCCGAACAACTTCGACACCAACAAGATTCAGGTCTCGATCCTGCTGGGTGAACATGAGTTCCCCGCCGCATTGGATGCCGCGCAGGCACTGAACAAGCAATCTGTTGACGACGTCATGGTCTACGGCTTGCTGACCGTTGCGTATTCCGAACTCGGAGATTACAAAGATGCGGAGACGGCAGCGCAGTGGATGCTCAATCTTCGCCCCGGCAATCTGCCCGCGCTGATCAATGCGGCGCGTCTGCGCGAGTTGTTTGGTGAGATCGATGGTTCCTACGAATTGCTTCAAATGGCATATGATTCGACACCACCTACCGAGAATGAGCAACGCGCCTGGCTGTTGACGCAGATGGGCCATCTTCGTGTCGCGCCCGGAAACACAGATGCAGCCGAGAAGCTTTTGCAACAGGCGCTGACGGCTTTCCCGAGCTATCCCGTGAGCGTCGGCGAGCTGGCCGAGGTTCGAATCGCTCAGAAACGTTATGAAGAGGCAGTTGTCCTGCTTCGACAACGCTACCAGGCCACATCGCGCACCGCGAATTTATTTGACTTGGCCAAAGCATTGCGACTCGCGGGACACGAGGGTCAGGCGAAGCAAGCCTTCGCTGAATTCGAAACCAAAGCGCTTCTCGAATCGAACAAGAAGGACAACTCCAACCGCGAGCTGATCTTCTACTACGCCGACTACGCGAAGCAGCCCGCTAAAGCACTAAAGATCGCCGAGCAAGAATACGCATGGCGGAAGGATGTCTACACGCTTGACGCGTACGCCTGGGCGTTGCACGTCAACGGTCAGGACGTGGAAGCGGGTAAACAGATTGAGACTGCGCTGAAAGTCGGTATTCGCGACGCTAGACTCTTTCGCCACGCAGGAGAGATTGCATTGAAGTCTGGTGATTCCGTCGCAGCGCAAAATTATTTGAGGCAGTCAGCGGAGTTGAAGACCGCAGATTCGGAGCAGGCGCGAGTAGAGTTGGCGAGCCTCCTCGGTGGGCGAAGCCGATAGGAGTCGGCCATGCGGTAGTTTGAGGTTCGGCTGCAATGGAACACTCCTCACCTGTTGGTTGATTGACCTCGATGTCTGTCGCAATTGCGGTGAGGCCAGGAGAAAGCGCGGCTGGCAAGTTTGGGCTAGCCGCGCGCCTTGAAGGGGAAAATGGCGTCTTGTTTCGACGGAATGGGGGATCCGTTTTGGGTAGCGGGGCGAAAGTGCCAGTTGTCGAGCGCTGCAAGACATTTATCGTCGATCGCGGGTCCAAGACTCTGCAATACTTTCTTCCGGACGATTTCTCCCCGTTCGTCGATAGTGATTTCGATGATGACTTTGCCTTCGGAAGCCGGCCGCTCCCACGGATAGACCACAGGATCGGCGGTCGCAACGGGCAGGGCGGGACGAATTTCATCCCCGTACACCGGGCCCCCGGGCAGAGTTCCATAGGGAGATCCGGCAGTCGCGCCATGTCCAAGATTTGAGAGTGTGGCCGTTTTTGAGTCGTCCTCAACCGCGAATGGGGGCAGCGTGGTACTGGGGGAAGGCAGCTTCGCCAGGGTGGAAGTTGGCTTCCAAATGAGCTTTTCGTGCCCCAGCCGCTGGTGGCGATAGACCTCGCGTGCGCCCTGAGGTGAACTGGTTGAGCCATCGTCGGGCGACGCAGTGGGCCAATAAATTCGCGTGAGGACCTTGCCATTGCGTCCGAGGGCAATGGAAGTCGGCATCAACAATGGAGGCTCTGGAGTGTGCAACAGCCACACGAATACGCCTGCGTGCAGTGCGAGCGAGACCACCAGCACCTTGCGCTGATTTCTTGCCGCCTTCGGGTCTAATAGCGCAAACATCTTTGGGAAACTTCTCGACAGAGCTAAACTTATGTTAGGTTAGACGCGCCATAAGTGTCCGTCAAGGCTGGTTATTTCAGTTTGTTTCAATCACTTGCAACTCACGGAATTCAGATAGATATCACGCGTAGCCTTGCAGAAAACGAACTTGGAGCACGCCCTGTAGATAGGTAAAAGCGAATGTTCAAGCTGAGTTCCTTCCGGCGGCATGAAACGAGCAGCCAGCCGACGTCTCTGTATCCCGCGTATCGTGCAACGGTGCAGCGCGCACCGCGCCAGCCCTTAATTTTTCTTCCTCACACGTTATCCGAGGTGACCGGTCCTGTTTACGGCTGCAATGAAGTTGCCGCGACCGACCATGACCTGACTCGCCAGCATCCAGGCGAACCCTTGGGCGAACGCATTATCGTGAAGGGACAAGTACTCGACGATGGGGGTCGACCGGTTCCCCACACACTGGTGGAGATCTGGCAGGCGAACGCAGCCGGCCGCTACTTCCATCAGAAGGACGATCATCCGGCGCCGATGGATCCCAATTTCACCGGCGCCGGCCGTGCCCTGACGGATGCGAACGGCTTTTATGAATTCCTTACCATAAAGCCGGGAGCCTATCCCTGGGGCAATCATGAAAATGCTTGGCGTCCGGCGCACATTCATTTTTCTCTTTTCGGGCCGGCTTTCGCCACCCGCCTCGTGACCCAGATGTATTTTCCCGGTGATCCACTCTTTGCCTACGATCCGATATTTCAATCGATCCCCGACGAGCGCGCCCGGCAACGCTTGATTTCAACATTCGATCTCCAGATCACGCAACCAGCGTGGGCCCTCGGTTTTCGGTTCGACATTGTTTTGCGAGGGAGTGAGGCGACTCCATTCGAGGGATAGCATGGATCTCACTCCCACACCTTCGCAGACGGTTGGTCCTTACTTCCATCTGGGTTGCACCAACAACCACGCGGTCAGTTGCATCGCTGGCCCGCAGGCGAAGGGCGAACGCGTGCGGCTGATCTGCCGCGTATTTGACGGACATGGGGTTCCGGTCGACGATGCGATGATTGAAATTTGGCAAGCCGATTCAGAGGGCAATTACAACACTGCCACGGGCGCGCTGGGAAAAGGAGCAGATCCAGATTGTGCCGGTTTTGGCCGAATGGCTACTGATGCAAATGGAAAGTGTTTCTTTGAGACGATTAAGCCTGGACGGGTTCCGGGGATCAACGGCAGATCGCAAGCGCCGCACTTTAATGTCTCTGTCTTCGCTCGCGGCATCCTGAAACGCCTGGCCACACGCATCTATTTTGCCGACGACCCGGCGAACCAGGAATGTCCGATTCTTGCTCTGGTTCCGGAAGAACGCCGTGCAACTCTTCTGGCTCGTCCTGATCGTGGCAATCCCGGTGATTGGCTTTTTGAGGTACACCTTTGCGGGAAGGATGAGACAGTGTTCTTCGACGTGTAAACGTCAGCCTGCGCTTCGGGAGACACTACTATCGGGTTACCCTCATCTTGTCGCGCGGGCGTGCTGAGGCAGCGAATGGAAGGTGCTGAAGGATAATGCGGTGTCAACCCGTCCCGCTCTTAACTCTATGCCCCCGCCGTTGCAGCTCTCGCGCGTGGAGCGATTGGTTGCGCTTCGGCTGCGCGAGCGAAGTAAAGGCGGTACGAATGGTGGATGCCAAACATCACGGGGAAGGCGAGCAACGCTGCCTGCCAACCGAATCGATGGCTTGCCAGGTTCGTCATTGAGGTCAATCCCGCGCTGAGTACGTAGTAGGGGAATGACAGTTGCACGATGCTCAGCCAGACACGGCGCATGGCCACGCCTTCAGCGAGCTTGATGATTCCCGCCACCGGCGCGGTTTGCCCCAGAAAGAAAACAGCGGTTGCCGAAGCCAGCGTCAGCGACTCCGTCGCCCATGCTTTTCCAAGCCAGCCCGCGTTCCAAATCAAGTTGGCCACGCTGGTGGCGAATGCCATCATGCTTAGGTTGAAGAGCATTTGCTCGGGCTTGAACTTGCTGCCAAATTTGGGCCAGCACTGCACCACCGTGGAAACGCATGCGATCGAGACGGCTTCCACTGCGCTTAAATTCACCACTGCCATCAGCAGGAACGGCAGGTTGACCGACATGTTGCCGTCAATCCCCGGCAGCTTGATCTTCATGCGCGACGTGACCGTGGCCAGTGCCAACAGAGCGAGGGCATAGGACGGATGCAGCGTGTGGCTTTCAAGTCCGGCGTACGCCGTGCCTGCAATCGCCATCAGGACCATTCCGCCGATGAACGTTTTGGTTAGCCGTGTATTGCGATTCACAATCTACTCCTTTCCTTTTCGAGACGCGGCTAGTTATTGCTCTCCAACGACTGTGGCTAGCGCTGCGTCCGCACTAAGCGTTGCGGCGCCCCAGACCACACTGTCGGCAAGATCGGTCGTCGAACCCCACACCACGCTAAAACCTGTTGTGGTGCTGCTGCCCCAGACCACTGACGATCCCCAAACCACCGAGCTGCCCGAGACATTCGCGCCCCAGACCACCGACGTTCCCCAAACCACCGAGGATCCCCAAACCACGGAGCTGCCCGCTACCGCCGAGTTGCCATTGGAGAGCGCTATAGTTTTCGTCGAGGAGTTGTAGACAGCCGTTGGCGACATTGCCGCACCCACCGTGGATGGTGCCAGGTCGTTATTGTTCAGCGCCGCCTGCACATCGAGATACCCCGCACCTACCGTGAAAGCGTCATAGAAGGAAGTGTAGGTTTGTCCTGTAGTCGGATCAGTGGCAGTCGATGAAACCGGGAAAGTTTTGTGCGCCGTCTTCATCAAGCGCGCTTTGACCTGGTCTGGAGTCAGTGACGGATGTTGTTGCAGCTGAAGCGCCACAGCGCCTGCGGCTGCCGGAGTCGCCATGCTAGTGCCGCTCAGAATGAAGTAGTCGTGATTGGTATTGTTTCCGGCGACCTCATTGCCCGGGAATAAGTTCTCCAGCGTGCTGCCGTGGTCATTGAGAGAAACGACCAGGTTGCCCGGTGCGACAAGGTCAGGCTTCACCACGTGGTCATAGGTGGTTGGGCCTTTCGAGCTATAGCTGGCGATCTGATCGTCGCTGCGCGAGAATGTGTTCATCGACTTCATCGCTCCGACCGTAATTACCAACGGATCGTTGCCGGGGGCCGCTACGGTTCCGTATCCGTCGCTGCCCTCCACGCTGATCCGGCCATAATTTCCGGCAGCTGCGACTACGACGATTCCACTCTGCCACGCAGATTCGACTGCCTGGCAAAGAGGATCCTGCGCATATCCCTCAGAGATTCCCCTGCCCAACGACAGATTAATAACGCGGATGTTGTAAGTGCTCTTCAGCGCGATCGCCTGCTGGATGGCGGCGATTACCTCACTATCGCTGCCCGCACCGTTCTCGTCGAGCACCCGAAGGTCGATCAAATTCACGCTCGGGGCCACGCCGGGGTAGAGTCCATTGGACAGGTAGCCGTTTCCGCCAACGATTCCAGCCACATGCGTGCCGTGACCGAACAGATCATATACAACGCGCCCGTATGAGTTGCGGATGCTGGTTCCAGTGAAATCCTGGTGATAGAGCACGCGCGAGTAACTCTCGGTCGAATCCCACAGATCGGGGTGGTTGTCGTTGATGCCGCTGTCAATGACGGCTACGCCGATTCCCGCGCCGTTGTACCCTGAATTCCAAGCGGCCGATACATTTGTTGCGGAATTCGTGTAATCATCCATCGCTTTCAGCGGATGGTCGAGGCTGACCGATGTAATCTCGGGGTCCGCCTCCAAGGCCGTCAGGGCATTTACCGGAATTGTCAGAGCGATGCCCTTGACCACGCCAAGCCGATGGTTCAGGCGGGCGCCGACGCGCTGCACCCGGCCCTCCTGCTCAGCTTGTGGCGCTAGCCGGTATTGCACGATGACCTTTACCGTTTCATTCGGCGAAGCTGCACCCTGATGCGCTTTTTCGATCGCTGGCGCGAGCTCCGACGCGAACTTTCCAACCGCCGGGCGCGCCGCAGTCCAGTCTTGAGCAAAGGCGGCCTCGGCGATCAGAAGCAGAACCAAGATCTTTAGGCGCTTCCCCCAAGCCGCGCTGTGGCGCTGGCCTCGATTCGGGCTTTTTGCTTTCGGCATCTGCGACATAAATCTCAACCCTTTCTTGGCAAGAGACAAAGCAAAGTCGTGCTTGAACTCGCTAGTTGTTGTGCACGGTCAAGGCCAATCGCCTCCTCGCAAGTTGTTGTAATCAATGGAAATCAAGGCGGTGACTGACATGGCGTTTGGGCCACTCTGTCCCCCCAGGCAGGGCATGGGACAGTTTGTCCCCGATCCCAGTTGACCCTTACTTTCGTTTCGGAGAGCGGTTACCTGGCGAGAACAATCGAAGTGGAAGTACTGCAGGCTTCGGCTAAGTTTGGACTACCGGGCAGCCGCTGCTTCGGTTTTCAGGGATGGGGCGTCAGCCGGCAGCATTCGCGGAATCGCTGACATCAACCGCTGCGTGTATTCGTGTTGGGGACCGGCGAAGATTCGCTCCGTCGCCCCACACTCTACGATCTCGCCCTGGTGGAGAATGGCGATGCGGTCGCAAATCCCGGCCACCGATGCGAGATCATGAGAGATGTAGAGAATGGCCATTCCGGTGGAGCGGTTCAGTTCGCGAAACAGCGCCAATATTTCGGACTGCGTAATTACATCGAGAGCGCTGGTTGCTTCATCCGCGATCAAGAGCGCGGGACGGTGCATGATCGCCATCGCAATCAGCACACGCTGTGCTTGTCCCACGCTCATCTGCGCGGGATGCTTGCACAGAAAGTCATCGTCTGCAGGCAGCGAAACGCTCTGTAGCGAAGTTCGGATTGCGTTGGCACACTCCTCGCGCGTCCCCGACGCATGTGCCCGCCATGCCTCATTCAGTTGGGTTCGAATCTTGAGCGCCGGATTTAGAGCCGAGAGCGGACTTTGCAAGACGAGCGCAATCGCGCGTCCCCGCAGCTCGCGCAACTGGCGTTCCGAAAGTTGAAGTAGATCGGAATCCTGAAAGTTCATTGTGCCCTCGGCTTTCGAGCGCTTCTTATCGAGGAGGCCGAGGATCGCCAGGGCTAGCGTGCTCTTTCCCGAGCCGCTCTGTCCCACCAGACCCAGCACTTCTCCGCGCCGGATCTCCAACTGCACGTTGCGCAGAACCGGAGGCTTGTCGGCGTAGCGGACAGAAAAGTCCGCCGACAAAAGAATCTGGTTGTGCGCAGTTTCGGATGACATCTTTCTCACGCCTTCGCAGTTCTGTTTTCCAGATCCGTGTGAATACACAAACTCCCAGTCAAGAAGTTCTTTACTTCGGTGACACCGTCAGCCGTTCGGCATTCCAGAAGGTCTGCGGTGAAAGGATCACGGGAGCGGCGCCGTGCACCGTCGTCGCGACCGCCGAAAGCGCATTCTTGTTCACCAGGAAGATGAACGGTTCCTCTTCGACAACGATTTCCTGAACCCGGTCGAAAGCTTCTTTACGCTTGTTGCCATCACTCGAAGAGGCTTGCACTCGCATGAGCCGGTCAATCTCAGCCTCCCATGCGGTTTCCGGAGCTTTCTGTTGTGGATTCCACTGGTGATTTTGCGAAGAGCTGAGCCACACGTTCATCTCGCCGTTGGGATCGAGGTCGACATTGGTCAGGCCGAGCAAGATGGCTTCATAGTCAAAGGTCTCCATCATGCGCTCGATCAGGGAAGGGAAGTCAAGCGTCACCACGTTCACGTGGATGCCGATTCTTTGCAAGTCATCCTGGATCAGTACGGCCATGCTCTCCCGAGCCTTGTTGCCGGAGTTTGTGGCGATGGAAAATACGACGGCATTGCCATCTTTGTCCTTAAGCGTTCCGTTTTCCAGTCGGAAGCCGTCGGATTGCAAAGCCTTCAAAGCCGCATCGGCACTGTACGCCAGCGGCTTAAGCCGGCTGTTGAACCAGAATAGATTCGCCGGCGAAAACGGCCCGGCCGCCGCCTGTGCATGCCCATGAAAGACAACCCGGGCCAGGTCCTCGCGATTGATCGCCTCCAAAATCGCGCGCCGAAAGTTTGCCGAGTGGAACCAATTTTTCTTATACCCCGGAATCGGAGCTTTTGCGACTTCGTTGAACCAGAGTTGCTCGCTATCAAGCGACGGTCCCGCATCGTGGACCAGCTGCGGTGAAGTTTCTGCCAGCTTGTCGAAGTACGTACTGTCGAGAGAGTTGATCAGATCCAGTTCTCCGCGCTTGAATCGCAGCATCTCGACATCGCGATTCGGTTGGATATCGAGCCGTATCGAATCCAGATAGGGAAGTTTGCGGCCCCGATCGTCGGTCTTCCAATAGTTGGGATTGCGCTGCAGGAGCACGGTCGCTCCCGGGGTGTAATCGGCGACAAGAAAGGGACCCAGCACCGCCATTTCTTTCTTCGGCGAATGCTGCGAAAGAATCGCGACCTGATCGAAGAGCCGATCGAGTCCAGCGACTTGAGCCGGGAAGCGGATGGAGATCTGCGTTGGCGATAACACTTTTGTTTCGACGTTTCCAGGGCCGGAACGGAAGGCATCACCGGTAGGGGAATGCAATGCCGGATCCATCAACTGCTGGATGGTGTAAGCCACGTCCTCGGCGGAAAATGGCGTGCCATCGGAAAATGTAACTCCGCTGCGCAAGCGAAATGAGATCTCACGCCCGTCTTTCGAGATCTTCCACGACACTGCCAATCCAGGCTCGAGTTGCTGCGTCTGGCGATTCACGCGCACTAATACTCCGCCCGTCAAATAACGGATTGCGGCCGAGGCATCGTCATCGACTTTCAAGGGATGGAACGTCTTTGGCTCTGCACGCAGGCAAAATCTCAGTTCGCCACCACCTTGCGCCGTCGCTTGGGCGGCTAGGGCCAGGCAGATTGCGGTAATTGCGATTGCTTGCCAGCATGCACTGCGCTCCGAGTTTCTGATGTGCCACTTCATGCAGCTACCTCTTCCTGCCTCGAAAGCAACGACTGAAACGACGTCACTACGACCACCAGCAAGATCAACGGCACAAACTTCCACGGCTCCTCGCCCACGGAAACCAGCCCTTCCAGCTCTTTCAACAAACTTCCCCACGAGGGCATCGGCTCAGCCACGCCCAGCCCGAGGATTCCGAGGTTGGCTTCACTCAGGATGAAGACCGGAATCGAAATCCAAAACTGCGCGTACAGCACTGGCTTCAAGTTCGGCACTACGTGCACCCAGAACAACCGAAGTCCGGGAAGGCCCGCTGCCCGCGCCTGCCGGACAAAATCAGCTGTGCGCAAAGTTCCTGCGCTGGCGCACAGCACTCGCGCGGCAGTGGTCCAGCCCAAAAAGCCGAGCAAAAGAAACGTCACCATCACCGAAACCAGCGGAGACACATTCAGCGGCATCAGCGCCCTTGCCGTGATCAATAAGAACAGCCAGGGCAGCGACAAGAACAGATCGGTGACCGCCATCGCCATCCGTGCCCACATGCCTCCCAGATATCCTGCAAGTCCGCCAATCAACGCCGCCAGCAACGTTGAAAGCAACGCGGCTGCCGGAGCCAGCAAGAGGGAAATGCGCGTTCCATAGAGAACGCGAGAAAATCGGTCGCGACCCAATTCGTCGGTCCCGAGCCAGTGTGCGTGCGATGGAGGAGCGTCCGTTGCTTCACGGTACTGCCTCGCGTAGCCCGCGGGCGCCAGCCAATTTGCCGCCAGTGACGCGGCCAGCACCAGCGCCAACACCACATACGGCAATTTTTGCCAGAGACTCACGCTCGCTGCCTCTGGACCATATGTCCGATTACATCCGCGCTGGAGTTGGCCAGCAAGGTTACCAGGGTCACCAGGATCGTGATGTTCACCAGCAGAGGAAGATCGCGTGCCAGCGCTGCTTGCCATGCCAGTTGGCCGATGCCGGGCAATCCGCACAAAGCCTCGACTGGAATCGCCGCCCCGACCGCCATGCTCACCGAAACTCCGGCGAGGGCCAGCAACTGCGGCGCAACGACCGGCACAACGTGCCAGAAAAGAATGCGACCCTCGCCAAGCCCCCTCGCTCTTGCGGCGATGATGTGAGGGCGGGAGTACGTCCTCATCAAAAGATTTCGCGAATAACGACAAGTGTGAGGGAAGACGATCAGAGCAATTGCTAATGCGCCCGAGACATTCCACAGCACTGAGAGCAACGCCAACACTGCGGCTGGAATACACAGGAACGTTCCGCTGACTGCGGTAGTAACGGTATCGTAAGCAGAAATTCGCAACCACGCCGAACTCAGAGCTAGTGCCAGCGACAGAATCCACGCCAGGCCCAGGCCGACAAGCAGGAATCGCAACGTGAGCGGAACGCGATCACGTAATAGCTTGCGCGCAGGTTGTCCGAGTGCAAGTGATGTTCCTAGATCGCCTCCCGCTGCTCGTCTCATATAAGAGATATAGAAGCGGAATACGTTATGGTCTTTGTGTCTGGCGTCACGTAAGGCTTGAAGACTCTGTGCGTTCAAGTGCGGATCCAGTTCTTCTTCATCCGCGTCGAAGCCGGGCGCAAGCCGTACTAGCGTGGCGGAGAGTAGTCCGCCTAGAAGGAGCGTCGCCAGCAGAGCCAACGCGTGCCCCCCGATTTTGCATCGCAGGCTCCGCATCTATTCTCCCGAAGCGCCTTGCGCTAGAGTATTTTCGATGGCGGCACATTGTGCGTGGTGCTCGTGTTTCACGGAGTACATGCGCCGGTCAGCGCGGGCCAGCAACTCCTCGACGTCATAACCGTCTTCCGGACAGAACGCGGTTCCCACGCTCAGCGTAATGAGGTCTCGACCACAAATGCGGCGTCCCGCCTCGATGGCCGCCTGATTCAGACGATTGGCTTTTTCTTCCGCGGCCTCAGCGGAAAGACCGGGTGCAGTCACCACAAACTCGTCGCCACCCATGCGCGCAACGTAGTCGTAGCCGCGGCACGCGACTTTCAGCCTTGTGCTAAACTCCCGCAGCAGTTTGTCTCCTTCCAGGTGGCCGTAGGAGTCGTTGATCTTTTTCAGTCCGTCGATGTCGCAGACCATCACGGCAAGCGAGGTTTCCATGCGGCGGCAGCGCGCCACTTCCTGCGCCAGGTGCATAAAGAGCGAGCGGGCATTGGGCAGGCCTGTGAGGTAGTCAGTGGTCGCCGAACTCTCTGCCTGCTGATACTTGAGGGCGTTTTCCACGGAGAGTGCCACCTTTGAGGCGACTGCGAGCAGAATGCGCAAGTGATCCGGCGTAAAAGCGTCCGTCGTCGAGTGGTACATGCAGAGGACGCCAACCACTCCATTCAATCCCTGCAGCGGGACCGCGAGCGCCGATGAAAGGGTTGTGTTTTTCTCCGGATCGACGATGTAGCCAGCCTCAACCTGCGGATTGCCGTTAATGATGGGCTTGCAATTCTCCGCCACCCACCCGCATAGACCTTCGCCCACGCGTATTTTCATGGCCGACAGGACGCGAAAATTGTCGCCGCTCACCAATTCCGGAAGCAACCAGCCGTTGCGAACCACGAATACGGCAATCGAGTCGCAAGGAATCAGCTTGCGTAGCCGCATCGACAGCACCGAAAGAGTCTCGCTCAAGCTTAGTGAATTGCCGAGGTCCTGGCTCAACTCGAACATAGCTTGCGCTTCTTGCCGGGCCGATGCGATCGAGGTCAGGAAATCGGAGTCGGCTGGAGGACTGTCTGCCCATTTTTCGAATCCCGTAGCCGGGGCATGACCGCGCTCCACGCGTAGGTTCTTGGAGAATTCGCAAGGAACGAAGCCGTCTTCCGGGATTTGCGCGAGACCCTCCAGTTCCAGATAACGGCGCTCCAGCACGGCTACAACTTGCGGATCGAACCAGGTACCCGCTTTTTCTTTCACGGTTCGCATGGCTCGGTCCAGCGGCACCGCTGGACGATATTGCCGATCGGATGCCAGCGCATCGAGGCAGTCGACTACGGAAAGAATCCGCGCTCCGATCGGAATCTCATCGCCGGCCAGTCCCGCTGGATATCCTGAACCGTCCCAACGTTCATGATGCGAACGCACGATCGGCGCCACCGGATAGGGGAAGGCGACGCGGTCCAGAATTTCCGCACCAACCAGCGGGTGCACTTTCATTTTCTCGAACTCTTCGGGAGTGAGCTTGCCCGGCTTGTTGATGATGTGTTCGGGCACAGCGAGTTTGCCAATGTCGTGCAACAAAGCTGCCGCGCGCAACGCCTCAATCTCTTCCGGGGACAAGCCGATCTCTTTCGCGATTTCCACCGCATAAGTGCGCACGCGTTGCAGATGCGTATGGGTGGTGTGATCTTTGGCTTCGATAGCCAGGGCCAGGGCTTCGATGGTTCGCATGTTCAACGATGCGATCTGTTCCACGTGCCGCTTCTCGATTTCAACCCGCTCCTTCTCGGCTTCGAGGCGTCCCAGATAAAGGCGGTAGGAGCGGTAGACCCAATAAATCAGCGGCAACACCAACAATGATGTCTGCCAGCCGGCGTTCCGGTTAACGATGCCCACCAGTCCCACCGCGGCTGCTCCCACCAGGTAGTAAGGGAACGACCAGAAATAGCACTCCGACCATACCTTGCGGCTCGACTTGTTTTCCGTCAGTGCGATGACCAGGGAAATTGGCAGCGTATTCGCCAGAAAGAAAACCAGGGCCGCCACCATCAGCAGGATCGGCTTATTGCCGCCTACTCTTGCGTCCAGCCAGTGGTAGCTGGCGTAACAGAACGCACTGGCATTGGCCATCATTCCGAAAACATTGAACAGAACCTTGACCGGATCCAGCCGGTTCCGTGCATGCCAGACGCTCTGCACCAGGGTGGCCGTGCAGCCAATGATCAGCGTTTCCGGCAGGCTCAGCTCCATCACGCCGAGCAGGATGAAGAGAAAATTCACTGACATCGTGCCGTCGATACCCGGCAATTGCACCTTCAGGCTGGAGGCCAGAACCGCCACGGCGAGGTAACAAAGAAATCGCGTCAGGTCAGCAGACTGCCAGTGCCAGAGCGCGAAGCACAGCACTGCCATCCCGAGCGAGACTGTGATCCCGACAAATAGTTTCGTCCGTGTCGACATTAACGTCGTGTTTTTCTCTAAGGCGCGGAAAATGACAAGGCACGCCCCCGGCGTGGGAACCAGCCCACACGTCAGTCGCGCCCGATCAGTGGAATCCTATTGTCATTACAAGGCTTTAAGTAGCTTACTGACGTAACACGCAGGATGCCTCCTGGGGCATTTCGTTATTGACGTGGCGGTTGCCGGTTTGTGTTTTTTCGAAAGTAACCTATTACTTTAGTGATCGCTCCGAGCTTCATAGTTACTGCGACCAGTGCGGTCTGTGTCAAGATCAACTCCAAACGCTCAGGATGCCATCACCAAATCTCAAGTCGCAATCTCAGGTGAAGACGACCGCCTGCCCCGGCCAGGGCCCGGCTGTCTCAGGAGAGCTACCTTTCTCGACTCTCGATGCTGCAGCGGGCACTAGAGTCGCTGTGGTGTCGGCCAATCTCGAGGGCAATATCACAACCTGTGATGAGGCTACGCTGAAGATATTCGGATGCACTCCGACTGAGATTCTTGGCCGAAAGCTTGCCACTCTCGCCGTTGAAGACGATGGGCCTGACCAACGTCAACTGCAGAAGACTTTGCTGGCCGCTGTCCTGGAACACGGTCGGTACCGATCTCTACTACGGCGTCAAGGCCGCTCCGGAAGACAAATCACAACAGAATTGTGTGTCACGTTGCTTCGTGATGCCTCCTCTGCGCCGGCCGGAATGGTTGCCCTGACATCGGTGTCGGAGCAGGAATCGAAGCCTGTCTCCGGGCAAGATACAGACGCAGAGGGCGACGATGACAAGGGCACCGTTTCGCGCCAGATTGAGGGCGCAACCATCATCCTTGCCAGTCCCTTGATGCATCGGTTCATGCGCATGGTGGATCGCGTCGCCGGCCACACTGAAAGCGTCCTGATCACGGGCGAGACTGGAACCGGCAAAGAGCTCATTGCCCGCGCCATTCACCAATCGTCGCACCGCAGCAGCCGGCCCTGGGTCGATATCAACTGCGCGGCCCTTCCGGAAAACCTGGTCGAGAGCGAGTTGTTCGGATACGAAAAAGGCGCTTTCACCGGCGCCGATTCCTCAAGAGCTGGCCTGTTCGAACTGGCAGACAAAGGCACGCTGTTTCTGGACGAAATCGGCGAACTGCAGCTCCAGACTCAGGTAAAGCTCTTGCGCGTGCTGGACGGACATCCTTTCTACCGCCTCGGCGGGCACCGGAAGATCAAAGTCGATGTGCGCATTGTTGCCGCCACCAATCAGGATCTCGATGCCGCAGTCGCGGCTGGCCGATTCAGGGAAGATCTATTTCACCGGCTGGGGCAATTTCAATTGCGCGTGCCTCCCCTGCGCGAGCGCCCGGAGGATATCATCGCGCTAGCCGAGCACTTTCTTGCGCTCAAGTCTCGAAACAGTTCGTTCGCGTCCGACGCGGTTTCCGCGTTGCTTTCTCATCCCTGGCCTGGCAATGTTCGCGAGCTACGCAATCTGATTGCTCGGGTGGCTGTGGAGTCGCGCCAACCCGAGATCCGCAAAGAGCAGATAACGGGCGCAATGTCTGGCAATCCAGCCGCTGTGCGCCAGACTGCTTCGATGCCGGTCGGCAACCTCGACAGCATGGAAGAGCAGATGATCATCCGCGCATTGGAGCGCAGCGGAGGCCATCGCAGTCAGGCTGCAGAACAGCTTGGCATCTCCCGCCGCACGCTCAGCCGCAAGCTGAAGGAATACAACCTCAACGTCAACCCCGGCGATGGCGCGAGTTCTTTGGGAGTCATCAGTCCCGATCAACAGAAATTCTTCCGCGCTCCGATCCAGATTTCTGTTCTCCTGAAAAATCAGCATGGCGAAGAAGTCACTGTCGCTGGCGTAAACCTTAGTACCGGTGGTATGGGACTAGACGGCCTTAAACAGCCGATGCGCTTTACCGGTTTGCTCGACGTAAGTTTTCCGCTGCCGGATAGCGACAAGGTTTTTCAAGCGAAGGCCCGCATCGTATGGTTCGGCGGTGAGGGACGCGTTGGGATCCGCTTCGCTGTGATCGACCCCGTCCTCTTCGAACAGTTGCAACACTGGACCAACCAAAAGATGAAAGACGAGGGCTGGGATCTACCTGCCTGAGTCGCCAACCCTGAGTCACCAACCCTGAGCTCACCAACCATGGGCTGTCGGCTAATTTGATGGATGTCACCCAGTATTATGCAATCCGGCAGCGATGCCATTAATGGTCGCAGCGATCGCATAATCGAGCGCGGGTTCAGAGACTCCCGAGCGTTTGCGGCGTAGCAGATCGACTTGCACCAGACTCATGGGATCCACATAAGGATTCCGAAGGCGAATGGAGCGCGCCAGCACTGCATTGTTCTCTAACATTTCATTTTGCTGCGTGATCGAGAGGATTACGCGCTGCGCGCGCAGGAATTCTTCCCGCAATATGGAGAAGACCCTTTCACGAAGGTCGTGATCCACCACCAACTGCGAGTAAACCGCCGCGATTGTGAGGTCGGCCTTCGCCATTGCCAGTTCTACATTCCGAATTAGGTTTGAGAACATCGGGAAGCTGCGCATCATTTCTCGTAGAAGCTGCGCCTGTTGCGCGCCCTGCCCGGCGAAGCGTTCCAATGCGTATCCCACCCCAAACCAGGCTGGCACCGCGTGCCGATTTTGCATCCATCCGAATACCCACGGAATAGCGCGCAGGTCTTCGAGTTTGCGGTTCGGCATCCGGCGCACCGGGCGAGAGCCAATGCGCGCGTGTTCAAGTTCGTTCACCGGGGTTGCCTGTTCAAAGTATTCGAGAACGTCAGGATTTTCTGCGATGTGCCGACGGTAGAAGACATACGCATCCTGAGACATCGTTTCCATGGCGTCGTCCCATTGGGATGTTCGAAGCTGTGAATCCCCATGGCGGCCGGCGAGTGCTTCGAGGCATGCCGAAATCATCAATTCAAGGTTCCACTCTGCCAACACAGGATCGGAATACTTCCAATTCAGCACTTCTCCCTGCTCGGTGATGCGGATCGTGCCTTCGAAATCGCCCGGCGGTTGTGCCAGGATCGCGGCATGCGTAGGTCCTCCGCCGCGGCCGACTGTGCCGCCACGTCCATGGAAGATTTGCAGCTTCACGTTGCACTCCCGTGCCACATGGTGCAAATCGCGTTGCGCTTTGTATAGCGCCCAGGTGCTGGTGAGCATGCCGCCGTCCTTGTTGGAATCGGAGTACCCCAGCATTACTTCCTGCGAACGGCACCAGGAGTTGAGTAGTGACTGATATTCAGGCGCCTCCCAGACTTTTTTCATAACAGCTGCAGAAGTGCGCAGGGAGTCGATCGATTCGAATAAAGGAACCGGCATCAGTCCGGGATCGTTCTCACTCCCGGCAACCGGGATCCCGCTGAGCGCCGCCAAACGGATCACGTTGAAAATGTCGCACTCCGATTGCGCATTGCTGACGATGAAATACCGAATCGCTTGTGGAGGATATTGTTTCTTTAAGCGGGCCACAGTCCGAAATGTGTTTAGCAGTTCGACCGATTCTGAAGAGAGACCCGGAGGCAGACTTTCATTGTTATCGTTGACCCCGACTGCAGATGCCAGTTCAGAAAGCGCCTGCGCCTGCACCGAAGCATGTTGTCGAATATCGAGCGTGTGGAGATGAAAGCCAAAGGTACGGACCTTACGCAGTAAAGGATCAATCTGGAGCTCAGCAATACGACGCGCACGATTAGCAACCAGGCTCTGACGAATGATCTGTAGATCTTCTTCGAACTCTTTCGCGCTGGCATAGGCGCAATTCTGGCCATCGGCATTGCGAGCGCACATTAGGCGCGCCAACACTTGGTCCAACAGACGACGATAAAGCTCGGTCTCAGAAATCCTGCTTTGATGCGAACGCTCCCGGTCCAGATTGGAGTCGTACAACTGCACGCGTTCCGATACCTGCGGAGAAGCATCCACGCAGCGGAGTGAGACGCTAAGGTGCCCGGTAAGACGGGAGATCTCGGCGATATAGTGATCAATAATCTGCTGGTGGGCGATGACCAGCGACTCTTCAGTGCTGCGATACGTCACGAAAGGATTGCCGTCACGGTCGCCGCCGATCCAGGATCCAAAGCTAATGATCTCAGGTACGCTTACGGCCGAGCTGTCGCGGAAAACATCGCGAAACGACTCCTCAAGCTCGTCATAGAGTCGTGGTAGCGTGTCGAATATCACCCTCGGAAAATAATCGAGGCCCATGTGAATCTCGTCCAGGACAGTCGGCTTATTGAGACGAACCTCGTCCGTTTGCCAAAGTTCGGTAATTGCTGCTAATACCTCGGCCTCGTACTCTCGGGCGTCCGCGTACGAGAGAGGTAGTTGGTCAAGGCGCTCAAGGCAATTGGCGATTCGACGACGCTTATTCAACACCGTGTGCCGCGTAACTTCGGTGGGGTGAGCGGTAAACACGGGGATGATTTTGATTTTCCCGAGCGCGTCTAGGACTTCCCCGGATGATTTGCCCGCGTCTCGCATGCGCCGCAGCGTGCCACGAAACGAACCTTCCACGACGCTCTGAGCCGCATTAAGGCGGGCAGCGCGTCGGCGTCGTTTTCGATGAGTGGTCTCGGCGAGATTCGTGAGTTCGAAATAGATGGCGAACGCTTTAGTTAAACTGTATGCCTGGCTGACGGGCAACGCAGCAATAATCTCCCGACCCTCGTCCATGGCATCGGCATCGTATTGGATTGAAGATTGGCCGCCCGGGCGTTCGCGGTGCTGCATCGCGAGCCGCCGCAGACGTTCAACCACCTGAAAAAAGGGTTCACCTTCCTGCTCGACCAGGACGCGTCCCAGCAGCATGCCTAAGAAACGTACATCGCGTCGCAGAGGCTGATCTTTGATGGGCTCGTTGGTTTTGGCACTCAGTTCTGCGAGGCGATCGATCTGATCTTCATCACTCCAAAGCGGGCGGTCAGCCATGAGGCATTTTAATTCGAGGAGAACGATTTGTCGGTGTGTACTAATTTCACCACGAGGGACACAACGGTACACGAAGGAAAACCTTCGTGTACGATCCCTCGTGTTTCGCGGCGAGTAAGCTCATCTGCTGCTGCTGTTGATTCGTCTCACCAGCCGGATCTTGTTTCGCTTGAGGTCCCCCCAGCCGCGGGAATGTAGCACTTCTGGGTGTAATCCATCACCATGCGATCCGCATTAAAACGCCAGCCCAGGGTGCGGATAGTCCGCTTCATGCGCTTGATCCAGCCTCGCGGCAAACCGTCACGATCCCGTTGGTAATACAACGGAATCACTTCTTCGCGCAGCGTCCGGAGCAAATCTTGCGCATCGCGCGCGTCATGGACTGCGATGTTGGAGTGGGTTCTGCCGGTGCCGATGGCGAATCCATTCATGCCGTCGTAAGCCTCCGCCCACCAGCCATCGAGAACCGAGAGGTTTAATCCACCGTTTAAGACTACTTTTTGCCCACTCGTGCCCGATGCTTCTAGCGGACGCCGCGGGTTATTCAGCCAAACATCCACGCCCTGCACGAAAAAACGTCCGACGTTGATGTCATAGTCTTCAACAAAAACAAACTTGTCGGCGAAACGTCCATTACGCATCAACTGCGCAATCTGCTGCAGAAGCTTTTTCCCCCCTTCATCGTGAGGATGAGCTTTGCCGGCGAAAACAAACTGCACGGGACGTTTGGGATCGTTCACCATGTACGCCAGACTTTCGATATCGGCCAGAATCAAATTGGCTCGCTTATAGGTCGCGAAGCGGCGAGCGAATCCGATGGTCAGTGCGTCTGGGCTGAGAGCCTTTGTAAGTCTTAGCACAGTCTCCTTTGACTCGAAGCGCCGTTCGGATTGTTCGACGGCACGGCGCCGCACAAACTCGAGGAGTTGAGATTTCAGGCTCAGGTGCGTCTCCCAGAGTTCGCCGTCATCCACGTCTTCGATGCCTTCCCAGATGCGGGCTTCGCTGCTGTGCTGGTGCCAATTCGTACCTAGATGGCGATCGTAAAGACGAAACATCTGCGGAGCCAGCCACGAGGGAACGTGCACTCCGTTGGTGATGTGTCCGATGGGAACCTCGTCTTCCGGCTTGCCCGGACAAAGCCCGGTCCACATTGCCCGGGACACTTCGCCATGGAGAGCGGAGACTGCATTCGCGCGACGCGAGAGCCGCAGGCCCAGCACAGTCATGCAAAATGTTTCCTGGTGGTTGCTTGGTTTCTCGCGTCCCAACCCCATCAGGGTTTCCGGGGAGAGACCCATCTCTTCGCGCAGAGGCCCGAGATGCTCTTCAATTAAGTCCGCATCGAAGCGATCATGACCCGCGGGCACGGGAGTATGTGTAGTGAAGATCACTTCCCGCGACACGCGGGGAACCGCATTGTCGAAGCCGACCCCCTCCTCCTGCATGCGCGAGCGAACGGCTTCCAGCACCGCAAATCCGCTGTGCCCTTCGTTCAGGTGAAGGACACCGGGAGTAATGCCCATCGCTCTCAGGGCCCGGAAACCTCCGACGCCGAGCAGCAACTCCTGCCGAATTCGTGTCCGTGCGTCTCCACCGTAGAGGCGGGAAGTCAGCTCGCGGTCGTCCGGAGTATTCGCTTCCACATCCGAATCGAGCAGGAACAGGTCGCAGCGTCCTACTGCAACTCTCCAGACCTTGGCATGAATCGAGCCGGTGCGTGTCTCGATTCGGACGACGACCGGCCGGCCGTTTTTGCCGATCGCAATCTCCAAAGGCAACTGATTGATGTCGGTTTCCAAATATTCTTCCTGCTGCCAACCGTCGCGGTCCAGGCGCTGGCGAAAATATCCTTGCCCGTAAAACAATCCGATGCCGACCAGGGGAATCCCGAGATCGGAGGCACTCTTAATGTGGTCTCCGGCAAGCACACCGAGGCCTCCGGAATAAACTGGAAGCGATTCGTGAATCCCAAATTCCGCGGAGAAGTAGGCGACCGGTCTAGGCCGCAAGACTCCCGCGTGCCTCGTTCCCCAAGTGCGGTCGGCCTGTAAATACTCCTGCAATCGCCGATACGCGTAATTGATCCGGCTATGCAGCACCAGTTCCGCGGCGCGACTTTCCAGTTTCGCCAGCGGAAACTCCGATAGCAACGAAACTGGATTCTGATTCAGTTGTCTCCAACGCAACGGATCGAGATCCCGGAACAAGCCCACCGTATCGGGGTCCCAACTCCACCAAAGATTCCGAGCCAGAGTCCAAAGGCGCTCCTGCCCGGGTGCGATGAAGCGATCGATAGTTCGCGCTTCACTCACGACCGGCGCTACCTGCGCCGCCGCCTCGCTTAGCATCTGAATCTCATCGTCGCGAAAAGCCCGGGGCTCGACAGTTTGAACGACGAGGACACCCTGCAGAATTCCGCGGTCGATCAGTGGCACGCCGAGGAACGACTGGTAGGCATCTTCGCCGGCCTCTCCGAAATACTTGAAACGTGGATGATTTTGCGGTTGCTCCACAGCGACCGGCCCTACTTGTTCCGCGACCAGGCCTGCCAGCCCTTCGTGGATGCCCATTCGCAGATTGCCAATACACTCCCGTCGCAGACCGACCGTTGCGGCTAGCACCAAGTTGACGCGGTCCGGTTCCAGTAGATACGCGGAACAAACGTCGGTCTCAAATCGCTTGGCAATTAAGGCGACCACGTTCATCAGGGTGTCAGCGGGTTGGCCCTCTTCTGCCGCAAGGTTACCGATTTCCTCCAGCGTGAGGACGTTCCTGCCCGCGCGCGTGTGAACCGTTAGATCCAACTCTTGCAGGTCTCGGTGATTTTCTTCCAAACTCAGGCTCTCTGGTTCCATATTTTCGTATTCAGTCGGGCGTCTAAAATCGTTCCCGTCCCGCGGGAAGTGCTATCCATCTTTTCATACAACTCTTCATCAAAGCTCCAGCATGCGAGAAAAGCATAGCTCATCCGTTGGTTCCTTGCCTCCACTCCAAAGTAACCTTAGGGGTACGCGCACTTTGAGTCCAATCGAAATTATTGATGCTGAACATATAGGTGGCGAACCGATGTGCGCGAGGGATTACTCCTTAGCCCACGGAGTCGGCTTAAGGAACCATCGGCAGTGCAATAGAGTCGCTTGAATCTCGATCTTCAAGGAGGGACAATTGGCGTGGTACCGGAAATCCAGGCAGTCTATGGAGGAATGCATAATATAGCGACATTTCGAGCGTTCTTACCACACAGTGATGCGATGCTTAATCGCGCGGCTCACCGGCCAATCTCCACGACCACATCAGGAACGAAGTCGCAGTCAGGTCGATCGCGGGCTCGGTCGTGCTGAAGGACTGCACGTTATCTTTGTAGACCGCCACTGCGGATGGGTTATAGCTTCCGTCATTTCCATTAAATATTTTGAAAGTGTCCACACCGTTCGACGGGCACAAGATCATTCCAGCGACAACGCCTGAAGTGGCGCCACTGGCTGGACCCTCCGTCGCTGCGCCCCATAACACCGGAGTGCCTCCCGAGGAACCATCGAGCGCGCCAGCCAGATTTGCCACTTGGTGTTGAATACAATTCGGGAACGTGCTTCCATCTCCCACGATGAACGACGATCCCCAGGCATTGGCGCCCAGGATGTTGGCCAACCATCTCTGAGAGTAGGTGTTGTAGCTGTTGGAATTGCTCAAGTAATACGCTTCACTCGCCATAACCGAGAGTCCGGCGCCGTGCGAAGTGGTATCGCCGTTGCTCCAGGGCACGCCAAAACCCCACGCGTCCGTGTCGGCCTGCGTGATCGCGTCATCCACTTGTTTCAAAAGTTGCCGGCGAATGCTCGATTGCGACACCGCCAGCCCCGGTGGATTTCCCGCCAAGCGCAACGCTCGATACAGCTCGAAGTGCGCGAGTCCGCTCACGTCATACAAGTTGAGGATATCCGCGCTGCCCGTGTCGTAAACTTTGTTGACGTAATCTCTGGCGAAATGTGCGGCTTCCTCGAGGTAATGCATGGCATCAGTGTGAGGTAATCCCGTGGGTAAGTTTCCCGATTCGCAGGCCGAACGCAGCGCGAGATAAAGCTCCGTTGCCCCGAGCTCCATATCGTCGTCCCATACTGTCTCCGCATATCCATCAAATGGGACGATAGTAAGCAGGCATCCTTTGCAGTTGCCCGATCCATTTCCGGATGGCGCTGGATCTGTATAGGACGTATCGGCGAGCTCGAAAATGTCCTCCGCATTCTTGAGGCATCGTTGCGCACGATCCGAATCCGTCGTGCGGTTCAACTGATAGCAGAGCGCGAAGTCAGCCACCAGGCGCCCGGCAAGATTCGGGCTGATCGCGGATCCCGCTGGACCCGCCGGAAACACGGGGCGATTGCATATGTAATGGGTCGTGTACTCATAGCAAGGTTGCGGATCGCCCGACTGTTGAAAGTGGTCGGCTGCCTGGGGCAAGGTCCAGATGTCATACTCCGTGATCAAGCAGTAAGGTGTCGCATACGTTCCGCCACAATTGCCGGTCGCGGAACTTGGATTGCCTTCGCCGTAGTAATCCCAGTCCTGGCTGTTGTCGACCTGATAGTAAAGCGTCCTGGTGTCGTCGTCCCACATGTGCAGCAGCCAGTCGATCCCGAATCGTGCCTCGTTTTGGAAGTCTGCCGAAACTGGCGCCCCTAAGCCGCTCTGGCCGGCATAGGAAATGGAAACTGGCGGAGCCAGAGGATTCCACGGCGCTTGCGCTCCCATCTGCCGGGGAAAATCGCGAACTCCAATCTCCATCAGTGCCACGGTGTAACTCACCGTTTCTACATATTTCATGTAGTCGCCAGCGTCCCACCAACCGCCGGCCGCATCAATGTGTTCCTTCCCGGATGGTACGAGCGGGCGGACGGGAGGAATATTGTCGATGAAATCATTGCTGTCCATGGGAGGAGTGTCAAAAACTTCCGCGTTTTTGTCTTTGACGTGACCTGGCGCGGTACGAAGTGCGTTGCGAATGTAATCTGGGCCGTCCCGCTCCGTTTCGTAGAAAAACAAAGTATTCAGGAGCAAACCGGGATAGAGCACATCAGGCCGATCAACGGCGAAACGCGGCGAAACCGCTGGTAGGGGGCCCGAAACGTCGAGGGTGTAGGTGTCTCCTCCGGAAGCTGCGAAATCGAGAGCGTACACATCGTAGATCAAACTCTTGCTGTGACTCCAACTGCCCAGCCGGGGGCCAATCTTGGAGGAATAAACAGTTGATCCCGCCGAATTGACGACCCGGAAAATGGCGCCGGATTCAGACGCCGTCGACATTAGATACGCGCGAAATGGAGCCGCGCCAGATTCGTATCCGATCTGGTTGACGCGAACGTATGCGGACTGCGCGACAGCGGCAGACGTCCACACCAACGTTGCCGCCAATACCACAGCCGGGACGAAGATACTGTAAAAGCTGGAACGGCGTTTGAAGCGTGAGGAGGTGGTATTGGGCAACTGCATCCTTTTTCCCCAGCATGAAAGCTTTCATTAAAACGTATCTATAGTCCGTCTTACTTAGGCCGTTGTCAAGCTGGTCTAAGGCCTTGTTTTAATAACCACTTCGCGCGCCGAAGCTCTGATCGCGCAAACCGGATCGATTCTGACCAGGCTGCGAAATCGCAGATCAACGGCTGTGTCTACTGCGTGGACATCTCTCTAGCCTCCGGACAAACAACAGGGTGTATCAACTGGGAACGTACCCTTCTAGATGGTTCCATTCTCCAAGTAAACTAGGGCCGGACGGAGGCAAACTTCGGATGCCAACAGCCCATCCTGATTCCAGGCACGAGCCGAAATCGAACACGCTTGTGCAGGAAGAGCTTCTCGGAGAATTTCAGGAACTCGCAAAGACCGCTTCCACCGCGCAGTTTGTCATGGAGCGCATCGCACATCGCTTGCACGAATCCATGACGCGCTACAACTGGGTAGGTTTTTATCTGGTTGATCCGGCGGACCAGGGTGTTCTTCTCGTGGGACCATTCGCCGGCAGCTTTACGCCCAACGCTCGCATCCCCCTCAGCTCGGGACTCTGTGGCGCCGCGGCTACGAGTCGGCAGACCGTGGCGGTTGACGATGTATCGAAGGATTCGCGTTATCTCGCGGGATCGCCCTTAGTGAAGTCTGAAATTGTCGTTCCCATCTTCGTGAAGAATAAGCTTGTAGCCGAACTCGACGTCGAGAGCTATTTTGGCAGCACGTTCAATGATGCGGAGCAGAAGTTTGTCGAGAGCTGCGCTAACATTGTCGGAAGATTTTTGGCCAAAGGATAAAGGATAGTAGGCCTGGGTTTTCAGTGTCGCCGTCGGCTGCGCACTCTTCTCCACAGGGTGTCACATAATCCCGTCGGCAGATTTTCCTGCGGCGGGTCTCGCTGCCTATCACTCCTCTTCTTGCTAGCCGCGCTTAGCTGAGCGCCTTTCTTCGGCCTTCGAGATCAGACTGCTGCGATGCGAAAACGTTGCCGCACGCAGGGAAGTCAGCAAAGCAAACAGGATCGGAGATCGCATAAAGCTCCTTGGGTTCGATTCGACAGGATTGTTCTGGCCACGCAGCCGGTCAATTCTGCACTGGCCGTCATCTCATTATTCATAGCGCAGGCTCTCGATGGGATCGAGCTGGGCGGCGTGGATGGCAGGCACCATGCCGCTGATCACGCCGACCAGGCTGAGAATGATCGTCGCCACCGTCAGGCTGCTTAGATTGATGCGGAGATGGATGTCACCGGCCTGGAGGTTATCGCCAAAGGCGCTCATCAGTGGCAGCGCGCCAACGGTCCAGGAAATCAGATAAGCGATTGCGATGCCACCCATGCCTCCGGCAAAAGTTATGGCCAGGGCTTCAGCCAAAAACTGAAAGAGGATGTGTCCTTTGTGTGCACCCAGGGCTTTCTCGATCCCGATTTCCCGAGTGCGCTGCTGCACCGAGACCAGCATGATATTCATCAGGCCGATGCCTCCGATACCTAATGTCAGGGCGCCAATGAACGCCAGCAGAATTTTGAGTGCCGTAGTCACGATCTGGAACTGGTCGAAGTCCTGTTTGAAGTCGGCGATGAAAACGGCGCGGCGGTCGTCAGGGCGGAAGTTATGGTGTCCGGCGAGCACGGAGCGAACTATGCGAGCCAGTTGCTGATGGTTCTCGCCCTCGTAATCCATAAACATCCCCGTGATGTATCGAGTGTCATAGAGATCGCCCATGGTGCTGAAGGGAATGACGACCATTTTGTTGTCGTTGTCATCGCCGCCCTGCACCTTCCGCTGATAGATGCCGACAACTTCGAAGGTCAATCCGTTGATGCGGATATTTTGCCCAAGCGGTTGTTCGCCGGTGAAAAGACGGCGGCGGGCTTCGTCGCCGATCACCGCAACCCGCGCCCGTTGCAGTTGATCTTCCTCGCTTAGACCTCGTCCCGTGGCCACCGAAAAACCCCTAATGCGCTCGTAGACCGGATAAACTCCCGTCAGAAATAAATTAGTGAAGTTGCGCGTGTCGTGCTGGATGCTCGCGCCGTTATTCTTATCGAAGATGGGCGTGATGCCTTTGATCAGCGGCACTTCATTGCGAACGTAATCGACATCGGCGAGCTTGAGTTTAATTTCGCTTCCTGCCTTGGCGCCCCCGGCCTGCAGCGAGGTACGCCCTGGGAAGACTCCGATCACGTCGGTGCCCCAGGAGGCGAAGATGATGTTAATAGCGTCCCCAAAGCCCGATCCGAATGCGAGCAGGATGACAACGGTCGCAATTCCCCAAGCCATGCCGAGCATGGTCAGAGCTGTACGCCGCCGGTTATGCTGCATGGCCCCGAGAGCTTCCTTCAGTAGATCGCGCGTCATATTTACTCCCACCATTTACTCCCACCAATTATTCCTGGCGCAGGGCCTCCACGGGTTCGAGCAGGGCGGCCTTCCGGGCTGGGTACAGGCCGGCCGAAACACCGGCCAATGCCAAGGAAAGCACGGCCCCGACGGCAGACACAGGAACGACACGGGGCGTATCGAAACCTGGAGGAAGATTCACTCCCGAAAGCAGATGGATGACGAGCATCGCTCCACTGACTCCGAGCGCGCCACTAAACAGAGTAAGGAAGGCGCCTTCCAGAAAGAATTGAAATAAGATGTTGCGGTTGGTCGCGCCTAATGCTTTGCGCAGGCCGATCTCGCGGGTTCGCTCCGTAACCGCGACCAGCATGATGTTGATGATACCGATCGCGCCCAGCGCCAGCGTGACCAGCCCCACTCCCCCCAGAAACCAATCCATCGCCGTGAAGATTTTCCCCATGAGTTTCTGGTTCTTTACCGTGTCCCACTCCTCCCATGCATCTTGGTTACTGGGATCGAAGTTGCCGTGGTTGCGAGCCACGATGCGATGAAGTTCCGTCTTGGCATCTTCATTTTCCTCGAAGGTCCGAGGCTGATAATTAATGAAGGAAACCGCATTACCTTCTTTAGAATTGTCACCTTTAAGCGGGAAGAGTTCACGCATGGTATTAAACGGAACGAAGATGCGAATGTTGGTGGAGTTCTGTTCCTCGTTGCCAATCATGGAGAGCTGGCCGATTACTTCGAAATGAATGCCGTTGAGCAGGATTGAGTTGCCGACGGCGGGACGTCCGGGGAATAGGTTCCGGGTAATTTCGCGGCCTAAGAGGCAGACGCGGCGGCGCTGGAGATTGTCCTCGTCGTTGATCCAGCGGCCGGCCAGCATCGGGATATTTCGGACCTCGCTGTAAACAGGGAAGACTCCGGAGACCTGGCCGTTGCTGCTGGTGTAGTCGCTGACCACGCGTATGTCCTCGCGCGCGATTACGGGCGCAATGTGTATGGCCAGCTTGGACTGGCTCTTGATCGCCGTGTAGTCGTCATAAGTGAGGTTGAACCACTTCATGGAATTGAAGCTGCCTTCGACGGCGGGGGTGCGCCCTCCCCAGAAAAAGATGATGTTCTTGCCGAAAGTTTCGAGTTGACGCCGGTTGCCGTTACGAAAGCCCTCGCCCACACCAGCCAGAAGCAATAGCGATCCCACACCCCAGGCGATGCCAAACATGGTAAGAAACGAACGCAGCTTATGCGCCCAGAGGGTGCGCAACGTCTGGCCGAAAGTGTCCAGTAGCATGCGCATTGGTCAACGGCCAGAGACCAGAATACACCCCGGCGTACTTAGTTCGACTGGCGGCAGCGGCGAAGGTTAGCGGGGGTTTTCATTGAGGCTTCGCGGTTCAGAATCTTTACGGGAAGGCTCCCCCGGGGCTGAAGCCCCAACGATCTTCAACGTTTTACGCGGCCCCTTCGGCGGGCTCAGGGCAGCCTCTAAAGGGCCGCTCTTCCACTGTCTCAACTGGTGGGCTTTCCGCAGTCCTGCACTTGCCAACCATTGCCTGCATGGAAAGGAAAATCTTAGGCGATCGAAACGGTTTTGATATTCATGAACTCGCGGATGCCGTTAGCGGAGAGTTCGCGGCCGTGACCCGAACTCTTTACGCCGCCGAAAGGAATGCGGGGATCGGAGGCTACCATTTTGTTGATGAAGACCATGCCGGACTCGATTTCATTGATGAAGCGTTCCCGTTCGCCGTCATCGGTGGTCCAAGCGCTGGCGCCGAGGCCGAAGCGGCTGTCATTGGCGAGGCGGATTGCTTCGTCGATATCCTTCACGCGAAAGAGCGACGCGACCGGGCCGAAAAATTCTTCGCGGTAGGCCGGAGATTCTTTGGGGATGTTTGTGAGAACTGTCGGCGCATAGTAATTGCCGGGCAGGTTCAAAGGATGGCCTCCAGTTAAGACCTTAGCGCCGGCTTGCACAGTTTTCTGTACGTCGGCGTCGAGAGATTTCACGGCGTCGGCCGTAGCCAGCGGACCGAGCTCAGTTTTCGCGTCGAAGGGATCACCCACGCGGAGCTTTTCCATGCGAGCAACGAACTTCTTCTCAAACTCCGGTGCGATAGATTCGGCCACAATGAAACGCTTGGCGGCGATGCAAGACTGCCCGTTGTTGATGACGCGGGCTTCGACCGCCGTGGCGACCGCCGCGTCGAGATCGGCGCTAGGCATAACGATAAACGGATCGCTGCCGCCCAGTTCGAGCACAACTTTCTTGATGCGCTTGGCGGCGGCCATTCCAACCTGGATACCGGCTTGCTCGCTTCCGGTCAGCGTGGCGGCAACAACGCGCGAGTCATTGAGAATCGCATCGACCTGTTGAGAGCCGATGAGCAGAGTTTGAAATGCGCCCGCGGGAAATCCCGCTTCGAGGAAAATCTCTTCAATCGCCAAGGCACACTGCGGAACATTCGAAGCATGCTTGAGCAATCCGACGTTTCCGGCCATGAGCGCGGGAGCGGCAAAGCGAATCACCTGCCAGAAAGGAAAGTTCCATGGCATAACAGCGAGAATAGGACCGATAGGACGGTAGCGGATGAAGCTTTTCTGCGCGCCCGTATCGAGTACTTCGTCGCTCAGAAAGCGTTCAGCGTTTTGGGCGTAGTAGCGGCAGCCTCCGGCGCACTTCACTGCCTCGGCGAGCGCGGCTTTGTAAGGCTTGCCCATCTCGAGGGTCATTAGTTTCGCGAACTTCTCTTTGTCGCGCTCGAGGATATCCCCTGCATTATTCATGCGGCGCGCACGCTCGGCGAAAGGAGTTTTGCCCTCTGCGTGAAAAGCCCGAACCGCTAACTGAAGCTTTTGTTCGATCTCGGCGTCGGTGAGAGGTTGAAATGTTTGAAGGGTTTCGCCGGTAGCAGGATTGATGGTTGCAATAGCCATGGTCAATGAGTCCTTAGCAATATTACGTTCTAGAGAATTCAGTTAGCGAGGGCAATCGGTTCATCCTGTACGCACTCTGGAAGAAGTCGGGAATCTAAGCGGTCATACCACTATACCATCGCCCAGGCCTATACTTCGCTTCCGAGAACCGTTTCGCGTTCAGAGTGAGGAACGAGAATTTGCTGCCGAGTTGGGACAAATGTATATACTCTATGTATATACGAAGGAGATTGGCCTATGGGCACGGCAAAGGTGTTCCGATCGGGAAACAGCCAGGCGGTACGTTTGCCGAAACAATTTCGACTGAAGAGCAAAGAGGTCGAGATCTTTCGCCGCGGCGAAGAGATTGTCCTGCGGGAGAAGGATGGAACGATGGCCAGGGCATTCGATCTGCTGGCCGGATTGCCTGATGATCTCGAACTCGCTGGGCGCGAGAAGGATTTGCCGCAAAAACGCAAGGGCTTGTGATGGAGACTCGCTATCTGTTAGACACGAATATCTGTATCTACATCCGCCAACGAAGGCCGGAGGAGGTACTGCGGCGGTTCCGCAAGCTGCGGCCCGGAGAGGCCGCGCTATCGGTCATCACGTACGGCGAATTGCTTTATGGGGCGGCCAAAAGCGCGCAGCGGACGGCGGCGCTGGAACGATTGCGAGAACTCGTTCATCTGTTGCCTGCACTTGCTTTGCCGGAAAGTGCGGCCGAGAGTTACGGTGCGATTCGTGCCGAGTTGGAATCGAAGGGCGAGATGATCGGCAACAACGACCTTTGGATTGCGGCGCACGCGCTGGCGAGCGAATTAACGCTGGTCACAAATAACGAAAGGGAATTTCGGCGAGTGCGTGGGCTGAAGCTGCAGAACTGGAGTCGGTAAGCGGTTCGAGCTGCATTCTTATACATCCCGCGTCCGTTCGAGGACTTAGATGATAGCGGTGCTGAAGCTGATGCCGCCGTGAAAAGCCGAAGTCAAAAAGCAAACTCCGCCTCAGTGACCAGAGCAGCTTTGCTCACTTAGCGTCGCACCAGATAAACGAGCGCCGCGACAACGATAGCGGCTCCCAGCAGCCAACCCCGCGCCACGCCCAACTTGTTTCCCCAATCGCTTCTCATTTCAACGTCCCTCTCATGACAGTATAGCTCCGGCAGCACAGGCGGTCGATTCTATCGCCCCGAACAATATGACGGAACTTTTGTCAAAGTCTCCTTCCCTCATTCTTGTCGATGCGGCGCTGTGGTTTACAATGGGTGTTCCAAGCATTCATCTTCGGCGGTTCTGGAGGAATCTATGAAGCTTACCCCGGGCAAACTTGCAGGACTTAGAAGAGTTTCGAACGACCACGGTGTGATTGCGGCTGCGGCGATGGATCAACGCGGTTCGCTGCAGAAATCGTTGGGCAAAGAAAAGGGCGGGGAAGTCAGCGACGCCATGATGGAAGAATTCAAGACACTGGTCACGGAAGTCTTGACTCCGCATGCCAGCGCGATCCTGCTGGATCCAGAGTGGGGACTGCCGGCATCCAAGCGCCGGGCAAAGAATGCGGGACTGCTGTTGGCTTACGAGAAAACTGGCTACGACAAGACCGGGCCAGGCCGATTGGGCGATCTGCTCGATCACTGGTCCGCGCGGCGGTTGAAAGAGGCGGGCGCGGACTGTGTGAAGATTCTGCTTTACTACACGCCGTTCGATCCCAAGGAAGTGAACGACAAGAAGCACGCTTGGGTGGAGCGCATCGGCGACGAATGCCGTGCGAATGACATCCCTTACTTCTTGGAGTTTGTCGGTTATGAAGAAGGCGCCGACGAAAAGGGACTGGAATACGCAAAGAAGAAGCCGCAGATCGTTATCGAGAGCATGCGGGAATTCAGCAAAGATCGATATGGGGTAGACGTGCTGAAAGTCGAAGTGCCGGTCAACATGAAGTTCGTGGAAGGCGTGAAGTGCTTCGGCGGGCAGAAAGCTTACACGAAAAAAGAAGCGATCGACTTTTTCCACAAAGCGGCGAATACGGCGACCAAGCCTTTTATTTATCTTTCGGCCGGCGTGAGCAATGCGGAATTCAGCGAGACGCTGGAGTTGGCTGGAGAGTCCGGCGTAAAGTTCAACGGCGTGCTCTGCGGACGCGCCACCTGGAAAGACGGCATCCCAATTTATGCCAAGCAGGGGGCGGCGGCATTCCGCAAGTGGCTGGAGACGGAAGGCGTGAAGAACATCAACAACGTGAACGGCAAGCTAAAGGCCGCGACCAGTTGGTATTCGATCTACGGAGTAGAGCCCGTACTGGCCGGGGCATAAATCTCTGAATCGGATGTGCGGCGCGGGCGATTCCGCCCGCGCCCTTTTGTTTCGTGCACAGAAATTGAAAGCCCATTTGCGGAGCGTGCGGCCCAGATTCGATGCTGCACTTGCGGGAGAGATATAAAAAGACCTTAACAATTCCGCGGTAAATCCTTTATCACTCTCATTCAAATTTGGAATTAGACATAGCGATGTAGTGACCCATACTCTTAACCATGGATCACTTAATATCTGTTGAGGACTCACATGTTGATTTGCTGCACGAGATTGGCGTTCGGCTGGCGACGGCGGACGGTTTCCACGAAGTCCTGACTCGTGTGGTTGACTTTTCATCTGCGCTGGTGAAGTGCGACGCCTGCCTCATTTACGTTCTCGAGGGCGAAGATCTGGTCCTTCGGGCCTCCAAGAATCTGCATCCGGAAGTAGTTGATCGTCTCAAACTGCGTGTTGGGCAGGGCATTACGGGATGGGTAGCGGAGCACCTCGAGCCGGTAGCCATCGCTGAAAAAGCCGCACTCGATCCGCGCTTTCAGTTCTTCCATGAGCTTCCTGAGGATAGCTACGAGGCTTTCTTATCTGTGCCGTTAATGTGCCGGGGTCGCGTAGTGGGAGTGATTAACCTGCAGCATTGCCAGCATCACGTTTACCGCCGGCGCGAAATCCGTTTGATTTCGATGGTGGGATTTCTAGTCGGCGCTGAGATCGAAATGGCGCGGCTGGAAGAGGCTAACTCCAACCTGTCGCAACAGTTGCAAACCCGCAAGGTAGTGGAGCGCGCCAAGGGAATTCTGCAACGCGACCTGGGGTTGAGCGAGGAACAAGCCTATCTGACGTTACAACGCCAGAGCCGGCAGAAGCGCAAGGCGATGAAAGAGATCGCCGAAGCGATTGTGCTGAGCGAAGAAGTGAAAGGAAATTCGCGGGTACACGGTCCGTCGTAACTCGCAGAGCCTCTGTGGAATGGGGGGAAGAACCGAGAGCAGAGTGGGAGTTATCCGCTCTCGGTTTTAGCCGCGGAGCTAGCGGGCGGCGGATTCGGTCGAGGCTGCGATCGATTGCGCCATTTCGCTAGTTCCGGTTGGCACGGTGAAGTGCAACGTGAGTCCCGACTCTGGTAGCTGCATCGCGCTGACATAGCTTCCACTGGATCGAGTAATCAAAACAATCTGGCTGAGGTCGGACGGCTGCGAAGTTTCGGTGTTCCGCACCAGCAGCATGAAACTTGCTCCGCTGCCACTGAGGTTGCGCAACCTAAGCATTTCCCACGGCCCTCTGGTTTCGGTGCTGAAGCGGTATTTTCCCGCGCGCACGATTGCGCTCTGCCAGTGGACCTCGTGGGTCAAGGTGAAGGTTCCGGCCGCATCCTGTGCGGACGCCAGGCTCGGTGTGAAATTCAGAGCGCTCAGCATTAGCAGAGCGGCGTACACGAACTTGCGAATCGACTTCATAGCATCTCCTGTTCTTTGCGCATGTCTGAGCACACACCCGGTACGGCATACCGCGTGACGTGATTCAGATTTGAATGGAGAACAACGAGGTCAGGAGATTGCAGTGCCGACATCAAGGCCGGCATGCAAACATCAGCTTCGCGGGACCGGCTGCAGAGCTGGTTTGCGAAGTGATCCCACTATGAGGGAAGTCTGCGCTAGAGTCCAACGCAAAAAATCTATCACGCATATCTGCCGAGCTGCAGCCGCGCTTCCACTGGATGATGCGGCGCCACCGTTGAATTGATTTTCTGCTCGTTTGGCCGCTCTTGTTTGCAAAAGGCCTGCCCGATACGAGAACATACTAGGTTTGCACATCCCTACAGATTCTTACTGAGGAAGCGTCCAAAACATGGCGACACGGAATAAGTCTGTGAAAACGGCATCGAGAACATCCCGAGTAGAAGTGAAGTCGGAAGGCAAGGCGCACAGTACTTCCAAGCACCATGGTTCGATCGAGCCCGCCAAAGGGAAGCTCGGGGTGATGATCCCGGGAATGGGCGCAGTTGCGACCACGTTCGTGGCCGGCGTCGAGGCGATTCGCAAAGGACTGGCGAAGCCGATTGGATCTCTCACGCAGATGGGTACGGTGCGGCTGGGCAAGCGCACCGACGGCCGATCGCCGAAGATTAAAGAGTTTGTGCCGCTCGCCGGGCTCGACGACCTGGTGTTTACCGGCTGGGACATCTTCGAGGACAACATGTACGAGGCGGCCTCGAATGCGGGCGTGCTCGATCAAAGGCTGCTCGATCAGTTGAAACCGTTTCTTTCGTCGGTGACGCCTCGCGCGGCGGTCTTCGATCACAATTACGTGAAGAAGATCGATGGGCCGAACGTGAAGAAAGGCAAAACGAAAATGGATCTCGCCGAGCAGTTGCGCGACGACATCCGCGACTTCAAGAAAAGCAGCGGGGCCAGCCGGCTGATCACGATGTGGTGCGGATCGACGGAGTCCTACATCGAGCCCACTGCGGCGCACCAGTCGGTGAAAGCGTTTGAGAAGGCGCTCCGCGACAACGACGAAATGATTGCACCCTCGATGGTTTACGCCTACGCCTCGCTGATGGAAGGTGTGCCGTTCGCCAACGGCGCCCCGAATCTGACAGTCGATTTGCCGGTGATGCTCGACCTTTCCCGACAGAACCAGGCTCCGACCAGCGGCAAGGATTTTAAGACAGGGCAGACCTTGATGAAGACCGTGCTTGCCCCGGCATTCAAAGCCCGTCTACTTGGTTTGAGCGGATGGTATTCCACCAATATTTTGGGCAACCGCGATGGAGAAGTGCTCGACGATCCGGGATCGTTTAAGACGAAGGAAGAGTCGAAGCTGGGTGTCTTGGAGCACATCCTGCAGCCCGCACTTTATCCTGAGCTGTACGGTAATATTTTCCACAAGGTTCGGATCAATTATTATCCGCCGCGCGGTGACAACAAAGAAGGTTGGGACAACATCGATATCTTCGGATGGCTGGGCTATCCCATGCAGATCAAGGTCGACTTTCTATGCCGCGACTCAATTCTGGCGGCGCCCATCGTCCTCGATCTCGTCTTGTTTATGGATCTTGCCAAGCGCTGCTCAGAGCTTCGCGGGTTGGGCATCCAGGAGTGGCTAAGCTTTTACTTCAAGTCTCCAATGACGGTTCCGGGGCTTTATCCCGAGCACGATCTTTTTATTCAGTTGATGAAACTGAAAAACACGCTACGGCATTTGAAAGGCGAGGAACTGATCACGCATCTGGGGCTGGAATATTACGATTAAGTGTGGCGCGGGCGCCCCCGCCCGCGTTGGTCCTTCGCCGCCTGATAATCGAGCACATCGGCCACCTCGGAGTTTAACCGTCTCGCGGCTCGATTGATGCGCTTCAGGTCGCGCCCGTAAGAGCGGACCTCTTTCGGTCCATTGGTTGGCAAAGCCGATTCCCACACACCGGCGGGCGATTCGATGTCTCCAACGATTTTAAGTTTGCCCTTCAGTCGACCGATGAAAATTTCCGGCCTCCTCGCTGCCACAAGTCGCGCAAAAGGCTTGCCACGCTTGGTGATAAGGACCGGTGCTCTGGTGGAGTTCACCTCGTCGATTACGGCGAGACACGTTTTCTTGAACTCGCTCAGGGAAATAGTTCTCATACGATCCTTATGACGCTCCTGTTCTCCAATATCGGCTGCGACAGGATTCGAATCAACTGAAACGTCTGAATTTGTAAGACTCGTAATGCTTCCTGAGTCGCCCAGCGCTGAAAGTTACACTAGACCCTCCTCCCGCTTGTACTCATCAAACTTCTCCAAAAACCGGTCAATGTCCTTCTTCTGCAGGTAGTAAGGCGTTGAGAGCCGCAGCTTGTTCGGATCGCCTCCGCGGACGCGGATTTTATGCGTCTTCCACATCCAGTTTTCCAAATCCATGCGCGAAACTGGCGGAACATTCACGCTCACGATGGCACATCGCAAAGCGGGATCGGGCGAAGTCCAGGATTCCGCTCCGCGCTTTTTCATTTCACCGAGCACATAGTCGGCGAGCTTGCGATGGCGGCGCTCGATGCGGTCGATACCGATATCACTCGCGAGCTTGATCGAGGCGCGGAGTCCCCACAGCGCCGGCACATTCGAGCTGCCAATGCGCTGAAAGCGTTCGGCGCGAAGCTTGGGATCGTCCCAGCCTTCCGTGACGATGGTATTCCACAAGCGGTCGATCACCTCGTCGCGCACATACAGAAAGCCCGAGCCCTTGGGTGCCTGCAGCCATTTGTGCGGGCTCGATGAATACATATCGCAGCCCAGGTCGTGAATGTTGAGGCGCATCATACCAGGTACGTGCGCGCCATCGACGGCCGAAAGAATTCCTTTCGACCGCGCGAGCCCGCTGAGCTCTTTCGCGGGCAGAACAACGCCCGAGAACGTAGTGATGTGGCTAAAAAAAATGACGCGCGTGCGCGGTGTGATGGCATCGTTGAAGAGATTAAGAACCTGCGCCGCGTCTTTCACCGGTCGCGGTAGCGTGACCATCTTTACGACGATGCCGTAGCGCTTGGCCTTGAGATTCCATGGGTGCACGCCGCCAGGATGCTCCTGGTCGGTCATGAGAACTTCGTCTCCCGGCTTCAGGTCGATGCCGTTTGCGACATAGCTGTTGGCTTCGGTAGCGTTGCGAAGCAGGGCAAGTTCATCGCGATGGCACCCGACAAACTCGGCCAGCGGATCGCGGAATTCGTTCCACGATGCGTATCCCCAGATGGGATAATCCTCGGGATCCTGCTGGTCCATTCTCTCGGTCGTGGAGTAGCCATCGAAGATGGCGCGCAGCACGGGCGCGGGGCTGGAGCCGACGGTGCCGTTGTTCAAATAGATTTCGTCCGCCGGGATGAGGAATTGCTTGCGCATCTCTGCCCAATAGACGTCCTCATTCGTATCGAGCAGCGAGTGGTCAGGCAGTGGAGGAACTTTTTCGAGCTGCGCGAACAGGTTGCTTCGGAGTACGAGGGAAGCAGCGACTCCGCTCGCGGCGGTGGTGAGGAAATGACGGCGGTCGAGCATCAAGCCTCCTGAGACAGTTGCAGTGGTGGGAAAGTCGAAGTCCCCACCCTGGTCCCGCGAAAAGCGCAAGGACCGAGGGTGGGGCATCATCCCAGTTTTCGCGCAGAAAACGCGCGAGAAGATGGGCACGTGGTTACTGTCCCGCTGGTTTCTCGGCAGGCTTGGCCGAGGGTTTCTTCGACTCCGTCATCGCCGCCTTAGGCTTCCAGAATTCCGGATCGGCTTTGATCCATTCTTCCGAGGTGTAGCTCATGCGGGGGTTGAAGACGAACAAATTGGTCTCGCTCGACTCAATCGTGGCTGCAGAAAGTTCGGCTATCTTTGCCATGCCCTTTTCACCGAGCGTGTCGGCGAATGTTTTTTCTTGGGCGAAGCCATGGTCAATTTCTGCGGCCGACTTCATCGGGTTAAAGAGAACGTACGAGTCATTTTCCAGACCGTACACGACCTGATACATCGCCCAATGGCACTCCGGCATTTTTTCGCAGCCCTGCTGGTACAACTTGGCCAGAGCTTCCCAGTCCTTGTCGTGGCCCGGGCGGAGGTGAAAGTGGGAAATCTCGAAGTAACGCATGTGGGGAATGTCAACATCGGTTCGGAAACTCAGCTCCGGGCGCAGCATCAGGACTGCCTGGTCGGTCGCGGCGAGCACGTCGCCATCGGCCATGTTGGCGCGATCCAATGCAGCGCTTAAAGCTGTGTTCTTTTCGGCGGCCCGGGCATCCTTCTCCCACGCTTCGAACGAGTCGAAGCCTGTGAGGAACAGGGATCGCGGTTTGCCGCTCACCGAGTCAACCGCCAAGTAGTGCGTAGGCCACTTGGCGTGAGCCATTGCTTGGACGAAAGCGCTTTCTGTTTTTTCATGCGACGTGCCGTTTCTGCCCGGCTTGGTCCACTCGCGAGTTACAGTCAGAATCTTCGGCGGACCCATCTCCGCCTTCTCCTGCGCAACCGCGACCGCACCAAGTGCCAACAAACACGTTCCCAACATCAGCCCCATTGGTTTCATTGGGAATCTCCTTTGTGGGTTTGAAAAGCAGCCGCAATTCTACGCGGATTCTGTTTTTTGGCAATATTTGCTGCGGCGAGGTTCGGTTGGGCCGACCAGTCACCATTCGATGCGAACGAAGATGCCCATCGGGCAGAGATGCGCAAACAGTTCCACGGTCCATAAATCGCGAGAATCGGTCGCCACGGGCGCGGCAGCATTGTAGCTTGCAACGGCCGCGAGTATACTGTTTTGCAATTCCCGCGCGGAGGCTGATGCGTGCCTCCTCCCCCAAAAACGCAAACTCCGATAAGCAGGAGATCTCCGATGTCTCTCCGACGGCCCTTCCCTGTCCGGTGGGGACTGGCAATTTTCGTCGCCACGCTGCTGTTCGCTGGTGTTGTCTTCGCTAGCGCTCCGAGCGAGTACATAATTTATGCGTTTCCAGCCACTGATTCTGCGGGAGCGGAATCCAATGGACCTCTCGTTGCTGATAGTGCGGGTAATCTTTATGGCACAACGAATGTGGGCGGAACGTTTTATAAGGGAACGGTCTTCGAGCTATCGCGGCCCGTGCCGCCGAACACGAAATGGACTGAAACTGTCCTTTATAGCTTCACGGGCGCTCGCGATGGTTCAGAGCCGCTGTCCGGAGTGATTTTCGACCGTGCCGGCAATCTGTACGGCACTACCTCAGAAGGCGGGGCGTCTGGCCTGGGCGTTGTTTTCCAGCTAAAACCTCCTGCTGATCCGGTAGGTCACTGGACTGAATTCACGCTCTACAGTTTTCAGGGACAAACCAGCGATGGTGCAAGTCCAGTTGCGGGAATAGTGTTCGACGGTTCCGGCAATCTCTATGGAACCACCAACGAAGGTGGTATCACTTATGCTCTGGCATGCCCCCGAGGTTGCGGCACTGTATTTGAACTCGTACCTCCTGCCATGTCAGGAGCGGCATGGACGGAACACGTGATCCATTACTTTAACTCTGGGCAAGGTGGCTATCCCAGAGATACTCCTATCTTCGATGGGATGGGCTACCTTTACGGCACCGCTTCGCAGGGAGGAATGAACGCCGCAGGAGTGATTTTCAGGCTTGCACCTCCGGCCTCATCAGACGGCGTGTGGACCTATAAAGTGCTTCACGCCTTCGCAGGCGCGAAGACGACCGACAGTGCCCAACCCTACGGCAGTCTGAGCCTCCACGGCGGCATCCTCTACGGCACGGCCACTGCCGGCGGCGAACACAACTGGGGCACTGTCTTTCAGGTAGTGCCTCCGGCGGTAGCGGGGGGCGCGTGGACCGAGAACATCCTCTTCAGCTTCGACGGAACCAATGGCGGCTTCCCGACCGCAAACGTGATTTTCGATAAGGCCGGGAATCTTTACAGCACGACCTATGAAGGGGGCGGGGTCGGTAGCTGCTATCTCGAAGGGTGCGGCACAGTCTTCAAGCTGACGCCGCCCGCGACACAAGGCGCTGGCTGGACGCAGACGGTCCTGCACAGTTTCCCCAATGCCGGAGGGGAAGATGGCTCCCGGCCCACCGGCGGCCTTATCTTCGGCAGGAACGACGTTCTTCTCGGCGTCACATCGGGCGGCGGTGAGGGCAGCCAGGGCACCGTGTTCGGCATCGTCCCGTAGCAAGGGTATGCTTCATCGACACCGCCTCTTTCGGTGCTGATGGAATTAGGTCGAAGGGCGTAGCGCATACGACCGCGGTGTAGTGAGCAAGGGCTTGGAGTATATTCCTCCGCAATTGCTCACCCACGCTTGGTGCGCTACGCCCTAATGGCAAAGCTTCGGGAGAATCAGCAGCACGCGGGAACTAGAACCAAGAGACTGCGCGGGGAGTCGTGCTGCTCCTCGCTTCAATCCTCGAAGCTGCGCACACCCCCCTGGCATTTCTTCTTGACCGCATTCAGCCACAACCACTTGATCACTCGGGCATCGTTGTAGCAATACGCGAGATTGTGGTTCAGCGTCGAGAAACAATGGCGCTGGCAGGTTGACTTCATCTCAGTCAGCTGCCCCTGGTCGAACTTTGGCCGATCAATGTTTCCCCAGTCGAAATTAGATCCATACATGGGGAAACATGGGGCCACGGTGCCGTCTGTGCGGATGATGACATTGTTCTGACCCGCACGGCAGTTCCAATCCGCGAAATGCAATTCGCCATCTGTCTTCTGGACAATCCCGGGAGTCGAAGCCAGCACTTCCGCCTGATGCCCGTTGCCGCTGGTGCCATCTCCATACCAGCCATATTCCTTAAGGTCGAGGCCCGAAGACATTCGCACAAAGGCCTTGATCTCTTGCAGCCGTTGGACTGAGTTCACCATCTGGTAGCCCGCCTTATTTTTCTCGATCAACCAATCGACCAGGTCATCGATCCCACGCCAATCCTCCGGACGGATGTACGTCGGGTTGTCGTAGAGATGCTTGAAGTGATCGTCCTGTTCGAGCATCGGCGTTTCATTGATGTGGTAATCCGTGGCGAGATGATGGTCGTGAGCGTATTCTGTCAGCTTCCTTACGTCTTCCAGGTTGTTACGGCAGATGTTGATGTTGAAGAAGACCATGTAGCCGTAAACATATTGCTTGCGGATTATATGTTCCAAGTTTTTTTGTGCCGGAATCAGGGCTTTGGGCAGACTCGGCTGCAGATCCCAGGAATCGAGCGCGAAATTGAATATTGACACCCCCGCATCGCCCAGGCGGTCTGCGACGTCGGGACGCAACAAACGCCCATTGGTGGCGACATACACCCAAAATCCCTTCTTGGCCGCGTAGTAAATGACTTTATGAACGAAGTCGGGCCGCAGCAGGGGCTCTCCACCCATGAGCGCAAGCACGCGGCAGCCGTTGTCATGGAGCCAGTCGATCGAGCGGCGGGCTACGTCTTCGGTCATGCCCTTAACCTGGTTGTCGTAGGACCAGCAATACCAGCAGTCGAGATTGCACTTGTACTCAACAAATAAGTACGCAGTGATGGGATGGAACTCTCCGGGCATGACGCGTGATCGGACGTAGGGAAACAACCACCCGCGCGCGATGCGGTAGGTGTCCTTCGCGCCCCACTTTCGTTTCTCCAGTGGAGTGACAGGACCGGGGTCGGATAGCCGCTCCGGGAACTGCGGAAAGACTGGGGTGGGAAGGGTGAGGCCCTTTGCCTCCGCCGGCGCTGGGCGCTCGGAGGAGTTCATCAGGAGGTCGTGGATTGCCACGTCAATACGAAACTTTGCTGCGGTAGCCATTGCAAGTCACCTCATAGAGATTTCTGCTGCCACCGCCGAACCGTGCGTATCCCTACAAATTACCAGTGCTTGCTGGCATGCTATGCGTTGCCTCTAGAATCGCCGAACTTTCAGCAATCGCATCAGATACCCTTCTCCGGCGGTCATAATTTGATGCATCACCTGATGTCTCGGTTCAAGGAGATTTTTTATTATTTTCGCGCAGGAGTCGGTACGGCAACGCACAAACACAGTCACGATCATTCATCGAAACTCAAGCAGAGTGGGTTGAGAGACGCGTCGCATTATAGAGGGTCCAAATTCCAGTGTCAGCTTCAAGGCAGGTATTTGAAAACAGGAGTGCTGCCTCGGCGATGCAGTTGACGAAACAAAATAACTAATACAGCCTGCGCATAAGCCTCCAACATTTTCCGGCGATCGCCCAGTCTTCCTGCGCGCGGATTATGAAAACGCGAACCGTCGAATCCGAGGCTGCAATATCCGAATCGTGTTTGGATTGCGTGTTGCCTGCCCCATCGAGCCTGAGGCCGAGAAAAACTAGATTCCGGCAAGCCGCGCCGCGTACCTCGGCTGAGTTCTCTCCGACCCCGGCCGTAAATACCAAAGCATCGATGCCTCCTAATACAGCCACCATGGCGCCAATTCCGGCAACTAAACGATGCAGGTAAATGTCGAACGCCAGCCTTGCTCGCGAATGGCCCTGGTTCACGGCCGCCAGAATCTCCCGCATGTCCTCGGAAATACCAGAAATCCCCAGCAGTCCTGATTCCTTGTTCAGAACATCATCGATTGCCTGGGGCTGGAGTTGACCCTGACGCATCAGGTAGGTGAGAATTCCCGGGTCAATCGAACCGGAGCGGGTGCCCATCATCAAGCCTTCAAGTGGAGTGAATCCCATGGTTGTATCAATGCAGTGGCCCTCCTGAATGGCTGCAAGCGAGCAGCCGTTCCCCAGATGGCAAGTAACTAATTTGAGCGAGTTCAGATCTCGCCGTAGAAGATGCGCAGCGCGCGCGGCGCAATATTGATGATTGATACCGTGAAATCCATAGCGATGAATACCGTTCTCGAACCACTGATACGGCCCCGGATACACGGCTGCGGACTGTGGCATCTTGCGATGAAACCCGGTGTCGAAAACGGCGACTTGGGGCACTGGGCCTAACAGCTTTTCTATGACCTCCATGCCTTCGAGTTCTGCGCGGTTGTGCAACGGAGCGAAAGCGGAAGCCTTGGCGATTCCCGATTTCACTTCAGGAGTAATCCGGACCGGCTCTTCGTATCTCGGGCCACCGTGCACGACGCGGTGTCCGACAACGTCAATTTCTGCGGGCGAAGAGATAGCCTGCGTTTTGCCATCCCACAGAGTGCCCAGTAAGTGCTCGACTGCTTTTTCTCGCGACGAGACTTTCACCTGATCTTCATGCACAACACCGCCCGAGTTCTTGAGTTCCACTCGCGCGCCCTCGCCACTCCACTCGATCTTACCCTCCCAGAGAGGAACAGGCGGGTCGTCAGGAACGGCCTCGCCGATCTGGTACAAAGAACTTTTCTGACTGCTGGAACCCGAGTTGAGTACGAGGATCTTCATCGTTGAACAGCGACCGGCAGCGGGGATTGTTCCGTGGAGCCATTTCCAAATTCTTCAGCTCCGGCAGATTTCCGCCAGTCGCGCCCGCGTGTTAGTCACCCTCCAGCTTGTTTCGTAGAAGTGCGGGAACCGCGCAGTTATTGCAACTCCTTGAGCCTGCGGTAGCGACGAATCAAACTGTTGGTTGAACTGTCGTGGTTGAGCGCAGGTTGAGGATTGTTCTCAAGTTCCGGAATGATGCGCTGGGCTAGAACCTTCCCTAGCTCAACGCCCCACTGATCGAATGAATCAATGTTCCACAGGACGCCCTGGGTGAAGACAGCATGCTCGTAGAGAGCTACAAGTTTGCCCAGTACTTCCGGCGTCAGCTTGTCAGCAAGAATGGTGTTCGTCGGCCGGTTGCCTTCGAACACTCGGTGCGGGACCAGCCAGTCCGGAGTGCCTTCAGCTTTCACCTGCTCGGGTGTTTTTCCGAATGCAAGCGCTTCGGTCTGGGCAAAGACGTTGGCCAGCAGCATGTCATGATGCCGACCAAGCGGGTTCAGAGCCTTGGCAAATGCGATGAAGTCGCATGGGATGAGCCGGGTCCCTTGATGAATCAGCTGATAAAACGAGTGCTGTCCGTTCGTCCCCGGTTCGCCCCAGTAGATGGGGCCAGTGTCGTGAGCAACTGGTTGCCCATCGACTGTAACGTGCTTTCCGTTGCTCTCCATCGTTAACTGCTGCAGATATGCCGGAAACCGTTTCAGATACTGCTCATAGGGCAAAACGGCAACCGTCTGCGCGCCGAAAAAGTCGTTGTACCATAGTGCAAGCAGGCCCATGAGTACCGGCAGATTGGCCTCGAAGGGCGTCGTGCGGAAATGCTCGTCCATCTGATGAAAGCCGTCGAGCATTGCGTGGAAGTTATCCGGGCCAATGGCGACCATGGTGGAAAGGCCGATCGCCGAATCCATGGAGTAGCGCCCGCCAACCCAATCCCAGAACTCGAACATATTGGCCGTGTCGATACCAAACTTCGTCACCTCCGCTGCATTGGTGGACACTGCCACAAAATGCTTTGCCACCGAACTCTGATCGCCACCCAGTCCGGCAAGCGACCAGTCGCGAGCCGTGTGTGCGTTTGTCATCGTCTCAAGCGTGGTAAAGGTTTTCGAAGAGACAATGAATAAAGTCTCCGCCGGATCGAGATCCCGCACCGATTCAGCGAAATCTGTGCCGTCGACGTTGGAAACAAACCGGAAGGTCATCGCGCGCTGGGAATAATGCTTCAGAGCCTCATAGGCCATGACCGGACCGAGATCGGATCCGCCAATCCCGATGTTCACGATGTTACGAATGGCCTTTCCGGTGTGACCCTTCCACCCGCCGCTTCGCACCCGTTCCGAGAACTGCGCCATCTTGTCGAGCACCGAATGAACCTCGGGCACCACGTTTTCTCCATCAACGAGAATGGAGGCTCCTTTCGGAGCGCGCAGTGCCACGTGCAAGACCGCCCGCTTCTCTGTGACATTGATCTTCTCGCCGTGAAACATGGCGTCGATCCGCGCCTGCAGGCCGGATTCTTTTGCGAGCCGAAAAAGAAGCTTGAGGGTTTCGTCATTCACACGGTTCTTCGAGTAGTCGAGGTAGAGGCCGACGGCCTCGACTGCCATCCGTTCGCCACGATTCGGATCTTCCGCGAAAAGTTCCCGCAGATGAAGCTTGGAAATCTTCTTGTAGTGCGATGCGAGAGCGCTCCAAGCCGTGCGCTTCGTCCTTGGCGGTTTTACTAGTGGTTGAGAAGGTGCTGCTGCCATACTCATACTCCTTTCATCTGCACGTGCTTTCCGTCGACGGGATTTGTGCGCCTTGTCTGCGGTTTAGCGGAAGCCGAGCTGTGAGTCCGGTACCGCGACCCATGCCATGGCGACCCATGCCACGGTGACCCATGCCATGTAAGAAATGATTCGCCCAACTCCGTTTCGGTTGCAAAAAGGAAACCCGATTGGCTGGGCGCGACTACTGCTGCCAGCCGCCTCCGAGTGACCGGTAGAGTTGCACGAGGCTCTGGTACTCGTTACCGCGCGCCTCGGCGAGCGTCAGTTCTGCAGAAAAGAGAGAGCGCTGGCCATCCAACACTTCGAGGTAAGTGGTTGTGCCTCCCTTGTAACGCAGCGTGGAGAGGCGGACGGACTCTTGCAAATCGGCCACTGACTCCTCCTGACGAACCCGAACCTGATGAGACTTCTGATATCCGATCAAAGCATCGGAGACGTCTCCGAAGGCCTGCTGAATGCTTTGCCGGTAAGCGATGAGAGCCTGCTGGTACTGCGACTCGGCCAGGTGCAGATTCCCGCGTAGTGCGCCGCCGGTGAAAATCGGCTGACTCACTTGGCCGCCGTAAGACCAGATCCCGAGCTGTGTGCTCATCAGGCTCGAGAACACGCTGCTTCGCCCGAATGCACCGCCGCCAGAACCAGTCAGCGAAATTTGTGGAAAGAACTGAGCCTTGGCGACTCCGATTTCAGCATTCGCGGTAACCAGATTCTGTTCGGCCTCGCGAATGTCCGGCCGGCGCTCGAGGATGGAGGAAGGAAGCCCCGGCGGCACTTCGGGCGGAAGTATTTGCTGGACTAAAGGAAGTCCGCGCGTCACATCCTGCGGATAATTTCCGAGCAGGATACTGATGGCGTTTTCCTCTTGAGCGATCTGGCGTTCGAGGTCGGGAACCTGCGCATTCGCTGTATCGAGGACTTGCTGGGCTTGGAGCACATCGAGTTTCGTGGCTACGCCGTGATCCAGACGAAAGTTGGTAAGTTTGACCGAATCGGTCTGTGTAGTAACCGTATCCCGCGTGATCTGGAGTTGCAAGTCAAGTTGCAGGAGCGCGAAGTAGTCGCTGGCGACGTCGCTGACCAGCGTTAGTATGACGGTCTGCCTCGCGTCCTCGGTAGCCAGAAGTTGAGCACGTGCGGCTTCGTTGGCGCGCCGCAGGCGTCCAAAGAAATCCAGTTGAAAGCTCGCATCCGCCGTCAGGGTCAAGAAGTTGAATTTGCTCTGGAAATTACTTTCTTTTCCACCGCTGAAGTTGGCATTCCCTCCAACCTGAGGAAACAGACTTGAGCGAGTGACGGCGAGCTGCGCCCGCGCGGCGTTGATGCGCTCGGTCGCAAGTTGCAAATCGTAGCTTTGCTTGAGCGCGGTGCGAATGAGTTCCTGCAATTTCGGATCCTGAAAGACTTGCCACCAGGGAAGATCCGCATAAGAGGCGGCCTGAGCCTGAAGCTGGGGATTCTCTGCCAGGTCGCGATACGCGGTCGGAGGCTGCACCGCAGGGCGATGGTACTTTGGGCCGACCATGCAACCGGCCAGCATTCCGCAGGCGAACATCGCAGTCAGGAATTTCGCGAGTTTCATAATGCGTAATCCCATACTCAACCCCATGTGTAATCCCACGAGAAACTATGCTTGTGTTTCGCCCCCCTCGTTGCGCTACCGTACATCTCAATCTCCTGGCACCGGGGCAGGCGCGGCGGGCAACGAACCGGAAGCAGGTTCTTTGCCCGCGCCGGACCATTTCTCGACCAAATAGAAAATCGCGGGTACGAAGAATATCCCGAGCGCGCTGGCGGCCACCATTCCGCCGATCACCGTGGTTCCCATGATCTGCCGCGACACCGCGCCGGCGCCGCTCGCGGTCCACAGCGGGACGCACCCGAAAATAAACGCGAACGACGTCATCAGGATCGGCCGCAGCCGCAGCTTCGCGCCTTCGAGCGCCGCATCCGCGAGAGGTTTTCCATGCTCGTACTCATCCTTGGCAAACTCTACGATCAGAATCGCGTTCTTGGCGGTCAATCCAATCAGCATGATCAGCCCGATTTGCGAATAGATGTCGCTCTCGATCTGGACCAGGTAAAGAGGCAGGAAGGCGCTAAGAATGACGCGACGAAGCCATAGAACGAAAAAGGCGCCAAAGATCGCGACCGGCGTGCTAAGCAGTACACTGAACGGCAGCGACCAGCTTTCGTAAAGCGCGGCAAGAATCAGGAAGACAAACAATAGCGAGAGTCCGAAGACAATCGCGGGCGGAACACCTTCCCGGGCTTTCTGTTCTTGAAACGATATACCGGAGTAGTCGAAGCCCATTTCTCGCGGCATCGTCTGCTTGAAAACATCCTCGAGCGCCGCCGTAGCCTGATCTGCGCTGAAGCCAGGCGCGGCGCTGCCGTTGATTTGGGCGGAACGGTACTCGTTGAAGCGTAGAGTGAATTCCGGCCCGAGCTGCGGTTTAACGCTGGTAAGCGTGGAAAGTGGGACGTTCTCTCCCTTGCCGTTGCGGACATAGAATTGCCCGACATCTTCCGCTCGGGAGCGGTCTTCACCCTCCGCTTCGATATAAACCTGCCACTGGCGGCCGAAGCGATTGAAGTAATTGATGAAATAACCGCCCATGAAAGCCTGGATCGTGCGATATACATCGTTCAGGTTCACACCTTGCTTCAGCACCTTGTCTCGGTTTACGTCGACGAATTCCTGCGGGACGCTTGACAAGAAAGTGGTGCTGAGGCTGGCGATCTCCGGTCGCTTTCGCGCAGCTTCAAGAAAAACGCCCAGGTTCTTGGCAAGGAACTGAATATCTCCCCCCGAACGGTCTTCGAGCATGAAAGTGAACCCGCCCGCTGTGCCGACGCCCGGTATGGCTGGCGGCGAAAAACCAAAGACCACCGCAGCGGGCAGCTTGCTGAACTCCTGGTTCAAGTGCGCCTTGAGCGTCTGAAATTGCTGGTCTCTGGTCTTCCGCTCGTCCCAGGGCTTGAAGGTGACAAAATACGTTGCGTTGTAGCTGGTGCGGACAAAACTGAGCAAACTGAAGCCGACGAAGCCGGTGGTGTATTGGACGCCTGGTGTACTCGATATGATTTTTTCAACGTCAGCGGCGACGGCGGTCGTGCGTTCCAACGAAGCCCCGTTGGGCAATTGCACGTTGACGTAGGCGTACCCTTGATCTTCGTCCGGAAGAAAACTCGAGGGCACGCGGTTGGCGAAGAATCCCGCCGCAACGCCAAAGACCACCAGCAGCACAATCACCACGATGGTTTTTTGGAGAAGCACCCCGCTCCAATGTACGTAGCCATCCGTGGCTTGCTCGAAACGACGATTAAACCAATCGAAGAATCTCCTCAATAACCCACGGCTCGGTTCCTTCGGCTTGAGCAGCAGTGCGGCAAGTGCGGGGCTAAGCGTGAGTGCGTTGAAGGCGGAAAGAAGGACAGAGATAGCAATCGTGACGGCGAATTGCTGGTAAAGCCTGCCGGTGATTCCTGGGATGAAGGCCGTGGGTACGAACACGGCGGAAAGAACCATTGCAATGCCTACGACGGGGCCAGTCAGTTCCTCCATTGCTTTTAATGCTGCGGCCTTGGGGCTCAACCCCTCCTCGATGTGCCGCTCTACTCCCTCGACCACGACGATAGCGTCGTCCACCACAAGACCGATAGCCAGCACGAGCCCAAACAGGGAAAGGGTGTTGATGGAAAAGCCGAACAACGGGAAGAGTACGAATGTTCCTACGAGCGACACCGGCACGGCCAGAAGCGGAATCAGCGTGGCGCGCCAGCCCTGAAGGAAAAGATAGACAACAAGAATCACCAGGGCCAGCGCGATGACAAGCGTCAAGACAATTTCCTTGATACCTTGCGTGACCGCACGCGTCGTATCGAGCGCGACGACGAAATCCAAGTCCTCCGGGAAGCGCTGCTTCATCTGCGTCATTAGCTTCTGGACGCCGGCAGCGGCATCGACGGCGTTCGATCCCGGGAGTTGGTAGCAGGCGATGACGGCGCTTGGCTTGCCATTAAAACGGCCGACTGTGCTGTAATCCTGGGAGCCCAGCTCGATTCGAGCCACGTCGCGGACCCTGACAATTCCGCCGTCAGGAGTCTCCCGTACGACGATCTCTCCGAATTCTTCCGGCGAGATAAGGCGGCCCTGGGCCAGAACCGTGTAGGTAAATTCCTGACCTTTGGGGGCCGGTTCGCCCCCTGCCTTTCCTGCCGGGTTAACGGTATTTTGCGACTGAATGGCGCTGATGATGTCGGGTACGGTGATGCCAAGCTTGGACAATGTGTCGGGTTTTACCCAAAGCCGCATCGCGTATTGCCCAGCGCCGAATACCTGAACGTTGCCGATGCCCGGCGAACGGAGGAGAGGATCGGCCAGATTGATGTACGCGTAGTTCGCCAGAAAGTTGGCGTCATAGGTCGCGTGCGGTGAGTAGACCGCAACCAGCAGGAGTGGAGCAGTGACGGACTTTCGAACCGTGATTCCGTAGTTAGTGACGTCCACCGGAAGCTGAGACGCAGCCTGTGTTTCACGGGCCTGCGCGAGAATGAAATCGGTGTTGGGATCGGTTTTTTGGTCGAAGTCAACAATGAGGCTCGTGCTGGAGTTCGCGGTGGCATTCAGCGAATACATGTAGTTCATGTTGTCCACGCCATTCATCTGCTGCTCGATGGGAGTGGCAACCGCTTGCTCCAGGGTTTGTGCATCCGCACCCACGTAAGTGGCCAGGATTTGAATCTCCGGCGGAGCGATGTTCGGAAACTGAGCGACCGGCAAACTGAGGATCGTCAAGGTACCAACCAGCACCATGATGATCGAAATCACCATGGCGACGATAGGGCGGTTGATGAAAAACTTTGACATCGGATTACTCCGCCTTCGTCGATGCGACGAATGGCTTGGGGTTCACCCGCGCTCCGGGGCGCACCTTCTGAACTCCTTCGGCGACGATTCGTTCTCCCGGGTTGAGTCCTTGTGCAATCACCCACTGGTTATCGACACGGTCGCCCACCGTGACGGTTCGAATGCTGGCCTTGTTATCGCCATCCACAACTGCGACTTGGTATCCGCCCTGCAGCTCAGAGACTGCGCGTTGCGGAACCAGCAGCGCGCCGTGTTGCAGCCGGATGACGGCGCGTACTTTGGCATAACCGCCAGGCCGCAAAACATTTCCAGGATTCGGGAACAGCCCTGCGATCCGAATAGCACCGGTGCTCTCATTGACTTGGCGGTCGGCAAAGTAAAAGGTGCCCTCGTGCGCATAGGTTGAACCGTCGGCCAAAATCAGTTGGAGACGCAGATTTCTGTCAGCCTCCACTCGGCTGGCTTCAGTCGGGAAGCGCTTCCGCCACTCGAGATACTGCGGTTCTCCGACGGTGAAATAAACTTTGATGGGATCAAGTGTCGAGACCGAGGTGACCGGTCCGCTGCTCGGATTAACCAGCGCGCCCACTTGAAGCTGAGCTTGTCCGGCGATGCCATCGATAGGAGCAATGAGCCGCGTGAACTCAAGATTAATTTTCGCGGTTTCGACAGCGGCCTGTGAAGTTTTGATTAGGGCCTTGGCCGTTTCCACGTTGGCTATGGCCGCCAGGTTATTCTGGACGGAGTTGTCGAGATCCTGCTGGCTGGCAGCCTGCTCTTTTGCCAGGGGCGTGTAGCGCTTCACGTCAAGTTCAGTGCGGCCTTGCACCGCCTCGTAATTGGCGAGCGTGGCTTTGGCCTGCGCTAACTGCCCTTCAGCTTGATCGAGCGCTGCCTGAAATGGTCGCGGATCAATCTGGAAGAGAAGCTCGCCCTGTTTGACGAAGGCGCCTTCTTGATATCCTTGCTTTTGCAGATATCCAGTAACCTGTGCCCTGACGTCGGCATTCACCAGACCGTCGAGCGTACCGATCCAGTCGCCATAAATCGGAACATCCTTTTGCTCCACCTGCACTACCTCGACATCCGGCGTAGGGCTTGGCGCTCCCATCGCATGTTTGGAGGGACGCACCGCCCAGACAACCAAGCCGAGGACTATCAAGCAAAGCACTCCGCCTATTACGACTTTGCGTTTTGAGGGCATTTTTATCTCCAACTGATCGGTTCCGATCACCCAATCGATGATAGACCCAGATGATAAACCTTCGCCACGCGCTTCAAAAAAATAGACAGTCCTGTGAGACGCTCATGGCGATCGGAGTCAAACTGCGCGGCCATCGCAGCCTTCAATCGGTACACCAGTTGAATCTTCCGGTCTCCCCGGTGAATCTGGTGTCAGGAGAGCTTGGAAGGAGCGAAGAATGCTTCTCGCATTGAGTGCTATCGCTGTTGCGTTCCTGTGCGTAGTGATTTTCGTTTGGAGCAAGCGAACCAGAGATCAAAATGAGTTGGCCCGCCACAGCATCACGGCCGAGGAACTCCACTCATTGTTGGCTTCGAACCGGAATACGCTTCTTTTTGATGTTCGCCAGCCGCTTGACTTGTTAGCCTATTCTGAAGTGATCCCTGGTGCGCGAAGGGTTCCCCCGCAGGATGTGCTTGACGGCACTTCTGCAATCCCCAAAGACAAAGAAGTGGTCGTTTACTGTACCTGTCCTGGTGAGAAAACGAGCCGTGAGGTTTTGCGTCACGCTCTCAGCCTGCATTTTTCGAACATAAAGTTCCTGATAGGTGGATTCGCAGCCTGGAAAGCGAAGGGCTATCCAGTCGAGCCCTATCGAGATGTCTTTCATCTCTATGTTCCAAGCTCTGCCAAATGATAGCGCCAAATGACGGCGCTTCTAAATCTCTCGCAGTGCCGCTTTTACTCGATCGGGTGTGAACGGCACTTGCCGAAGCCGTGCGCCCGTGGCGTCGAAAATTGCATTGCCGATAGCTGCGGCAACCAGCGTGATCGCGGTCTCGCCCGCCCCGGTTGCCTCCGCTGTTGGGCGGTCGATAAAAACGATTTCGATGGCTGGCAGCTCGATTCCAAGCGAGAGGGTTTTGTAGCTCGCCCAGTCAATCGAAGTAACCTTGCGCTCGTCCCAGGTAATTTCTTCCCCGAGAGCACGGCTCATACCTTGCAAAATTCCGCCCTCGATCTGATTGCGCAAGCCGTCAGGGTTCGAGATTGGCCCGCAATCGTGTGCGATAAAAAACCGTTTGGGCTGCACGCCGCCGCTTGCTTGATTCACTTCGACTTCAGCGACGAGCGCGGCATATCCGTTGTCGCCCTCGTACGCAACACAAGCGATGCCACGTCCGTCCACCGTGCCGGTACGCGGGTTACGGCGCTTGGGCGAGGGACGAGCATCCCAATTCGACGCCTTGGCTGCGGCTTTTACGGCGTCAATGATGCGCGCCTCACGCAGATGCTGCAACCGGTATGCAACTGGATCGGCCTTCACATGCGCGCTGATCTCGTCCATGAAACATTCCTGCGCGAAGGTGTTTTGCAGGCGCAAGGGGGAGCGCAGTGGTCCGGTGAAGAATGGCGACTGCACAGCATGAGTCAGCACCCGTTCGCTCCGGACCGAACCTCCTCCGCCGCATTTGCCACCGACGCATCCCGCCACGTAAGACGGGACCGCATTGTTTCCGTTTCGCAGTTCTCCGCTCGGCTCGGCAGCCGCCCGCGGAGTAACCGTCTCGGGATTAAAGCCGGCCAGCATTCCCGTAATTACATTTCCAGGCTTGTCGTACCCCGGCCTCCCGCCGAACGTTGCCGACCAAGTGGCACAGTCCCACGCCGCAATCGCGCCGCTTGCGTCGATTCCAACCTGTTGCTCAATCACGCAAGCGGAGCCGTAATTCTCGGAAATGAATTCATCGTGCCGTGTGAGCTGCACTCGAACCGGCCTGTGCACGGCTTGCGATAGCAGCGCCGCATCATAGGAGACGGTATCTGCGGCGTTGATCCCGTAACAGCCGGAGCCGCGCACAAAGATCACCCGCACGCTATCGAGCGGCAGGCCCGTCAGTGTGGATAGACCGTGCTGCGTCGGATAGACGGACTGCGTCGCCGACCAAACGGTTGCGCCTTTCGCCTGAACATCAGCGACTGCGCAGGATGAACCGATGGAGCCGTGCGCTTGAAAAGGATGTGAATACGCGGCCTTCAAAATGTGCGCAGCCGCTTTCAGCTTCTCATCCACATCTTTGGAATTCACCAGCATGACGTCGCGCGACGGCTGCTTCCGCATAGAGTCGTAGAAACCTTTTTGCGCCGGAAGGCCCGGGCCCGGCTTCCAGGTGACCTTCAAAAGCTCGGCCGCTTGCGCCGCCTGCCACTGCTTCTCCGCGACAACGCCGATGAAATTATTTCGTACCACCACTTTGATGAGGCCAGGAATTTGCTCTACCGATTTCTCGTCCACGTGCGCAACGGTCGCTCCTGTCTCTGGCGGCCGCACTATTCGCCCGTGAACCATCCCAGGCACGTGCACGTTGTGAACGAATTCAAATGTTCCGGTCATCAGCGCAAGCAAGTCCAACGACGGAACGGGTTTTCCTAACACCTTCCATTCGGGCGGCGATCTGCGCTTTGCCGCGAAGTTCAAAGTGATGTCGAAACGCTTTCCCCCAATCAGTTCGCCATAACTGATAAGCTTCCCGCTCCTGGCGCTAATGATGCCATCCTCGACGGTGAGCTGATCTGCCGAACCCAACTTCTGAGCCGCCATTCCGATCAAGGCCTCGCGAGCAGTCGCCGCAGCCTGCGCGAGATTCTGCGTATTGAAATTGGTCGGCGTAGACTGACTGCCTGACGTCGTCCCCTGATCGGGTGTCACTGACGTATCGCACTGAATTATCCTCACCTTGTTAATAGGTACGCATAACTCTTCGGCCACCAACTGCGTCTGCACCGTAAGCATGCCCTGCCCGAAGTCGCACTTTCCGGTGTACGCGGTCACGGTGCCATCGGATGCGACCGCGAGCCACGAATCGAGCTTAGCCGGATCAATGTGCGATGGATGCGTGTCGAATGGACCCTGCGCCGCCGTCACCACCGGCGCCATGACCGATGCCGCACCGAAGCTCACCATCAGCGCGCCGGAAGCCTTGAGAAAGTCCCGCCGCGAAAAATCCTTTTTCACGCGCCTGTCTTTCAGATGTCTGTCCGTCATGTGCAAAGTTTTCATGCGCTCCTCGCCTGGTAGCGCTTGATTGCACGCATCATTCGTGTGTGTGTAAAACAGCGGCACAGCACGTTCGACAGTGCCTCCCGTATCTGCTCGTCTGAGGCCTTCGGCGTCTTATCCAGCAGCACCTTTGTAGTAAGGATCACGCCGCTAAGGCAGAACCCGCATTGGGCCGCGCCCTCATCCATGAGAGCCTGCTGAATTGCATGCGGCTTTTCCGCTGTTCCCAGGCCCTCCAGCGTTGTAACTTCGCGCTGCTTTACCTCACCGACGGGCATCACGCAGGAGCGCACTACCTCACCTTGAACCAACACCGTACAGGCTCCGCATTGCGCCAGGCCACAGCCGAACTTAGGCCCGCGCAGGTGCAGTTCATCGCTGAGCACATAGAGGAGTGGGGTTTCCGGATCGACATCGACCGTGTGAACACCAGCGTTTACCTTCAAAGAAAAAGCAGCCATCATCTTGCTCCCGAACAAAACAGACTATAGAGGTAAAATACGGGCACTCGTTGACTCTGCGATCGAGTGGCACTCCGATCGGAGTAAATCGAAGAGTTGATCCATGTGCTCCTGGCGCGTGCGAAAATTCACCGGATTGATTCGAAACCATGTTTTGCCTTTAAGTTCGGTGGTGGAGATCCAGAAACGGCCGCCCTGCTCGACTCGCTGCGCCACTTCGGCATGTAAATTCTTTGACTCGTCTTCCGACTGCGCGCCTTTATAACGGATGCAGATCGCCGACATGGGTGGAATGCAGGCCGGCTCGAACTCCGGATCTCTTTCCGCCAAGTCGTAAAGATGTTTTGCCTGGCGCACATTGTTGTCGATCCATTCTGCGATCTGGCGGGTGCCATAACGTTTAAAACTCATCCACACTTTGAGGCTGCGAAAGCGCCGCGATTGCTCGAAGCCGTGCACGTAATACTGGTAACGTTCGTTGGCCCGGTCGAACTCATCGGTGAGATAGGAAGGTTTTATGCCGAAAGACGCAGTAAGCCTCCGGTGATCCTTGACCAAAACTGCCCCAGCATCGAGAGGAGCGTAAAACCACTTGTGTGGATCGATCGTTATTGAATCAGCGAGACCAAGGCCACGATCGCGCATGGGTGTGTTGTTCGAGAGCAGCATTCCGCCTCCGTATGCGGCGTCGGTGTGCAGCCACATGCCTTCGCGATCGGCGATGCGCCGCAGTTCGCGGATATCATCGACTGCGCCGGTATTCGTGGTTCCGAAGATGCCCACGATGCACATCGGTCGGATGCCATTTTTCTTGTCCCGGGCAATTGCTTCTTGCAGCGCATCGAGCCGCACCTGAAAATTCGCATCTGTTGGCAGCGGACGCAAAGCGTTCCGGCCCAGACCGACGCAATCCACAGCTTTATCGACAGAGACGTGGCGCTCCTCCGATGTATATACCGCCCAGCGATCCCGCACGCCGTCAAACTGCGCCTGATCGCGCGTCACGGCATCGCGCGCCAGTTTCAGCCCGATAAAGTTGGCCATCATTCCGCCGCTAGTGAGATTGCCTCCTGCGTTCTCATCGTAGCCGCAGAGGTCCGTCAGCCAACGCAACACCCTGCGCTCCATCGCCACCGCCGACGGCCCAATCGAATATGCTCCGATATTCTGGTTGAGCGCTGAACAAATGAAGTCCGCAACGATGCCGACAGGATTAGGAGAGGGAGTAATCAGCCCCATGTATCCGGGATGGCCGACGTTTGTGCAGTAGGGGAACAGTTTTTCTTTGAGCTCGTCCAGCACACTGTTTGGCGCGCTTGGGTCAACGGGTAACGGCTCATTAAAGAGTTGGTTCGCCGTCCGCGGCTCTACGTCTGGAAACACACGCTTGGTTTCGATCTGGTCGAGATAATCAGCCAGCAAGTCAACAACTTGATGGCCCATATCGCGAAATTCTTTCGGATCCATTTCTGATCACCTGCTTTATTTTACTGTGCGCCGCAGTGGGCAGTTCTCCGCTTCTTGTGGTTAAACTTCAGCTAGAAAATATGACGATTTCTCTAACGTACAAATCGCAGTGCAGTTTGCAAATCCTTCCGTCAAACTCTGCTACAATCCCTACGAATCGAATCGTCCTTGGAGCGGAACATGCGCCGATCGTGGCTGGTTTTGGCTGGGATTATTCTAACGGGAATCGCTTTGTCGTTCTCAGCTTTATCGCTCTTATCCGCGTCGCCCTCTTCCGCGACGTCCTCCAAGGCCGCCGCACCCGAGGCCGAGTTGAAGGGTGCGTTCCGGCAACCCGAGAAGAATGGATGGACGTTCGTCCATCTGCAAGGCACGCCACGCGAAATCGGATTCCAGAACGGTTATCTGTTGGCAAATGAGATTCAAGACGCCCTGAAAGTCACAGCTCTCGAGTTGACGCACGACAGCAAGAAAGACTGGCAGTTCTTCCGCGATGCCGCGCAGAATATGATGTGGCCGCACATTGAACAGGAATACCGGGAAGAGTTGCAAGGAATCAGCGATGGCGCCAGCGCGCATGGTATGAAGATCGATCTCTGGGACGTGGTGGCTTTGAATGCGGCGGAAGAATGGGAATACTACGTCAAGCAATATGACAAGGAACGTGGAATCAAAGCCACGGCTCCGCTGGCGGTTCCTGAGCATTGCAGTGCGTTTGTCGCGACTGGCAGCTACACGAAAGACGGCAAGGCGGTGATCGCCCACAATAACTGGACAAACTATTTGGATGGCGAGCGCTGGACGATAATTTTCGACATCGTTCCAGCCAAAGGCAACCGAATGCTCATGGACGGCCTGCCTGGGGTCATCCATAGTGCCGACGATTTCGTAATGAACTCGGCGGGGATCATCATTACCGAAACGACAATTGGTCACTTCTTCGGATACGATCCGGCTGCGATTCCGGAATTTGTTCGCGCGCGCAAAGCTGCGCAGTATTCCGCTTCCATTGATGATTTCACGCGCATCATGAAGCACGGCAATAACGGGGGCTATGCCAATACCTGGCTGATTGCCGACATTAGAAAGAATGAAATTGGCCGCCTCGAACTGGGGCTGAAAAACGTTACGCTGGAGAGGAAAACGGATGGGTATTTTGTCGGTTCGAATTTTCCGATCAACGACAAACTCATCCGCGAAGAGACTGACTTTGATCCGCATGATATGAGCGCCAGCGCCAATGCCCGCCACGTCCGTTGGGAGCAACTCATGGCGCAGGACAAGGGCAAGATTGACTTGGCCGCGGCGCAGCGCTACCTCGCCGACCACTACGATACATTTGAGAACAAGGAAAATGCGGACGAACGCACACTCGACGGCCACATCGATCTTTCGCCGCGCGGCTCTGGGGATTGGCAGCCTCCGTACGGAATGGCTGGCGCCGTCCAGAACAAGGCTGCCGACGCGACGATGGCGGCGAAAATGAGTTTCACCGCCGCTGCCGGTCACGCTTGCGGTCTCGACTTCAAGGCAGCGGAACATCTGCGGCAACATCCGGAGTTCGATTGGCAGAAAGATCTGCAGCGGGACATGGACTCACATCCATGGACGAGTTTCAGCGTGGCAAAGTAAACCCGCGTGAGACGCGACGCCTGTTTTTGTGCGTGGCGCCGCCGGAAAAAGCGCAGTTCGGGAGCTCCCATCCTTGAACGAAGACCGTCAAGGATGGGATAGCGCCGGCAGTTTCGGGTTTCTAGAGCGAACGCAGGTAGTCGAGAAGGTCCTGCTGATTCTGCTGTGACAAACCCAGGAACAGCGTGATCGAACCACAGGATTCGTTGGTGGTCGACGCTCCCGATGTGGCCGTTGCAGTTGGGCAGTGGTCTGCGATCGCGTCAGCCAGATTGCTAGCACGACCATCGTGCAGGAAGAAGAGGCGCTGGCCTAGCCCCCACAACGGAGCGGTACGGAACTGCTGGGAACCCGCCAAGCCTTGGATAACCCCGTCAGCAAGTCCCGTAGTGTTGTTGCCCATGGTATGCAGGGCAAAATCCGAAAATGGATGGTAGACCTGGTTGCTCAAAGCCGCCTGCTGCGAAAGTCCAGAGGTTTGAGTTGGCGTATGACAGAGCGCACACCCGATGAAGGGGGTTGTTGTGCTACCGGGGTTGAGGTTGTTAAAAATAGCCTGTCCGTTCAGCACGTGCGAATTAGTAAACGAATTGCACACGGGCGTTGCCGAGCCGTATTTTCCAGCGGTGGTCTCATCGCATTGTGAGGGAGCTCCGTTCATCAGCATGAATACTCTGTTGTTTTCGGCGTTGGTGGAGATGATCGAGGCGAGCTGATTCACCAGGTTTGCCCCAGTGGGAGGGGGAGGTACGTTTATGCTAAGCAGTTCATCCTCAGGTTGATCGCCAAAACCGCCCGCTGATTGTGCAACGTTCGTAGGGCAGCCTGTCGTCCCAGGTCCGTTTGCCGCAACCGTTTTCTCGTTGGGGAAAAGATTGTTGGTGACGCCCATTTCCACGTTCGAGGCTTCGCCGGCAAAAATCAGCAATGACTTGTTCTGTGCCTTCCAGCCAAAACGGGTGATGGTGCCATCGTTGCCGCTTCGGTTGAAGGTTCCCCCAACACCAAGATTCGCTGCTATTGTCGAAACCGAGAGGCCCCCACTATTGGGCACAACGGTGGCGTTAGTGGCGGCGAGATTGCCCTCCAAGGTCAGGTCCGGGGTTGCTTCCACGAAGCCAAGACCGAATGTGGGCGTGGGGATACGGAAAGAAATAGACCTGGCGGGTAGCGACGAAAATGGGAATTGGGCAAGGACGCAATTCGGCGCGTCGGTGCGACCTTGAATAGTGAACAATTCCGCCACGCTGCCTGGCTGCACTACAAATCCGCCGCTGCCGCCGCCGCTGCCGCTGCTGATTAACCTCACTTCGAGCGACGGCCCCTGAGGCAGCAAGGTCGTGAAGGCAGGGTTTCCACCCGTATTAAACTGGCTTGGGAACATAGGATTCTTGTTCGTCGTGTTTCCATCGTCCATCATAGCCTGGAGTTCGGGGTTTTCCGCGAAAGCGAGAGGCATGTTGAATGTGACCGTCGTGTTGGCGGAGGCGGAGATTTGGATAGAAACGCTGCCGCCGCTCGTGCCGCCTACAGCCGGTGCCTGGTGGCAAGAAAAACAACTATTCGAGTTGAACGCGGGTCCCAGGCCGATGATCTGTTCGGTCAGGCCCGTGACGTTGTTTATGGCAGTCCCCTGCACACTCGCCACTTCTTCAAAAATGGGGATGGCCTCAAACCACGGAGTAATCAAATTATTCACAGTGTTGGGCACTGCGGCGACGACATTGCCCGCTCCGGCGGCGGGAGGCTGCACCGCGTTCGGAGGCACAGGCGGTTGAGCAAAGTCGGTACAGGTCGAGCCAGGGAACTTCTCGTCCGGGGGCGCTGTATTAGGGCAATTTGCGTTCGTGTCTCCCGGGTTGCGGGGCCCAGGGTCACATGCACCGTTGGTCGTGCACCCGCCTATTGGGCCGGCGTTTGTCTGGGCGTACATCATCGATGCGCTCACCATCAAAACTGTGAGGCTGCTGAATAGGAGGATGGTTGCTGACAGACGGAGCGTGCGGACAACTAGTCCTTTCATAGGCTTCCCCCGTTTTGCTGTGTTGAATTGTTTTGGTTGGAAAACGTGTGTGGCGCGAAAGCTATCAGCGCAGCGCAGACTACTCTATAAGTCAACAGCACGTCAATAATAAAATCACTAAACACCGGAACGCCTCAAGTAACTTCGGATTTTGTAAACCTAATCACTGCAGCTCCGAAGATCGGATGGAGCCGAAGCTAACTATAAATTGCTGCGGTCGAAGCAGATAGCCGTACTTACTAGAGACGGTTACCCAGCGAATGAGTAGGAATAGACAACTCCGTGAGAATGATGGAAGCATTTCGACATCACGTTACGAAATACGAACATAAACTTCATAACGCTCTCAACGAGAGTGAGGCGGTCCGCAAGTGGTAGCGTTGTAACGCTTTGCTTGATAGCTTTGTCATCTACCATCTCTTGCGCCAATCACTAACGAATCAGGACAAGCCTTGACTTCTCCCACTTATGTTAATTGCAGGTACACACTTAGCACTGTATGTGTAATTGTCCAGAATCGCTCCTCGACATCTGAGGAATTTCCTGATAAGAAGATGGATCGCAATCGGCTCCAAGAAATTCCAGCCGTTGCGGGGGGAGATCATGACTAAGTTCAGAATCCTGTTAGCGGGCGGCGGAATACTCGGTTGTCTGATATCAACGCCTCATGGATGGGCGCAGGTCGCCGAGACGCCGGTGCCCTCTTCGAAACAAGTTGCCAGTGAACCAGCGCCAAATCAGAAGCAGGTCACAGCGTCCGACGCTGTGATAACGATTCATGGTTTGTGCGGACCAGGTAAACAGCCGGAACCAAATGAGCAGCCAGAAGCGGACGAAAAGTCCTGCACGAAAGTAGTGACGCGGGGAGCATTCGAGACCCTAGTCAACTCCATGAATGTTACGAATAAAACGCTTTCGCCAGAGACGCGGCGCAATTTGGCCGAGACCTACGCTGAATATCTTGCACTGGAGCGGGTTGCCGTACAGGCCAAACTCGATGATACTCCGCAATTCGCAGACATCATGCGCTGGTGGCGGCTAAGGGCCCTGGCAGACATGTATCGCGGCGGATTGCAGGCACAGTTTGCGCATCCTTCGCCAGAAGAGGTGCACGCCTACTATACCGAGCGGCTGCCTTCGTATGAACGCATCCGGGTTGAGCGTGTTTTGGTTCCTAGAGGGCAGGCCAAGTCGGATGAGGAGAAGGAGGCGGATGAAAAAGCTCTGGAGATGGCGCAGGCAGCACGTGAGCGCGTCACAAAAGGCGAGGGCCCCGCAGAGGTACAGAAAGACATCTACACGCAATTGAAATTGGTTACCGCTCCGGTTACGGACGTAGGGCAGGTTGGAAGGTCGAATATTCCCAAGGAAGAGGTAGACGAGCTTTTCTCTTTGGAGGTGGGCCAAGTCAGCAAGGTGGAAAAAGAGGGATCCTATGTGATCTACAAGATCAAGTCGAAGGAAACCTTGTCGGAAGAATCGCAGAAAGAAGAAATCATGCGCGAAATTGCGCAGCAGAAATACAGCGATGCGATGCGCGCGGTGAATGAGTCGGCCAAGCCGGAGTTCAACGATGCTTATCTGGGACCTCACGTCGTCCCGGCGCCGCTCCCGCATGAGAGTGCGATGGCAAGGTCGCATCCGTAGAAAAGACGCTACTCTGGCGTGGGATAGCAACCTTGGGTCTGAGCACGAAAAACCAGACTAAAGCCGCCGAGAGGAGTGTCCCAAGAGCAATAGAGCGCTCATAAACGGCGTGCGAACGCCGCGGGGCAGGCAACGGGTTGGCCGGAAAGGTAGCACGAGAAACTGCGTTCGTCTGCGGGGCACGCAGCACAGGTGCGGGACGTTCTCCGGGTTCCAACGGGCGGAAAGAATGAGTTAGCTCGCCGACCCCAGACAGTGAAAACACAATCGCGGTGTTCGCAGCAAGCTTGTCGAGTTCGAACTGTTGTTCCTCGGTCCCTTTTGAGTCTGCCACCGGATGAAACGAATGCGGCGAAAGTGACCGAAGGCCCATGGACTTAGGAATCATCACTCCGATGCGGTTCATCGGGTATTGACTATGCCTTCGAAAAACGAACTCTCCCGCGTCGTATGGGAGTTCGTAGCGGATCGCGTATTTGGTCATCCCCGGTTTTATCGGAAAGTCAATCCTGTATTGGTCGGCCGATCCTGCCACCGGAGTCAGCGGAACCTTGGTAGTCCCGCCATCCGACGAGGACACGGTCGCAGGCTCGATCTGCGCCCCGCGAGGGATCGAGAGGACGAAGTTAGTAGGATCCACTTGCGTAACCGGCGGAGTGGAAAGATTGTTCAGCGCGTGCAGCTCCGTCACTTGCAACCTTTTGCCGGTACTTTGAAATTGCAGGATACTCAACTGGCCGCTGATGAGGCTAACTCGATTAGCCGATTGATAGACCTTGACATTAGCGAACTGTCCCTGTCTAACCGGTTGAAAGTAATCGACTCCAGCATGGGTTGTTTGCAAGATAGCCGAAGCGTGTCGTCCTAGGTCCATCTTAGGAACGATCTGAAACTCTCCGCTGTTGTTTGTAATCGCGCGACCTTGTTCGCCCGACGAAGTAAAAATGATGACCTGGCAGCTAGGTTCCGGATTACCCGTCGAACCATTCATCACTCTTCCCAGAAACGTTTGTGCTGAGCACGCAGTAGCAAGCAGCATGAAGCTGGCCGATAAGAAGTTCATAAGTATCTCCGCGCAAGAAGAGGCCGATAAGAAGTAGCAGACCCTGGCACATCGAGTCAATGAAACTTTTTGGAAGAATAACTATTAAGTCAGGAGGGCGCTCAGAATGAGCTGACATATAAATACATGTGCCCGGCATGCGCGCCATAGCTAAAGCTATAACAGTTAGCAGGACAGTTAAGAGGCTTAGTGACAATGCGTACCCAATATTCGCACCGTGTTTCGATCCGTCGTTTCCGAGCGCTGGACCGGTGTATGCGAAAACTAATCTTGTTCCGCTCGCGTGATTGCAGCCGTCCAGCCGAGTTCCTCGTCACAATCGAGACCAATTGGGGCTATCCTTGGCATTGCCAATCGTTGGATCCCAGGAGACCTGTTTTCTCAAAAAGTTCCTGAAACGATTCGCGCCTTTTCTGCACTATCCCTATGAGCGAAGGAACATCGTAAACGCGATGAGCCACAGTTCACGAATCCCGCTTGGCGCCACGAGGCGGGGCTCTCGAAAGCGCCGGGGCCGACGGGGGAAGCGGCTCCGGTACTTTCTGAGTTCAGTTTTCAAACGGCGCAGGATTGCGATTGTCCTCCGATCCGAGGTAACAGGAGTCAGTTCTTGGCAGCGCATAACGCTCGGCCCGCCCCGCCTACTGTTTGCCGTCGCAGCAGCCACTTTGTCCTGAAGCGCCCAGCGTTTTCTGCGGCAACCGAAAACAGCGCCGGTGGGCCTCTTCCAGTGCTACACTTTGTGCCACCGCAGAATGCCCGGGGCCGGCACTTGCACTTCCACTCGTTTGACGAATCCTATCTAAGCCGCTTGCGAGCCGGAGACTTTCGCACGCAGGAGCATTTTTCCGCCTACTTCAGCACTCTGATCAAGATCAAGCTATGCTCTCGCCTGAAGTCGCCGGAAACCGTCGAGGACGTGCGGCAGGAAACCTTCTCCCGCTTTTTTGTGGCGCTGCGTGACGGAAAGATTCTTCAACCGGAGCGCTTGGGATCGTTCGTCAACTCGATCTGTAATAACGTCCTGCTCGAGCATTACAGGTCCGATATCCACAACACGCCCATGGACGACGACGAGGAGGACAACGTTCCTTCCTCCCACATGAACATGCTGGATGCGCTCGTCGCAAAAGAAAGAGAGAAAAGAGTCCGGGAGATTCTGGAGAAGCTTCCGGAACGCGACCGCCGGTTGTTACGAGAGGTTTTCATTGAGGAACGCGACAAGGATGAGGTTTGCCGCGACTTCGGGGTCGATCGCGATTATTTGCGTGTGCTGTTACACCGCGCCAAGCAAGCATTTAAGTCATCGTATCTGAAGCATATGAGAGAGAATCCCCCAGATTGTGCTCCTGCTTAGGAACGTTGCCGATGCTGCTAGGCGCTCACTATTTACGAGGGGGTACAAAGCCATGGACCACGATGTGGTGGTTCGCGAGAAAATGACGGAAAAGTATCTGCTCGAAGAACTCGAACCCAAGCTGAAGGACGAGTTCGAGGAGCACTTTTTCGACTGTCCGGAATGCGCATTGGACGTTCGCGCAGGGTCGGAGTTTGTGTCGAGCAGCAAGATTGTCCTGGCGGAAAGCCCTGAACAGGTCCTGGTCCATGCGGCTATTCCTGCGCCGCCGCCATCCAACCCGGGATGGTTTGCGTGGCTCCGTCCAGCAATTGCCGCGCCCGTGTTCGCGCTTCTGCTGGCAGTGATCGGATTTCAGAATCTGGTGACCCTTCCGCAGTTGATGCAGGTGGTCAACAAGCCGCAAGTCTTACCGGCGACTACGGTTAGCTTGCTTACCTACGGGGCGAATGCCGCGCCGCTGGTGGTCCACCCTGGGGAAGGCTTCCTCTTGAATGTGATTGTCCCTCCGGGACATCGCTACGAGGCCTACAAAGTGGCCTTGTATACCCCGGCGGGAGGTGTAGAATCGGTGCCAATTTCGGCGTCAGCCGATGACACCTGGCCGATTCGGTTTCCCGGCGCGAACCTGCAGAGCGGTGCCTACAAGCTCACGGTCCACGGCGTCACCGCATCTGGACAGGCTGTAGAAATTGGGAGCGGTTCCTTTCAATTACAAGTTCAGAAGTGAATCTCAGGCGGGAGGGAAAAACACTATGGCAGTCGCAGAGATATTCGCAGGCACAAGGCGCATCCACACTTACCATGCGGAGGCGGATCTCCTGAAGATGGAAATCAAGGAGCCGTTTCACGAGAAAATAAGGCCGCAGGCCCAAGTGGAGTTGTACGGCAGCGGCGAACGCAGCCACTACCACTTCAAACACGCAGGGCCCTTCCGTTTAGACGGCGTTGTGTCGTATCAATCGGGTTACACGCAAGTCGCAGGGGCGCGGAGTCTAAAACACGAAGGCCGTTATTCCACGCTGGTAACCTCGGCCCTCGAAGGTTTGAACATTCTCGACATTCTTACGGCGGACCGGGTCGTCGCGCAGATTTCAACTGCTCATCCTCTAAATGGCGCGGTGCCTGAAGTCTCGTTCCTTGGAACCCGCTTCGAAAACTTGAGAATTGCCGGACACAAAGTCGAGATCGACACCAATCTCGACATCCTTGGCCCATGCCCTGTTGAGGACAAGTCGTATTTCGACAACCAGAGTGTGATGGACCGTATGGCGCAGCAGTACGAGAAACTAAGTACGCACGAGAACCTTCCCGACTGGGCGAGTGAACGCTATCCCCGCGACAGCGAAGGATGGAAACCGAAGAACGGCAATCCGGGCGTCGATATTGCCCAGTGCGCGCTAGTCAATCGCGTGAGCACCAACCAGAAGTCATTCGGGCACGTGATCGACGTACCCCACTTTGGAAAGTTCTTTCTGGGCGAGCTGAAAGTGACGCGCGAACGAGCCCAAAACCCGAAAGAATATGATACGTACAGGTTCCATCTGACCACGATTCGAATGGAGCTGGGCTGTGCCGTCTCCGGACCCGGGAGCGGCCCGATAGCGGATTCGAATGGCCAGGGAAGGGGATAGAGCGAGGAGTCCGTTGAGTCCTAGGCTATGCGAGGATTCTGCTGGTCCACTGCCAGCCGAATCCTCGCGTAGGCAAGATTAATGTTGCGAGTCCATTTCTTGATTGAAATCGGGATCCTTTATCTCCCGCGCGGGATCGAGCGCCCAGCGGTAGTACGAAATCGCCGTGAAGTGCTCGCCTCAATGCAGATACACGTTGCCGATGTGCGCCAAGACAACCGGTAGTTGTAGACGAAGCCGATGCCGGAATTTACCTTTTCGGCGCCGGGCGGAGTAACCGCATCGCTTTTTTCGTCATCACCCATTCCGAAGTGGCAAACGGCCATTTCGCCCCGCACTATAGCGATCTCGAGATGCGCCCCGGCCTCTTCGAAAGATTCTAGGTGATTCCTCCGGCTAGGGCGTCGCCGTCCGGTGATGCTCTTGAATCATGAGGCTCTTTCCAATGCCCCACAGAGGAGGCGCTCGACCGCTGAGAACGAACCTAGCCGCCAGTTCCTTTACCCACCCTGTCCGTCCGAATCTGGCGGTTCGTTGGGGCCAGGTTGGATTGTCTGCAGGGATAACGTTGCCTGTTTCCGTGATCCCTCGGCTCTGTTGAGGTCACGCTGGCGCCCCTCCGTTCCAGCTAAACACCAAGAGGAGAGACACGAACCAACTGAAAATGCAAATCCTCCTGCTTGACCTCGGGATTAACGGATCGCCTTTCAGTTTTCAGTTAAAATTCTGCCACGGTCCGCGACCACGTGCCATCCCCCTCACGATTGCCGGGCGAAATCCGCAGACGCCATCCCGCAATACGGCGGTTGCGGCTCGTTGTGATTTTCGCCTCCCTAACTTTCCTCTTATCGTGCTCGCGGACGCACGACCCACAGGTTGCACTTGACCGCGCGACCGAAACATTCCATCGCGGCCACGTAAGTCAGGCCGCAGCCGAGGCCGAGGAGGCGTATCGTGAATTTGCCGGCATAAGTCCAGAGTGGGCGTGGCGGTTCACTATCCTGCGGGCTACGATCCTTAATTGGTCAGGAATGGGCTCACGGTCATTGGAGTTGCTGCTTCACGAGGCAAACCCGCCGTCCTCTGGCGACCTCGCAATTCGCAGACATCTGCTGGCGTCGTCCGCTTACTCCTCATCGCACGACTTCCCCGCTGCGGAAAGGGAAATAACAGCAGCAGATCAGCTATGTACCGCCGTTCGGTATAAAGCGTGTGGCGATCGGGCAAGCAGCCGCGGAGTGCTGAAAATGAGACGCGGACGTTATCTCGAAGCACAGCCGGACTTCGAAAGTGCCCTGACTAGCACACGCGATGCGACAGACGCCTTCGCGGAGGCGACGGCTCTGCTCAACTTAAGCTGGTCAGCGGACGAGCAGACTCATTTCGACGAGGCGCTGGACTGGGCCGATTTGGCGCGACGGATCGCATTGGAAAGGGGCTACGCAGACATCGCCCAGGCTGCCTTAGGGAACATGGGCTGGGCATACTACAAGCTGGGAGAGGTCGAGAAAGCGCAGGGACTCTTCCTAGAGGCAAAAGATACCGCTGAACAGCTTGGTCAGTTATCCAGCGAGATCGGCTGGCTTACAAACGCTGGCTACGCCTATATGGATGAAGGTCAGCTTAGGTTAGCAGAGCGGACATTCCAGCAATCCGCCGAGCTGAGTCGGAGAATTAAGAGCGCTCCGGACCTGATGGATGCGCTTATAGCCCTGGCTTACGTCTCCGAGCAAACCAACAAACTCGACGACGCGCAGCGCTACGCCGACGAAGCTCTCAAAATGGCCAAAGCCGTTGGTAACGGGCGCGACGTGGTCTATCCGCTGTTGGTAGAAGGCCGCGTGGCTGCTCGCCGTCACGATGCGGCGACGGCCGAGGCCGATTTTCGCGAAGTGGCCAAATCCCCCGACACGCCAGTTTTTCTCAAGTGGGAAGCCGAGCGCTCTCTGGCGCGATTGTATGAAGATGAAAACCAGCCCGATTCCGCCGACCGCGAATATCGAACTGCGCTGAGCACATTCGAGGCGGCCCGCTGCGGTCTCCACGAGCGCGTAGACAGCCGATTGCCTTTTCTCAGCAATGCCGCGCGCATTTACGAGGACTATATCCACTTTCTCGTGTCGAGGGACAAAACCAACGAAGCCTTGCAAGTCGCCGACTATGCTCGCGCCCGAACGCTGGCCGAAGGCTTGGGACGCCCGTGCAAAGCGACGTTTGCCCCCGATCCGCTGAATGCGCCAGAAATCGCACGCCGCGCCGGGGGAACAGTTCTCTTTTACGCGCTCGGCCAGGAGCATTCGTATTTGTGGTCGATCACGGCGCACCAAGTCCGGCTATTTCCGCTGGCCGCCAATCAATCTGAAATCGATGCGGCGGTTGAGCGCTATCGAAAAAAGCTGGAGGGACCGCACGAAATTCTGGAAGCCTCCAATGACGGTAGTGTCCTCTATCAAATGCTGATCGCGCCGGCGCAGGATTTCTTGGAGAAAGAGGTGGCGAAGAACGGGAGTGTCTTCATCATTCCAGATGGCGGATTGAACAGCCTGAACTTCGAGACACTCACTCCGGAAACCCGCTTTCCTGAAAACCCGATCACAGAAACCCCGCTTCCAAAAATCTCGTCATCTCAGCCGAAGCGCTACTGGATCGAAGACGTAACCATTATCAATGCCGCCTCGTTACATTTCTTGCAGGCCGCGCATGGCAATCGCCCGAACCTCGCTGGCAAGCTGCTGCTCATGGGCAATCCGGTTGCGGAGGATGCGGGGCCTGACAACGCTTATCCCGAATTGCCGAACGCAGACTCCCAGATGAAAAACATCGAAAAGTATTTCCCGAGTGAGCGGCAAGAGGTTTTCGCGCGCCAGCAGGCGTCGCCGGCCACGTATCTCAACAGTCACCCAGAGCAGTTCTCCTACATCCACTTTGTGGCGCATGGGACTGCCAGCCGGTTGAACCCACTCGACTCCGCCATCATTCTGAGCAGGGAGCCCGCCTCCGCTTCCGGCGCCGCGGCGAGCCAGGATGACTCCTTCAAACTCTATGCTCGCGACATTATCAATGGTCATCCCTTGCACGCTGAATTGGTGACAATCTCCGCCTGCTACAGCACGGGCAACAGGACGTATTCAGGCGAGGGTCTCGTGGGGCTTTCGTGGGCCTTCCTTCGTGCCGGCGCGCACAACGTAATCGGCGCCCTGTGGGACGTGAGCGACGCCTCTACTTCTCAGCTCGTGGATGAATTCTATGGCGAATTAAAGAAAGGGAAGAGTCCGGGTGCCGCTCTACGGACGGCCAAACTAACTCTGCTGCACAACGGCCCATTCCGCAATCCTTTTTACTGGGCGCCATTCCAACTGTATACCGGATCGTAATTGCAGTTGGGACCACCCGAGTGTAGAGCCTTAGGACCCAGAGAATTTCGATTTCTAATCATTCCCTGGAAACGGCGAACCGATTCTCCCGCCGAAAACGTGATTGTCCAGAGCATCACGAAAATTCTGTTGCTCGATCCGGGCGAACTCGGGGTATAATTCCGCGGAACTAGCCCCGGTTCCGAATCACGTCCCAAACCATTTCCGTCTCCCAAAAGGTGAAAAAATTCATGATCAGGAAATTAGGCATCGCTCTAACTGTTGTAGCTCTCACTTTCGCTCTGACCTGGCGTCATGCCGCTCGTGCCAACCAAGGGAGCAGCCAACCGCGCTCTCTCATCACCGAGCCGATTGACGAAACTCGGCTGGTTACGCTTGTCGGGAATACTCGAGCGGAGGCTAATGCAAAGAATGATCGCGGCCCCGAACCCGACGGTTTCCCAGTGGAGCACATGCTGCTTCAGTTGAAGCGCGCGCCCGAACTCGAGAGCGAGTTCAGGCAGTACATCGATTCACTCACCGACAAGTCTTCACCGAACTTCCGCCACTGGATGATGGCGGAGGAGCAGGGAGAGAAATACGGTCTCGCGCAGCAAGATCTCGACACGGTCACCAACTGGCTAGAATCCCACAGCTTTACCGTCGGCTATGTTTATCCCAATCGTCAGGTCATCGACTTTTCCGGCACCGCGGAACAGATTCGCGAGGCTTTCCATACGGAGATTCATGCTCTCGAGGTGAAGGGCAAGCAACATTTCGCGAATATGAGCAATCCAAAGATCCCCGCCGCTTTGGCGCCGGCAATCGCGGGAGTTGTGTCGATGCACAACTTCAAACCCCATGCGATGTACGAGCGGCGCTCTGACTTCACATTCACCGGATGCGGTGGCAACTGCCTGGCTCTTGTGCCGGCAGACTTGCAGAAGGTTTACAACGTCGGTCCGTTGCTAACCGCGGGCATTACCGGCAAGGGCATGACGGTAGTAGCCGTGGAAGATACCAACTCCTTTGGCACCGATTGGGCCACATACCAGAGCAAATTCGGATTGAAGACATTCGGAGGCACGCTGACGACGGTGCATCCTGACAAAAACGGAAACTGCACCAATCCGGGCACCAATGGCGATGACATTGAAGCCGACCTGGACGTGGAAATGATAACCGCGATTGCGCCCGCCGCGACCGTGGAACTGGCCTCGTGCACGGACACTGCTACCTTCGGAGGCCTGTTGGCGATCGAGAACCTTCTAGCGGCCGGCAGTCCGCCGCCGGTTATCAGCATGAGCTATGGCGAGTGTGAGGTGCTCAGCGGTGCAGCGCAGAACGCCGCGTTTAACTCCGCTTTTCAGTCGGCGGCAGCAGCAGGCGTGTCCGTATTTGTTTCCGCTGGCGATAACGGCGCGTCGGTCTGTGCTCGCGACTTCACAAACGGCAACGAGTTTGCCCTTCCTGGCATCGGCGTAACGGGATGGGGCGAGAGCATATACAACGTCTCGGTGGGCGGCACCGATTTCGAGGATGTTTACAACGCGAACGAGGGTGGACTTCCTTTATCCACTTACTGGAACACCACCAATTCCGCCACATTCGGGTCTGCGAAGTCTTATATTCCGGAGATTCCCTGGAACGGTTCCTGCACGGGCTTTTTGTTGTACCACATTGAAGGTTTCACGGCGCCCTACGGCACCGCCGGCTTCTGCAACAGCACCACGGGAGCGAATTTCCTCACCACGGGCGCCGGCAGCGGGGGACCGAGCAACTGTGCTACCGGAGCTGGAAACTCCAGCTTTCTTTTCGTTGAAGACACAACCTGCAAGGGCTTCGCAAAACCCGTCTGGCAAAAGGGCATATTCGGCAATCCGGCAGACGGCGTGCGGGATGTTCCGGACGTTTCTCTGTTTGCCTCCGCCGGCTCGCCGTGGAGTCACTTCCTGATCATCTGCGCCTCGGATCCCTCGAGTGGCGGGGTTCCTTGCACCGGAGCGCCCAGCGGCTGGTTCGGAGTTGGGGGAACTTCGGCCTCTGCCCCGATGATGGCAGCGATTCAGGCGCTGGTGGATGAGAAGCATAGCATTCGAGCTGGCAATCCCAACCCCACTTACTATTCCATTGCCAAGACTGAATTCGGCACCGCTGGCAACAGCAAGTGCTACTCCGTCAACCAAACGGCCGCAAGTTCTACTTGCGTCTTCTACGACATCACCCAGGGCGATAACGATATCCCATGCGTGCATAACGGCAGCGTATTCAAAGCAGATTGCTTTCTGCCGTCGGGCACTGATGGCGCACTGGGCACGCAATCCATCACCAGTCTTGCGCTGAAGGCAGGAGGATCGGGTTACACCAGCGCTCCCACCTGCACCATTGCGCAGCCTGCTAACAAGTCGGCCTATCATTCACCGACTGGCACCACGATTTACGCCGGCGGAACAACAGCCACATGCACCGCAACTATCAACACAACCAGCAAGGTCGTGAGTGCCGTCACGCTGAAGACCAAAGGTCAAGGCTATACGGGAGTTCCGATCTGTACCATTTCCGGTGGAGGAGGCACGGGTGCGACATGCATGGCGGTAATATCGCCGACCACTGCGGCTACCGCATACCAGCCCTCGTTCGGAGCGACTCCGGGCTGGGACATGGCTACCGGCCTCGGCAGTGTGAATGCAACTAACCTGGTGAACGATACGGCCTGGTAGGCTGCCACAAACAAGCCGCGGTAGGATCGACACGTCATTGCGATTTCAACGGAACGATCGCAGGCGGTCTGGCTTTCGAGATAATTCGGAAGCAGACCGCCTTCCTACCCTCAGAGACGATCATTCCGGAGGCTCCAACCGGCCCGCTACAGACACGTGGGTAGAAAACAATGACGGACGGAACGGTTGTCGTGCATTAAGTATTTTAGATTGTGTTACATTGAAAGAAAGTGGGCGCGTAGCTCAGTTGGTAGAGCAATGCCCTTTTAAGGCATGGGTCGCAGGTTCGAGTCCTGCCGCGCTCACCAAGTTTTTAAATTACTTAGCTGATTTTGGCAGGGTTAATTTCGGGCACCCTCGGACACCCAGAACGGTTTTTACGCAGTTGGCGCCGCGCTTCGCGCTTTCAATTTCTCGGGAAATTTCGCCGGCAGCACCATCTGGACAACTTTCTTGTGTGCTTTCTGCTCCGTGTTCAGGCGGCTTAAAAGCGTGGCCCAGCTTGGCCACTTGTCAAACCATGGCGACCGCAGTTCTCGCGCTGGGTAGTATGGAAAATTGCTGGTTGCGCTTCTTGCACAAAGCTGATTGGCCTGGCTGTATCGTCAATACGGAAATTGAGTTTCTTCAAACTGGTTGTCGGAGTGACATCGATTCGGTTTCGAGTGCTTCGCCAGCACAGGAGTGAACACGCCTGAAACAATGTTTCCAAATTCGGGTCCGGCGAATATTAGAGTTCTCAGAAGCCGAGTTCCGTGGCGCCTTGCGAGGCCTCACCCGTGCCCAATCCGGCTAGCACGGTCTCCCGCACATTAGTGCAGGCTCTTCAACTCCTCCCACGCAGATTTGACATATAGGAAGTAGTTTCCGTTGCAGGTCTCGCCCGCTAAGCGAAAGTTCTTCTGGGCACCCTCGCGTTGCCCGCGAAACGCATGATACTCGGCAATATAGAAGTTCGCCTGACAGTGCTGATCGACGCTCTTTTCCGGATCTTTGTCGGCGGCCGCTTGCAAAACAGCGTCGGGCGTAATTTTTCCCAAAAACAATTGGATAACGGGGGCAGGCCATTTTGTCATATTCAATGCGGCAGCATTTTTAGCCAGCTCGTCTCTAGCCTTGGCTCCTGCCTTAGCGCGGGCTATATACAGCCAGATCACGTCGTAATATCCGCGAGGATTTAACTCCACCGCGCGGCTGATGTCCTGCTGCGCTTCAACAAGATGACCTGAGTACAAATAAGCGACCCCACGGTCTCTAAAAGCATCTGCCGACTGGGGGAAACGGCGCACCAGTTCATCCAGGTCAGCCACGGCGAGGGCGTATTCACCTACGCGCTGATAGTCGTATGCGCGGTCGTAGAGCAAGATGTATTCGGACGGCTTGATCCGTATCGCCTGCGCGTAATCCTGAATCGCATGCTCGTAATCGTTTTTGTCCTCATACGCGCGGGCTCGGTCGCGGAAGCCGTCTCCGTATTGTGGTTCTAACCGAATCGCTTCGTTGAAATCCAGGATCGCGCGATCGTCATCATGGCTGGCATAGTGGGCATATCCTCGCGCATGAAAAGCTGTCGCCGAGCGCGGGTCCAGCCGGATGCATTCTGTGTAGGCTTCAATGGCATGCGTGTAGTCTCCCTTTTTTAAATAATCCGTCGCGCGTTTGAACGATTCGGCAGAAGTCGATTGCGCCCACGCCGACGCCACCAGCACGCAAGTTGTTAAAACAAAATTCAGTGCCAGTATCTTCAATTTCGCCCCAGTCGGTTCCTCGCCTCTGCGTTCCTTCTCAGAGCGGGTGTCAGAATGGATCGCTCAGCTGCGCGGTTCAGCTTCATTTTCAGAAACGCGTTGATCCCCCGAAGCTCAAGTACCAATCCTTCCAGGCCAAAACCAACAAACCGTGTCAGATCAAAAACTGGTGTTTGCTGCGTTTCGTAAATCAGCGAGTGGTACCGATGCTCATTTTCATAGAAGTAGTTCGAGAGGGCGTAGAAGCCGTGGCCACGATATCCGCGTTGGAACATGAGTGCGGCCGCAGCGAGCCGCCCCACGCGCCCGCTGCCATCCTCGAAAGGATGGATGGTCGTAAAGAAAAAATGCGCGACCAGCGCGTGGATTGCCGCCGGCAGCCTGGTCTGGCTGTCGCTGTTGACGAATTGAACGTATTCGGTCATGAGACGAGGAAGGGCTCTTGCCGGGGCCCCGGTATGAACGCCGATTCCAGTCTCGCCAACGATTACCCGTTGACCATCCTTGCGGAACACACCGACATTGTCATAGCGAATTCCCGACTCTTCAGCAACCAGACGGTGCATCGTCAGTATGTCGTCCACGGCGAGCGGCTGGCTGCCGGAACAAAAGCGTTCGCGAACCCAGGTTTGCGCGTGGCTGGAATTGTTCTTTACAAGCTCCTCCTTGCGCCGTTGGATTTCGCGGAGGCGTGCTGACTGAGAAAAAGCGTCATTCAACGGGGCGTGTTCGCTTTGCGACAATGTTCGTGAGCGCCATTGGGGAGGATGTAACTGCGACTGGCGCGCGGCGTTGTGACTCTCCATGGCTGCTAAGTGGGGCAGCAATTGACGCATATCCAGCGTGTAAGTGAACTCGAACGCGGGCCAATATAAAGACATAGGTCTGCTAAAGACCGAGGGCGTTACCGGTTCGGACGCGCAGATCCTCCTGAGGTGCCTGCGGGCTTCGCAGCTCCTTCGCTTGCATTCGCCGCCGACGAAGGCTGTTTGTCGTGTGCGGCTGTGGCATCTGCGAAATACTGAAGCAGAACATTCAGCCCGTCATTGCTCACCCAAAGATTGGGCATGCGCACGTTGTTGTATTTTTTTAGCAGGGCCTTGGCAAGCGCGTCGTTACCGCTCAGCAGCGTATCGGGTCGCTGGATCATGCGCACCAGCCAATCGTGATCGCGCTTGCTGGTCACGCCCAGCAGGTCAGGGCCGATCTTGTCTCCCTGGCCGACCGTATGACAAGCGGAGCAGTCGCGATGGAACAGGTACCGGCCGGGATCGAAGTTGGCGATGGGACTGCCGTCCCCGGTTTTCTTCCGGCTTTCCGCCTTAAAATCGGTGTGTTTGAAATTGTCCAGAAACTCGCCGATCATCCGCGCCTGAAACTTCGGGTCATCCATTGCATTCGCTCGCATCCAGGTGTTCGTCGCATCATTGCCGATGAGCAGATGCGGTAAATGACCATCGGGATTGATGGATGGATCGCTGTACACGCCCAGCTTCCTCTGCAGGAGATCAATGTCTGTCTTCTTGCCGGTGAGGAAGGTCCAGCCCGGCCCGATGTGGAACTTCTCCATGTAGGCCTTCAGTGCCTTGGGCGTATCATGCTCAGGATCGATGCTGATGGAATAAAAGAAAATGTCGTGGCCCACTCGGTCGCCGAGATTCTTCTGCACCTGCGCCATGCGCGCCGTTTCCAGCGGACAGGCAAACTGGCACGTAGTGTAAATGAAGGAGACGGCCACGATCCTGCCTTTCACCAGATCATCGTAAAAATGGACCTTCTTGCCCTCCTGAGTAATAAGTTCGGTATTGGGGATACGCCCGTTCCTATCGTCGACTGCGGACGCACTCTGCAACGCGCTTAGGATTGCCAGCATCAGGGTGAAAACTGCGAAAGACGTTAGCCTTGGCCAATTTCTGGAAGACCAGCCTCTGTATCCGGAACACCTATCCTTGCGGTATAGGTAATTCCTCTTTTCGTAACAGAAAGCAGATTTTTTAGAAAATCTGCTGTCGCGTCGGGCATGATACCGAGATTCTTTCGTCGGCGTTGCTCTGTATCCAAGGAGAAAATAGCGTCACGCAGATTCTCGTTTGAGAGTCTCTGCATTCCTGCGGAAGAACTATGAAGTTTCAAACATTTTCGCAACAGATCATTCCCGACACGGAGGTTGCCCGTGCCTCCGCAGCCGCTTGCACAGCCTGTGTCATTGAGAGTAATCGTCTGGCGGCCGAGTACCTGGCGGGCATCCTCCGCCAATATCCGCAGATCGATGTACGCTTCTTCGATCAGTTTGTAGAGAGCGGAGCGCAAGCAGCGCCGCTGGTTTTTTGCCTGGACCATGCCGATGCCGTTCTTCCCCTGCGAGCGGCGCTGAAGTTGCTGAAGCTTTCGTATCCCGATTCCAGATGCCTCCTGCTGGATCGAGAGAGTAGTAGCGATCATTTCGGGCTCTTGCTGAACTCGGGCATCCACGGCTTCCTCGAACACGGGAACGTGAAGCAATGGCTTTTGGAGGCGGTGAGGTCAATCTCCAGAGGACTGCTTTGGATAGATCCGGAATGTGTGCACAATTCCGGCCCTAACCACCGCTCCAATTTAGAAGTGGTGCGTTCTGAGTCGCTTACTAAGCGCGAGCGCGAAGTACTGAGTCTGGTTACGCATCATTGTTCCAACAAGGAAATCTCAATGCTGCTGGAAATTGAGGAATGTACGGTGAAGTTTCATTTGTCGAACATTCTGGCCAAACGGAGTGTTTCCCGCCGGGAGGACCTGGTCACTTCGGGGATTTCGGGAGGATGGAAAACGCTGCTCCAGACTTCGACAGGAACCACCGACCCCATGTTGCGTTCCCTGCTAAAGCGAGCGTAAGACTCGACAATACCCGACGATGTCGCAATCCGGCGACTTCCGGAACTTACAACCTACGCTGAATCGCAGCGAGTGTTTTAGAATCTTGCCGGAATGGTCTCATGAGAATCCTCACCACGGACGAGGTGCGCCAGGCCGAGCGCGAAGCGGTCGGCCGGCCGAACATGTCCACGCTCGTCATAATGCAGCGAGCGGGTTCGGCTGTGGCCCAATTCTGCCTGGCTCATTTCAAATTCGATTCGGTCTGCGTTGTGTGCGGCAAAGGCAGCAATGGCGGTAAAGGTATGGCCGCCGCGGAGGCGTTGCGCTCAGCTGTAGCAAGAATCTCCGTCATCGTTCTGGCGCGAGACGAGAGCGAGCTGAGCCCGGATGCCTTCGCTATGTGCGCCCGGCTCAGCCTTCCACCGATCTGGATCGGTGATACTGCGTCCTTTGATAGCGAGATTGTGCGCGACGCCCTGGCCGCGGACTTAGTCCTCGATGCCGTTCTGGGCGCGGGATTCAAAGCTCCGTTGCGCGGTCTTGCCCAGAAAGCCGTGGAAGCTATTAACAACGCCTTTGGAACAGTTGTCTCGCTGGACCTGCCGTCCGGCCTTGACGCCGATCTGGTTCAGGAATCGGCAGCAGGCAGAGAAGAAGTCGTCTTTGCTCATGGGATCATTACCTTCGTCGCGCCCAGGCCGGCGCATGTCATTGGAGATCTAACGACGGGGCCGATCGCGGTCAGCGAGATCGGCGTGCAGCCGGTGGCGGTTTCGAACAGCACCGGATTGCAGGTGGCGACCGGACAGGAAGTAGGAATCACTTTCCCGTCTCGACGTCATGACGCTCACAAAGGCTCGTTCGGCCACGTACTGGTGGTTGCCGGATCGTTAGGCAAGGCGGGCGCTGCGGGATTGGCGGGACTAGCCGCACTGCAAGCAGGCGCGGGGTTGGTCACAGTCGCCTGTCCAAAATCGATTCAAGCCACCGTTTCAAGCTTTGCACTGGAGTTAATGACCGAAGGTCTGGAAGAAACTTCTGAAGGCTCGATTGCCCTGCAGGCCATGAGCAAGTTGGAGCAATTGCTGGGAGGAAAAGACGCGGTCATCGTCGGCCCCGGCCTCTCGCAGAATGCAGAGACAGCGGAGTGCATTCGGCGATTGGCAGCCAAGATCCATCAACCCCTGGTGCTGGATGCAGACGGCTTGAACGCGTTTGACCAGCACTACACGGACCTGAAGTCTTCAGGACTCGGTTTTCGCGTGCTTACACCTCACCCCGGAGAAGCCTCGAGACTAGTTGGGATTTCGATCAAAGATATTCAGGGTTCACGGACTGAAACCGCGCGCTGCATAGCGCGAGACACCGGCGCGTGCGTGGTGCTTAAGGGATGGCACACGGTTGTCGCTGGTGCTTCGGGTGAGACATGGGTGAACATGAGTGGCAATCCAGCGATGGCAAAAGGCGGCAGCGGAGATGTTCTCTCGGGGGTCATCGGGGCTGCGTTGGCCGTCCGGGAAGCCGGGGAAAGCTCACAGGAACATCCTCCCGTCATCGTCGATCCGATACCATCAAAAACGTGGGTGCAAGAGATTTACGGCACCGATCCAAACGAGAAGCTGAGAAAGTTACAGGCGCGGCAGCTCCTCCGTAGTTCCCAGGTCGCGTCGGCTTTCTTGAAAGATGTCGCCGTAGTGGCGGCGGTACACCTGCACGGTCTAGCAGGTGATTTTGCACGTGACATGCTTCACGAGCAAAGCGTCCTACCCAGCCGTGTAATCAAGTACCTGCCCGAGGCCTTCCGCGATTGCGAAGAGCAGCTCCAACAGGACCTCTTCTATCTGCAGAAGTAAGGAACCCGCGCCAGAGCAAATCACGGTTTAACCGCAGCGGATTCTGATCTCGCAAAAGCAAATGTGATGCGCGTATTCGGTGGGCCCGGTCAATATTTATGGATCAACTTGGACCGGGGCTCGTGTTCGGCTAGGCGGGGAATTGCGTGAGAAACTCACCCAGCTTGGCTAGCGCCTTGAACTGCGGAACCGGATCGAGCTTCTTGAACACGCTGGTGAACGCATTCCGTAAGCTCCACATCGTTCGCTGCGAGAACTCTGGGTATTCCGGCTCGAAGCACAATCGATGAACCTCTGGCAGCAGGCTCTTCGGAGCGTCGAGCTTGCCATTCAACGAACGCTGGGTAGAAGATCAGCTTCGCCTGGGCATCGGTGATTTGGGTCTCGCGCCAAGACTCGACCTGGCGTAGCATCGTCTAAGCCGGATGCTGGCTCGGCGAAATGATTCCTTCGCCTTACAAAGGATCCAACCACACCGAAGTGACATAGTTGGAGAGGCCGGATTCAGGGCACCCTCCGGACACCCAGACCGATGTCTTGTTGGCATCTCATTGATTTTGTTGTGTCGTGCATGGAGTAAGCTGGACGTGCAAGTTGTTGTTTGTAATTGGGTTGGCGACCCTTTTAAGGCATGGGACGCAGGTTCGAGTCCTGCCGCGCTCACCAAGTCCCACTTGCTTATGAGCTTCGCTTGAAGCTCTTGCTTGGCTGGCATCGTGCTCTGTGCGTAGAGTTCGAGCGTGATGCGAGCATTGGCGTGCCGCATCGTCTCCTGCGTCAAATCGCACAGGCGCACACTCTCCGACGAGCAGACTCGCCAGCGAACGCCGGAACGTGTGCCAGTCGATGCGCTTCGCAATCCATGCTGGCTTTGCAGGGGCCCAGATCACCTTACGCATCAAGGATGTTTGCCAATAGGGTTGAATTCCGTTCAACTTCTGACTCGGGAAAATCCAATCGGTCGGCAGGGTTCAACCGCGCGAGGAATCCACATGTGCAAAGCATACGATAGAATCGCACACTTTTAACTATCGTCAGAGGCCCCCGAAAGCTCCTTTGCAAGTTGCGGGTTTTGTAACGCTGACCCGAACCTTTGGGATTCCGTCAGCTGGGCTGGCCTATACATGCTCGATGGCGATGGATTTTGCCCGTTTGCTCTCGCGGATCTGCTCGGTAGTAAATCCGAGTCCGCAAACGCTGCAGCGCCAACCTGGAGAGGGAAGGGCTGTAATTCCTGGAGCGTATTGAGAGTCGGGGCGCCTGGCACGCACCAATTCGCTACTGCACGCCGGACACTGTCGCTGAATCATAACCCTCCGAAGTAGCTGAGAGATTTATTGTGATTGTCCCCCAAGATTCAGTGGTCTTTGGGCTGAATCGAATGAGTCTCTTCAACTGTGAGTCGAGAAGCGTCGCAATACCCGTACCCTTTCAGACAAGCCGCGTAATTCCGCTTGTGTTCGGCGTCGGCCAGGGTCTTGGCCTCCGGGGCAGTCAGTCTTGTGTAGTCACAGGTTTCCTGCCCGTCCTTGCAAGCCGAGAGGTTGCGCTGGTGTTCCGAGGAGGCTGTCTGTTTCGCTTGCAGCGGAGTGAGTTTGGAGTGGTCGCAATCGTCCCATCCGTTCTCGCAATTCTGAGCGTTGCGCTGGTGTTCTGCAGCGGTCGCGTCCCTGGTTTGCGAAGGGGATAACTGAGCGTGATCGCATTCCCCGGAACCGTTCTCACAATCGGATGCATTGAGCTGGCTCCGGGCGATGTTCACTTTCGCGGTTTCCGACGGAGTGAGTTTGGAGCGATCGCAAGCTCCCGTTCCGTCCTTGCAGGTAGTGAAGTTACGCTGTTGCTCGGCTGCGGCCATTTCACGGGCTTCCGACGGGGTCAGCTTGGAGTGGTCACAGGAAAGCATCCCGTCAGTGCAGTCGGTCACATTCCGTTGGTGATCGGCCACGGCCAACGCCACACTCTCCGGTTCTGAGAGTTTCGAGCGGTCACAGGAATCGTAGTGATTCCTGCAGTTTGCAACGTTGCGCCCGTGGGCGGCCAGAGCTACCTCCGCCGATTGAGGGACGCTCAGCTTCGACCGATCACAGGCTTCGCGGCCAGCCTTGCAGGCCTCGAGATTCTGCGAAAGATCGGCGGACTGAGCAAACGCAAGAACTGGCCAGAGGCTAAGACACGCCGCTGGCGCCCAAATATATTTCTGGATACTAGCTCTCATATTGTCCGCCCTTCGGAAGAGATTAAGACGTCATCGAATGCCGTGATGCTCGTATTGGCTATTGTGGCGCTGACCGGAACCTGGTAAGCGATTCCGGCCAGCCACTCATCGGTCTTGCTGACCGCATTCTGATTCGAACTTACTGCTTGCCGTCTTCCCTTGCTTCGGCAAGGTGCGCCTGGTGGCCTGCTTCCGAGACAGCCTTCACAAACGCATTTGCGCTTGCGGGAGTCGAAGCCTTACCCGAAAGAATGTTGCGGAACATCATGTGGTGGCCATAAATGGCGCGCGTCGAGTCGTTGTCCTGCTCGATTACCGCCCCTTCCAACGTCAGTCCGGCGAAAGCACCCTTCGAGCGCGAGTAGGTTAATACTTCAGTGTTCAGCAATATGTCAGTTCCGGCGGAAGTGTGACGGCCGACTGGACCCGCCGCAACCGATCCTTCACCGGTGAGTTCGAACTTGGTGGAGAGCAAATGCTGCAAACCACGGTCGTTCATAACCAGCATGACCAGATCCACGCCTTCGACTCCAATCTGCAATCCCCAGCTGCCACCGCCCACCGAGACGAATGCGGGAGCGCTCCAGCCTTCTGCGGTGCGGCAGGAAGCCACTCCGCGGCCGTGCTTTCCGCCAAAGATGAAGCCGCCTTTCAGCAAGTTCGGCACGACGACCATGCACTTTGCACCATTTAGCACTTCCTCCGGAATACCTTTATCGGGGGTGGACATGATCGACTGCAGAACCTCGACGGATTTCTGCATGCGCTCAACGGTTTCTTCCCGGTCTGAGCCGGCGAATGCATAAGTCCCAACCATACCCATCAAACTCATTAGTACCAGTGAAATTGTCTTTTTCATGAATTGTTCCTTTCGGAGCCGCGGAACTAAGGAGAGAGAACTTCAGATGGGCTGACTTAGTTCAGAAGACCTGAAAGAGAGAGAAGAAGTGCTCGTCTCTGCTCTCATCATCGCAAAGCCCCAGGAAGATAGCTGATCTGAATTGCTCACTTCTATCGGGGCTTCTAGGGCGAAGGCTCGCTCGACTTCGCCGTGCCTGGCGAAGTTCTGGTGATTGTGAGCAATCCTGTACAGCATCGTGACCCTTGAGCTGTCATGGTGGAATCGCAGAAAAGAGGGTTGGTGGATCGATGACAGTTGGTAGGCTCCGTGATCGTTTTCGCAGAAGGCTGACGAACATCACCGCTTCCTGGTCGCGGATGATCGGAACCACTAAGCCAACAACTCAAAGTTTCGGATCACAAAGGATGTGTCCCTTCTGCAATCTGATTACACCGCGATCCCGGCGATCTTGTTTGGAGTGCGGAAAGTCGTTCGGGGCCGCTTGACCGAAAAGGACGAGGCTGCAACATTTAAATGAGCGAAGGAGAACAAATATGCTTTGGACAATTTTTGTAGTGCTGGTAGTTCTATGGCTTCTCGGGTTCAGTCTTCATGTGGCCGGTGGCCTGATCCACTTGTTGCTGGTGGTAGCGTTGGTGGTCTTGGTAATCAACCTGATGAGCGGCCGTCGAAGTTCAGTCTGAGAACTCGCTTGTTTGGAAAGGTTGAGGAGAGTTCAACTTCTCGATCTCCTTGGGCTGCGTTACTACTTATTTTGAAAAAGGGCGCGAAAGTTTAAGCTCGCGACTTGCTTCACGACGCGCAGAGCCGCCTGGCCAAAGTTGTTTGGGCGTGGGACCTTGGCCGCGGCCAGCTCGCGGGCGAGATGTGTCTTGACGCACGGATGTCCCGTAGTAAGCGTGCACTTCTCTCCCGGCTTAGCCCGGCACATCGGGCATCGGACCGACAATATATGTCGCAACGTGAGTTTTTCAGTTTCCACGCTAATCATTATTCGACATTGGCGGGTCGATAGATGGTCAATTGTGCTCTTTTAAGTTTTTCCTGGGACTAAAGTGGGAATCGATTTCGGCGTCCGGAATCTCAAGGTGAGCAATGTGTGCAAGGTCCTCAAAACCGGACAGTCCCCGTTCGAATACTTCTCCACTCTTGTGCCGTGAAAGGCGCGTCCTCCAGCCCAGGCGACGCGTTGGCCTGCAACTGATTTGCTTCGACAGTGGACCTGCCGGAAGGACGCACGTGTGCCCGCATTTGGGTCTCCAACTTTCGTTCACGACTCCGGGCTGGCTTCACATTTAATACAAAGTGAACGGTCGCCCAGAGGAAGTGAGCGCCATCGGACCTGGTTACCAGCGCGTCGACGGAGTTCAAAGCCCCGTCAGGCAATTCCAGATTGTCAGTCAGCATAACGATGGGAATCGTCGGCCGGACTCGCTTGATCTCATTCGCAACGCATGCTCCATCCAGGAGTCCGAGGTGGTAATCGAGCACAATCGCGTCTACAGGCTGGGAGGCGAACAATCGTAGACCGTCGTGGCCGTTAGTCGCGGTTAACAGTTCATATCCGTTTTCCTGCAACGAGCTCAATTGGGCCGGGTCCCGATGTATGCAGAGGATAGTGTTGTTGGCTGCCATGCCTGTCAGTTATAGGGGATGGCATTCTAAGATTCTGCTCAAAATTGCTCAATCCTTGGGCCTAGCGTGATCGTCGGTACGCTAGAAGCCATGCGGGAGGACTGCTCTATTCCTGCGTGAGGCTTCCACCGTCTTCCTGAAGCGCGGACCGACCTTCACCGCAAACAGACATAATCACCGGCAACAAGTGCCTAGCTGCTTCATCTTTGGAAACGAATGCATCCACCGCACTCAACACCTGTTCTGGAATCGCGTCGTCATTGGAAACCATAACAATTGGGATGTGTGGTCTGATGCGCTTGATTTCCGCTGCTACCTCATGCCCATACATCTCGGGCATGTGATAGTCGACGATTACGGCGGCAATTGGGCAGGCCTCCGCAAGTTGTAGTCCCTGTCGCGCGGAGGCGGCAGTGAGCACTTCGTGGCCACGCCGTTCGAGCAGCGCTCTGTGGAAACTCAGGACGCCGTCATCATCGTCGATACACAGAATCAGCATGCCAAGTCCTCCTGTGGGACAGCACTTACTGGCACGAGTATCGAGGACGGCGCCCTATCAAGCTGGTCAAATTTGCACACAACGCTTTGTCCGTGTCGGAAACGGGAAGCCGAAACACGTGCAGGTAAGAACGGGAATGAGGTCACAAGCCGAGCAATACTGACCAGACCTTTTGCTCGTGATGGTCTAGGCTGTATAGCAGATCCCTTTGAGACTGCGAGGACGCAAATGCGAAGACAATATCTTCACTTGTCCGCTTACGCTTGTGACGTGTGTGCTGGCCCCGTCATCGCCGGAGCAGTTGCGGTCCGTGAGAATGAAATATCGAAAGAGACTGACATCAGGCAAGTGGGAGCAATGTGCCTGTCATGCGGCCATCGCCAAAGCGGGCCAACCGAACCGGGGCGTGCTCGTCATTTGTTGCCAATTGAATGGGACCCAGTGAGCGCGAGCAGCGCAGGTCATCTGACCACCGCGTACGTGGAAGCGCTTAATCGTGCAGAACTACATTGAGCAGAGAGCTGTGGACCTGAAGTCCGCCATTGTAGTGAATAAATCCCATTTTCCTGAATCGGTTCATGAAGAAGCTGACCCGCGAGCGGGTGGTGCCGATCATTTCCGCCAGCGCCTCCTGGCTGATCTTGGGAACTACGGTCTCAGGTTTGCCTTCCTTGCCAAAGTGAGCCAGCAGTAAAAGGATCCTAGCCAGCCTCTTTTCGCTGGAATTAAAAAGCTGATCAACCAGATCTTCTTCGTAACGGATATTCCGCGCCAACAAATACGCTACGAACATGTCGGAGACTTCGTGTTGGCGATGAAGCGCTTCCATCATGGCTTTCTTCTCGATTCGCAGAATGGCGCAATCCGTCATTGCGGTTGCAGAGCCCATGCGGAGCGATTGGCCGGCAAGCGAACCTTCGCCGAAAAAGTCTCTCTCACCTAATATTCCGATCGTTGCTTCCTTGCCGGTCTTCGAGACCACGGTGAGTTTTATCTTACCCGTCTGGATATAAAACACGGCATCGGCGTTATCCCCTTGCGTGAAGATGTGCTGTTTCTTCGGAAAGAACACAAATTTTCTGCCCGCGCCAATGGTCGCGAGGAAAGTACTGGGATCGAACTCGTTTTTATTCTTAGGCACCGAAACTGGAGTCATGGTTGGGTGCCCCCCTCTCGAGTGCGCCAGGACGATTGCTAAAGCATTCGCTTATTTCCTGAGCGCCTCCGTCACCCATACCGTTCACCATGCTAGCGTGGCGTAAACCATACGGGTGAACTCTTAGCAGGTCTTAGCGGAATGCAGGCTGTATATATTGCTGAACACAATAAATTTAATGTACGCGTATGCAGCAGATCGCTGTCATACACAGGATTCGCATAGATTTTTAGTTGCAGGATACGATTCTTTGCGATACGATTTCGCGCATACGGATACGATTTCCGATGAAGGGGGAGAGTCCGATGGGACGCAACGGAAACGGTACCCACTATACGGCGGTGAATCGCTCTGAAGTTCCGCAGGGTCGCAAAGGAAAACATCGCAAAGCGGTGGCGGACATTCTTGCCGACCTGCCAAAGCTGAACGCCCAGCAGGCCATCAAGATCCCCTTGAGCAGCCTGAACGGCGAGAAGATGCAGAATCTTCGCTCTGCTTTGAACCGCGTGACGCGAGAGAAAAACATCCCCGTGGTAACGTCGAGCGACGAGAAATTCCTGTACGTTTGGCGCGCCGACCCGTCTAAGAATACCCACGCAGCCGAGTAGCGGGCTAAGGCACGCAAGAGGCAAAGCCAGGCGAGACACGTTCCGGATCTACCTTCAGGCCGTGCGACGGCTTAATCGTGCAGAACTACATTGAGCAGAGAGCTGTGGACCTGCAAAGCGCCTTCTACACCGCCAGCGTAGTGAATAAAGCCTAACTTTCTAAATCTGTTCATGAAGAAACTGACCCGCGAACGGGTGGTGCCAACCATTTCGGCCAAGGTTTCCTGGCTGATTTTAGGCACCACGGTTTCCGGGATGCCTTCCTTGCCAAAATGAGCCAGCAATAAAAGGACGCGGGCTAGCCTCTTTTCGCTGGAGTTGAACAGTTGGTCGACCAGATCTTCTTCGTAACGGATATTCCGCGCCAGCAGATACGCCACAAACATCTCAGAAAGGGCGGGTTCGCGGTGCAGCGCATCCATCATTGTTTTTTTGTCAACCCGCAGGATCTCGCAGTCTGTCATCGCCGCTGCGGAGCCCATGCGCAAAAGCTGCCCTGCCAGTGAACCTTCCCCGAAGAAGTTCCCTTGACTCACGATCCCGATTGTCGCTTCCTTGCCTATCTTCGATACAACAGTGAGCCGCACTTTGCCTTTTTGGACATAGAAAACGGCGTCGGCCTGGTCCCCTTGCGCAAATATCGTCTGCTTTTTCTCAACAGATAGGATCTTCCTGCCATCGCCAATCGTCGCGAGGAAAGTATCGGAGTCGAACTTGCCGTTCTTCTTGACTGCTACTGGGGGGCTCATCGTCACTACAGTATAGTCTGCAGAACAGGGCCCAGACCGCGTAAATCATCACAAACTAAATAATTTACAGGGTGAGCATTTTTGCACAGTACGTCAGAGACGGATGTTTGATCCTAAGAGATTGGTCACGACAGCGTTACGTCGATGGCAGCGGGTTGTTTCCGGAGGGCTTATGTCAGCAACGGTTCAAGTGGGCACGATTCTGATGAAGGAGTGGCCGGGGATGGCGCACCTCGTTCAGCTGGAGAGTGAACCCTACTCGGGAAACTGGAGCCTGGTCAAGACGCTGGATGGCGTCTCTCTGGACCGTAAGATTCATACGGCGGGATGGAACTTCTTCTTCATGGCGGCGGAAGTCAAAGTGATGTTCTTTGGTGTTCTTGGAGCGGCGAAGATCCAAAACGCGCTACAAAGGATTCTAGCGAAGGTGAAGCAGCAACACTTTAATGGCCTCGAGGTAACTGGAATCGTTGCCCGCCATTTTCTGGGAGTGCCATACGTCACCGTTTCAGCGCACTCGCGCCATATGCAACAGGGCTGCTACCTAGATAGCTCCCAGGCGCGGCAGGCATCCCAAGACAGCGAGGAATGGGCCAAAGGCTGAGCCCGTCTCCCAACCGAACAGCGCCCCAAACTCTGGCGCATCTCGGTTAAATCTCTGCAAGGCTGTCGTGAATTCTGGGCACTGATCGGCTTCGCCGTTGAAGGCCTGCGCGATCAGTCCGCTGAGCAGCTAGTTGTCCAAAGCCACTAATCGCCGGTCTCGATGAGGGTTCGTACGGGGTAGACCTGTACTAAGCTCGCACTTTTCGCCCGGCTTCGCGCCACACGTGGGGCAGCGAACCGCCAGGGCTTCCTTCACTTTTGCCTTCATTGCGCCATAATGCAACGCGGCTCACCGGGAAAATGGTCAATAGTGACCAGTTCGCAAGTCGTTTTCGTTAAATACTGACCAGAGGAAACTTCAACCCATCCTCAGTGCTTGCTTGTGGCTGCTCGGGAGAGCCTCATGCAGACAATCGTTCTCACCAGGCGAAGGGAAAATGGCGATACCAATCACAGTGTTTCCAAATCGTGGCCTGGAAGTGGTTGGTTTCCCCCCGCTCGTGCAGGAGAAGATCTCAACCCCCCGAACCCGATCGCATTCGAAGCCATCGCTGCCCAGTCGAATCGCTGTGATCGGGAATTATCTTCCACGGCAATGTGGAATCGCTACGTTCACCACCGACCTCTGCACTGCGATATCCGCGGAATACGGAACAGCTCGACTAATGGCGCTCCCGGTCAACGATACGCTGGAAGGTTACGACTATCCTGCACGGGTTCGATGGTCGCTGGTTCAGGACGACTTGTCCTCATATCAGGAAGCGGCTGAGTTCCTGAACTTCAACAATATCGACATGGTGTGCCTGCAGCATGAGTATGGAATCTTCGGCGGTCCTGCCGGAAGCCATGTTTTGCATTTGCTGCGCCGCTTGAAGATGCCCGTGGTGACCACGCTGCACACGGTTCTTCGCGAGCCAGATCCGAACCAACTGATGGTGATGGAAGAGATCGCAGAGCTCTCGGATCGCCTCATCGTCATGAGCCAGCTCTCGTCTCAGTTCCTGCAGGAAATCTTCAAGATTCCCTGCAGCAAGATCGACATGGTTCCTCACGGCGTTCCGGATCTCCCGTTCTTAGATCCCAATTTCTACAAAGACAAGTTCGGAGTGGAAGGGAAAGCGGTTCTGCTCACGTTCGGCCTGCTTTCGCCGAACAAGGGAATCGAGAATGTCATTCGGGCCCTGCCGCAGATTTTGTCCAGACACAAGAACGTCGTTTACATCGTTGCCGGAGCGACCCATCCTCATGTCCTTCGCCGCGAGGGTGACAAGTATCGAACCAGTTTGCAGGCCTTGGCGAAGGAAATGGGAGTGGAATCGCAGGTGATGTTCCACAACCGCTTTGTCAGCCCGGAAGAGATGGTCGAGTTCATTGGCGCTGCCGACATTTACATCACGGCTTACCGGCATGAGGCGCAGGTAGTTTCCGGCACGCTCGCCTATGCACTTGGAGCGGGCAAGGCGATCATCTCCACTCCGTATTGGCACGCAATTGAGTTGTTAGACGACCGCCGGGGCGCGCTGGTCCCTTTCCAAAATCCCGACGCGATTGCGCAAAAGACAATCGAACTACTGGATACTCCCGCGATCCGTCACGCCATGCGGAAGCGCGCCTATCTGTTTGCGCGGGAGATGATCTGGAAAAGAGTGGCGCAAGGCTATATGGAGAGTTTTTCACGGGTACGGAGCGATCGGATGGAAAATCCCCATGTTCAGTTCTCTGCATGCGCCACACCTAAAGATTTCAATCGGCTGCCAGAATTGAAGCTGGATCATCTCAACGCACTGACCGATGACACGGGAATGCTGCAGCATGCAATCTTCACCGTCCCCAATCGAGGCGAGGGTTATACCACCGACGACAATGCACGCGCACTCATTTTCACGGTGATGCTGGAGCGTGTGGGCCAGGATCAAGACCAAGCGGAGAAAAATGCGCGGGAGAAACCCAATTTGCCGGTTGTGAATTTCTCAGCCCGTTATCTGTCATTTCTGGAACATGCGTTCAATCCGGCGACGGGCAGATTCAGAAACTTCCTCGGCTATGATCGCCGGTGGAACGAAGCTGCGGGTTCTGAAGATTGTCACGGGAGGGCAGTCTGGGCGCTGGGCACGGTTCTGGGGCGGTCCCGCGATCATGGATTGCGGTGTGCCGCAGGTCGTCTATTCGAGTTGTCTCTGCCCGCAGTTGTAGAGTTTTACAGTCCTCGCGCCTGCGCCTACACGCTCCTCGGAATTCAGGAATATCTCGATTCGTATCCCGGCGACCGCGACGCGCAGAAGATTAGATCGGCGCTCGCTGCGCGACTGCTTGCCATGTATGAGTCGATCCGCCGCCCGGATTGGAAATGGTATGAGAACGTTCTGGCCTACGGCAACGCGAGATTGCCGCAGGCCATGCTGCTCGTCGGTTCAGCTTGCGCGGATGATCGCATGGTCTCCGCGGGCCTCGAATCGCTGGACTGGCTCTCTGAAACGCAACGCTCGGAAACCAACGGCCACTTTGTGCCGATCGGGTCGCAAGGTTTTTATCGCCAGGGCGGTGAAAAGGCCCGCTTCGATCAACAGCCGATTGAGGCGGCCGGAGCGGTATCTGCGTGTCTGCAAGCGTACCGCGTAACCGGCGAGAGCCGATGGCGCGACGAAGCCTGGTCGGCATTCAACTGGTTCCTTGGCGACAACGATCTGCAACTCCCTCTTTACGATGGCGTCACTGGTGGCGGCCGTGACGGCCTTCATCCCGATCGCGCCAATGAAAACCAGGGAGCAGAATCGACACTATCGTTCTTGACGGCGCTGCTGGAAATGCGCGCTTTGCAAGAATCTGAACCAACGGAAAACCCATCATGACCATGCCCACGCAAAATATAATCAGTCCTCCGAATACTCGCTTCGAGCCGTTGCTTCTTCGCCATCCCTCGAACCCGATCCTGACTAGCAAGGACTGGCCATACCCCATCAATAGCGTCTTCAATGCGGGGGCAACTTTGTTGCCCGATGGAATGACCTTACTGCTGTGCCGCGTGGAAGATCGCCGCGGCCTGTCGCATCTTTGCGCCGCGCGATCACGCAACGGCGTCGATGGATGGCAGATCGATTCTGAGCCCACATTGCTGTCCGACCCGAAGAACTATCCGGAAGAGATCTGGGGCATCGAAGATCCTCGAATTACATTCGTGCCTGAACTGCAGCAATACGTGGTCACGTACACCTCCTATTCGCGCGGTGGTCCCGGAGTGTCTCTCGCTCTGACCAAAGACTTTCGAACCTTCGAGCGCTACGGTGTGATCATGTCACCGGATGATAAAGACTCGGCGCTTTTCCCGCGCAGAATCGACGGATACTGGGCGCTGATTCATCGGCCCATGACGGCTCTTGGGTCGCACATCTGGATTTCCTATTCTCCTGACCTGCGCCATTGGGGCAGGCACCGACTTATGTTGGAAGCGCGCCGCGGCGCCTGGTGGGACGCAAACAAGATTGGAATGTCGCCGCCACCAATCGAAACTTCCAGGGGATGGCTCGTGCTCTACCACGGAGTGCGGCACACGCCCTCCGGCTGTCTGTATCGATTGGGCTTGGCCCTCTTCGACCTGGAGAATCCGGAAAAATGCCTGTTGCGAGGAGATTCGTGGATCTTTGGACCCGAAGCGGAATACGAAGTCCACGGCGACGTCGACGATGTTGTGTTCCCCTGCGGATACACGATGGACGCTGACGGTGACACCCTCAACATCTACTACGGAGCCGCAGACTGCGCGATTGCCCTGGCTCGGGCTAGCGTGCAGTCTTTACTAGCTTGGCTGGATGCCAATGGAAGTTGCGAGCGCCGGCAGCGAGCGCAGGATTTGTAAGACAACCTTAACCTCGCATGTGAGCTATCTTGCTCAGACATGAATGTCTGCACCTGTCATTCTTTATTCTCCTGAGTGTGTAGACGGAGCCGCGGACGCTGATTCGTAGCTCTCAATTCTTAGGTTGCTGCGGCGACCACATCCAGCCAATCGGCATTCTTCATCCGCGTGTCCGCCCCGAACCTGCGGCGGACACGATTCGACCCTAAAAGTTATCGACATCGAAACTAAGGGGCAACACCTCGGGCGGATGAGAGGCGTTAGCCCCGCAAAAGGAAGAAAGGTCAAAGATCATGCCGTTAATTCAACTCCTGGAAGTTCTTGTTGTGGTGGGTGTTCTGCTGTGGCTGGTGAATCGCTTCATTCCCATGCAGTCATCCATCAAGTCAATTTTGAACGGCGTTGTGGTCATCGCCGTAGTTCTGTGGCTGCTGAATGTTTTTGGGTTATTCCATTCGCTGTCACATATCCGGGTTGGAACGTAAAGAAAACAGGCACAAATCAAAATCGATCCAGATCGACACCAAGCAACACGGCAGACAACTGCCACAAGGAGATAGTGTGAAGACAAAATTGTTATTAGCCGTTGCAGTCGCACTCAGTTTGCCTGCCGTAGCTCAGACCAGTTCTCAAACCACGGTTGAAGTCGCGCCTACGAGTTCGATGCCCACGTTCCGCGTAACCGTCATCAGCCGCAGCGTGCAAGCCATCAACTATGAGCATCGCAGTGGAAGTTCGAAGCTTGATTTTGCTGGCACTGCTTTGATGCCCTTGGCAAACGGCGAAGCGAAGGTCAACAGTAAGCGGGGTTCCATTGAGATTGAAGCGGAATTTGGCAATCTGCAAAGGCCGACCACCTTCGGCAACGAATATCTGACTTACGTCCTGTGGGCGATTTCGCCCGAAGGCCGGGCAGTGAACCTAGGTGAAGTATTAGTCGGCGGCAACGCTCGCAGCAAACTTCACGTCACCACGGACCTTCAGGCCTTTGCCTTGATTGTTACCGCGGAGCCTTACTACGCAGTGCGGCAGCCCAGCAATGTGGTCGTACTTGAAAATGCCATCCGCGAAGACACTAAGGGAACCAGCGAGGCTGTGAATGCAAAGTATGAATTGATGGAGCGCGGAGGCTACATTCCTACCGGCTACAAGTTCGATCCGGTGGTCCTGAATGCCAAGCTGCCATTGGAGTTTTTCGAAGCGCGCAATGCGCTGCGCATCGCTCAATCTGAAGGAGCCGAACAATACGCCCCCGATAGTTACCAGCATGCCGTCCAGCTAATGAATAACGCGGATGGCTACGCTGTCAGCAGGCATTTGGATCGAAAGCCGCTGATCGCAGTCTCCCGCGAGGCGGTGCAGACTGCGGAAGATGCGCGTGCCATCGCAATCAAGAAGATGGATGACGTGCGCCTGGCAAACGAACGCCAGGACTCAGCCGACGCGCGGGCGAAGGCAGAAGGCGATGCTGCCGATGCAAATCGCCGCAAAGAGCGAGCCGAGTCCGATACAGCGAGCGCGCAGGCAGCAAGGTCTCAGGCCGAATCTGACACGCTGACCGCCCGCGAGGCAAAGCGTCAGGCCGAGGCGGATTCAGCAAATGCGCAAGCTCAGACTGCGCAGGCTAATTCAGACTTGGCCAATAGCCGCGCTGCATCTGCGACCGCGCTCTCCGCAGCCCAGGCCGATGCGGAACAATCGCGCCAGGCGGCACAGCAGGCCCAATTGAGCGCACAACAGGCGGAAACAGATAAAGCGGTGATGCGTACGAAATTGTCCGAGCAGTTGAATTCAATTCTTCAGACTCGCGACAGCGCCCGTGGGCTCATCGTCAGCATGTCCGATGTTCTGTTTGACACCGGGAAGTTTTCGTTGAAGCCGGGTGCACGCGAGAAGCTGGCAAAAGTTGCCGGTATTCTGCTTGCCTATCCCGGGCTGAACATTGAAGTCGGTGGCTATACGGATAATGTCGGCGGCGATTCCATGAATCAGACCTTGTCCGAGAACCGCGCCAGTTCGGTGCGAGATTATCTGGTGCAAGAAGGAGTATCGCTGAATTCCGTAAGCGCCAAAGGCTTCGGCAATAGCTTGCCGGTAGCCTCCAATGACAACTCCGCAGGGCGGCAGCAAAACCGAAGAGTGGAACTTCTCGTGTCCGGCGACGCCATCGGTACCCCGGTCAACGCAACCACAGGAAGCTTGCAGTAGGCGAGCGCAAGTAACCATCCCCAATGGAGGCAACACTCATGAGACTAATTGGAGCTATCAGCGCAGCAGTTTTATCTTTGACCCTCGCAGTTCCAGCATATGCACAGCAGGAGCAGCACGAACAGCAGGAAGAACAGAAAGAAAAGCCGGCTCAGGAAAAAGAGAAGAAAGCGCAACCCGAAAAGCCTGCCAAGCAAGAGGAGAAAAATGCGCAGGAAAACAGGAACGCCAAGCCTGAGGAAAAGAACGCGAGGCAAGAGCAGCAACGCGCGCCGGAGGCTAAGTCTGGAAGGCAGGAACAGCACGCTTCTGCCGGCCGTATTCCCGACGACCGTTACAAGGCAAACTTCGGACGGGAGCACAGTTTTCGCGTCAGTGAAGGCGATTACCGCAATCACCGCTTCCAATACGGCGGCTATTGGTTCGGCTTCGCCGCTCCCTGGCCGAGTAACTGGCTATACACGCAAGACGTTTATGTAGTCGAAATTGGGGGCGTGTATTACCTGTGCAACCCTTCATATCCGGGAGTCAACGTCGCGCTCAACGTAACCCTGTAGCTGCGCAAAGCAAATGAGCTTTAACCGTGTCGGCGCGGGTCCACTCTTCGGCTCTCATTGGGCTCGCGCCGATTAAGTCGCTAGAAAAAGGAGCAAAACATGCTTGGAACTGTATTGATCATAATCCTCGTGTTAGCACTGGTTGGAGCGCTGCCGCGCTGGTCGCATAGCCGGGAGTGGGGCTACGCTCCGACGGGCGGTCTCGGGCTGGTTATTTTTGTCGTTGTCATTTTGTTGATTCTCGGGCGGATCTGAGCCATGAGCCATCGGCGAACCCCGCCAGGCGGAATATCCAAGGCTTGTCGTCTGCTTTCTGTTCGTGCGACGGCCGCTCTTCTCATCATGCTGATATGCAGCTGCGGTTTGTCAGCGTATTCCGTTCTAACGCACGAGGAAATTGTCGACCTGCTGTGGACCGACGAGATCCGGCCCTTGCTGCTCAAGCGATATCCGGGACTCTCGGAAGACCAACTCAAAGAGGCGCACGCCTATGCCTATGGCGGCGCCGTCATCCAGGATCTCGGTTACTACCCGTTCGGCAGTAAAGAATTCAGCAACCTGGTGCACTACGTACGCAGCGGAGATTTTGTCCGTGAGTTGCTGCTCGAAAGCCAGGATGTCAACGAGTACGCCTTCGCAATGGGCGCACTGTCGCACTATGCAGCAGATATCGCCGGACACCCGACGGTCAACCAGTCCGTGGCGATCGAGTATCCGAAGCTCCGAGCGAAGTTTGGGAAGTCCGTCCGATATGCTCAGGACAAGACGGCACATTTGAAAATTGAATTTGGGTTCGACACGGTACAGGTCGCGAAGAATCGTTATGCCTCGCAGCAGTACCACGATTTTATCGGATTCCAGGTATCCAAGCCGCTGCTGGAGCGGGTCTTTCCCGTGGTCTATGGAGTGGAGTTGAAAGACGTGTTGACGCACGAAGAACTGGCGGTGGGTTCGTATCGTTTCGCCGTGAGTCGGCTGATTCCGCATATGACCGAGGTCGCGCTAGAAACCCACAAGAAGGATTTGATGCGCGAAACACCGGATTTCGCGAAACGGAAGTTTCTGTATCGTCTTTCGCGCTCTGATTACGAAAGGCAGTGGGGAAAAGACTACGTGAAGCCAGGAGCGGGCACGCGGATTCTGTCAACGCTCTTGCGATACGCGCCCAGGGTTGGCCCCTTCAAAGGGTTGGCATTCAAGAGCCCGACTCCTCAAACTGAAGACCTGTATTTCAAAAGCATCAACACGACTGTTGATCAATACCGGGCGTTTCTCGAAGAAGTGCGCACCGATTCTCTGGTTGTTCCCAATTGTGATTTAGACACCGGCAACATAACGAAAGCGGCAGAATATTCGCTGACCGATGACACCTACGCCACGTTGCTCGCGCAGTTGTCAGAACGGAAGTTCGACCGGACGTCGCCAGAGCTGCGCGATAACATCCTGCAGTTCTATTCCGATCTCTCGGCATCGATCGCGACCAAGAAGGATCTGGTCCGCTGGCAAGGCGTGCTGACTGCACTGGACCAGCTGAAGTCCGTGCCGTCGATGGTGGCCGGCAACCCTCCACACTGATCCCTTGCGCCTGCCCCACTGCAAGAACGCGGCCTAACGTTCGACAGTCATTTCGGTGATGCCTGGACCCGATTTAGCGAGACGGTCAATTCTGACCAGTTTTCTCAATCCGAAAGTCTGATACTCGCTATTAACAAGGTTCTGACGAAGATTGGGACAACAAACTTGATAAAGGAAAACCATCATGACGACGAATTTGCCCATCAAGTGCGCGCATATTCCATGCCTTTGCTTCGTGCAAGGCGGAGACAAGTACTGTGGACAAGCTTGTAAAGAAGCGGGATCCAGCGAAGTCGAGATCGCGTGCCAGTGCGATCACGGAACCTGCCCACTCACGGTGTAAAGAATGCAAACCGTTCCTGCGGAGGGCCGCAAGGTTTGATCAAGCAGATCGGATTGGCCACGGAGACCGGAATGACTAAGGAGAATCGAATATGAAGCTGCTCCGCAGTGCGCTCCTGGCCGCCGCGGTCTCTGCCATGCTGCCGGCATTTGCCAGGTCGCAATCGCTGGTCGACTCGCCGGATTCCTCAGGCACGATCGCCGCCACAATCCCGGCGCAACCAGACCTGATCTACATTCGTCCTACGCAGAAGACCAAAATCCGCAACTACGCATTCGATACGTTCGGCCCTTATCCGATCGCTGGCGCTGCCTTTGCTGCTGGCATCGGCCAGGCCTACAACACTCCTCCAGAGTGGCAACAAGGCGCCGAAGGCTATGGCAAGCGAATCGGATCCGCTTTCGGCATCGCGGCCGTCAGCACGACCACGCGCTACGGACTGGCTCAGGCTTTCAAGGAAGACACGTTGTACTACCGCTGCGAGTGCAAGAGAGTTTATCCACGCCTGCGCCATGCCTTGATTTCTACTCTAACCGCACGCCGCGGAGAAGATGGCCACCGCGTCTTTTCTTTCCCGGCACTCATCGCTCCGTATGCGGGTACGATGACAGCCGTCTATGCGTGGTATCCCGGCCGCTACAACGGTGAAGATGCTTTTCGGATGGGCAACTACACCATGCTGGGCTACGTGGGTGGGAATCTCGCTCTGGAATTCCTCTACAGCGGACCTCACTCCCTACTTTCGCGCATGCACTTGAACAACGCGCACGCAGCACCCAGTTCCAGTTCAACTCCATGATCGACCGAAGACTCAGCGTGCACCGCGCGGAACCCATATCACAATCCTGATTGGACCCTCCAAGAATTCTGGATTAATCCTCCCGACTATCGGACAGGAATTTTCCCAGCGGCCGTGGTGCGCCCAGGTCTCAATTAAGCCGTAGAAACGTTGCCAGCAACGTCTCTCTACGACGTCGACTCATTGCACGGTAAGCGATACGGTCACGGTTTTTTCTACGCTGCCCGCGTGCGCGGCCATAGTGATGGGGTACGTTCCCGCTGGGGTCGAACTGCTCGTCGTCACAGTAAACGTAACTGAACCCGAACCTGTCACCGACGCTGCGGACCAACTGCCTTTCGCGCCCGGGACGAAGCCCACACCGTACGAGGAGAATGTGGTCTTGGCGCTGAAGCCACCGATGGGGATCAATAACATCGTGTACACCGCCGGAGTTCCAGCTGTCACAGTCAGAGTTCCGTTGTTCGGATTCACAAACCACAAGTCGGGACCGTCAGGAGCAACCTGGCAAGGAGCCGTAGGATTCCCGGAAGGCGCCGTAAAGGTTGAGTGCGTGTCCTGTCCGGTCGTGGAGAGCCACTTTGCCCAGCTGATCGTGGTGAAGTCTGCCGGTTCTGGAACTGTAAAGGGTTGCGCCACCGAGCCGTTCCACCAGTCGTTGTGGTCGGAATCCAATGTGCTCAAAAACTCGGTCCAGGCGCTGCCAGATTGATCGAAGTCGAGAAAGAGCTGCTCGTTGGGTCCGCCCGCAATGGTATTGGAGGTCAGGGTCAGATTCGTCGTCAGCAGGTTGTATTGCCGCCCGGTTTCGTAATTCGTGATTGTGATGGGAACTCCGCCCGCAATGCCGGTGATCGGCATCTGGCTGATGAGGTTACTTGCGAACACGTTGCCGGTGAGCGTGACGAAGGTTGATCCCCTTAAAGCCATACCGCCATCGTAGTAAAGCGAGAGCGGAGCGTTAAAGCAGACGTGGCTGTTTGAGATGCTCACCGGGCCTTCGCTAGCCTCCACAACGATGCCATTTCGAAGATTGTTGGCAACGACCATCGACTCTGCGGAATCGTTGACATCATCCGTGTCCCAATGGACGCCGTGCGACATGTTGTAAAACATTTTTGCGCCATTGACTGTGTTATCGTGCTGGGCAAAATAGTGAAATCCCCCCGCGGACCATCCATAAATACCGCCTTGCGCTCCCCGCCAGTTGTTGTAATCGGCCTCGTTCGTCGTCCATAGGCCATTCTTGGCCTCAAAGGTGTTAAATCCCTCCTGGCCATTGTGGTTGGCGAAGCTGTCTTGCACTGTAAAATTCGTGGTGATGTTGAGATCCAATCCGACAGAGTTATTCCAGTTGAATGTATCTGTATCAATCAGGATATTGCTGCCGCCGAAAAAACTGACGCTGGCGCTATCGCGACAAGAGTTGGCCTCAGTGAAGTTCAGACCTCGCAAAACAATGTTGGTTTTCTGGTACGCCGCGACTGCACTGCTTTGCGTCGCCACTTCGATCGTCGCGGTACTGACGTTTGTTTTACTGGGTGGGTAGATGTATACGATGGCGTTAGTTTCATCGACAAAAAAAGTGCCCAGTCCTAGTTGGCTCAACGTGAGCACTTCGGTCAGCGCGGTTCCATTGACGAAGATCATTTCCCGCCGGAGATTGATGTTCTGCAAGAACGGACCGGTCGAAGAAGGAGGACAAATTCCCCAGGTGTAAGGCCAGGAGTTTGTGTAAACTCCGGCTTTGCCGGCGTAAGGCTGCCATCCCGTCCAGACGTTGCTGCCGGAGACAGTCACCGTTCCCGCTTCTGCAGCTTCGAAGGTGATCGGCAAAGATGTATCACTAGAACTGCTGGCCAGCAGAATGGATTCGCGGTACGTACCAGGATTAATCGTGACGCGCGTTCCGATGCTCTTGTGGTTGTTGGCCACTGCCACGCCCGCCGCGTGGCCAATAGTTTTGAAAGGCCTGGCTTGCGTTCCAGGATTAGTGTCGGAGCCCTTGGTTCCATCTACATAAACGAACGCCGTCTCCAGTCCCTCGTTGATGCTGGCCTGACCCTGAGCGACTTCTGAGAGCACGATTCCTGAGAAGATAACGGCGCACACTAAGAGTGCCAGACTTCGTTGGCTGGTCATGCGGATCTCCTTCTGGACCTGGGTGAGGCCCTACCAAAAAACCTTTAGAGATTGCCACACCTGCGCCGAGAGACGGGAGGTTCAGCTGCAGCGGGCGAGGGGTCGCGCCCTGGTAAAGACTCCTCGGGAGGCCGGCAATCCTGTTACGAAGGCATTGTAACTCGAATCTCCGACGGACCACCAGTTGTAAAAAATCCTTCGTTGCGTCGGCTCCATAGCCTCCGTTAGCGGAACTGGTAGCCGGGTTTGAGTTCGCAGCGATAGTTTCTGGATTGGTCTCTGTCGACCCCAACCTGGCAATCCGCCCACCGCAGGAAGAGATCGGGGCCAAGGGGAAACACGATAGCCTCACCCGCGATCTCGGCTTCAACGCTCGGGCCCTCCGCCGTCGCCGGCAGGCTGAAGTTCATGGCGCGCCCCAAAATCACTGGATAGGTTTCGCGCACCAGGTTACTCGTCATGGGGTGAACGACCTCAGCTTCCACCAGGTACGTTGTGGTGTCGGACCAGTTTCGAACCGACACGCTAAAGTGCCGGCGCTCCTGCGAAAAGTTTTCGGTTTCGATTCTGGTGAAGGGGCAGGGTCCAGCAATGCAGGAAACTCTTGGGTTGCGAAACTCATTGCCTTCTCCGGCGTCAAGAGACAAAGATCCAATCGTAGCTTTCCACTTGCCTCCGGGCGCGCACGGAGGCTGATTCTGGCAGGGCTTATTCCCTGTGTTAACCACCTGGAACGTCCTTACAGCGCTACCAATATCCGCTTCCGTCGTGGCTTTTACCGTGTACCTAATCCGGGGATTTGTTACCGCCGCGTCAGTGTGCGACTCCGCAGTCGTCTCCTGATGAAGCGGGGTCATGCGGGCGACGTAGTTTTTGTCCGAGATAAAATCGTCCCAATCCAAAGGTTTGTAATCTTTGCGCCGGAATTGCAGCAGAACTGCCTGACGACGCCGCAGGCCGGTTGGCAAGGTCAAGCTGAAAAAGCCTAAAGAATCGGATTGAGCGTGGCCGCTTCCGAGGATGTTGATCGCGGTGATCTGGACGTCCGACAATGGCAATTGTTTGTTCGGATCCGCGTCCTGCCGCAGGACGGCCCCCTTTAGAACCACGGGCTTTCGTCGAGTCAAGAAGACAACGGCAAATACTGTCGCCAAAATCCCCAGAGCAACAATTGTCCAGATCGCGATCTTCTTTCCGTTCGTCATCACTCTCTTCGTTTAACATTTTAGGACGTATTGGCGGGATCGCAAAGTTTACGAGTGGGTGCCTTGTCAAGTACGCTACAAAGACGTAGGAATTTCTCAGTACCAGCATTCGCACGGCGCACAACCAAAGAAACATCTAAAATTTAGCTGATGCACGAGAACGACAAGAAACTTTCCAGCGCCGGCTCCCTCTCGCGGCGGGATCTTTTGTTGAAGATCGGTGGCTTGGGACTTTGCGGGGCCCTCGACCGTTCGAAGATACTTTCCCTCATCGCTACAGCGCAGGAAAAACCAGGTGGATCGCAGCCATCGCCTGACACCGCCGTTTTTTCCGCGGATGATGAGCAGTTTTTGGATGAACTTGAAAAGCGAAATTTCCAGTTCTTTTGGGAACAGGCCGGCCCGCAGACCGGATTAGTACGGGATCGAAGTAATGTGCAGGCGAACGACAACTCCGTAGTCGCGAGTATCGCCGCGACGGGGTTTGGTTTGACTGCGCTTTGCATCGCAGATAAACGTGGATTTGTTCCGCGCGCTGAAGCGCGGGACCGGGTGCTGCTCACTCTGCGATTTCTGTGGAAGAAAATGCCGACGCATCGAGGATTCTTTTATCACTTCGCCGATATCAATACCGGAGAGCGCGTGTGGGACTCCGAGGTTTCCTCGGTTGACACGTCCATCCTGCTGTGCGGAATTCTCACTTGCCGACGCCACTTTCCAGAACATTCTGAAATCAGCCTTCTGGCTTACCAGATTTTTAACCGGGTCGATTGGAGTTGGCTCTCCGAGGATACCTCATTATTGCCGCATGGGTGGACGCCTGAGGGTGGGTTCCTCCCCTATCGGTGGGATTATTACAGCGAGATGATGATGATCTATCTGTTGGGACTGGGATCGCTCACTCACCCTCTTCCTACCGAGGCCTGGAACGCGTGGAAGCGAACCAAATTTGAATTCGACGCCATTGGATATATTGGCTCGTTCGCTCCTTTGTTTGTGCATCAATACTCGCAGGCCTGGTTCGACTTCCGTGACAGGCGCGATGCGTACGCGAATTATTTTAAGAACTCGGCGCTGGCGACTGATGCGCATCGCCGCTTTTGTCTGGAATTAGCCAAACAGTTTCCTGATTACAGCGATGATCTGTGGGGCATCTCGGCGTCCGATTCGCAGAAAGGGTATGTGATTTGGGGAGGTCCACCCATGATCGGGCCGATTGATGGAACTGTCGTCCCAAGCGCGCCGGCGGGTTCGTTACCATTTCTGCCGCAGGCCGTAATGCGTGTGCTGAAGAACATCAAGTATCATTATGAAAAGGCGTGGAGCCGTTACGGATTCGTAAATGCATTCAATCCCCTGAAGAATTGGTACGACAGCGACGTGGTTGGGATTGACACTGGTATAACGATGCTTATGGCGGAAAATGCACGGTCAAGTTTCGTGTGGGATACCTTCATGAAAAACCCGGAAGCACAGCGGGGCATGGAACGCGCCGGCTTCAAGAAAGAGTAGACATCAAGGCGCATTCCGTCACTTCAGTTCAATCAGCGCCAAGCCGTGGCTGGGCAGAGTTATGCTTAGTTCGCCATCCTTGATGCGGCGGGTTTCGGGGGACGGAAGGTCCGCAGCGTGCCGCAGTTCCTCAATCTGTTTCATGCTGGGATAACGTGGTTTGCCCATCTTTTCCCAGGTTGATTGAACATCTCCGTGGTCATGATCCAGCAGCGAGACTAATGCCAGCTTTGCATTCGCATCTTTCAGCCGCAATGTGAAGGTTCTTGAAGAGCCTGCCTGGTCTGGCGGAGCATAGTTCCAAACAGCGAGCACCAGTGCGCCGTCTTTCCTTCGCGTCAGCAAAGCAGAATCTGAATCGAGATCGATGCGTTCATCCCCCAACTGGTGCAGCAGCTTGAAAGCATTGAAAGCCGGCTTCGGAATCCCATCTTCCGCGATGAGCCCATAACCTCCGTAGAACGGAGTCTTCACCACGCCCTGTTCTTCGAAGACATCGGAGAAAGTCCAGTAAGACATCGAGTCCACCAAACCATCGCATTGACGAATAGTGTCAGCCAGCCAGGGTCCCATGTAGATCGCGTCGGTCACTTCGGGTTCGTTCTTGTAGCTGGCATTGAACTCACTCCAGATCAGCGGAAGGCTGGGCATGGCCGATGCCGTAATCTCTTCGTGAACTTTTTTCACCGCACGGCAGACCATCTGATCGCGGGGAATATTCTCTTGCGTGTGGAAAACGTCTTGAGCCAGGTCGTTGGCGTAAACGTGGGTCGAAACGTAATCCAGAGGGATATGTTTTTCAGCGCAGTGGCGGATCATCGCGTCAACCCACGCTGCTTGCGCCGTCGCGGGACCACCCACCCGTAGTCGCGGGCTAGTTTGTTTAATAGCGAGCGCGGTGTGATCGTAAAGATCCCAGTAAGTGTCCTGTCTGGGCTGTCCCGCCCAGAAGTCCAAGTTGGGCTCGTTCCAAACTTCGAAATACCATTGCGAAACTTCTTCGATACCGTAGCGATCGGCCAGATGATGGACGAAGGCCGTAATCAGAGCGTCCCAGCGTCCCCAGTCCTTCGGCGGAGAGACGTTAGGCTTGTACCAAAATGCTTGCAGGCTGTTGCTGGCGGCCAATTTGTACGGCATAAAGCTGAGCTCAACGAAGGGGCGCACGCCGTTGGCGAGCAAGCCATCGTAGATTTGATCGACGTAGGAAAAGTTATAGACGGGCTGCCCCTGACTATCTTCGTCGTAGACACCAACTTCGTCGTCGAGAATCGCGTGGAAGCGAATGTAGGTAACGTCGGTGATTTGCTTAACCGAGCGTAGGTCGCTGCGATAGCTATCGCGCAGACTCAGTATCGCGCGCCCTGAGCCAAACATTTTTTCCCAATAGTGAGAGAAGGGATGCCGGGTTGCCGATGCGTCGATCAGGATTACATCCGGCGCGGAACCGGCCTGAGCGTGCAATCGACACAGATTCGACGCAAAGCTTAAGAGGACTGCGAGAGCGAAGATTTGCCGTCGCCGCATAGGGTCAGTATACAAACGCACTTTGCCACCTTTGCTCCAAGCGGGCTGTTCACGCTGCTTTCTTGCGGGACCGGGGCGAACGAGGATGGCCGGCCGGTTTTTCCTGCAGGAGCAATTCCGTGGCTTGTACCCGAGGATGGCTGTGAAACCAGCGTTGCGCCACGTCCTGGTGCAGAAAGTTTGCCACGGAGAGCAGGCTCATGCCTTGATGATGGGCCATCCACAAACGCACTGGTTCGAAACGGCGAAACCGCGAGCGGGCGCGGGCGGGGTTGAAATCCAAAGCCTCGTAGAACCCATAAATCCCCAGAGCCCGCTTGCGTTGTAGTTTGCGCAAATTGCGCAGTGTGGCCGCGGAATCAATGGGCAGCGCCAGGAAAGTTGAATACGGTGAGACCACTGGCCCGTCAACATCAACCTTATGGATGGCCAACTGCGGCACTCCGAACGCGTGGTATTCGTAGTTGCCAGCGGCATCCAATTTGAAACACGAAGACTCCGAGATACCCCAAGGAATGCCTTTGTCGTCCCCGTAAGCTTGTTGCGATCGCACCGCCGATACCGCAGCGCGCTCTAACAAGGTGTTGGGATAGATGCGCATCCAGAGTGTTGGCATCAGGTATTCAAACATCGTTCCGGTCCAGGACAGCAATCCGGCCATGCCTTGATCGAGAGTCTGAACTCTTCCCAGCTGAAACCAGGCTTCCTGCGGAATGTCGTCCTTCGCGATTGCCGCAAAGAATGCGATGCGCGCCTCGCTGGCCAACAAGTCATAGCACGCATCGTGGAGCCGCTGTTTGTCTACATCAAAGCCGATAGAGAGCAGGCCGCGGCTCCGGTTCAGGAGAAATTCAAAATCCATTTCGTCCGCCAGCGTGCTGGCCTGGTTGGCAATCTTCTTCAGATCTTCGATTAGCCGCAGTACGTAGGAGCGCGCGTCTGGCAGCAGCGCGAGCAATTGCCGGTACAGAATGTGGGTTTCGCCGGCGGCGGCCGTGTCGGCCGCTTCCAGCCTCACGGCAAGACTGTCGATGAAAGACGGCATCCGCTTCAGTGCAGGGACATCGTCGGGCCGGCCTTGGCGATGGATCACCGGATCATTTTTTAGAGCGGCAAACTCCGGCAGCAGCCATGGAGCAAAGAGTTGCACCGATCGACTGATCTGACTGATTCGCTCTTTGGCTTGCTCCTGGAACCAACGGGCCTCGTCCCCATGCTTCAAGCTGGAAGCGGACTGATGGATGTCCTTGAGAGTGGCGTCGGGAACGTCGAGCAAGTACGGTAGCCACTCTTCCCCCTTGAGCGCACGCTTCATCGCGGAAAACTTCCGGCGCGGCAGGGCTCGAAGGCTCGTCAGAACGTAAAGATGATCGAGGAATCCATCCGGCAATTCAGGCTGCAGGAGCGGCTGGTCAAGCAGCTCCAGGCAGCCGCGCTGCAGGGTCCAAAGTGAAGCTACCAGGTTGCCGCTATCGACGCTGGAGACGAACGCCGGGGAAAGTGGGGCCAGTGTTTGTGTGTCGTACCAGTTCAGCAGGTGGCCGCGATGACGCTGCAACTGCGAGACAGTCGCCAGCGTTCGCAAAGTCTGCTGGGCAAACTCCGGCACCGTGAGATATCCGAATTCGCACGCGGCCTGACGCGCATTGAGGAGAAATCCCAGGTTCGTGGGGGAAATGCGCGGCGCAGCTTTGGTGTTTTCCTCAAGAACATTGTCGGGAATCAACCAGTGGTGCTCTTCGGTACTGAACTCAGCGAAATATCGCCACGTGCGAAGCGCGCTCAAACGCAGCAACCATTGGTTTCTCTCTGACACTTGCTTGCGCGGAGTTCGCGGAGGCCGGTTTAGCCAAATCGAGATCGGCTTACTGAGGGTCCACAGAAACAGAATCGGGACCGCCGCAGGAATAGCCCTGCGGTGTACGAGCCATACGAGAAAAAATAATCCCAACGCCAGCGCGGGGGTGCTGTCGAGGTAAATGTCGAGAATCGTGCGTTTGTAACCCGCGAGCTCTGCCTGCGCTGCTGTCTCCCACTGCAATAGCCGCTGCCGCGTGATCATGCGACGAACCAGAGTTCGCACCATGGCATCCAGGGATAGCAGCGCCTGGTGCGCCAGGAATGTGATCGTCAACCAGTCGGCGACACTTGCGTCGGCGAAGGAGTTCAGACCATCGAGCACAATTGCGCGTCTTCGAAGAACTGCGGCGCGTGCGAAGTCGAATGAAAGTTGAACCAGCGCGGGCAAGAACACGATGACGACCGTTGCCAGAGTCCACGCCTCAGGACGTCCAGGCAGGCAGAGCCAACCCAACAAGAACAACAGGAACAACGCGGGCTCTACCAGGCTGCGACGCAGGTTGTCGAAAATTTTCCATCGCGAAACCACTGACAAAGGGTTGGCAACCTTTTGTCCCGACTCGTCGGGCACCTGCGGGCGCAGCCACTCAGCAATCTGCCAGTCACCTCTTACCCAACGATGTTTCCGCCGGTTGTGAGCGCTGTAGTGAGAAGGGTAGTCCTCAATGATCTCGATATCGCTGGCCAAACCCGCGCGAGCGTATGCGCCTTCAACCAAGTCGTGACTCAGTAAAGCGTTGCGCGGGAAGCGGCGATCGAGGACGCGGTGCAGGGTGTCGACCTCATAAATCCCCTTGCCCACGAAGATGCCTTCGCCGTACAGGTCTTGATAGACGTCGGAGGCGGCACGAGTGTAGGTGTCAAGCCCAGTCTGTCCTGAATAAATACTCGCCAGCCTGGAACGCGCCGAACTTTGGACGCTTACTCCGACTCGAGGCTGCAGGATTCCATATCCCGTACCTACAACGCCTCTCTCCGGATCAATGATTGCCTGATTCAACGGATGGGCTAAGGCTCCCACCATCCTGCGGGCTGAACCTCGTGGCAGCTCTGTGTCAGCGTCGAGGGTGATTACAAAACGAACTTTCGAGAATATAGAAAGGTCGCCAACCTTCACCGGGAAACTGTCAAACTGACCGCGCAGAAGATTGTTGAGATCCATCAACTTGCCCCGCTTGCGCTCCCATCCCATCCAGAGTCTCTCGCGGGGGTTGTAGACGGGGTGACGATGCAGCAAAAAGAAAGATCCCTCTTTTTCTCCGGCATACTTCTCGTTGAGTCCTCGGATCAGTTCCGAACACAAGTCGACGAGTGAGTTGTTTGCCGGAGGCTTCTCGGGAGAATCGGGAAGATCACTCAGCAAAACAAAATGCAGATTGGGATCGTGATTGCCTAAGAAGCGGACCTCTAAATCATCCACCAGCCTGCGAACTTGTTTCTCATCCAGCAGCAGGGTTGGGACGGCGACCAGAGTTACGCAATCGTTGGGCAGGCCCTCGGAAAAATCCAGCTTGGGTAAAATCTGGGCCGAGAGCAGCAGTGTGACAAAGTAGTTCACAATTTGAACCGCGCTTTGCGAACTCGGTAACAACACAGCCAGCGTGGAAAGCAGTATCAGCTCCAGCGAAGTGGACGCATCCGTCAACATCAACACCACGCCCAGAATAATCAGCAGAGTAAGCACTGCGATGCCAGGCAGATAAAACTCATCAGGGTGGCTGCGCACAAGAGTGCGGATACGTTCGCCGACGGGAGCGCGGAAGTCGATCCTCTGCTTCAGAACGGGCGCTCCTTCCGCGAACAGATAGGTGCCAATGTGCGAACGGCGCAGGGTTACGCGAGGGTCAGGGTCTGGATTTTTCTGCGCTCCACGAGCGTGCGCGAGGGCTGCACTGGCAACTTCCATTTCGCTGCAGTCGGAGTGATCCGCCAGTTTTACAATCCTCTGGCGGTAAAGCTCGCGGCTGTCGTAATCCATCCTGGGATACGCGCCGGCAGGGTCTTCACGCAGAATGCGATCGAAACGAATCAGCGGCTCGATCACAACTTTCAAGCTGGTCTGTTTTATCTCGCGAAGACTGAGGACAGTCTCTTGAATCCCGTAGGATCGGACGGGATCTTGAAGCAAACGGCGCCCGCGCTGTGCAATCTGCTCAAGCAAAACCAGCTTCAGGGCGGGGACCAACATCCACAGTTCTGCCATATCGAGGACCGTAACGTCCTGAAAGGCTTGGATGTAATCAGTGAAGCTTCCGGCGGCAAATTGGTAGGAAGTGCCCGCCAGATAGTCCTCTGCGATGGTTGCGATTCTGGGAACGACATTGCCGCCGGGAGTACGTACGAGAGGAAGCTTGTGCGGAAGCTTGAAAGTTTGACAGCTCTCGTCAAGTTCGGCCTGAATGAGGAGAATGTTCTCGTAGAGCAAACGAAAGTCAACGGAACCCGTTTTTGCGGGCTGAGCTTGCAATGCTCTGAGCAATGGCCTGAAGGCGTGAAACAAGGTCCGGCAACGCTCGTCAAAAGGACGCTGCTCCACCTGCCCCGGCAGCCAAGCCAAGGCGCGTGCGAGGTTCGCAGCGCTGGTACTCAGGTTGATCGTGTCCGTCACCATCTCGGTTGCCGCGGGGCGCTCACCTTCCGCCTCTGCTCCGATAATCTCCAGATGACCGCTCGGTATCATTTGTGTCTTTCCCATGCAGTTCGCCTAGCGATAACTCGATGCCTGCATCTCAAACATTTCGGCGTAACGTCCCCCCAAACTTGCCAGCTGGTCGTGAGTGCCTTCCTCTGTAATCTTGCCATTCTCGAGGACTAGGATGCGGTCCGCTGAGCGAACGGTTGAGAAGCGGTGCGAAATAAAAAGCGCCATCTTCCCCGCAGTGAGTTCGGTAAAGCGGTGAAATACTTCGAACTCGCTGCGCGCGTCGAGTGCGGCGGTGGGTTCGTCGAGAATCAGGAGCTGGGCATCGCGCAGATAAGCTCGCGCGAGTGCGACTTTTTGCCATTCGCCACCGGAAAGATCGACTCCTTGTTCGAAACGGCGGCCCAGCATCTGATCGTAGCCATGGGAGAGTCTTCCGATCGTTTGATCGGCCATGCTCTTCTGCGCCGCACCCTTCAGCAGTTCCAGATTGCCGATTTCTTCGATTCGGCCGACGGCAATGTTTTCACCGGCAGTCATCTCATAACGCATGAAATCCTGAAAGATTACGCCGATCTCGTGATGCAGATCTTCAAGATCGTACTCGCGAAGGTCAACGCCATCCAGCAGGATTTCTCCTTCGGTAGGGTCGTAAAGCCGGGTAATCAGCTTTACGATGGTCGTCTTTCCCTGGCCGTTCTCGCCGATCAGAGCCAGCCGCTCACCAGTATGAAGCTTGAAATTAATCCGATCAAGAACCATGCGGGGATTGCCGGGATAGCTGAAAGAGACCTCCCGAAACTCAACTCCACGAGTGATCGGTCTGGGTGCCGGCAGCGCGTTGGGCTTGGACCGGATTGTCGGCTGCATTTCAAAGAAGGCCAGCAAATCGGTGAGGAACAGGGCCTGATCGCCGATGCCTGCGAGGGTCGAAAAAATTTGCTCGATGTTGCTGCTGGCCTGCTGAATCGCGCCGGTTAGAAAGGTCAACGTGCCGATGCTGAGCGCTCCCGTGACGGTTCGCCAGATTACGAAAACGTACGCCGAGTAGTAGCCCATGGTGCCAACCATCGACAGCAGCGAGCCTGCAATCAGCTTGCGCTTCGAGAGAGCGACGTTCTCGTCATAGATGTCATCGGACAAACGGGTGAATCGCTCACGCAGGAAATCCCTCAAGCCGAACAGCTTGAGTTCCTTCGCGGCTTCTTTACTTCCCCCCAGCACGCGCAGATAGTCCATTTGCCGCCGCATCGGGGTCTGGCGGAAATTCTTGGCATATCCCAAGAAGGCGAAATGACTCTCGCCAAGAAACGCAGGTACGACTCCGGCAATCAGCAGGAGCATCAGCCACGGGGAGAACAGCATGATCGAGACTGAAAAAGTAATCGTAGTGATCGTCTGTTGCACGAGGCGTCCAATCTGCTGAATCATCGCGAGGCGATCTGTCGCCTGCACTCGTGCGCGCTCCAGACGGTCGTAGAAAACCGGGTCTTCGTAGGCCTGCAGATCGAGGCTGGCCGCGTGATTCATGACCCGAATACTGACGTATCGTGTGTACTTGTCGGCTAATAGGGAATCGGAATAGTCGGTGGCGCGAATGAGAATGCTGTTCAGAACGGCGAGCGCAAATTCCGCCACTACCAGCCACCAGAAGCCAGGCCTGACCGACTGATGGGTAGAGACGGCATGTACGATGCCGTCAATAATCAGCTTTGTAATCCACAGGAGAAAAACGGGCAGGATGGATGAGAAAAGTCGCGAAACCAGGCCGAACACTACAACCCAGGGTCCGGAATCCCAGACAATTTTAAGCACGGCCGGAACGTTACGGAGAGCAGAGATTCGCTCGTGCCAGCCCGCCCAGTGACTTTCCCGTTCCGCCATGCTAGGTCCCTGCCGTCTTTGAGGGCTACCATTTCCAGACGGACGAATTGCCATGAGTGCCTGGGTATGACAGTGTCGCCGCTGTATCCTGATTTTATGAGACGGCCTACAAAAGATGCGAAAACCGCCGTCAAGGTTTATCGCGACACAGTAACCCCAGCAGTTAATAATAACGTAGAGCCGCGGAAATCGCCTCTGAAATCAATCTTGCGGTCAGGATGGCCGAAAATAGGGGGTTACTCAGTAGGACATTACTGAGGTCACCGGTCCGTCGCGAGAGACGGGGTCACTTTGTTGTAAACTGCGATTTCAAGTGCAATCTAGCCTTTTCCATCTGCTAAATCCGGAGTGCGCGGTGCGTTCGTTTTCCCGTTTTTTCAGTTTTTTTGTCCTGATTGCGATCTCCTGTGGTGCGGTAACCTCCACTGATTACTACAACCACGTCATTTTCGACAACAGCATCACTGCTGATTACTATTATTACAGCAGCGGCAGGTCGATCTTTCCCAGCACCATTCAATTGCTTTCGGGGGCGTTGCCGGTCGAAAAGAAGAACTTCTTCACGGCTCCGAATGCGTTGCGCTTGCAGTGGCGTTCCGTGGCGGGAGGAAGCTGGCAAGCGGAAGTGCGAGTCGTCAGCATGCGCAATCGGTTGACGGATTTCCGTGGGGATACGCTTTATATGTGGTGCTATTCGCCGGAAGGAATTCCTGCGGACGATTTACCATTTATTCAGCTAGAGGACGAGGAACACAATTTTACGGCGCCGGTCACTCTGGATGGCATTACCGGCGATATGCCTGCGAAACGCTGGGTCCAGTTGCGTCTGCCGCTCAGCGAGTTTGCCACCGCCTCGATTCATCCTTTTCAGGCGCGCCAACTGCATAGTGTCCACTTCGGACAAGGCGCAGCGGATGACACACAGCGAACCTTGATCATTGACGAAATCAAAATCGATGACCGGAATGCCGCATCACCGGTCGCGCCCGAGGTGAGAAGCGCTCCGCGGCCTCCGCAAAATGTGGAGGCCAAAGGCTACGACCGGCACATCGATATTAGCTGGGAGCCGGTTGCGGATAATGATTTACAAAGTTATGCAATCTACCGCTCCATCGGGAAGCAAAAATTCCTGCCCATCGGGATTCAAAGCGCGGATATCAATCGCTACACCGATTTTGTTGGACGTTCGGACGTGAAGGCTTCCTACCGCGTCAAAGCTGTCGATCGCTCCTATCGCCAGTCGGCGTTTTCTGAAGCGGCCAGCGCATCAACCAGAGAGCTCTCCGATGACGACTTGCTTACCATGTTGCAAGAGGCATGCTTTCGCTACTACTGGGAGGGAGCTCATCCCGTCGCAGGCACGACGCTGGAGAATATCCCCGGCGACGAGCGAATTGTCGCGACCGGCGCCTCCGGTTTCGGCATTATGGCCCTCATCGTAGGGGTGGATCGCGGATTCGTTACACGCGAGCAAGGGATTCAGCGCCTCGCGCAAATTCTGGACTTCCTGGAGAAAGCTCCACGCTATCACGGCGCATGGTCTCATTTCCTCAATGGCTACACCGCGCAGAACATGCTGGTCTTTGGGATGTTTGACAATGGCGGCGATCTGGTGGAGACGTCGTTTTTGATGGAAGGCCTGCTGGCCGCTCGCCAATATTTCAAGGGATCGAGCGAAGCTGAGCAAAGCGTCTATAAGAGAATAACGATGCTCTGGGAGACGGTTGAGTGGGATTGGTACCGGCACTCCTCGAAAGATGCCCTGTTATGGCACTGGTCCCCGCAGTGGTCGTGGTATATCGATCACCGGCTTACTGGATTCAACGAAACCATGATCACCTATCTGCTGGCGATTGCCTCCCCGACGCATGCGGTTCCGGCGGATCTTTATTACTCCGGCTGGGCGGGGCAATCGCCGGCTGCGATTGCGTATCGCTCCGGCTGGTCGGGTTCAAGCGAGGGCGATCGTTATTTGAACGGCCACAGCTACTACGGCATCAAGCTCGACGTAGGCGAGGGCACGGGTGGTCCACTGTTTTTCACGCAGTATTCTTTCATGGGCTTCGATCCTCGCGGCATTCGCGACCGGTATACCGACTATTTTGAGAACAACCGCAATCTTGCTCTGATCGATCTGGCCTATTGCGAGGCGAACCCGGGGCACTTTCGAGGCTATGGTCCGGACGACTGGGGTTTGACGGCAAGCGACGATCAGCTCGGATATTCTGCTCACGCTCCGGACTTGACCAGCGACAATGGCACCATCACTCCAACCGGCGCGCTCTCGTCTTTTCCCTATACCCCCGAGGCATCCATGGCTGCGCTCAAATTCTTTTACCGGGATCTCGGTGACCGTCTCTGGGGAGTCTATGGCCCGCACGACGCCTTCAATCTGACGCACAACTGGTTCTCCCCTGTTTACATGGGCCTTGACCAGGCACCGATAGTGGTCATGGTGGAGAACTATCGCACCGGCCTCGTCTGGAAATTGTTCATGTCCAATCCAGAGATCCAACCCATGCTGGATAAGATTGGTTTCCAGCGGGACGGCTCTGAGAAAGCTTCCGCGACGCACTAATCCCGCTGTCTTCGATCTCGACCGGGCAGAATTCAAAAACCTGCAATTCGCGGACACCCTTTTGCCGGACATCGCATCAAAAAGACAACTCGAACTAGCTGCGGCGTACCGTAGTTGAACGAGCAGGCAATGAGGAGAAAATCTTATGAAAATGTTTGTGAGTGGCATTATCTTGGCAGTGGCGCTCTGCGGTGTCTCGGGCGCGCAGGGGACGACAGCAAACAGCGGCGCGGCGGCACAAACCCAGAATCCCATGCCGCCTCAGGCCGCGTCCTCCACATCCGCACAGCCAAGTAGGAATACCGTTATCGCGAAGACTAGGATCGCGCCCGGCAGTGTTATTCCCGTGCATCTGACGAAAAGCATCGACGCCAAGAAAGTGAAGACTGGCGACGAAGTCGACGCTGAGGTAACGGAAGACTTGAAGGCAGGGAATGGCGAGATCATTGTGCCCAAGAATACAAAGGTTATTGGACGGGTGACCGAAGCGCAGGCGCGCAACAAGGAGCAAAAAGAATCGCAGGTCGGCATCACCTTTGACCATGCGGTCATGAAGAATGGAGGCGACATGGCGTTGCCGATGTCGATTCAGGCAATCGTTGCTCCTTCCTATCTGACCGGTGGCAACAACGGCTCCAGCACGGAAGCGACAGCTCAACCCTCCACGACTCCGTCCACCAGTGGAATGTCGCCCGGCAACAGTCGCGCTGGAAGCATGGGAACACCGCAGCCGGCGAATCCAGGTACAGCCGCGGATGAGGGGCCAACCAACACCTCCGGCAACAACGCGCGACAGCCAATTACAGCGAATACTCAGGGAGTGCTTGGCATCCCAAACTTAACACTCTCGACGACAGCTAACTCGACGCAGGGTTCAGTCGTGAGCTCAGAAAAAAATAACGTTAAGTTGGAAGGCGGCACGTTATTGCTGCTGCGCGTGAATCAATAAACGTGGCACTGGGACCCGATGCTGGTGATCCGCCTCTTCGCAAATACTTGCGATTAGCCAAATGAAAAACCGCTTACGTGGCCTTCTTGGGTGGTACCTTCGCGCCTTTTTTTCGTGCTTCCGAAAGGCCGATGGCAATCGCTTGTTTGCGGCTTTTGACGGTTCCTCCCTTGCCGCCTTTTCCCGACTTGAGAGTGCCGCGCTTTTCTCTACGCATCGCGCTTGCGACGCTCTTGCCTGCTGCCTTGCCGTACTTTCGTCCACCAGATTTCTTCCCCGAACGTTTCGTAGCTGCCATGTTTTCTCTCCCGATCACCCTAGTACAGAAGATTAGTGCAGAAAAAAATACGCAGGGTTGTCGTGCACATCTTTATTAGCAACGTCCCTGGTCATGCAGCATCAAAATGTTCAAGATGATTCTGAAAGCGGAGGGATTACGATGAAAGCGGTGACAGGAGTATTTCGTTCGCAATCAGATGCAGAGCGAGCCTTAATTCAAATTCGTTCGACCGGGCTGCCGGAAGACCGGATCACATTGTTGACTCCGGCGAACGGCAAGCGGGGGCAAGGCTCAACGGAGCAAGCGCCGCCGGTTGAAGCCGCGGAGCAACCCGGCATGGGCAAGGCGGTGGGAGCAGTGTTAGGAACGGCAGCGGGAATGTCAGGAGGCCCGCTCATTATAGCTGCACTTATACCCGGCGTTGGTCCGATTACCGCAATCGGGTTGTTGGGCGGAGCGCTTTTGGCGGCAATTGGAGCCACCATAGGCGCGGTCGCGGGTGGAAAAGTTGAAAATGCCATGACCGAAGGCTTGCCGGAAGATGAGTTATTTGTCTATGAAGATGCTCTCCGCAAGGGTCGCAGCGTGTTGATCGCCCTGGCCGACGACGATGCCCCGGCATCTCGTGTCCGCGAATTGTTGATGGTAGAAGGAGCGGAAACGGTCGACGCGGCCCGCGAACAATGGTGGATTGGTTTGCGCGACACCGAGCAGGAACACTATTCGTCGTTCAGCAAGAATCTCACTGAGGACGAAAAGTTCTATCGACTCGGGTTCGAGTCAGCACTGCACGCCCGGACCCGTTGCAAGGAATACGATCAAGTGCTGGGTGAGATGACGGCAAAAATTGAAGAGCTCGAACTTCAAAATCCTGGCGCGGAAGTCGCTGAAGCCTTCCAGCGCGGCTACGAGCGCGGCCGCGAATACTACCAGCAGTTATGTAACGAATCCACGGCAGCGTAGTAGCGAAAGCTCAACGGCTACTCTCGAGAAAAAGCTCTCCATCTGCCAGCGAGAGAAATAACGGCAAGGAAGCCGAGGCCGAGCAAGATTCCGCTACCGGACTCGGGCAAGGAAGTGGGGCTGTCTTCTCCTCTGGACAGATCCCCGGAACCGGAGCCGGTTGGTTCTGAATTTATTAAAATCACGGTACTGTCTTTCGACGTATCCCGTAGTGCACTGCTGAATACCACGGTCCCCATCGAGATCGTCGTCATCGCCGGGACCGTTCCACTCATGGTGCCGCCGGCGTCAGGCAGCGGTCGTTCTCGATACACCGGACCCAGGCTGCTTCCAGAAGTCGACAAACTAACAATCGCAATGATGCAAGCCAGCAAACCCCACTCTTTGAGAGACATAGCCTAAACGTTAATCGTCCTCAGACTCGTTATCCAATGGTAGGTTTTTGATGCAGCGACGAGGCGGGTGCCGCTGCAAGCCAAGAATTAATTATCCAATTTTCCTGCCGAACCTGGTGCGTAGGAATACGGTAAATGCTGTAAAGAATCAAAAGGAGTACTCAGTTTTGTTCGGTTCGGTGGCGTTGATTGAATCTTAGAGGCGTTACCGTCGCTCGTCTGCCGGCGGAGAACAAGTCTCAGTGCGACGCTAACGATGGTCTTATTTCGACTCTCGCTTCCACGCGGCGGTATGGCGGCAGAGAAGGTCGTAGCACTCGCAAGCAGCATCTTCCAGACGCTCGCGATTTTCAATCTTCACGTGTCCGCGATTATAAGTGATCAATCCAGCCTTCGCCAGAAGACCAGCCGCTACCGTGACGCTTGAGCGGCGAGTCCCTAACATGTGCGCCAGAAATTCATGGGTTAGCGGGACAACATTACCGCCTATGCGATCCTGGCTCATCAGCAGCCATCGAGCCAGCCGTTCATCTACTTCATGGAGGCGGTTGCAGGCCGCAACTTGCGCCCCTTGCATCGAAATCATCTGCGCATACTGGAGCATTCGCTGCTTCAAAACCGTGCATTCCCGCAGGGCTTTTACGAGGCCCTGACCGCTCATACGGAACCCAGTGCCCTCAATCTGAACCAGAGCTCGCGTATCGCTCGACATAAACCCCACTACGAGTTGCAGCCCCGTGCACCCTTCTTTGCCGGTTAATCCAACTTCTACGCTTTTTCCATCCTGCATCACGCTGAGGATCGACACCAGCCCACTATCGACGAAATATGCGTACTGGATTGCCTCCTCCGATTCCTGCAGAACGTCGTGCGTGCGAAGTTGCACGAATGTAAGTTGGGAAAATATGGAATCGCACTCTTGCGATGGAAGCCCCAACAGAAGCTCATTCCTGACCGGATTTCCTTCGATGTTTGGGATGGTAAATCTATGGTTTGTTCTTTCGCGGGACAGGACCACAAACGGCCTCCTTGCACAACCAGAACGTCTGTCTGATTTTGCAAGAGACCGTCTCCTGTCGGAGGTACGGCGGAAGGATGCTAGAAGAGACGACCCAATTGTAACAGGTAGCTCGGATGCGGGATGATTCGACGCTAGCAATCTGCGTTTTCGCCAACCTTGCTAAGGAGTAATATCGAAGAATGACCGTGAAACTCGTTAGTGTCAATCGTCCGAGCATAAATAGCACCGTTGCCGCTTTGCTGTTTGCGGTTGGCATTTCTTGTATCAGTTTTGCGCAGGAAGCGCAGCGGGGGCCCGGCAAGATGGCAAATCAATCTGCTGCAAGTGTTGCGCGCGGAAAATACATTGTGGAGGGAATCGCAGTCTGCAGTCAGTGCCACACGCCGCGCGACAGTAATGGCAACCCTGATCGGGCGCATTGGCTTGAAGGGGGTGCCTTATGGCTGAGTCCTGCACAACCGGTCGAAAACTGGCCGCTTCAGGTGCCGCGAATCGCAGGAAATCCCCCGGGAACCGATGCTGAAATGATGAAGCTTCTGACCACCGGGATTTGGCGCGACGGAAAAACCTTGCGCCCTCCGATGCCACAATTCCGGATGACAGAACCCGATGCGGAGGCAGTTGTCGCTTATTTGAAATCGCTTGAACCTGGCCCACGCTGAGTTATAGTTCGATTAACAGGCTATGAGCCTTTTTGTGGTGGCGATTGACTTAGGACGCAAAGAGCCACAGGGAAATGCCTGAACAGTTCCGAGACGACGATTTTTGCCCGGAAACCCGCAAATTCCACGTGTTCTTCCGTAAACGCATTTCGATACTCTATCCGAGAGATGCTAGACGGGAGAAGTATTTCGGTGTCCTCCCATATCTCCGGACCGATTGGCGGCTCATCGCTGTCCCCCAGCAAACTAGCCGTCAGGCGCGGCGCAGCCACAAGAACGCTTTCGCTTTCCAGTTTTCGTATGAACGCGACAACGTGATTCGCTTTTGCACCTTGAGCCGTTAACGGCAAATACTCGCCCGCCTGAAAAACGTCAGGCCACTGTTTGCGAAGGCACAAAGTCTTCCACGTCACGTACAACTTGAGTGCATCGTTTTGTGGAGTCTCCAGCAGTTGGCCGACGAATTGTGGATTAGGGGTACCTCCGAGTTTCCGGATATTCTCGAACACCTGCTGGCACCGAATGTAGTCGACTGGACGCCGGTTATCGGGATCGACCAGACTGAGATCCCACAGGTCGTTCCCTTGATAAATGTCCGGTACCCCAGGGCACGTCAGCTTGAGAAGCGTTTGCGATAGGCTATTCCAAAAGCCAATCCGAGCGACGCGCCTTTGGAAGGGCACGAAGTCGGCGAGAAAGCGGTGGTCAGCGGCAGGATTTAACAATGCCCTGACGAAAGAAGAAACCGCGTTTTCGTAGGCATCATTTCGATTGATCCAGCTGGTGTTTTGCTTGGCCTCGCGGATCGCTTTCAGCATATAGTTTTCAATCCGCTCGCGAAATGCCTCCCAATGGCTCTCCTCGCCGAGATTTTCCAATGGCCATGCCCCCACCAAAGTCTGATAGAGCAAATATTCGTCATTCGGTGAAGGTGCGGACTTGTCGTTAACCAGGATCTTATGGCTGCAGTTGAGTTGTTTCCAGTCTCGTACCCGCAGTCGCCACAGTGCCGACATTTCCGACAACACATTGATCCGGGAGCGTACATCCTCCGAGCGCTTTGAATCATGCGTGCTGGTGGTCAACATTGTGTGGGGCCAATCGCGAAGCCGTTCCTGGTTTGCCCGGTGAAACTCAGCCGCTGTGACTCCGAAGCGGTGAAGATCACTTCCAACATCATTCAGCGAGACCAGCCGGTTGTAGCGGTAAAAAGCGGTGTCTTCGAGTCCTTTCGCCATCACCGGGCTGGTGAACTGCTGAAACCTCATGGCGAATGCGGTGACTGCATCCCGGTAGCGGGCATCGTGCCCGTCCGCGATGCGAGTCAAAAGAACTTCACCGATGAAATCGAAGACGCTGATATCGGCTGCGGGACTTCTGCGTTTTGCGGAGTCGATCGCGGCGCGGATGTAGCGCGCATCGTCCGCGGACACGCCCGAGGCGCTGACGTACGTGCGATACACGGGAAAACTGGCCACGATCTCGGTGAGCGCGTCACGCAAGCTGTTCAAAGTGAAGTCGCAGGTGTGACGTTTGGAGAGCGCGATTCGGGTGAGTTGATTTGCCAGCACGTTCAGCTCACTGACCAATGCAACGCGAATAATGAGTTTTCGACTGCGATAGGCGAGGTCATCGAAATTAAGCTCATCGCCAACAAAATTTCGGTAAACGCGATCCATCCGGGTGGCGCTGGCAGGATCAACAAATAGCTCGTTCACGAGATTGGCAAAGTCGTACCCCGTTGTCCCGCATACGGGCCATTCCGTCCGCAGCCGTTCTGGGCCGGTAAGTATTTTCTCGATCACCACGTACAGTAGTTCATTGCCGTTATTCTGGGGGCCGTTCCTTGCGGTTGCGATGGCGCTCTGCAGACGTTCGAAATACTCAACCGGATTATAGAGACCATCGGGGTGATCAATACGCAGACCATCCACCTGACCTTCGGCCACTAGAGTCAAAATCAGACGGTGGGTCGCCAGAAAAACGCTTTCGTTCTCCATACACAGGCCGGCGAGATCGTTGGTATCGAAAAAGCGCCGGTAGTTAATGTCATCGGAGGCGACCCTCCAGTTTGCCAGGCGGAAGGCCTGTACCTTGATGAGCTCATGCAGCTCATCAAAGCTCGCGGGATCGGAAGGGGTGCCGTTGATCGATTCAACGCCCTCGAGGATGCTGGCAGTTATGTCCGGAGACCGCGCGCAAAGAGCCGCTAGTCGTCGCTTGTTTATTTCTTTATCGCGATTGCGCTCGACGATGCGATCGCTGCTCACCTCTTGTCTTCGCGGCAAATGGCCGAAAGCGGTGATCAGGCTTTGAAATTCCAATAAGTCAGGATTCTGTTCGCCTAATTTTGTCGTCAGCTTGTCAGTCGCGCGCTCCAGAATGCGAGGGTACTCACGTGGATTCACGGGGAAGCGATGATCCCGGTACGAAATATCAAACTCACCTCGTTCAGGATGAAAAACTAATTTTAACTCTCCACTTTCCAGGACGGCGCCGTAATGATCGTGCAGCACCGGCACGAGCACTTTTCCGTGGAGCTCTTCTTTCAGCGGGTGCCAGTCGATATCGAAAAAGCTAGCGTAAACCGAAGCCTCGCCATTTTCCAGAACGTCGAGCCACCACACATTGTCGCCCCCCATCACTCCCATATGATTGGGGACGATATCGAAAATCAAACCCATGCCACATTCATGGAGAGCAGTTACAAAGCGATCGAAGTCCTGCCGAGCGCCGATTTCCGGATTGAACGAGTTGTGATCGACAATGTCATATCCGTGCATGCTGCCAGGGCGAGCCTTGAGGCAGGGAGAAATGTAGCAGTGACTGATGCCGAGCGCGGAAAGGTAGGGAACGATTGCCTCCGCCTGGGCAAAAGTAAAATCGTGATTGAGCTGCAAGCGATACGTTGCGCGCGGAATTCGGGAGTCTGGTTTCATGGTTCGAGGAACCACACCACAGAACAAGCCGGCAGCGTTCCTTGCTGCACGTCGATCTCGTTCACCCCTTCGCCGGCGTAAATGATACGAGATGCGGAAGAAGTGAACCCCGAGAGCGAAGTTGTTCCGAGATTAGCAAGGAGAGTTAGTTTGGAGCGATCCGGAAACTCCCAGTGTGCGCTGAGTCCGCGATCACCATGCAATTTGTAATGAGCCTTGATGGCGCATACGTTCCAAAGTCTTGGGACTATGTGTTGACATCTCAGTTTCAGTATTTGACGGTAGAAGCCAAACCACTGGCGATGCGCTGGTTGTGTAAGGTTGTCCCAATTAAGCCGTGAGTGCTCGAAAGTGTCGGCGGCGTTAGGGTCGGGTATGCCAGCCCTTGCCGCTGGGTCGTTGAATCTCGCAAAACGCGCGAACTCGTTTCGGCGGCCTGCAGCAACTGCCTGAGCCAGTCCTGGTTCAAAATCGCAGAAAAAAAGAAAGGGTGTTTCGGCGCCGAACTCTTCTCCCATAAAAAGCAGCGGCGGAGATGGAGCGAGCAAAAGGATCGCTGCAGCTGCGCGAACGGCACGTGCATCGGCGATTGTCGTGATTCTTTCTCCAAACGCGCGGTTTCCAATCTGATCATGATTCTGCAGGAACGAGACAAACGCGTTGAGTGGCACGCCGGTTGTAGGTTCCCCGCGCTTGTTCCCATTTCTAAAGAGCGATGCTTCGCCCTGGTACGCGAATCCCTCAACCAGGCAGCGGCCCAACTGATTGAGAGGGCGGTCTGAATAGTCCGAATAATATCCATCGCGTTCGCCAGTGAGCAGCACATGCAGGGCATGGTGGATATCATCATTCCATTGAGCTGTGTAAGCTTGCGTTTGGCATTTTGCGGTGCGATGCAGGAAACGCGCCTGGTTTGAATCGTTTTCGAGAACGAGATGGACGTGGCGATCAGGTTCAACGGATTTTCTTATGACAGCAGCCAATTCTGTGAGTATATGCGGGCTGGAGTCGTCGATGATCGCATGAACTGCATCCAGCCGAAGTCCATCGAAATGATATTCATTCAGCCAGTAGACGGCGTTATGAATGAAAAAATCCCGGACTACTCTGCTCTCGGCCCCATCGAAGTTAATGGCATTGCCCCAGGGAGTGCGGTGCCGGTCAGTGAAGAATTGCGGCGCATATGCGTTGAGATAATTTCCCTCCGGACCGAAATGGTTGTAGACCACGTCGAGCAAGACCATCACTCCACGCTGGTGCGCGGCTTGAACTAATCTCTTGAGATCGTCAGGACGCCCGTATGTGCTATCAGGCGCGAATGGAAAGACGCCGTCATATCCCCAATTGCGAATGCCCGGGAAGTCCGCGAGCGGCATTAGTTCAATCGCGGTGATCCCGAGATCGGCCAGATAGTCGAGTTGCTCAAGGGCAGCTGAAAAAGTTCCTGCCGGAGTGAAGGCGCCAACGTGCAATTCGTAGATGACAGCTTCTTCCCAGCGATGGCCGCGCCACGCGGCATCTTGCCAATCGAAAGCATTGGGGTCGACAACCTCACTCGGTCCGTGTACATCCTGCGGCTGAAATCGGGAAGCGGGGTCGGGAACTACCTTCGCGCCATCGACCCGGAAACGGTACTGCGCACCCGCTTTGGCTGCATCGGTTACCAGCTCGAACCAACCTTGACCACGCACCTCCAGAGGAAGCCACGCTGAAGTCTTTGCATCGGTAAGGCTTGCATCGATAAGGCAGAGTTCAATCTGGCGAGCGGCTGGTGCCCACAAGCGAAAACGGACGCTTCCGCTCGCAAGGCACTCGGCGCCGAATGGCATGCTATGACGGCACTTCATTCGACTCGTCCTTCTTTCCATTTCGGCGTTCCATCAAAACCGCCAGCGAACGTGCCTGCAAGGGATAGGATGCGCCGGAATCGTGCGCATCCGCCGGGCGCAAACCATCCTCTCGTGACGTGTCCATCCACGCCACCCAACGGGTTCCCGGACGAAACACCGGCAAGGTGAAGGCCACATCTTCGTGGTGAGCGTTCAGGAGGACAAGAAAATTCTCATCGCCAATCTTCCGGCCCCGTTCATCGGTTTCATCCAATCCCTGACCCGCAAGAAGCATCCCCAGGCAACGTACTCCTGTGTCGCGCCATTGCTCCTCGCTCATTTCATTGCCACTGGGATTAAGCCACAGCACGTCTTTTACGTTCGCACCTTTGATCGGCCGACCCTGGAAGAAGCGGCGGCGCCGAAATACGGGATGGCGTTTACGAAGGTTGATCACGCGCTGAACAAACGGCAGCAGGTCGCGATCCTGAGGCTGCAAATTCCATTTGATCCAGCTGATTTCGTTGTCCTGGCAATAGGCATTGTTGTTGCCCATTTGGGTATGGCCGATGGCGTCGCCGGCGTACAGCATCGGCACACCCTGGGACAGCAGCAGCGTCGCCAGCATATTCCGCTTTTGTTTGGCTCGCAGAGCGTTGATATTCGCGTCGTCCGTGGGACCTTCCACACCACAATTCCAACTCCGATTATTGTTGTTGCCGTCGCGATTATTTTCACCGTTCGCTTCGTTGTGTTTTTCGTTGTAGCTGACCAGGTCCTGCAGAGTGAAGCCGTCGTGCGCTGTTATAAAATTCACGCTGGCATAAGGCCGACGGCCGCTGTGCGCATATAAGTCGCTGGAGCCGGTTAGGCGATAAGCCAGGTCTCCAACAACTCCTTCGTCGCCCTTCCAATAAGAACGCACTGTATCGCGGTAACGATCGTTCCATTCCGCCCAACCCACGGGAAAATTTCCAACCTGATAGCCACCCTCCCCCAAGTCCCAAGGCTCGGCAATTAGTTTCACCTGCGAGAGCACCGGATCTTGATGGATGATGTCGAGGAACGCTCCCAGGCGATTTACTTCATGGAGTTCGCGGGCGAGGGTAGCGGCGAGGTCGAAACGGAAGCCGTCGACGTGCATCTCCAAAACCCAATACCGCAGACTATCCATGATCAACTGAAGAACGCGCGGATGCTGCATATTCAGCGTGTTTCCCGTGCCCGTGTAATCCCTGTAATAGCGCGGATTGTCAGGCATCAGCCGGTAGTAGGTGCTGTTGTCGATTCCTTTGAGCGAGAGGGTCGGGCCAAGATGATTTCCTTCCGCCGTGTGGTTGTAGACGACGTCGAGAATTACTTCGAGACCTGCGGAGTGCAGGGTCTTGACCATGGTCTTGAATTCGCGGATCGAGCTGTTGGCCAGGTAACGGGGCTCCGGCGCAAAAAATCCGATCGAGTTGTAACCCCAGTAATTGCGCAGGCCGCGCTCGACAAGTTGGCGATCGTCGATGAAGCTGTGAACCGGCATCAGTTCGATTGAAGTCACGCCCAGACGAGTGAGATACTCGATTACCGGGGCGGTCGCCAGACCTGCATAAGTCCCGCGCAGGCGCTCCGGAACGTCCGGGTGACACATCGTGAAACCTCTGACATGAAGCTCGTAAATCAAAGTCTCATGCCATGGAATCCGCGGTGACTTGTCAGAGCCCCAGGTGAAAGCGGAGTCGATGACGCGATTCTTGGGCATCGCTGCCGCATTGTCGCGCCGGTCGAAAGACAAATCCTCCTGCTTGCTTCCGACTTTGTAACCAAAGTGCGTGTCATTCCAACGCAGGCTTCCCCGTATTTGCTTGCCATAGGGGTCGAGAAGAAGTTTGTGGTGATTAAAACGATGGCCTTGCTCTGGGGCGTACGGTCCAAAAACGCGATAGCCATACAACTGTCCCGGGCGTACCTCCGGCAAGTAACCGTGCCATACCATGTCAGTTTGGTCAGGAAGAGGGACGCGAAGAATTTCACGTTTTCCCGAAATATCGAAGAGGCAAAGCTCTACTTTTTCTGCGTGCTCTGAATAGAGCGCGAAGTTTACGCCTTCGCCGTCCCAGGTTGCACCCAAGGGGTAAGGTCGGCCAGTCCACACAATCGGCTGAGATGGATTCGGCATCTATTTTATTTTCTTTGAATATGCAACACACTTCGACACCACTAAGTTACAGAGCACTTCGATGCCTGTGCAACGATTAAGTTTGCCGTTCCCCGCCGTAACGGTGCACGACGAGGCAGGGCAAAGCACACTACCTCTTATCGCTCCGATTGCTTCTCAACCTATTTGCAAGCTTCTTTATCTCTTTTACCCGCGCGATATTCACAATACCTTTTGCATCGTCGTAAAGGCTGTCGAGGTAGGGTGTAAGAAGCCACGCCTTGAGTTTGGCGTGTTCGGCCGCGTGCGCGAAAAGGACGAGTGTGTGAGGTCGAGATCACGTCAGAGTGCTCCCAACGAACCCTTTTGCCACATCTCCACCTCCTAGAGCGCCAAGAGCGCCAAGGCTACCGCGTTACCTCAGGGCTACGAAAAGATGATGGCTTCAAAGCGGCGGTTGTTTGCTAGGGCAATCTCAACGCGAAAATACTGCGGTTGCGGTATCACGTCGAGCGATCACACGGAGGGTGGGTTTTAGAGAGCCGATAGGGCGGAAAGTCTTTACTCCAGGGTTAGGGTCATCTGGCCGCTCTTGGTGAACTGGACGCGCAGCATTTTTTCCGCTCCGGTAACAAAGTCTCCGGCCACGGTGGCCGACTGATCGAAGTTGCCGGTCTCGGAGGTGACCTGCACGCGAACATTGTGCTTCCCGGGTGCGATTTGTATGGCGTGGAATTCATGGCCTTGAACGCGGTGGAAGACGACCAGGCGTTTCTTCTCCGCTCCTTCGAGTTGGTGAGTAAAACTCAAACTATCATCCACCCAGATCGCCAGATGCGCCTCAGCGAACTTATGTTCAACTTCGATCTCCAACATCGCGGGAATAGTTGGAGCTGCCTGCGGGATTGAGGGGACCACTTTCGCGGTGGCTCGACCGACAGTAGCCGGTTTTGCGGGCTTTCGTGCCTTTGGTGCGGGTGCCGTTTCGACGGCTTCGGCCGCCGTCTCGATGGTGGAACTGCCCGCTGGGACCGGGTGCGGCGGGGCTGTCTGCGTCTCCCCCAGACTTCTCGGCGACGCTCCTCCAGGAAAAACCAGCTGACCCGCTCGAAGCGCAAGAACAACGAGCCCGATTAACAGCACGGCTCCCGCAAAAGATTTGTTGCGCAACTTCTCGAGAAGAGCCACGGCCGCACCATGTTCCCGCCGCTTGTCGCTCGCGCTAGATTTCCGAGAGGCTGAAGTGCCGAGTGAGCGTGAGCTTGACGACCGGCCTTCTTGGTTAGTCGTTTGAGATATGCTTCCCGCACCCGGCTCTTTCGCTTTGCTCCAAGGTTCTCGTCCCGCTTGCAGCTCCTGAATATCGAGCGCCATTTCTATGCCACGTTGATAGCGTGCTGAGCGATCTTTTGCGATTGCTCGTGAAATAATGTAGTCGAGACCCGGCGGCAATTCGGTGTCGAGAATTGTTGCCGGCACAGGGTCGCGGTTGACAATCTTGAAGGCGACCGTTAGAGCGCTGTTACCTTGAAAGGGTTTGTATCCGGTCACAAGCGTGTAGAGGATCACCCCCAGAGAAAACAGATCCGAGCGCCCATCGACCGGGTCGCCGTTTAATTGTTCGGGGGACATGTAGGCAGGCGTGCCCAGGGTGCGTCCTATCGCAGTGGCATTGGCAAGGTTCAATTTTGCGACACCGAAATCGGCGATCTTGGCATGACCATCTTCCGTGAGCAGAATGTTCGCAGGCTTAACATCTCTGTGGACTACTCCCTGAGCGTGCGCGCAATCCAGAGCCTCCGCTACTTGTAGTGCCAGTTGCAGCGCCTCTTCCAGAGACAGCTTGCGGTCTTCCTTCGAAAGCAATAACTTTTCGAGAGATTGACCGGGAACAAACTCCATCACGATGTATGGGGCTCGCGTCTCCGGTTCCTCGCCAAGATCAAAGACCGTTACTATCCCCGGATGCGACAGACGGCCCGCCGCTTCGGCTTCCCGGAAGAAACGTTCCCGATACTCCTGTTCTTCTTCGGGTGGCTGGCCAGCCAGCGAGATGGTTTTTACCGCGACCACGCGATTTATTTTAGGGTCTCGGGCTTTGTAAACGATGCCCATGGCGCCGCGCCCGAGCTCGGCAAGGATCTCGTATCGCCCAAAACGTTCTCTTTTGCGATCATCCATACGTGCTGGAAATCGTGGGACACACTTCGTCCGTAAAGGACAAAATGCAGACTCCTGACAGACGAGGAGCTGCACGAGGCCCTATCGCTATTGTCCCCCTGACGGCGTTATCGTTCCAAGTTACTGAGGTGTTCGGCTTTTGTACGATGCTGCACGGAGCCAGAAACGGAAGTAAGGCGAATAAAACGGCAAACGGGCACCCTTGACGGTATGCCCGTTGGCCCACTTTTAAGAGCAAACGCAGAGCTCATTCGTAGCTGAACGTCAGTTCATCCAGGTATACAGAATAGGGCGTCTGTTTGTAGTTTCCATCTTGCTGATAATTGACGGTCACTCCGTACCAGCCGGGTGCCGAACCATGATCGTAATATTGATTGAGATTGGCGGTCTTGCCGTTGAGGGTGATTGACTTGTAAAGCAGTTGGTTGTCTGAAGTCCGCGCAACCTGAAGCGTCAGATGGTTCCAGGAATTGCTGGCCGGATCGCAGGAAACGCCAGTAGGAACCCAGTGCTGGCTGACGTTATCCCAAATATCCCATTCATTCCCGCCGGCGACTCGACACTCATGACCCCAGATGAAACCCATACCACCAAAAAACTGATTGATATCGAATTCGACGGCCTGCGCAGCTCCCAGATTCGCTCCCCAGAAGTACACATCGTAGGTGAAGTCGTGCAATGTGGGAACGATACTATGGTTTGAGTCGAGCATGCCTTGCGAGGACCCGTCACCAATCAGATGATTATTCCACAGTCCATCACCATAGCCCTCGCTTCCGCCCAGATATATCTCGGTTGCCGCTCCACTCATCGAGGGAGATTTAATGCCCTGGGACATGGAAAACGAGATGTTATCGCACGGCGAAGGCGAGCAATCTACGAACGTCGGAGCTCGCTGTCCATAATCCGCCCATCCACCGCTCCGCTGCAGATGAGAGAACGATTTTCCCTCGGTTCCTCCCCCACCGCTGCTAACAGTAATGGTCACCGGTGTGGTGCTCGCTCCGCCGCAGCCGTCCCACTCTTGCACAACGGTGTGGTAGGTTCCCGGATTCAAGGGCAGATTGTAATTTATGCTGTCTCCGTTCACCACGTAAGCGAGCTGATAGGGGGCAGTGTAGATGCCCATCGAGGAAACGCCTCTGGAGCAAGATGTGGTCGCGGTGGCCTTAAAATTCACGGGTGAGCCAACCGTGCTATTCTCGGCCGGCGAACTCACGGAAACGCCGGTAGATCGGCTGACCGTAATAGTAACGGGCGTTGTCGATGCCCCGCCGCACTTGTCCCATTCTTCAACTACGGTCTCGTATTTGCCTGGACTGAGATCCAGGCTTGTATTGAGGCTGGTTCCGTTGACTACGTACACTCGGACCCCGGGCGCGGTGTAGATTCCCATCGACGCGATCCCCTTCGAACACGAAGTCGTGGTGGCGGAGGCGACGTAATGCACAGGTCCTGAAACGGTTGCGCCATTTGCCGGGGCAGTTATGGTTACACCTGCAAATGCAGGCGCGGAGAATGCCGATAGGCACACAATCATCAACAGAAACTTCCGCATGCAATATTTCTCCAATTTGCTTATTGGCTTCCGAACAAGCAGAACTGCTCGCCCTCACGCGAGCGGGCGTGTAGTGGGCTCAGACAAAAGTGGCGTGATCTGCAGCGCGGTGCGCCACCGACCAACCACAAGGCTGCTGGTCTTGCGCAACCCGCTACACAACTCCTGACACCTGTTTATAAATTTCATAGAAAGCTACCAGAAACACTGTATTGCCCCCAAGCGAAAAATGTGAGTTTTGCACTCGAAAGTACTACACCCGCAGGAGTTCGTTCCTATTAAGGGCAAGGTAAGGCTGAGGATTGTCGCTGGACGGCAACCCCGGAGCATCGTCCGGACACTAATCGGCGCCCGGGACCGGCTTGGAGCAGGATGTCCGGATCCAGTGATCACAACTCTCGCCGAGGCATTGTCGGAAATTCATCAGCTCGCAACTCCCGAGTCCCGAGTCCCCAGTCGAGTCGCTCACGGAAAAAGGCTAGCGCCTGAGGTCAAAAGTGCATCAGATACTGTGTTGAATGTGCCGCCAACGGCTTGTCTGCGCAATTGCGAACCAGGTTTGAGATTCAGCGATGCCGATAGCGAAAGAAATCAGGCGCGTTTGGAAGATGATTGGTATCGTCGCGCTCGTTCTTTTGATCGGGGCAGTCATAGCGATGAGATTCGTGGCGATGAGATTCATGATCGATCGCGCCGAACCGATTGTCCGGGCTCGCGTCATTCAAACACTGTCGATCCGCTTCCATAGCAGGGTAGAACTGGCGAGTTTCAGCGTTTCTTTGAGCAACGGAATTCAAGTTTCCGGCAGTGGTCTGAAGATTTTCGGCGCGACGGATCCGAATCCTCACGAGCCAGGAATGCAAGCCCTGATCGGCATTCAGGGGTTCCATTTTCAAACCGCTTTACGTAGCCTGTTTCGCACTCCGATGCATGTTGACACGGTGTATGTGAAGGGCCTCGAGCTGAATATTCCGCCCAAAGGCAATCGTCAAGAGATGACGAATCTAGGTCCGAAAAGCGGCAAGCTTGCCGTCTTTGTCGACAACTTCGTCTGCGAAGATACGAAGCTGATGATTAACACTTTAAACCCCGGCAAAGCCCCACTGGAATTCGCGATAAGCAGTTTGAAGATGCAGGATATTGGGCCCGGCAAACCTTTGAAGTTCAGCGCGATTTTGGTCAATCCGAAGCCGGTGGGCGATATTCAATCCGATGGTTTCTTTGGACCATGGCAGCTAGACGCTCCTCGCGATACGCCTGTGCAAGGGAACTATTCTTTCAGCAACGCTGATCTGAGCACGATCAAAGGGATCGGCGGAATCCTTTCTTCTAGCGGCCAATACTCGGGGACTCTTGGGAATATTGTCGTGCGGGGAACCACCGACACGCCAGACTTCCGCATTGCGAGCAGCGGACACCCGGTACCATTGCACACAGAGTTCCACGCAACCGTTGATGGCACGAACGGGGATACCTTTCTGCGCCCAGTGAATGCGACCTTTCTCCATTCTTCATTTCACGGCTAACGGTTCCATCGTGCGCGTGAATACATCGCACGGTCACGATATCGAACTTGATGTCGTGCTGAAGGGCGCCCGGATTGAAGATTTGCTGCAACTCGGTGTGCGCACCGATCCGCCGATTATGAGTGGACCCGTGGAGATGGGCACGCGGCTGGATCTTTCGCCGGGCGATGCAAGTGTGGCCGATCGGGTGAAATTGACAGGCAGCTTCCATGTGCTGCGCGCGCACTTCAGCAACGAGAAAATGCAAGGCAAGATCGATTATTTGAGCCTGGTCAGCCAGGGCAAGCCCAAGCAGGCGCGCGAGCACGAGGACGAAAGTGTCCCCACCGATCTGCGGGGCGTATTCACTCTAAACGATGGATTACTATCTTTTTCCCTTCTGCATTTTTTGATTCCGGGCACTCACGTCGACATGATAGGCGTCTACAGTCTGGATGGACAAACCTTCGATTTTCACGGAAAGGCGAAGCTGGATGCGAAGCTCTCGCAAATGACCACCGGTTGGAAATCAGTTCTGTTGAAGCCGGTGGATCCGTTCTTCCGAAAGGATGGGGCGGGAACCGAAATTCCGATCCGAATCACAGGTACAGAGTCGGAACCGCACTTCGGCTTGGATTTCGGTCACAAAGAAGATCACGAAAATGCCGGGGAGAAAAACCAAGCGCTGTCGAAGCGATAGCAAATTGAGCGTGCGCCGACCGGCACGAGGGAGGCGTGAACTGCCGATGTTGCCAATTCCGGGCCGGAACGTTATGATCCGAAACATTCGAGCAAAGATATTTTTTCTGTCAAATCGTCTGGAGCAGGAAACTACTCATGAGCGAAAAGCCCAGTACCACCCTACCCGCTGTCGTCGAAAAAGTTATAAAGCCGCCGTCTCCTGACGAACCGGAGAAAGCCCAGATCACCGTCGAAGGTGCCGATCACCTGTACCGCGAGCTTCGCATCGAGAATACGCTCACGGACGAAAACGGCGATAAGGTGCGGCTAAAGCCAGGTGCCGAAGTCGAAGTCACAATTGAAGCGCCGCATGAGGCAACGATCACCAAAGAGTAAGGCCGCGGCTATTCACCGCTGCTCAGTTTGCTTCGCTTTGCAAGATGCGAAGCAGCAACAGCCACCGCCGGACATTGGTTGTCATTAGAAAATTTTCCTTCACGTGCTCGCGCCCGTTCTGCCCGAGTTGCCGGGCAAAGTCTGGGTGAGTCAGCAGGTACCGCATCTGATAGGCGCAACCGTCCACGGAATGCACCAACGCTCCGGTCAGCTTGTGGATGATCTGATTCGGAATGCCGCCCACCGCCCCTGCGATCGTCGGTTTTCCCTTCCAGAGAGCCTCGGTGACTGTAAGCCCAAATCCTTCCTTGACCGATTTCTGCACGATGATGGTCGAAGCACGCTGTAGAGCGTTAATTTCCAAGGCGCACCAGGGAGGCAGATCCAAAATGATAATGTCCCGGTCGTCGCCGGCAGCTTCTCTGACTTCCTTAAGAACAGCAACTCCCTCCGGATCGTCAGTCGCTCCTCCACCCGCCATCACCAACTGGAAATCCACATATTTGCGCGCTTGCTTGAAAGCCTGGACAACCCCCACCGGATCCTTTGCCCGGTCAAAACGTGAGACCTGCGTGACAATCGGCCGTGAGCGATCGATGCCGAATTCATCGCACACCTGTTGAACAAAGCTGTCGTCGATATCCTTGTTTTTTTCGGAGAGTGGATCGATGCACGGATAGAACAAGTATTGCGGGAGCGGTAATTGCCGGGCAAAGGATTGCGAAGAGAAAATCGCAGCGTCATACTTCTCGACGAAGGGCCGAAGAAATGCCCACACTTCGGAATTGGGACTGGAAAGATCAATGTGGCAGCGCCAGATCCATCGCTGGTGCGATTCCTGGCGAGCACGAATAAGGGGCGCCGGCTGCGGATCGTGAATCACAATAAAATCTTCGTTGAACTGAATACGCTGCCGGTTCTGCTCGTTGTTCATCAGAAAAATATCGCGAGCATGTTGCGTAAGGTTGTACTCACCGCCTTGAAGCGCATTGTGGAAGGCCTTGGTCACCTCGAAGAAATCGTTTCCTCCGGTAATGACATCCCAGTGTGTGTTCACTTCCACTTCATTCAGCAAAGGGACCATCTGATTGAGCATTTCGGCGACCCCTCCGCCCACGGCCGTGGAATTAACCATCTTCACCGTCTTGCCCTTTAGTTCACGCGCGAGAAAATGTAATTCGTCGATCTCCGCTGCGCCCACGATGTTTTTGTAGTCATCGAGGTGCGGAGGAGGAACGGGCGCCGGAGGCGTCTCCCAAGTGCGGGGCTTTCTCCGCCGTTCGGTGCGTACAGGCGGAGCCGGGGAGGTTTCCGCGGGTCTTGACGAGGTCTCCGCCACCACCGATTCACTGCGAGTTTGAGATGCTACTGGTTCCATAGATTATGTGCCCGCCCCTAGCTCAGCGCTCGTTCCACGATTCGAACAATTTGTTTTCGAACGTCCTCCATGGTCACAGTATAAATATCGATGCGATTCAGCTGACGAGCCGCGTCGGTCAGGCCCAGATCTTCATACAGCCATTGCGAGAAATCATTGGACATGAGCTTCAGCCGAAGCCGCGCCTCGATAAAGTGATGATGGATACTATGCAGGCTGACGCCGCGCAGCCCTTCGGCGAACTCTTGCAGAGTGTGCGCTACGAAGCTGGTTGGGATCACCATAATGTCGGAGGCACAGAAATAAAAAGTTTCTTTCGCAGCCCGGTTGACCGCAGCCGGAGTGCGTTTCAGAAACCCCTCGACAATTTGCACGAATCGCTCGCGCAACTGTGCCACTGAAGTGAATTCGCGCACATCTACGCTGGCTAACCCCTCCGCGAGCCCAGGCTCGTTGCACGCCGATAGCGCCCAGTGTGCGAAGTCGTTGGAAAAGCCTTCTCGGATGAAGTGGTGTTCCTGCAGAGTTCGAAAAGTATGCTGAAATATGGAACCTTCCGGACACACTCGAAGCGCTTGCAGGAACTCAGATAGAGTGCTCGCTTTCTCGCGCGTGATGGACAGCAGGTGTGCCGAGGTATTGAAATAAAAGGCCTTCACCGGCATATGAAGCGGAGTTGGCGCCATCGCGCTGCTCGTCATGTATTCGCCTCCACGATCCTCGCATTCCTCAGATCAGCAGCTTCCGGCAGGGACTTTGCCAAAGAATTAAAGAATTGAATTAAGAATTAACGATAGCTTCGCGAGTATTCCGTTCCTCACCGCGAGTCGGGAACGGAGACGGTGGCGCGCGATTTTTGTTGTGTGCGATCCGCCGCATCGAGCCTCAGTTCGCAGAGTTCGGTAATCAGGCTGCCAGCCCAGCGATAAATATTGTGCTCTCGTATAAGCTTGCGCATGTTGCGCACGCGCAATTGCTTCTCCTCCGGTTCCATCTCCAGCGCAGCCCGGATTGCCTCGGCCGTTTGATCAATATCGTAGGGGTTCACCAGCAATGCGTCGCGCAACTCGCGCGCTGCTCCGGTGAACTGGCTCAGAATCAGCACGCCGCGCTCGTCGCGCCGCGCCGCCAAAAATTCCTTCGCGACCAGGTTCATGCCGTCGTGTAGAGACGTGACCAGGCAAAGATCAGCGGCGCGATAGTAATCTCCGATCTCTTCGTGGCTGTGGTGCCGCTTCAGAAATACAATGGGCTTCCACTTGCCGGACTGGAATCGCCAATTAATTCGCTCCGCCTCAGATTCCACCTCCGCCATCAAGTCGTGATATCGCTTGATGTGGGTACGGCTCGGCGCCCCGATCTGCACAAACGTGAATTTACCCTGGTACTTTGGATATTTTTCCAGAAATCTTTCAATCGCCTGAAAACGTTCCGGAATCCCCTTGGTGTAATCCACGCGGTCCACGCCAACTCCTACGAATGGCGTATCGATTCCCAAACTATGCATGAGCGATGAGCGTTTTATGTAGTCATCTTTGTAGGTGTTGCTTTCTATGGGCGCGTCATCGGGAATATCGACACTGATCGGAAATGGCTTGACCATGGTCCGATGATTTTGACGGGCCACCGAAAAATGTTCCCAGTCCACGCGCGATTCCACCACTCGGTCCACGGTTTGCAGGAAGTTGTTGCAGTGCGATTGAATGTGGAATCCGATCAAATCTGCTCCTAGCAGCCCGTCAACCAACTGCCGTTGCCAGGGACAAATGCCAAAGGCCTCCGGGTTCGGCCATGGGATGTGCCAGAAGATGGCCACGCGGGCGTCTGGTCTTTTGGCCTTGATCATTCGCGCCAGGAGCGCAAAGTGGTAGTCCTGCACCAGTATCACGGGTTTAGGCGTGTCCTCAATCTCTTCCAGAATCGCAGAGGTGAACTTTCGATTGACCTCCTGATAGTGCTGCCAGTCCTGGGCACGAAAACTCGGTCGTGCGTGCGCGATGTGGCAAAGCGGCCAAAGCCCTTCGTTGGCGAAGCCGTAATAGTATCCTTCTTCCTCCTCTTTGGTGAGCCACACTCGACGCAGGGTGTAACGCGGATCGCGCGGAGGAACGCGCAGCCGATCGTTTGAGTCCACGACTTCGGCATCGGCATCGCCGCTGCCGTGAGCGATCCAGGTACCATCGCAAGCGTCGAGTATCGGCTCGAGAGCCGTCACCAGGCCGCTTGGCGGCACAACCGCTTCCACGGATTTGCCCTTGCGCTGATGGATGTAAGGTTCGCGATTCGAAACGACGAACAACCGCCCATCCCCCAGACGGGTTCGAACCTGCACTGCGAGCCGATCCGCTGTCCACATTGATTCTCCGGCTTCGCGCAGGCGAGCCTCATTTTCGGCTGCGCTGCGTGCTTGACTGAGGCTTTCTGTCAGGGTTACGACTTCCCAAGCCAGGGGCCGGAAAAGGTCCAGATCGGGCATCTGCTGGCGCGAAGAGATTCGACCCATGCGAAGGGCCCGCATCCATTGCGCCGCTCGCGCAATTGGGCCCGTAATGCTCCAGCGCACGATCAGCACCGTGATGCAAACGATGAGGAAGACCTGTACGAAAACCAATAGAAACGCGGTACGCCAAGTGCGCAGGTTTTGCGCGCGGATATAGCCAGCGTCGTGCACCACCGCCAATCCGCCGATGGTTTCTTCCTGGCGGTGCAGGGGCAGAGCAAAAATATTGACGGGCTCGTCGCTCAATCGCTCGAACAAGCTCTCTCCGTGACCATCTGCGATTGCTTTGGTCACCACCTGCGGAGTAGAAGTGAGGATTTTCGACAGCTCTGGTGTAATTGCGATTACCTTACCCTGCCGGTCGCTGACGGCGATTCCGAGCAGGTGTTCGCGGTTGCCGAAGCGCTGCACCAATCGCTGCAGTCCTCGCTCCGATCCGCCTTCCCACGATTTCTCCACATTCCCCGCAACACTTTCGGCGAGCACTTCAGCGCGCCGTTCCAGATCACTGCGCAGCGCGCGTTTCTCTCGCACGACCTGGTAGTAGGAAAATCCTAAAGAAACCAGCGTGATGCCGAAGATTAGCGAAACAATGAGCCGGACGCTCAATAACCGCATGGAACCTCCCACCGCGGATCGGTACGCCCGTGCCACCTGACTTTCCCAGAGGCAAGGGTTCCTGCTAAGACAAACGAGCGACGAGGGGCGCGGCCTGCAACCTCATAGGAATGCAATGAGGCAGGTCGATTCAATTGCAAGGGTCTTAGTCCTGATGAATGAATTATCGCACCGGATCCTTTGGAAGTCTCGTTTTTCGTAGACAATTCGTAAGGCGATATGTATTCCTCACGACAGGCGAAAGTTCGTCGGATTTCGCGAGTTGTCATCGTTCATCGGTTTCCGTTTGGTGTTCGCTCTTCAATTGTAATGACCCGCTGAATTGCACCAACATACTGAGATCACTGTAGGATTCAAAAAAAATTGGGAGAGACGCAGCTATCGATCCTCACCGTCCCTATCAATTGTTTCTAAGAAGGTTTCTCGTCGGCTTGATTCTTGAACGGCCAGAGGATCGATAAACTTGTGAAGGTATCAGATGACTTCCGGTTTGGCCCCATCGGTCGCCGAGCTTTGTATAGGCAGCGTCGCAATCACCTCTGTGCCGGCTCCGTTCGATTGAATATCCAGACTTCCGCCCAACTGTCTAAAGCGTTCGCGCATACCGCGAAATCCCACGCCGGTGCGGCCCGAGGTTTTCAGTGCAAGTTGTTTTTCGGGAGACATGCCTTTGCCTTCGTCCTGAACTTCGACGAGAATGCGATGATCGGCTTTACGAACCCGTATTACCGCGGCGCTGCTGCCGGAGTGACGATGAATGTTCGTGAGGCATTCCTGGATCATCCGAAAGATGGCAATTTCCATTTCATCGGAGAGCCGGCCGATTTCATCCGGAATATCCAGATCGACCTTGATTTTGCTGCGTTCCGAGAAGCCGTCCACATACCACCGAAGCGCTGAGGCAAGGCCTGCCGCATCGAGCAGTGGAGGGTGCAGCAGATGCGAGATGGTGCGAATCTCACTGCTGATTTGTTCGACCAAAGCGGCGTTCTCAGAAACGGCTCTGACGCCGGCTGCGTCGAGCTTATGGGATTGGCTGGCCACCACTGCAAGGTTCATACTGAGCGCGGCCAGTAGTTGACCCACGCTGTCGTGCAATTCTCGCGCAATCTGCCGACGCTCGTCATCCCGCATCTGCTGCAGACGGCTGGATAACTCGCGCAGGCTTTCGTTCGCCAGATTCAAATCCGCGGTTCGTTCCTCGACCTTCTTCTCTAATTCGTCGTGGGCCTTACGCAGTTGCTCCTCCGCCCAATGGCTTTTCACAAAGGAGCGCCGCTTCGCTTCACCGAGAGCAATGATCAAACCGGAAAAGAACAAGAACCCGATCATTCCAGAAATCGCGGCCTTGCGATCCTCAAGGGCAAAGGAATGAGGAGGCGGCAAGAACCAATACCACACACCTGCAAGAGAAAGCAGCGCCGCGAGAATGGAAGGCCAGAGTCCGCAATACCAGGCGCAGAAGGCTACGGCCGCCCACACCGTGTGATAAGGATTGTTTTCGCCGAGAAACGGCGCTAGCAGCTCGCGAAGCAACAATGCCACGATCGCTGACAGGACGGCTAGCCCGTAACGCCTTACATTGTCAGTATCAATACCTGCTGGAATATGGTTGTTCCGCATTTTTAGACCCTACCTGGCAGGGTCTCCGAAGCACAGTGAAATGAAAAGCGAGAACTATTACGTTGGCTGACGTCTTCCGTGTTTGCCTTGAGTTCTTCCTTTACCTTTCGGCTTCAGCGCTCAGGTGCGCTAGTCTGCTTGGATCAGTCACGATTCTGGCCCGGCGGAGGAGTTCCGTCATGGCGAGTTGACGCCTGCGCCACGACTTTGCTCCTTGGCGGCACATTTTTGTCATAATATCACTCTCCTCGACACGCGCAGCTTCGCGGGCGCGGCTGTCGGCAACTCCAGTCTCAGCGTGCGTGGAGATTCCGAATGAGCTCGGGGTACCTACAGCAAATACCCTAGGGCACCTCTAAGGCGTCCGTGATACCAATCTACTGGTAACATTTTCATTCCCAGACCTGTCGACCGATGTTTGAGCCAACCAAGATTGAGAGCGAGTGCGCTTTTAGCGCCCCGCAGGTAATTCCGCCACCGTCTCTACCCTGCAATCCAAAGACACTCCCTCGTTCCAGGAGCGATCATCATCATGAAGAGAAATAATCAAGACTCGGCTGCGGCCGTTGTAAGCGGCAGGTCCGAAGAAGCGCAACAGAAGAGTAAGAGTAATGGGACTTCTGTGCATGCAGCCGCGATGGATTCGGCCGACCTCAGCGTGATTCTGGCCAGTCTCCAAACCATGCGGAATGGCGATTTTTCCGTGCGACTTCCCGGTTCCTGGACCGGACTGGCGGGGAAAATAGCCGACACCTTTAATTCAATTGTTGCCGCCAACCAACAGATGGCACAGGAGTTACAACGTGTAGGGCAGGTGGTTGGCAAGGAGGGGAGAACTCGCGAACGCGTACGCTTTCACGAATCCAAAGGGGCGTGGGGAGACATGGAGGTGTCGGTAAACACTCTGGTTGAGGATTTGCTGCGTCCGACAGCCGGCGTTACTCGTGCCATTGCGGCGGTTGCGCAAGGGAACCTCACCCAAACGGTGCGCCTCGACGTGGACGGGCGACCGCTGGAAGGCGAGTTCCTCCGCTCCGCCAACATCGTTAACACTATGATTCAACAGCTTGGCGTCTTTACCGCCGAAGTGACGCGCGTGGCCCGCGAGGTGGGTACAGACGGCAAGCTTGGCGGGCAGGCACAGGTACCGGGCGTTGCGGGCACGTGGAAAGATCTCACAGACTCTGTAAATTCGATGGCCAGTAACCTCACCGGCCAGGTGCGCAACATCGCTGAAGTGGCGACCGCTGTGGCGAGCGGCGATCTCTCCCGCAAGATTACGGTCGATGTACGCGGCGAAATTCTCCAGCTGAAAGAGGCCATCAACACCATGGTTGACCAGTTGCGCTCGTTTGCTTCCGAAGTAACGCGCGTGGCGCGTGAAGTGGGAACGGACGGCAAGCTGGGTGGACAGGCCGTCGTCGTGGGTGTGGCCGGCACGTGGAAAGATCTCACGGATTCTGTCAACGCAATGGCCGGCAACCTGACGGCCCAGGTGCGCAATATCGCTGAAGTGACCACTGCCGTGGCCCGCGGCGACTTGTCGCGCAAAATCACGGTCGACGTGAAGGGCGAAATTCTCGAACTCAAAGACACCATTAACACGATGGTCGATCAGCTCAACGCATTCGCTGGCGAAGTGACGCGCGTAGCCCGCGAAGTCGGAACCGAAGGCAAGCTTGGTGGACAGGCACAGGTGCCTGGCGTCGGCGGCACGTGGAAAGATCTAACGGACAACGTGAACTTCATGGCCAGCAACCTTACCGGTCAGGTTCGAAACATTGCCGAAGTCGCAACCGCCATTGCCAACGGCGATCTTTCCCGCAAAATCACGGTCGATGTACGCGGCGAAATTTTGCAGCTAAAAGAAACGCTGAACACGATGGTCGATCAGCTCAACCGCTTCGCTGGTGAAGTAACGCGCGTCGCTCGCGAAGTGGGTACGGAAGGGCGCCTCGGCGGACAGGCCAATGTCCCGGGAGTAGCCGGCACCTGGAAGGATCTAACCGATTCCGTGAACTCGATGGGCGGAAACTTGACCGGTCAGGTGCGTAATATTGCGGAGGTAACAACAGCCGTAGCCCGCGGCGACCTGTCTCGCAAAATCACGGTCGACGTGAAGGGTGAAATTCTTGAACTAAAAAATACCATCAACACTATGGTGGATCAGCTCAACGGGTTCGCTGGCGAAGTGACGCGCGTGGCTCGTGAGGTCGGCACCGAAGGCAAGCTTGGAGGCCAGGCTCAGGTGCCCGGCGTCGCCGGAACCTGGAAAGATCTTACCGACAACGTGAACTTTATGGCCAGCAACTTGACTGGCCAAGTGCGAAACATTGCCGAAGTTGCGACCGCTGTGGCCCGCGGCGATTTGTCACGCAAGATCACAGTCGATGTGAAAGGCGAAATCCTAGAACTCAAAGACACGCTGAACACCATGGTCGATCAGTTGCGTTCGTTTGCTTCCGAAGTAACCCGCGTGGCGCGCGAAGTCGGGACCGACGGAAAACTCGGCGGCCAAGCGCAGGTGCCCGGCGTCGGAGGGACGTGGAAAGATCTTACTGACTCGGTCAACTCGATGGCCAGCAACTTGACCGGCCAGGTTCGAAACATCGCGGAAGTGTCCACGGCGATTGCCAGCGGCGACTTGTCAAAGAAAATTACGGTGAATGTGAGTGGCGAGATTTTGCTGCTCAAAGAGACGATCAACACAACCGTGGACCAGCTAAACGCGTTTGCTGGCGAGGTGACCCGAGTGGCCCGCGAAGTAGGAACTGAGGGTCGTTTGGGAGGTCAGGCCAACGTGCCCGGCGTCGCAGGCACGTGGAAAGACCTTACCGACTCCGTCAACTCCATGGCAGGGAACTTGACCGGCCAGGTGCGCAATATCGCCGAAGTCACAACGGCCGTGGCGCGCGGCGATTTGTCGCGCAAAATTACGGTGGACGTGAAGGGCGAAATTCTCGAACTCAAGAACACCATCAATACGATGGTGGATCAACTCAACGCCTTCGCCGGCGAAGTGACCCGCGTCGCACGCGAAGTCGGCACCGACGGAAAGTTGGGCGGGCAGGCGCAAGTGCCCGGCGTCGCCGGCACCTGGAAAGATCTCACCGACAACGTGAACTTCATGGCCAGCAACCTGACCGGTCAGGTGCGTAACATCGCCGAAGTGGCGACCGCAATTGCGAACGGCGATCTGTCAAAGAAGATCACGGTCGACGTGCGGGGCGAAATCCTGCAGCTCAAAGAAACGCTCAACACGATGGTTGAGCAGTTACGCTCCTTCGCCGCCGAAGTAACGCGCGTGGCCCGCGAAGTAGGCAGCGAGGGCCGGTTGGGCGGACAGGCGAACGTCTCTGGCGTTGCCGGCACCTGGAAAGATCTCACCGATTCCGTGAACGCCATGGCCGGCAACCTTACGGGTCAAGTCCGAAATATTGCTGAAGTGACCACCGCCGTGGCCCGAGGCGATTTGTCGCGCAAAATCACGGTCGACGTGAAGGGAGAAATTCTCGAACTCAAGAACACGATCAACACCATGGTCGATCAGCTCAACGCATTCGCCGCCGAAGTCACGCGCGTGGCTCGCGAAGTGGGTACGGAAGGCAAGCTGGGCGGGCAGGCGCAGGTGCCGGGCGTAGCCGGAACCTGGAAAGATCTTACCGACAACGTGAACGTGATGGCCGCCAACTTGACGGAACAAGTCCGCGGCATTGTTAAAGTCGTGACAGCTGTTGCCAACGGCGAACTCACGCAAAAGTTGACGGTGAACGCGAAGGGCGAAGTCGCCGCTCTGGCCGAAACAATCAACAACATGACGAACACGCTCGCCACTTTCGCCGACCAGGTTACGACCGTGGCCCGCGAAGTCGGGGTGGAAGGCCGGCTCGGCGGGCAAGCCAACGTCCCGGGCGCGGCCGGTACGTGGAAGGACCTTACCGGAAACGTGAACTTGCTCGCCGACAATTTGACCAACCAGGTGCGCGCCATCGCTGAGGTTGCCACTGCCGTCACCAAGGGTGATCTGACGCGCTCGATTCAAGTCGAAGCCAGCGGCGAAGTGGCGGACTTGAAAGACAACCTCAACACGATGATCGATAACCTCCGCCTGACCACCGACCGCAACACGGAGCAGGATTGGCTCAAGACAAACCTGGCGCGCTTCACCGGCATGTTGCAAGGGCAGCGCGACCTGACCACCGTGGGACGCATGCTGCTCTCGGAACTGGCGCCGCTGGTTAGCGCTCAACAGGGCGTGATTTATCAGATGGGAGGCGAGGAATCGTCAGAAATGGTTCTTCTCTCAGCCTTCGCCGGCGACGGCGAAGACGGCCATCTGCGGCGGTTGAAGCTGGGTGAAGGATTGGTGGGACAATGCGCCGCGGAAAAGCGGCGCATGCTGATCTCCGATTTGCCGCCAAACACAATCGCGATCCGCTCGGGTTTGTTCGAAGCGGTTCCGCGAAACGTTATCGTGCTCCCGGTGTTATTCGAAGACAGGGTCAAAGCCGTGATCGAGCTCGCTTCCTTGAGCAGCTTCACAACTTCGCAACTGGCATTTCTGGAGCAGCTGACGGCCAGCATCGGCATCGTGCTGAACAGTATCGAAGCCACGATGCAGACCGAAGGATTATTGAAACAGTCGCAACAGTTGGCCACCGAACTCCAAGTGCAGCAAAAAGAGTTGCAGCAGACGAACGAGCAACTCGCACAAAAGGCGCAGCAGCTCGCCGAACAGAACGTCGAGGTCGAACGCAAGAACCAGGAGATCGAACAAGCTCGCCGCGCTCTGGAAGAGAAAGCCAAGGAGCTGGCGCTTACTTCGAAGTACAAATCCGAATTCCTGGCCAACATGTCTCACGAGTTGCGAACGCCACTCAACAGCATTCTGGTACTTGGCCAGCAACTCAGCGACAACCCGGACGGCAACTTGACGCCGAAGCAGGTCGAGTTCTCGCGCACCATTCACGGTGCCGGGACCGATTTGCTGAACCTCATCACCGACATTCTCGATCTGTCGAAAATCGAATCGGGAACGGTATCGGTGGAGGCAGAGGAAATTTTCTTTGCCAGCTTGCTGGACGCGGTTGGACGTCCGTTCCGCCACGAAGCGGAGAACCGGCATCTCGGGTTCGAGGTGCAAAGCGACCCGCATCTTGCCCGAAGTGTGGTCACCGACTCCAAGCGCTTGCAGCAAGTGTTGAAGAACCTGCTGTCGAACGCCTTCAAGTTCACCGAGGTCGGGGGCGTCCGGCTTACGGTTTCCCCAGCTAAGAGCGGCTGGAGTGAGGACCATCCGATCCTAGGAAAGGGGGCGTCCGTCGTGGCCTTTGAGGTTTCCGATACGGGTATCGGAATTCCGCTCGAGAAACAGCGAATTATCTTCGAGGCCTTCCAGCAGGCAGACGCCGGCACGAGCCGCAAGTACGGTGGAACCGGCCTGGGACTGGCAATCAGCCGCGAGCTAGCCAGCCTGCTCGGTGGAGAAATACAGTTGCGCAGCGCTCCCGGCAGAGGCAGCACGTTCACTCTGTACTTGCCGCAAACCTACGTGGGTCCGTCCACGTCGAACTCCGCCATAACCGAAAGAAAATCTCCCTCATCGGTCTCGCCCGTTCAGATGTCGGTGGTGGAACATCCGATTGAGAAAATTCCCGACGACCGGGAAAATCTGCAACCGGATGATGCCATCTTGCTGATTGTGGAAGACGATCCCCACTATGCTCGGGTCTTGTGCGATCTTTCGCGCGACAAGGGCTTCAAAGTTCTGGTTGCGAATCGAGGTGCGGAAGCTCTGCAGTTGGCTCAGGAGTACCATCCCACTGCCGTGTCGCTCGATGTGTTTCTGCCCGATATGCTGGGCTGGACGGTGCTAAATCACTTGAAACAGGATCCAGAAACCCGGCACATTCCAGTTCAGATGTTGACGCTCGACGAAGATCGTCACCACGGGCTGGCCCGCGGAGCTTTTGCTTTTGTAACGAAGCCCACGACCCCTGAGGGATTGGAAACAGCGTTGGATCGGATCAAGCAATACTCCGCTCCCCGGCGCAAGCGATTGCTTGTGGTGGAAGACAATCCCGCCGAGCAGCTCAGTATTAAAGAACTGCTGGGTTACGACGACATCGACGTTACTGTCGCCGCCACTGGAGAGGAGGCGATCAAGGCCGTCAGCAACGAATCGTTCGACTGCGTTGTCCTTGATCTGCGCCTTCCCGATATATCCGGATTCGAAGTGCTCGATCGCTTCCGTGATACTCCGGCGCTGGGGGATCTACCGGTGATTGTCTTCACCGGTAAGGAACTGTCACTGGAGGAAGATGCGCGGTTGCATTCGCTGGCACGAAGTGTGGTGGTCAAGGGCGTGGAATCTCCCGAACGGCTGCTGGACGAAACTGCGCTCTTCCTGCATCGCGTGGTCTCCGATCTTCCCGCGGAGAAACAAAGAATGCTCGACCGATTGCACCGCTCCGACGATGCTCTGGTTGGGAAGAAGGTGTTAATCGTAGATGACGACGTGCGCAACATCTTCGCTTTGAGCAGCGTGATCGAGCGCCGCGGCATGACCGTGCTCACCGCAGGAACTGGCCGCGAAGCGATTGCAAAGCTGGAATCGACCCCGGACGTTGCGATCGTGCTGATGGACATCATGATGCCCGAGATGGATGGTTACGAAACCATGCAGGTGATCCGGCAAAACGCCTCGTTCCGGCGTTTGCCGATCATCGCCTTGACCGCAAAAGCGATGAAAGGGGACAGAGAAAAGTGTCTTGAGGCCGGCGCTTCGGAATATCTGGCGAAACCGGTGAACACGGAGCAGTTGCTGTCGTCGCTACGTATGTGGCTGCACCGGTAGCTTAGCTTTTCAGTATGCCGACGCAGAGTAACGCGGAGATATCAATGGTGAGACACGAAGAGGTCAACATTCTGATGGTGGATGATCAGCCGGGCAAGCTGCTCAGCTATGAGGTGATGCTCGCTCCGCTGGGCGAGAATCTGATCAAAGCCGCTTCTGCAAAGCAAGCCCTCGAAACTTTATTGAAGACTGACGTCGCGGTGGTTCTGATGGATGTAAGCATGCCGGATCTCGACGGCTTTCAACTGGCTGCAATGATTCGCCAGCATCCGCGTTTCCAAAGGACGGCGATCATCTTCATTTCGGCGGTGCACCTTACCGATCTCGATCAACTCAAAGGCTACGAGCACGGTGCGGTGGACTATATTTCCGTCCCCGTAGTTCAGGAACTACTGCGTGCGAAGGTAAGGGTCTTCGCCGACCTGCACCGCAAGACGCGCCAGCTCGAATCGTTGAATCGCGAACTCGAGCAGCGGGTCTCTGAGCGCACAGAGGAGTTAACTCGCAAGGCCGAATTGCTTCTGCAACTTAATGCTGAACTGGAAGGCAGAAACAAAGAGCTCGACGCTATCGTTCACACTGCACCCGACATAATCTTCAGCCGCCTGGCGGATGGCTCCAGGGATTACATCAGCGACAGATTCTATGACTACACGGGCGCAGCTCCAGGTTCAGCTAACGGCTTCGGATGGCTGGACTACCTGCATGGCGACGATAAAGAACAGGCCGTGGCGCACTGGACGCGCTGCGTTGAATCGGGGGCAAACTACGAAGTTGAGTATCGCATGCGGTCTGCGGATGGAGCCTATCGTTGGTTTCGGGCTCGCGCGGTTCCTATTCGCGGCGATGCGGGAAAGATCGTGAAGTGGTACGGCACCTGTTCCGATATTCACGACAGTAAGATGCTGGAGCAGTCGATTCGAAGCAACGCCGCCGAACTTGAAAGAATGGTCGATAGCAGGACCGACGAGCTACGGCGCCTTTCCGTCCGCCTCATGACCATGCAGGATCAAGAGCGCCGCCGGATCGCACGCGATCTGCACGACGGGTTGGGACAAGAACTTGCCGTGGCTAAGATGGTGTTGGACAGGATGTCGTTACAAAAAAACACTCAGTCATCAGGCGAGGGTTGGTCCCAGGCAAGCAGCATTGTGGAACGTGCGATTCAGCAAGTCCGCACCATGTCTCATCTTTTGCATCCGCCGTTACTCGATGAAGTTGGATTGCTATCGGCGCTATCCTGGTTCCTGGAAGGACTCGGCAAGCGCAGCGGCATTGAAACGACTCTTGAGGTCCAACCCAAAGATTTTCCCAGGCTATCGGTCGACGTGGAAACTGCTGTTTTCCGGATCGTTCAAGAGGCGTTGACCAACGTCTTCCGCCATTCGGGAGCCCGAAAGGTGTGGATCAATCTCTCGCAAAAAGAAGGATTGATCGTGGTTGCGGTGCGAGACGACGGCAAGGGTATCGGCGAACGTGTAGTCGAAATGCGAGCCGATAGTGTCGGAGTGGGCATCGGGGGCATGAAACAGCGCGCGAAGGAATTCGGTGGAGAATTGAAGCTGAAGAATGCAAACCCCGGGACTCTCGTTGAACTCATTCTTCCGTGCAGCGGAGTGCTGCGCGAAAGTGGTGCAGTCTTTCAGTCGTAGTACATCCCGCCGGTGACGCGCCCGCCGATCGAAAAGATTTGCTGATCGGCGCCTATCTGAATATCACGAACAATCCATGAATTCGCGCATTTGAGCGCGTTTGCTTTGACTTCTCCAACGTTACTGTGAAAACCGTAGGTGCGTGCGGCGAAGCTCACGCCACATTACAGGCTGAACCGGATGGCAGGAAGCGGGCTTCGCAATTAGCTTCGCCTTAGTAACGAAAACTCTCGGTTGCTCGTTTCGAGCACAGAAAAGGTTCTCTATGAAAAGAATCAGTTCCACACTAGCGCGATGTTTCCTGGTGCTCGGAGCCAGTTTTGCACTTCTCGTCGGAACGGCGTGGTGCCAGGACGACAAGGAGGAGACGAGCATTCAAAAACGAATCGATGCGTCGGCCAGCGTACTCCAAGAAATTATGGGGACACCAGACAAGGCTATTCCTGACAAAGTGATGCATGACGCGAAGTGCATTGCAGTGATCCCTTCTATGGTCAAGTTTGCGATTGGTTTTGGAGGAAACCATGGAAAGGGCGTGGCTGTCTGCCGTCTGGAAAATGGCGCATGGAGCGGTCCTGCACCGATCACGATTACCGGTGGAAGCTGGGGGTTGCAGCTAGGCGGTCAGGCTATCGACCTGGTGTTGGTCGTGATGAACCAGCAGGGGATGGAGCATCTTCTCTCAAGCAAGTTCAAGATTGGTGCTGATGCCTCCGCGGCTGCGGGTCCTGTCGGACGTGACGCTGCTTCCGATACCGACTGGAAGTTGAGGGCAGAAGTTTTGACTTATTCCCGCGCGCGAGGACTCTTCGCTGGTGTTGATTTATCGGGCTCTGCAATAACGCAGGATAAAGATGAAACCCATCTTCTGTACGGGAAGTTTGTACCGTTCGAGGATATTTTAACCGGTAAAGTTCCTCGGCCGGCGGGTAGCGGAGCCTTCGAGGCGGTCGTAAGGAAATACGCGAATCAGGCTGCGGAACACGGTAAGTTGGAGACCGATCCCACGACAGAGTCCGCGAGCCGATAAGTTGTTATCGTGAATATTGACGCGCGGTGTATCAAAGCTGCGGCAGTCCCCCCAGGATTAAGCATTAATCCTGGGGTTTTGATTTGTTATCGATACCGTCAGGACTGTAGGGACTGCGGCAGCGGTAGATGCACATTACAGCGTGGACCGGATAGCACAAAACCAATTCAAAAATTAGAGTCACGCTCGGGTATTGGAGGATGCAATGTCAACGATTCTGCTAATTGTCTTGGTGCTGTTGTTACTGGGAGCGCTCCCAGCATGGCCGTATAGCCGTTCGTGGGGCTACTACCCGAGCGGCGGTCTCGGTCTTGTGGTCGTGGTGTTGCTGGTACTGCTTCTGGCCGGGCGTTTGTGAACTATTTGCTGGGCGCGATCGAAAATTGCAACCGAATTCAAACTGCTTCCTCCCTGCGGGCATCTTAGTCCAGCAGGAAGCATTTTGCGGGACCTTTTACGAGACCACGGGAGCATTAATGTTGAACCATGAGAATTCTCGCCGCTCTACGCTACTTCAATATGCGTCACCTGCCGTGCTTGATCCTGTTTATGCAGGGCGTGCGCGAATAGTGGGACCCCCGCGGATGAACGTTCGTTTGCGTGACGCGAAGGCACTTGCACCGGATGCGATCTGGGGTCAGTACAACAATTACCGTTCCAACGGTCTGGTTGGGTCGGCCGTGATCCACGCCGTGGTGCTGGGTCTAATCCTTGGCGGCGCTATGCTTGGACATCAAGTGGTGCAAAAAGAAATCGAGCAACACGAGACGGTCACTCTGATCGCCCCCTCTCCGGACTCTTACGCCCTGCCAATTGCGAAGAAAGTCGTTAGCGGGGGCGGTGGTGGCGGCGATCATGACCGCATCGAGGCGCCCAAAGGAAGGTTACCCAAGGCCGCCCTGCAGCAGATTACTCCTCCGCAGATCGTGTTGCGTAATCAACATCCGAAGCTCGCCGTTGAGCCAACTGTAGTTGTTCCTCCGCAAGTGCGAGTGGCAGAGAATCACATACCGACCTTGGGCAATCCGTCGAGCGCAATAATTCCCTCGGCCCCGCCTTCGAATGGCACTGGATCTGGCGGAGGGATCGGATCCGGGGCTGGCGGCGGAGTAGGTGTCGGCCATGGACCCGGAGTTGGCGCGGGTACCGGTGGCGGTATTGGCGGCGGTGTGTATAAAGTCGGAGGCGGTATATCCGCACCCCAGGCGATTTCGAGTCCCGATCCGGAATACACGGAAGAGGCGCGCAACGCCAAGACCCAGGGAACCTGCGTCCTCTGGCTGATTGTGGATGAGCATGGAAATCCGCGGGACGTTCGGGTGGTGCGCGGTTTGGGATTCGGCCTCGACGCCAAAGCGATTGAGGCGGTTAAGCAATGGCGCTTTCAACCGGCCGAAAAGGACGGTCACCCGGTGAACGTCCAGATCAGCGTCGAAGTGGGTTTCCGTCTCTACTGATTTACGGTGCTTGTCAAACTCCGGAGCGCCGCATCGCGCAAAGCCCTTACCGATGGCATTGCGCATGATGCGACCCCTGCAACCCTTTTCTCCGAAGAAAGTTTCGCTCCTGCCCGCAAATTTTTACTCAGAAATAAACTCGAAAGTCCTCAGCATTTACCTTCACGCCAGCGGTACAGCAAGTCTGGTAATCAATTACAGGAGCCTCCTGATGGGCCGTAAGCAGCCTTGCCGCTAGTCTCATTTTGGAAGTTGATGCTCCCGGAGTCAGGGAGAGCAGACAAGCACCCAAGGTTCGATAAGGAGAGACTACAGTGGCGACTTGCGTGATTTCCGCGACAGCAAATGTGATTCCGGTCAGCGAAGTAACCAACCGTGACGATTCCGAACGTAGCCTTGTACGGCGCGCTCAAAGCGGCGACGAACAGGCTTTTGCCACACTGTTCCAGCTCCACAAGAAGCGCGTGTACTCCGTATGCCTACTCATGACCAAAGATATAGCGGAGGCCGAAGACCTGACCCAGGAAGCGTTCTTGCAGGTGTTTCGGAGCGTAGGCTCATTCCGCGGGGACTCGGCGTTTTCTACCTGGCTCTACCGGGTTGCAGTGAATACGGTACTAATGAAGTTGCGGCGGCGAAAATCCCCTCCCCTGGTCTCTTTGGACGAACCAGTATCGGCGGAATCACCATCCCTCAAGCGCGATATCGGAAACCCGGACCCACGCCTTTCCGGAGCGGTAGATCGCATTGCTTTGCGGCGCGCGATGCAGGAGCTTCCCGAAGGCTGCCGCAAGATTTTTGCTCTCCATGAAGTTCAGGGATACCAGCACCACGAGATCGCCAAGATGTTGGACTGTTCGGTCGGCAATTCGAAATCGCAACTTCATAAAGCAAAAATGAAGATGCGCGACCTGTTATTTCCGAAACGAAGAGTCCTGCGGCGGACCGTCGCGAGCCACGTTGCCGAATCTCTGAGTTAAAACAGGCCAAGCTGCCGGCAATCGGCTCGTGCTGTTGACCTTTTAACGTTACTTACTGGGTTGAGAGAGGATAAAAACCGTGGGGTTAGGGGCGATTGTGGTGATTGGGGTGGAAGATGAAGCCTCTTGTTCCACAGCCTCGCAAGAAGCTAGTGCTCTGCTGTCCCAACCTCTTGCGTGCTTCGATGTGTTGGGCCGGTCCGTCGCGGGCCGCGTTATCGAACGCTTCGTGCGTGCCGATGTAGATGTAGTTTCACTGCTGGTCCTAGATGGATCTTGCATCGTCAAGCCTCGCTTCGTCGGTTTCAAAAACGTCGATGTTCAGATTGTGAGCGATGTGTACGCTGCGATTTGCGAAAAGTTGAAGGACTATTCCCGCGACGGTATCGAGCACGCATTCGTGGCGTCTGCGAACGCGTATCAGGAAACCGATCTGCTCGACTTGTTTTATTTCCATCGAGAGTCGCGGCAGGCAGCCACGCGGTCAGTTGATTGTCAGGGACCGCTCAATCTCTGGGTCGTAGATTGTTCAAAAGCGGATTGTTCAAAAGCGCGGCCAAGCGATTGTCAGAATCTGCTTGCGCAGGCGCAGACAAGTAGTGCTTCGTATTTTATCCGCGAATACGTCAAGCGCCTGATGCATCCCCGCGACCTGCGCCAATTCGCTTCCGACGTGCTTCGGGGCTGCTGTTCGGTGCGCCCGCCCGGGCAGGAAATCAAGCGCGGTATCTGGATCGATGAGGGGGCTGAGGTCCATCGACGGGCCCGGATCGTGGCGCCCGCATATATCGGCCGCGCGTCCAACATAATGGAAGACACACTGATCACCCGCTTCAGCAATATCGAGAAAGATTGCTGCGTAGATTACGGCACGGTGGTTGAGAACAGTTCGATTCTACAGAACACCCATATTGGAATTTGTCTGGACGTGTGTCACGCCGTGGCCAGCGGAAATATGCTTCTGAGTCTGGGACGTAATGTAGTCGTGGAGATTTCAGATCCAAGTATATTGCGGGCCAACGGCGCGGCTTGGAAATCAGCGCCAGCAAAAGATCGGAAACGAGCAAACAACGGCACCCTATTCAGCCGTCGCAAACTGAAGCAACAAGCCGTTTCCGAGTTACAGCCAGTAGCAGGTTCAGCGCCAGAGCCGTGCGGGTTGGAACCAAATCCTATACAGGGGTAATTGAAATGCCTAGCAGGAGCCCAGTAATCGTGATGGAAGTACCGGAAAACTTCGACCATTCTGAGGGACGGACGTTCCTGGCCGAGTTGCAGCCACTGCTGCAGTCCGATCGTCCGCGTATCGTCCTGGATTGTTCTCAGGTTCAACATATGGATAGCGCGGGTATTGAGATGCTGCTGAACTGCATGGGCGAGGCCATGAAACGCGATGGGGATATCAAGCTGGCAAATCTATCGCCCGTTTCGGCAGCCATTCTGGAACTTATGCGAGTCGACCGGCTGTTCGAGGTATTTAATACCGTCGAGGAAGCAACTCGAAGCTTCCAGGCGGTTACATTGCCCGATGTTCCGCAGAGTCTCCCTTGGTATTCTCCGGGGTTTGGGCCCGACGATTTGAAGTCCGCGAGCTAGCGTTTGCTTCGCATTGAGGTGGCAATGGAGGCCATGAAGAAAACAACGAGTGCGTTGAGGAAGACCCTGGCGCATGTGGCTTGGAGCAGTTTACTGGCGTCCGGGTTTCTGGGATCGACGTTGCCAGTTGCGGCTCAACAGGTTGCTGTTGAGCAGCCGCAGTCGATGGCAACTGACGGTACGGGCCCGTCGAACGAATTGCCCGATAGCCCTGGAGCGATCCTTGCGCAGGCGCAAGCGCCTCCCGCTACGCAATCCGCGCAGCCTCAATCATCCAATGAAAACCGCGCGGTTCAAGAGAGTCCGGCTCCTCAAAGGCCAGTGGGCACAGCGGCGGCGGAAGCTCCTAGCACAAGCGGGGTCGCAGCATCTGAACCGGCCGGAGTCGCGATCGCGCCAGCCAAGCAGCGCCGCACTCGGACGATCATAATCCGGACCGGAGCTATTATCGGAGCCGCGGTGGCAGTTGGGGTGGTAGTTGCACTGTCTGCCGGCACGTCAAGCAAACCACCGGGAGCACATTAATCTCTCGATGTAACCCATGAAGCGAATGCATTGTGAGCGGGGTAGGTCCGTGCCCGCTAAAAAAAAGATCGTAAGCTTTTCCGGAATCGATGGGGCAGGGAAGACCACTCAGATTGAAGCCCTGACCCACTGGTTGCTTGCAGCCGGCTTGCGAGTCCGGCTTCTTGCGTTCTGGGACGACGTCGCAGTATGGGCACGCTTTCGCGAGAGCCTAAGTCACAAGGCATTCAAAGGCGATCACGGAATTGGATCTCCCGAAAAGCCATTGAACCGCCGCGACAAGAACGTCGCCTCAGGACCGGTGACCGCGACCCGCTTTTTTCTCTACTCCCTCGATGCTTTGAATGTTTGGAGAACAGTTCGCCAGGCCAGGCAAGGCGACGCCGACGTGGTGATCTTTGACCGCTACATTTACGATGAACTCGCCAACCTCCCGCTGAATCGGTGGTGGACGCGAGCCTACATTCGGCTTCTGCTTCGACTGATTCCCGCTCCGGATGTTGCCTACGTGATCGATGCCGATCCCGTCGCTGCGCGGGCGCGCAAGCCCGAATATCCGCTGGAATTCCTTCGCAGCAACCGTGAAGCGTACAGAGCGATGAGCTGCCTCGCCGACAGTGTAACCGTGATCGAACCTCTTCCCGTCGCAGCCACGGAATCGAAAGTGAGGGAGGTGTTCTTGCAGAAGTCATCTGGGCTGGAAGAGCAGTTCTCAGGCCTGCCGGAGGTGCAATGAAAGTCTGCTATCTACGACTCTCTCACTGAAACGCTCGTCCTAACCCATTTCGACCGCCAACATCTTCTCCGGGAATTACATCAGAATACGCTGGGGCGAAATTGTAGGGTGGAGACATAATGAAGATTTGTCTGGTAACCACTTTCCCTCCCAGCCAGGGCGGACTTAGCGAGTATGGACTTCACATTGCAGAAGAGTTGCGCCGCAACCCGTTTCTCAGCCTGACGATCCTTGCCGATCAAATCTCCTCTCCCGAGACCGAGCTGGACGACTTTTCTGTTGTGCGTTGCTGGTCATTCGACGATCCCCTGAGTGCTGTTCGACTCCTGCATCAGATCCGGAAACTGAAACCCGACGTCGTGTGGTTTAATCTGCTCTTCAGCACGTTTGGTCGTAATCCGCTGAATGCCTTTCTGGGATTGCTCACTCCTTTACTGGCGCGGCTGAGCGGATGTTACACCCACGTGACGCTTCATCACCTGATGGACACTGTAGATTTAAAGGATGCCGGAGTCCGGCACGCGCGGGCATATCGCTTGGCCGGCGACCTCGCCACCAGAATGCTTCTTCTGTCGAATTCGGTGTCGGTGCTGATGCCCGGATACCGCAACATCCTGCACGAAAAGTATGGCCGCGACAATGTTCATCTTCGCGCACACGGAATTCTGACGACTCGACCGGAGTATCCGGATTTCTCTCGCCGTGGCAATCCTGAACACCGCATTCTGGCTTTCGGAAAATGGGGAACGTACAAGCGTCTCGAACTCATGATCGAGGCGTTCGAAATCGTAGCCCAAAGCCTGCCAAACGCCAAACTGGTTATAGCTGGAGGCGATCATCCTCTGGCTCCGAGTTATGTGGAGTCGATTAGGCAAGAGTGGGCAGGGAACCCAAGAATCGAGTTTACCGGCTACGTTCCCGAGGATCAATTGCCTGGCCTTTTTCAGAGCGCGACTGTTGCCGTCATGCCGTACTCTTCTTCGACCGGATGCAGCGGGGTTGCGCACCTGGCCTGCGCCTACGGCGTGCCTGTCCTGTGCGCTGATCTCCCGGATTTTCGCCAGATGGCTGATAGCGAAGAGATCGCAATTGAGTTCTACAAGCCTGGGGATGCGCAAGATTTAGCCATCTCCCTGATTCGTTTCCTGACGAACCCAGCGCGGCAGGAAGAGATGGCGGCGCAGAATTATTTCACGGCTCTTCGGATGACGATGCCAACGATCGTGCAGAAATATTTGCGCCATTTCGAACTCGATCAAAGAGCCGAAACATTGCGGCAGATTACGAGGTTCAGAAGGCTACCGAATTGGCTTCCCTCAAAGGCTCTGATGCTCAGGCTAATGACGCGGAAATCCTCCGCATGGATCTACCGCTCCGGGGTTCGTCGACCTTCGCTGAATGTTCCAGTGCCCAAGTCTCTATTGAACGATTACGGTAACGGTAACGGTGGAAAACGTACTGAAACTGGAGTTCCTATCAATTGTGACGGAATAGCTCTGCGGAGCAGCATTCCTGCAGCAGGCGCTGATCATGCTGACACCGATGACGGCGATGAGAGCGATCGCCTGAACCGTACTCTACCCTTGACCGTTGCCGCTGAAGGCGAGGCCGACGACCCCGAACGACAGCAGCCAACTGGCATAGATCGGGATGGACCTTCGTTGCTGCGCCAAATTAATCCCCGTGACGGCGATCGTAGAAATGGTAACGGTTGATGTTGCGGTTCCCGAACCAGGAGTAATGCTGGCAGGCGAGAAAGCGCAACCTCCAAGCCAACACCCAGCATTGGAAACTCATCCTAAGAATGCCTTTCAGCGTCTTCCACAACTGGAGGAAAACCGACGATGGATTCAAGAGGGCCACGTGACCGCCTCGCGGCGATAGGCGTCACCGTCTTGTCGCTGGTGCTGTGCGGTTGCCGCGGACTGGTCAACACTACTTCCACTTCCTCTTCGTCGATCGACCATGTCATTTTCATGTTGCAGGAAAATCGCAGCTTCGACTCCTACTTTGGGATGCTCAATCCGTATCGCCAGGCGAATCACTGGAATGTCGGTGACGATGGCAAGACCTACGACGTGGATGGGATTGATGACAAGCTTTCCAAGTTCGTCAACGAGGATGATGAAGGCGCACCGTTCACCCTTTTCAAGTTGAATAGCACCTGCGTCGACGATATGACTTCGGCATGGCTGGAAAGTTATGGCGATGTCAATCGTTTTGATTTCAGTGTGAGCCGCCCTATCCTGATGGACGGTTTTGTGCATACCGCAGAGGGCTTTGCCAAAGCCGGAGCCGGGGATGGATCGTTTACTGATTTGGCGGGTAAAAGAGCGATGGGCTATTACGATCAAGACTTGCTCAACTACTACTACTTCATGGCATCGCAGTTCGCGATATCCGATCGCTGGTTCTCGCCGGTTTCAAGCAAGAGCACACCGAGCCGCATTGCCACGATGACGGGAGGAACAACGCAAGGCCTGGTGCACGACCCATTCGCAGACGACAAGCTCACGAATCCATTGAACATTCAAACGATCTTTCAGGAACTCGACCAAAGTAATATCTCGTGGAAAATTTACTACTCGATTACAGCGGGTGGCTGCACCGACGACGACGGCGATTGCGGCGCGGGCAAACAGTCGAACGCGTATCCGGTGACGACGTTCTCGGATTTTTCTTATTCGAGCCGATACTTGTACGCGAACCCGCAACACAGCGCGTGCACATCGCCAACTATCGGTTCGCAACAGGCCGTCGGTGATTCCAGCGATGCATTCTGTGTCGATATCAACCACATCGCTCCGCTGAAGCAATATCTCAGAGATGTACAGAACAATACTTTGCCGAACTATGCGTTTATTGAGGCGGCGTATGGGAGCAGCGACGAACATCCTGGCTCCGGCCAGTCGATCCTCGAGGGCCAGCAGCAGGTTTCGACTCTGATTAATGCGCTGATGCAAAGCGCATCCTGGTCAACCTCCGTGTTTTTTCTTAGCTATGACGAGCCCGGCGGACCTTTCGATCATGTCCCGCCCGTTCCCGGACATTCGAACGATAATACAGATAGCTCACTGGGAACGATTCCCGATATCAGTACAATTGCCGTGAACGCGGACAGCGATGGGCCCTGTCTGCCGCCCGCCGGAACACCGACCCTGCATTGCGATCTCGACTCCGTCGACCCAGGTGCAAATCCGGACGACGCTCCAGCGCAGCAAGGCTTCGCCGCGCAACTAGGTTTCCGCTTGCCCAACCTTGTGATCTCACCCTTCGCGCGGAGGCACTACGTTTCTCACATTCCGATGGATCACACCGCGATCATAAAGTTTGTAGAGAATCGGTTCATCGATTCAAGCGCCCATCTGACGGGCCGCGATGCAGCTCAGCCAGATCTCCTGGATTTGTTTGATTTCGCCAACGTGCCCTGGGCAACGCCGCCGACGCCGCCAACACCGAACGCGCCGCCGGGCTCGTGTACTCCGCAAGATATGTGAGCGGGTCGAGCGCGAGCTGCGTGTTAAGCGACGTTTCTGAAGAGATTCCCTCGCCGTTGCGAATATCTTTGGAGAGCATCAGGCGGGCGGCTCGGGAAACGACGATCGTTCCATCGCCGATAGTAACTCTTCGAGTCGGCAGGGTGGCTGCCGCCCTTTACCGCTGACCCTGCGAATTTACCGTCACGCTGAGCGCCACGTAGCGGTTTCCATCGAAGCGAGTAAGCACGGTAACGTCGGCGGCCTGGCGCAAATTGTCGTCGGCTGCGATCACAGAAGGATCAAAGTAAATCTCGTAAGTCTTGTTGTCAGTCGCAGAAGTTAGAACCAGAAGTCCAAGGCGAAGATCCAACGCCGTCACTCGGCCGGCAAATGTGAAACTGCCCCCTGAAACCGCTAGCACAGAGACTTCGCGAGCTACGTCGCGGCCATCCTGCTGCGGTCCGAATTTTACCGCCACTAGCGTTCCGGAAACGAGTTCACCTGCGGAAGCCGGGTGATCCCCATGAACGATGGTGGTTTGGGGCGTGATACGAATCCTTAAGGGCAGTGGAGAGAGTACATCGCGCAATAGCAACTCGCCCTTGTCACCGCGATAGCTCGTGATAATTCCCTGGCTTTCGCCGGCTGAAGCCGTGGTTTTCAAGCGAATCGTTTTCGCAAATACCGCGCTTCCGTCAAGAATCGTATCGACGTACACTCGGTCGCCTGGATGCAGATCGGAAGTCGAAGCCTGTCTGCTTCCCTCATAGATGTGGGTGCGCGTATCGAAGAAAATCTTCATTTTTCCGCCACCAAAGACGTGCACTGTGATCTGATCTCGCACGCGGTCCAGAGTTTGGATGGTTCCCCCGATTAAGCTTGCCTTTCCGGGCGGCAGGGAAGGCAGATCGGGAAGCAGGCTGGCCGGATCGAGTCTGGTCTCTGAGTCCACATCTACGGGCTGGATCGCGTCTTTCGATATAGAGCTAACAGACGACATAGAGCTAACAGGAGAAACTGGCGAGGGCGACACAACGTTTTGCGAAGGTGCAGTCTGCTCTTGCGCAGACCCCGCAAGCGAAGAACCTGCCAGGGCTATCCCCGACACCAGGGCCAACCAAAACCGATTCATTGCGATCCCCATTTCTGAACTTTTCGACGCGGTAGTTCGATGCCAAATATCGTCGTAAGGTAGTCGTCTCCTAACGAAAAAGAAGGGGTTCGGCGACAAACAATTGTGGCGTTTCGGCATCTTAAGTTTGCCTTGCCGAAGTAAAATTCCGCTGGACTCTTACGGGCAGAAAGGACATTTAGGAATGTGTTGGAAACGTTGCATCGTCGCTTGCATGTTTGCCGCGACCGTAGGATGGATTCCCGTGGCGCGCGCAGGCGACCTTAAGATCACTCTGCCAAAACGCAGTCACTTGACCCCTGTGCAACGGTTGAACCAGGAGGGAGTGGAAGCCATTCGCAAACACAGCTATGAAAAGGCCGAGTCTTTGTTTTACAAAGCCTATCTCCTCGATCCCGACGATCCTTTCACGCTGAACAATCTCGGGTACATTTCGGAACTGCAAGGGCAAGTGGACCGTGCGCTTCGCTTCTACGAGCTGGCCGGACAGCAGGCAACCGAAGCCGTCATTGACCGTGCAAGTTCGCCGCGGGTTCAAGGGCGATCGATAAAAGAAGCGCTGGCAATCCCCGATTTGCCGCTTCAAATCAATCATGACAATGTGATAGCTGTGCGTATGCTGTCAGAGGGCCGTGCTCCCGAAGCTGATCTTTTCCTGCAACAGGTTCTGCAGAAAGATCCGAACAATATATTCACTCTGAATAATCTTGGCGTCGCCAAGGAGATGGAAGGTGAGTCGCAAGCGGCGCTAAGGTTTTATGAGCAAGCTGCCGCCGTTCACTCGAACGCGTCCGCGGTCGTCACTCCGAACCCCTCGTGGAGGGGTAAACCGGCGAGCGAGATGGCCTCGCAGAACGCCAGGAACCTGCAAACGCGCGTGGGGAATCAGCGAAGCGTCCAAGTCAGGCTCGCGGAGTTGAATGTCCGAGGCGTATCCGCAATTAATCGCAACGACCTTCGAGCCGCCGATCAAGATTTTCGTGAGGCCTTTGCGCTGGATCCGAGCAATGCATTTGCCATTAATAACATTGGCTATCTGTCGGAGATCGAAGGCGACCGCGAGACGGCGCAGTTTTACTACGATAAAGCGCAGGCCATGCCCGGTGCTGACGCGACAGTGGGGTTAGCCACACGCCGAACTGCGGAAGGTTCGAAGTTGGCTCAGGTTGCTTTGGATAACGACGCAAAAGTAGAAACCAAGGTGTTGCAAGAACAACAAGCGCGTCGCGCTCACAACGAGCAGATTCTGCTTTTGCGCCGCGATAATACCCCGGTGCAGGAGCCCTCCACTCCGCCGCCGAGCACTGCGCCTCGGTAGCGACAGAACTGTCGCGTAAAAGGTTGGGGTTCGGGCCGCGGCTCTTTGAGCTCGACAAGAACACAAGTATCGTTTCAGAACATGGCTTCAGCCTTGCGGTTAGTGTCTACCAGACGAAGGGGTTTTAGCGCTGGTGGGCCCCCGAATCAAACTTTCAAGAATCCAGAACGCTGCGCTCCTGGTACCGGTCAATGTCAGATTCGGGATCGTACGTGAAGTAGCGTACGAGATTCCTGAAGTAACGCAGCAGCGTATTGACGTTGGTGGCGTACCAGCAGCACCGTGTCATCTGAGGTGAAAATCCGCAGATGAAGCGGAAATGATTAAGCACCGGAGCAACAGGACCGAGCATCGCGGCGGCCATGCGATGATTTCCATCCAGGATCGTCAGAGGTCCAGTTTCATTGACGCCGATGAGCAGCACGGCAGGATTGATCAGGTTGTCCTGTACCGACGAGCTGAGAATGCGCAACTTACCGAAGAAGGCGTTATGGGAAGAGGATTCGAGTTGAATGCGGATCTGTTCCACGACATCAGTTAAATAAAAGCTCCCTTGCGCTACCCGTCGCCATTGCGCCCTGGGAAAGAATCGGATGCGAGCTAAATCCTCAGTCCTTAATTCAACTTCGTACCACGTCGTATCCGGAGGGAGTTCCCGCCACATGGGGCCGCGGCGCAAAAACAATAAAGCTTGACGCACTGCGTTTTCTCGAGAGCTGGTCAGATCCGGATGCCGCACAAGTTCATCGAACTGGTGGCGATACTCATCAAACTCGGGATGATGAAACTCGCTCCTCAGAAACTCCGCCATCACTTCCTCTTCCGCCAACCTGCGGCCCACTCGGACGGCACTGTAAGTAAGAAGTGTTTTGGGCGTGAATTGATCGCGTAGTAAAGGCACCATCAAAACAAAGAGCAAAGCCACCATCAATACCAACTGAACCACAATTACCTGATGAAGAGTGTGGTGAAGCAGGTAGACGCAGAGTGCCAGAGCTCCGCTGAAGGCCAGTTGCAGCCAGCTGGTGTTCGCAATCTTGCGCGACATTTCATAGGTGATGATCACGGAGCTCAGCGAATAGACGCCGGTCATAATGGCATAGAGAATCAGCAAAGGGGCGAGCGCACCGTAGGTGCCGAGCTCAAAGTGTGATCCAAAGAGGGTTTTCCAAAGAAAGCTCGGAACCATCCAGAGGCCGACGATCAGGCCGGAAAGAATCACAAAGACGAGCAGCAATGAAGTAAATAAAACCGGGCTGCCCTCGCGTTCTTCATTCCCAGCGCCGGCTGAGACGGGGAACATGGTATTGACCACGGACCAGGCGCACATATTAACCAATCGTCCTACCAGGGCGACCGCAGCATAAAATCCCGCCTCGGCCGGAGGAAAAAAATGTTTGACGAGAACAATATCGAAGTTGTTGATTACCGTTTGGCCTGAGAAGAAAACAACAGCCTGCAATCCTTCCTGAAGCGAAATGGCGATTCGACGAAAACTAATAGACGTTAAGCCGGGGCTGGGAAGCGCGGCAGAGTACGCCACCATCACCGCCAATACGCTGGCGAGAACGGCGCCTTTAACTCCCATACCTGCTTCGATCAGTACAAAAACTCCGACCAACCGAACCAATCCTTCCAGCATGAAGTTAATTGCGAGTGGGCGGAAGGCGTGAATTCCCTGAATGTAGCCGCGCCGCACACCCAGCGGGATGTAGAAAGCCGTGCCCAGCGCCAGAAGCGATATTAGCGCCGGATCGGGAAGATTCAAATATGAGGACAGAGCGCGCCTTAACAAAAACAACAGCAAGCCAATTGCGATGCCAGCCATCCATGAGCGTTGGTGCAGTGTCTCGAAGACGTCAACCCGCGCCCGCGGCGAATTGCTTCTCGCGACATACTTGGCGCACACCACCTGAAAAGATAAAGTTATCCCCGACACCAGCATCAGAATCGTGTAGACCGCAGTTGCGTGGGCGAAACCGGCGGGCCCGAGGAGCCGGGCCGTGACCACGTTGAAAACGAGGTTAGTAACACCGACCAGCCCAGAACCGGCAAGCAGAGTGAGGCTGCCGCCGAGGAGCTTGGATCTCAGCGTCCTGACAGGAGCCGTGGCCGTTGCGGAATTCCCGCTCGCAAGTGCAGCTTCCACTTCGAGTTTTGTAATCTCTGGCATGAGGCGGGACTCAGAAGAGTTGAGGTGCATGCGTTAAAAGAGCGTGAAATGTATAACGGGCAGCACAACTGTCCTGGAAGATCCAGCAAAGTCATAGAAAGTTTGTTGCTGGACTCCGAACGAAAGTCGAAATGGATACGCGACGGGGCCCCCAACTGTGCCATCTTTCGAAGTTCCGCGAATCGGACGCGTATAAGAAACGACGAACTCGCTCTGCGCGTTGTCGTATTGGTGATAACCCTCTCCGCGCGAAAGCAAAAAATTACCTTGAACGTTCCATCGCGGGTTGGCGCGGAATTCAAATCTGGCTCCCGGAAGCAGAGCCTGCGCAATGGCGTACTGTGTGCCTTCCACGCGCCACGAACGGAGATCCTCCGCCAACACCGCGGCGGTAAAGCGGCTGCCAAACTTGTGCTGCAATCCTGCGTAGCTGGAGCTATTGAAATACTCCTCCACGATCGGGTTAAACAGCAGGTCGCGAACTGAGTATCCGGTAAGCAATGCGGTCTGTCCCCAAGGACGCCCAACAGTGAATTCCACGTTGGCGGACGCATCTCGCGAATTCAAATTTTGATCGGTGAAGGGTCCGGCCTCGCGAATGGCGTTGGCGTTGATCGAAACCCAGTTATAAAACGAACTGGTCGAGACGTAGAGAAACTGGCGAAAGAGATTTTGGCTCATGAAAACCGGCGAAATCGTGTCTCGGCGGATCGTGTACTGCAGTCCTCCGTTGAACGAGATGCTGTTTGAGCCGAAATGAAGAACGGGAGTCATCCCGCCGTTGAAAAACGTGTCATACGTATTGCGGTCCTGGATGACATTGACGCTGGGGAAGAGGAATCGTCCAGTCGTCAGGCTTTCGCCGACAAATCCGGTGATTGCGGGCAGATCCCCAAGATGAATGCGGTAGTGGGATTCGGCCAGATCCTGATATGAATGCCGCGGCGGCGGCAACAATAGCGGATTTGTGACATGCAGGATTCTGGCGTCGAGCGTGTAAACATTGATGTCTTCGAGTGCAGGAGCGAACGACGCATCGGGCAAGAAACTGACATTCTGATTGATCTGCCTGCCTTCCTCCATCGCCAGTTCGTCCGTCGCGGTTTGTGCGGTGCGCTGCTCCTCCTGGCTGGCGACGGTATTCGCTTGCGCGAAAGAAGAAAGAGCTTGCACCGTATCCTGGCGTTGGCGGTAGACGTTCGCCGCGGTCATCATGTAATCGTAGTCGTCGCGGTAGTCATCAACCGGGCCGAGACTCGCCAGCGCTGCTTCGGCCTTGCGAGTTTGTCCCTCTGCGAGGTAGGTGTTAGCCAGACCGATGTCTACCTTGCGAGGGTTGGCTCCTGCCAATCGAGCTTTATCAAAATAGGTTTCGGCGAGATCATAATCGTGCATCGCTAGAAAGGTGCCGGCCGCTTCTTGAATATCGTCGGCGTCGACACGCCCCGAATCGAGGCGTGCCTCAGCGAAACCAAGTGCGATCTGCCGACGCGCATCGTCTAAGTGCCCCCCCCGCAGAAAGACCTGGGCGATTGCTAACCGCACCTGAATGCGGTCTCCTTTGGGGACGTCGAGGGCGCGCGAGAAACGTTGCATCGCGGCATCTCGATCTCCGAGGGTAAGCAGCGCTTCGCCAGTTTCCATCAGAATGTCAACCTGATTACTGCCATATTGCTCGGCCAATTGGACGTCGCGCAGCGTTTCTTCACGTTGTCTCTCAGCAGCGTGCACCTGAGCTCTCAAGGCGTAGATAGCCGGGTCCGAAGAAGACAGCTTTGCGGCGGCGTCAAACGCGGCGACCGATTGCTGGTAACGCCGCAGACGGTACAGCGTGTCCCCGTAGGCCAACTGAGTTGATGGATCATTTGGATTTTCCTGTAGCGCCACGCGGTACTCAGGTTCCGCGTGCGCATAATCTTGTTCCTGGCGAAACGCCTCCGCCCGCGCCAGGCGCCACGCACGCGATTTGCCTAGCAATTTCTGCGTTGCCTCTAACTGGACGAGCGCAGGTTTGGGCCGATGCAACTGCAGATCGGCGTACGCTAACCCGAGATGCGCCTGACCGTAGTTGGGGTCTAACTTGATTGCAGTTTGAAAATCTTTTACCGAATTGTTGGCCTCGCCAAGATCGTTCAAAACGAATCCGCGATTCGCATATCCCAGAGCCATTTTTGGATCGCGATCGAGCGCACGAGTGAAGTCCGCTAGCGCTTCGTGCAGTTGCCCGCCATGCGCATGAACGTTACCCGCAACCAGCGGCAGATCCCTATCGTCAGGAAAAATCGGCTCGTATTTCTTTACCAACGCCAGTGCTTCTTCGTACCGGCCCAGATAAAACAGATCGTAGGCCAGATAAACCGCACCCTCGCGATCCCTGGGAAGCTTTCCAAGAACTGCGTAGCCGAGCTTTGCGGATTCAGCGTAGTTGCCCTTCAGCGTGAGATACCGCTCCCGTTCGCGGTTCACCTGCGGACTGTCGTTCATCTTGCTGGTGGCGCGATCCAGCCACTGTTTGGCTAAATCCTGGTTGTGCGACTCAAGAGCGGCGTTGGCGCCTCCGGCAACAATCAGGGGATTGCCTGGCATCCGTTGGTAGGCACTCTCGTAGTTCCTCTGCGCAGCCTGAAAGCTTCTTTCCGCCGTGTACAAATCGCCCAGTGCGAGATAGGGAGCGAAATCCCTGGGGTGTGCATTGAGAGCACGAGTGAAGTAGGTCTCGGCGAGCTTGGTATCACCGCTGTCGCGCGCCAGATATCCAAGCGAGGAAAGCGCCGTCCGGTTTCGCGGATCGAGCTCCAGGACTTTCGAGAATGTGGCCTTCGCAGCATCTTTTTGCCCAAGCTTCCACTGCAAGCTGCCATAGTTCAGCAGGGAATTCGCGTTGGAAGGTGCTAGAGACAGTGCTTCCTGCAAATCTTTGTTGGCTGCATCCAGATTCCCCAATCCCGTTTCGATCGCAGCCCGCAGTCTTAACATCTCGGGACGGGATGACGGTTGCACATTTACCTGGCTTATTTCTGCCCGTGCTGCCTCGAGTTCCTTGGCTCCAGCAGTCTGGTCGTCCTGGCGCAGATCGAGTTCGTATAAATTCAGCCGTAGCTCGATCGGATATAGCTGGCCCTCCGGCACATTCGGCGGAAGATTCCTGATCGCGAGATTGTATTCGTTGCTGGCATCCTGAAATCGATTGTCACCTTCGGCGATCGCGCCTTGAATGGCATGCAAACGGTAGTTGTTGCCGTCGATACGGCGAGCATCGTCAAGGAAAGGTTGGGCGGCATCAGTCTCCCCTAGCGCCACCAGCGCTTGTGCCGCGCTCAAATTCAAACTTAGATTGCCTTTCGCACTCTTCGCCAGCCGGGTATAGAGCGCCGCAGCTTCCTGTGGTTTTCCGGCAAGCTGATACGTATATGCCAGGTCCGCCTGAACATCGATACTCTTCGATGGAATCGCCTGAAGCGCCGCGATCGCAAGGTCGTACTTCCCTTGATCGCGGTACCCGCCCGCGACCGCGCGTAAGACTTCCGGATCTCTTGGTGCGCGATTCTTCGCGCGATTCAGATACTTCGCTGATTCGTCAAGCTGGCCAAGATGTTCGTAAGAGTGGGCAATCAACAGTTCGGTATGAGCACTCGGTTGCACCGCATCGGCTCGCTGCAGGAATTCGAGTGATTTCGCGGGATCGGTGTTGAGCAATAGCTCACCTGCAAGTTGCAGGCTGTTTCCATCCTTTGGGTTTGCATCGACGACGCGCTTGAGCAGCTCTTCCGCCTCCGCGTCACGCCCCATCTTGGCATAGGTTTGTGCCAGTCCGGCCATGCCGCGAGCCGAGTTAGGCTGAATCTTCAGGCCACGACGGTAAGCGTCGACGGCGGCCGGGTAGTGTTCCTCTAATCTCGCGCAGTAGCCAAGCAAGAACCACAGCTCAGGATTTTCAGGAGCGGACTTAGCAGCGCGCTCCGCAAAGGAGGCCGCTGCTGCGTAGTCATTTCTTTTCAGCGCATCTTGAGCGGCGCGGGCTTGGCGAGCCACATCAATACTCGAGCCCCACCCTAGATCAGGACCGCTCTGTGAGGTCTCGTTGGCAGGCGTGTTCTGTTGTGTGTTGCCGGGCGGAGAAGTATCACCGTGTCCATTGACATCGTAGGTCTGCGCCAAAGCACAGCTGAAAAGAGCCAAAATACAAAAGCTCGCGAGCGGAAATCGGCTTTTCACGGAATCACCACGCTTTGTACAAGTCTTTGGTTTACCTCCCGCATCCCATTGGTTTCTGCGGTTTTCATCAGATGCCACAGGCGCGGGTAAGGCTGCTTTCTCGGGCTGAAAACCAGTGTGGATTAGAGAAACTCAAGTAAACCTCTGCATGCATTTCCGAATCGAACTGCTGTCTGGGACTCATTCGGAGCGCCAAACTGTGAGCATGGCTCAAAGCTACTGTCGTCCAATTCCGATTCTCGCGATCGTCCTCGTGGCACTGGCCGTCCACGGACCGTTGCTGCTGATGCAGCTTCCGTCGGGCTCGTTCGACGCGAATTTCCACATGTTTTTCGCGTCGCACTACGCCCACCATTGGTTCAATCCCTGGAATGAGAAATGGTTCGGAGGTTTTTCTCAGACCACGTATCCACCTCTGACCCACCAATGGATCGCCCTGCTGTCGACTGTCGCCGGTCTGAAGATGGGCTACATGCTGGTGCAGTTGATTGCCGTCCTTCTGCTGCCGGTCGGAGTATTTCGGTTCGCCAGGATTTGGGTAGACGATCGCGCAGCCAGCTACGCGGCGCTAGGCAGTGTTTTTCTCGGAGCACTCACCTTCCTGGTTTACCAGGCGGGACAGCTCGCGACTGTTGCTTCTGCGGCTCTCTACTTGAACGCGTTGCCCTACTTCTATGAATGGATGACCGAGGCCCGGGGTCGGTCTCTGCTGAAGGGAGTAGCGATCAGCCTGACGGCCGCAGCCGCCCACCACGTCACTTTGATTTTCGGCATCGTTCTCTTTGCCGGACCCGTGCTTTGGACTGCTTTATTGGATGCCAAGGATGAGCGTGTCTCCGGCTCAATCGCCGGAGTGTTGTCGCGCGCCGCAGTCTTCGGAATTGCGGTGGGCGCCGGCGTCGGTATTGTGTTGTTGCCTTATTGGCTTGCAATCATTCAACATCCAATTCACCAGATTCCCATTCCCCACGACAGCCGCGCAGATTTCCTGCTGAACTCAACCACCGCGATCAATTACTTTGTGATTCCGTATGGAGCATTGATTCTGGCACTGCCATTCATCTTGATTCGCGGGGCTTCGTCACGCCGGCTCGTGCCCTTGTTATTCGGCTTCTGGCTCGCTCTCATCTTTGGACTTGGTGGCACCACACCTCTGCCGCGCTGGCTGCTCGGACGCGCGTACGAAATTCTGACCTTCGAGAGATTCACATTCTGGGCGACGCTCATGGCGATGCCCCTTGTCGGCGTTCTCGCCATCGAACTTCTGGATCGCTTCCAATCGAAAGCTGCAGTTGCATTGTCCCTCGCCGCCGTCGGGACAGTTGGCGCTGCGCTGTGGTGGCTCAACGCGAATCCCTATCGGCCGACGGCAATTACGAATGTTGATCCCGTGATCGCGTTCCTGAATCGCGATGGCCACGACGCCTACCGCTACATTACTCTCGGGTTTGGAAGTGAGTTGGCAAGAGTATCCACATATACAAGCGCGAGCAGCGTCGACGGAGACTACAACTCCGCCCGCCTGTTACCCGAGATGACCCACTACGGCTCGGCGCAGCTCACCAATGCCAAGTTCTACGGTTCGGCGGGCATGGCTTCTCTGCGCTCCATGCTCGAACACGCCAACCGCTATGGCTTGAAATACATTTTTGTGCACGACCCCTACTACGAGCCGCTCTTAACTTTTGCGGGATGGCGAAAAATTGAGACTTTCAATAATGGAGAGATAACCGCGTGGTCGAAAGATGACGTTCCCCCCGCTCACCGGATTGATTCGGACGCAGTCCCCGCTCCCTGGCAGGGGTTGCTTTGGGGGATATTGCCGATTGGAGTCAGTTTCCTCGCGATCTTCCTCGAGCTTCTTTTGCCCGAGGAGCGTCGCATGCCAGCGGGCGTTGGGATTCCGCTGCGCGCTGAACATCGCGAAGAACATTATGTGGCCTGAGGCTCAGAATGAAAATTGCTCTGCCCATCATTCTCGTTGTCGTGACTGCAGGATTAATGGCAGTCGCGCTTTACGGCTCCGGAAGCGGTCCGGCAACGATTGGGATCGCGACTGGTTCCGCGTTCTACGGTCTGACTCCGAAGGCCAGCAGCCCGCAGCAGGCGCTTACTAATCTTCTGTCGGATGTGCAGCGGCGTAACTGGGACCAGGCATTCGACGCGCTCTCTAAGACGAGCGCTATCGACAAGCAGTCGTTCATCCAGGATTGGATCGGATCCAACGGCAGCTTGCGCGCCTTTTCAAATCTCGAAGGGTTTGATCCGCGGCCGCTTCACATCAGCAACGGCGACGCCCAGATACGCGTGCGTCTCCACTATTCGACGCCGGTTGGTCCCATCGAAGACGTACGTGATTTCCATCTGATACGAGAAGGCGACGTTTGGAAGGCAGTCTGGCCTAAAGTTGAGGTATCAAATGTGCCCTCGGAGGTGATCCCGGTCACGTACCTGCGCTGGGACCTGGTTACCGGCGGCGCTGACGATCAATGGGGATCGAAAAGCGTCGACGCACCGCACGTCCGGATTATTTCAATGAACGCGGTGGACTCGGACGAAGGTGCAGTTGTGATGGGAGAAGTGGTGAACGAAGACACAATTCCGGCCTTCGTGAACGTGAACGCCACGCTCGTCGATGGTTCGGGCAATCCGATCGATGACGAGACCAGCTTCGACAAGATTGCACACGTTCTTTTGCCGAAACAGGTCACGCCGTACCGCATCGACTTTCCCAGCGTGACCTTGAACAAGGTCAAGAACGTTCGCATGGATGTGAAGGCGACTTTGGTTCCAGCCTCTGCTGATCCCGTTATCGGCGTGATGGATCAGAAACTGGATTCTGATGTCCAAGGCAAAGCGGTTCTGCATGGACATTTGCTCAATCAGAGCGGGCAGACGGTCAACATCCCGCATGTGATCGCGAGTTTTTACGATAACAACGGCAAAGTCGTATGGGTCTCGGATGGCTACGTCGACCGCGCTCTGCTGCCTCAATCGTCGGAGCCTTTTGCCGTCGAAATTCCCAAGAGTTTGTCGGCCAAGGTGCACAACTTTCACCTCGTGGTTAACCAATACAGTTTGGGTAGGTCCTAAGATGCGTCGCAGTTTCCCAATCTGCGCGGCAGCGATGTGCCTGTTCGTGGCATCTGAGGCGCAGGATATTCGTGTCCCTGCCTCTGCCGTTGCGGGAGAAGAGGCCTCGATCTCAACTACTGGAAGCGGCAAGGCCACCTTTTATCTGATTGGACCGGGCATATCCAGCAAAAGCGATGTGAACCTTGGAGAAGAAATTCATCTGCAGGCTCAGGATTTGCGGAACGCGGGCGAATATATCGCTGTCGTATGTTCCCGCGAGTGTCACAACGCCAGTTTCTTCGTGAGCGCCGGCAAGCCGCATCGTCTGACTTTCCTTGTGCATCCCTCCCGCGTTCCAGTGGCGCAAAACGACGCGGTGACCGGTGTCGCGCTACCGTTCGATGACTTTCGCAATCTTGTGACCACCCCGGAGACGATCAACTTCCAACTGACGGCCGGGAACGCTTCTGTGTCGCGCTCAGTTCGCACGCAAGATGGAATCTCCTGGTTTCGCACGGCATCGGGCAAGTCCGCCGGTCCCTTGCAGGTGGTAGCGTCTCTTGACGATATATCCACTCGTCGCGCGGTGCAGCAAGTGGCTTCCGATCCCTGCAATCTGCGGATTAAAGGGGAGCGAACCGCGACTGGAATTCTCGTTGAAACCGAGCCAGTTCACGACTGCGCGGGAAATCCCGTGCCCGATGGCACAATCGTTACTTTCACTGCCACTGTGGGAGACGAGAAGAGCACCGTTGACGCTCCCATCAAACAGAACGTAGCGCGGGCGCAGATCGTGGCGTCGGGCCCGGCTGTGATATCGGCTGCGTCCGGTGTGGTCATGGGAAATGAACTCCGCGTAGGAGGGCGTCCATGAATCGCATTCTGAGCGATCGTTGCATTGCGCCAGTTGCTGCGGTACTTGCCTTCTCTCTCGCCTCTGTGCTTTTTTCGTACGCCGCTGATCCCGCCGTTCAAGTGCAATTGGATGTGAAGGAAGCCTCCCCGCGCGCCGTCGAGAATTTAACCGAGCGTGGAATTCTTCGCGATTACCGTTTCGCGTGGACGAGCATGGCTCAAGCGCTCGAGTTCAATACGCTCGATCCCCTCGAGGGGCCGTTCGCGGGAGACGCCAGGCAGTGGCTGCGCGAAACCGTTATCAGCCAGCAGCGCTCCGGCCTCAGTCAACGATATGCCGCTCAGAGCCACAAGCTGGAAGCCGTCTTCTACGCTCCGGAGGGCGATGTCATGGAGTTGCGTGACACGGCGGAATACGATTTACAGATCTCTGGTGGCGGAAAAATAATCCACGATGAACACGTGGTCCTGCACTTCATCGTGCTGATGACTCCGGGCGCCGATCGTTGGGTGATTCGCCAAATGCAGGCGGTCCCGCGGTTTTGATCGGGCGCCCAATCCCGGCTGCGCGATTGAACCCCTTGTTCCCAACGGTGCACGGGCCCTCTGCCGGCCTTCCCAGCGACAACTGGCCTGTTCTTCACCGCATCTTATGTCTTTACACAAGAAGGCTTAAGGAATGGAGCGGTCATCTGTCGAAGGCGCTGCTTAGTTTATCGATCCTGTGTTTCGTGATGGCGGGCGGTTGCACCACTCCCGGTGCTCATCGCGCTCTGCTGCAAAGCGGGCAGGCGCCCGCTCTATCTCCGAAACTGCTCGCTGTTTATATGCCATGGTTTGGCGACCATACTCACATGGACGTTGGCTATTCCAGCCAGGATCCCGCGGTTCTCCGCAAACAGATTCAGCAGGCAAAACACATGGGAATTTCCGCGTTTGTCGTCGACTGGTACGGCGAGAGCAAACCGTACTCCGATCACAACTTTGCTCTTCTGCAAGAAGCTGCCAGCGAAAACCATTTCCAAGTCGCGCTACTTTACAACGAGTCGGAAGATGAGGATGCGCAAGCCACCGACTCCACGATCGTAGCCCTCGACAAAGCTTACAAAGACTATTTCGGTCCATCGGCGAAAGGTCGTGACGCCTATCTCACTTATGATGGCCGCCCCATGATTTTTATTTTTCCCAAAAGCGGCCATATTGACTGGAATCAAGTGCGGCAGCACTCCAGCGGCTGGGACAGGCCTCCTCTTTTGATTTACAAGGACCAGCCTCCAGAACAATTTGCCAACGATTTTGCCGGCTCCTATGCCTGGGTGCAGCCCGGCGCCGGCGGATGGGCCGCCGACGGCAGTAACTGGGGTGAACAATATCTTGACAATTTTTATAAGACGATGAGGAACAAGAATCCCGACAAGATCGCGATTGGAGGAGCCTGGCCCGGCTTTGACGATTCAGCCGCGAAGTGGGGCCTCAATCGGCGCATGGAGAGCGCGTGCGGGAAAACCCTCGATACGACCTTGAATCTCTACGAGCGGTATTATGATGGCGCGAATCCGCTCCCGTTTCTCTTGATCGAAACGTGGAATGACTACGAGGAAGGAACAGCAATCGAACGCCGGACAGCCGCCGATTGCGGCTCGGGGAGCGCCAATCCAGCAAACTCCGCGGCGCGCTAGATGGAGAGAACGAGATAGTTCGACGCGGTCACTTCACGGCAACCTGTCCATCAAGCCGGGTAGCGTCTTCATGAGATCGTTGTAGATCACCATCACCGCGAACAGAACGAGAAAAACGAATGCCGCCTGATAGACGCGCTCTTTGATTCGGAGGCTGACATCGCGCCGCATGAGCCCTTCGATCAGCAGAAACAGGATTACGCCGCCGTCCAGGATTGGGATTGGCAGCAGGTTAAAGATGCCGAGGTTCAGGCTGATGCCTGCCGTTAACTCCATCAGCGGAGTCCAGCCCTTTTGCTGTGCCGCGTATCCGGCGTCCTGCGCGATACCAATCGGGCCGGAAACCGCTTTGGGCGAGACCTTTCCTTGCAGAATCTTCTTGGCGAGTTCCAGAATGAGCAGCGAATATTTCCGATTCTGCTCGAGCGAAAGACCCAGGGCTTGGACGAACGGCAACGTGGTCACCTTGGTTTCGCTCTTGTTGAGGAAGCCCAGCCGATAACGCTGCTCTTTCGGATCTTCAGTTTTCGAAAGTACGGGTTTCAAGTGGAAATCTAACGTCTGATTGCCGCGCATCACCGTGAGATCGACGGGGTCATCCTTGCTCTGCTGCAGGCGCTCGATCATCGATTCGATGGAAACCAGGGGCTTACCGTTCATCGCAACAATTCTGTCGTCTTCCGCCAAGCCGGCCTGGGCAGCGGGTGTACCCGCCTCAATGCGTCCCACGATGACCGGTTCCTCGGGATACCAACCGGCAGAGCCCACTTCCGAGGTAGTCACGGACTGGGGCACGATTGTTTTCTGAAAGATCTGATTCCCGCGCTGGATTGTGATGTTCAGTGGCTGGTTGGCGCTCAGCCATACGCGAGGTTGCAGCTGTTCCCACGTGGGGTTCTCGATCCCGTCGACTTTTACGATCCTGTCACCAGGTTGCAAGCCGGCTTGGGCTGCCGCCGAGTCATGCTTTATGCCTTCGATGACCGCAGGCTTGTCGAGAAAAACCGGGTACTCGTAGTGCACCATGTAAACCGCGGTGAGCAGGAAGATGGCCAGCAGAATGTTCATCGTGGGTCCGGCTACCGCGATCAGGAAGCGATGCCAGCGGGAGTGCGACATGAACTCGGCCGGATCACCGGTGCGCTCGTCCATGGGATTCTCGCCGCTCATCTTGACGTAGCCGCCCAAGGGAATCGCGGCGATGCGGTAGTCCGTGTCCCCCTTGCGGAAGCCGATCAGGCGTTTACCAAACCCGATGGAGAAAACCTCTACGCGCACCCCCAGCAATTTGGCCACGGCATAGTGGCCAAATTCGTGGATCAGGATCATGAAGCCCAGCACCACAGCGACGGCAACCACGGAGATAATGAAATCGGACATATAAGAAGTACGAAACCGCTCCCTCGTTAGATTCGACTAGACTACAGATGTTGCTCGTGGCCGAAAAGTCTTATTCGTAATTCCCAAAACCAGCTCTTTGGCATATCGGCGGGCTTCAGCGTCGGCTTCAAGCACCTTCGCGATCGACTGCAACTTCCCAGAATTAGATGCTGAAACGGCGTCCTCGACGATCCTGGGAATATCATCGAATCCGATGCTGCCTTCCAGAAACGCTGCTACCGCTATTTCGTCGGCGGCGTTCAGAGCCACAGTCTTAGCCCCGCCCGCCTCTGCCGCTTCATATGCCAAGCGCAGACAAGGGAATTTATCCATGTCTGGAGGGCTGAAGTCCAGATGACGCAAGTTACCCACCGGAAAGCGCATATCCGACTGAATCCGCTCGGGATATGTTAGCGCGTAGAGAATCGGCAGCCGCATATCGGTCACTGAAAACTGAGCAAGTATACTGCCATCCACGAACTCCACCATCGAATGAATTGTCGATTGTGGATGCACCAGAACTTCCACTTTCACCGCCGGTATGTGAAATAATCTGCATGCTTCGATTACCTCGAAGCCTTTATTCATCAGCGTCGCCGAATCGATGGTGATGCGTTTGCCCATCTTCCAGGTCGGATGATTGAGGGCCTGCTCCACCGTAATAGAGGCGAATTCCGAACGTGGCGTATTGAGAAAGGGCCCGCCAGAGGCGGTGAGCCAGATGCGTTCCACTTCCTCCATGCGCCCGCCTCGAAGGCATTGATGCACCGCATTGTGCTCGCTATCAATGGGTAAAAGCGGCTTGCCCTGCCGGCGCGCCTCGGCTGTAATCAACTCGCCCGCGGCGACGAGACATTCTTTATTGGCCACCCCGACGATCTTTCCCGCCTTCACCGCCTCGTAGGTGGCCTCAAGGCCGGCCACGCCCACGATCGCGCTCACCACGAAATCGGCTTCCGCGTGCGTTGCTACCTGCACCGTACCAGCCGCGCCGCAAACCACTTCCACACCGTTCAACCCTGCCTGTTTAAAACGCGCGCGCAGTACATCCGCATCAGCCTCCGACACTATCGAAAGCAGACGTGGTCGCCATCGGCGGGCCTGCTCAAAGGCTGCCTCCAGGTTTCTGCCCGCAGCCAGCGCGACGATCTGAAAGCGCTCCGGATAGGATTCCGCCACGCTCAGCGTGCTGCGGCCAATCGAACCGGTAGATCCCAAAATGGCAATTCGTCTCATGACAGGCGCCTTTTATTTTACGCGTTACCAGGGGCGTGCGGGGGAGAAGAGTACTGCTGCGTAGAACCAAAGGATGGGAGCCGCAAAAAGCAGCGCATCGATTCGGTCGAGCATACCTCCGTGGCCGGGAAGAATCGTGCCGGAGTCCTTCACTCCGGCTCCGCGTTTGATCAGAGATTCCACGAGATCGCCCAGTTGCGCCGCGATATTCACAGCGAGCGTCAGAAGGATGATGGGCCACAGCTCAGGCTTCTCCAGTCCGAAGAGCCCGTCCCGGCGCTCGATCAATCCCACGCGCAAGAGGAATGTACTGATCTGCAGCGCATGGCTGAAGAGCAGGCTTCCAACCAGCAGGCTTGCAGCCAGCGATGCCATGGCTCCTTCCCAGGTTTTTTTCGGACTGATACGCGGGGCCATCAAGTGCCGCCCCAGCGAGCGGCCCACGAAGTAAGCGAAGATGTCTCCCGCCCAAACGACCAGCAGAAGATAGAGCAGCCAGAACGCTCCCGCGAACTGCTGGCGAAGTTGGACCAGCATCGCCATGGGTAGAGCCACGTAGAGAACCGCAAAAGCCGAGGCCGCCCCCGCCGGATATGCCGCGCTCAACTGAACTCGCCGCATCGCAATTGTCAAGAAGACAAATGGCGTGATCGCGGAAGCAAATGCCAGCCCGAAGACGAACTTCAGCGCCGAGAGCTGCGGCGTCTCCACTTCAGCGCTTACGGCGAGCATAAGAAATAACAATCCCACGAAAATGTAGGTCGACAGGCGCAGCGGCTCAACGCCGTAGGACTCGGTGAGCTTCAGAAATTCCTGCACCGTGATTAAGGCCACGGCGGCGGCCACGACGGCGACCACCGGCACAGGGGCGCGCAGTATGAGCAGCAGTACAATTGGAATCAGCACAACCGCGGTCGCGATGCGCTTCAACAAGGAAGTTCGTCCGCCTTATGAATTGCCCGGCTGCACTCCAAAGGGCGCAGCCCAAGCCGCGCCCCACAATCTACATCACAGAACCCCAGCCACGGTAATCCTTGCACAATATTCGTAATTTGGAGCGGGATTCGTTCGGGAGGAATCTGCTCTCACACTGTTCTTTCCGCGCGGGAGAACGAGACCGAGTCTACTTGTGAACCTTCGCTGCTTCGGCGTGACCGAGGGAATCGTTGTGCTTTATTACAGGATGGTGCGGAGCAGCGTGGTTCAGCCCGCCGTAGCGGCGCTCCCGCTTCTGATATTCGGCGACGGCCTCCAAAAGATGCACGCCGCGGAAGTCGGGCCACAGTGTGGATGTCACATATATTTCGGCATAGGCTAGCTGCCACAGCAAAAAGTTACTCAGCCGCATCTCACCGGAGGTCCGCACAACCAAATCCGGATCAGGCAAATGCCGCGTGTAAAGGTGCTCAGCGATCGTGTCCTCGTTGATCTGCAAGTGCTCGATGCCACCGTTCTGCGATGCTACGTTCACCATCGAGCGGAACGCGTCCACCAGCTCGCTGCGCGCGCTATAGTTGAGCGCCAGCGTGAGGACCGTGCCGGCGTTTTGCTCCGTACTCTGGCGCGCCCAAGCCATGCGCTCCTGCACGTCCTCCGGCAGTTCATGCTGCCGGCCAATATATTCCAGCCGGATATTGTTCCGATTGAGCGTGGGAACCTCCGCCTTCAGATAGTGGCTTAACAGCCGCATCAGGAAGTCGACTTCGCTCTTGGGACGCTTCTTCCAGTTCTCTTCGGAGAAGGCGTAAAGGGTCAGGGCATGGATGCCGATGCGCGCCGCGGTTTCCACGGTCGAGCGAACCGCCGCCACTCCCGCGCGATGACCGGCAACGCGCGGCATGTGGCGCCGCTTCGCCCAGCGCCCATTGCCGTCCATGATGATCGCGATGTGTCGTGGGAGTCGCGCTGGATCAAGCTTCCGGTAGACTTCCGTTTCCTTGCGATCCAGACCTTCGGGAACTCTTGCCTGCAAGGCCTATCCCCTTCCGAATTCTGAAACTAACACAGCGGGGAAGGGCGGCGCAATGACGCGAAGGACACAGCGTCCCGGTTGCGGAAAAGCTCGATGTTCGATTTTGCGTTGAAAGGGCGCGGCTTCAAGCCGCGCCGTAAAAGCCTCTTAAAATCCCTCAGCAGCTTTTAACCCCTGATGGTATCCTTCTGCGGATAAGATCGGAATAACGAGGAAACCCACGAATGGAAAAGATATTCGTTACTGTATCCGGCGGCTGTGCCTACGTTATGGACGACACCGTGCCTCAAGGCTTTACTGTCGAGGTTATCGACTTCGACAACATCGGGGCGGGCGGCAAGTTCCCATCAGCTGAAGCTCTCGAATATTGCACCGAACACGACCTGTATCAGGCACCGCGAACATCGCAGCAATGAATCTGCAATGCAGGGCTGAACTCGGCCTTGCCTACAAAGCCGGTTCACAGATCGCCCGCGTAATCAGCGAGGATTGGTGCAGACGCGAGCTCTATTGTGCGGCCTGCAGCTCTGACAGGCTGTCATCGTCAAAGGCTAGCACCCCCGCGATTGACTTTGTCTGCCCCGAGTGTGACCAGTGCTTCCAGCTGAAGAGCTTCAAGACTTGGAACCAGAAGAAGATTCCGGACGCTGCCTACGACTCCATGCTTCGAGCGATACGGTCGGATCGAGTCCCCAACTTGCTCATCTTGCAGTATTCCGCTGACTGGCTCGTTAGGAACCTTCTATTGGTCCCAGGGGTTTTCTTTTCGGAGAGTGTCATCGAGAAGCGCCCTCCGCTAAGTCCCAAGGCGCAGCGGGCAGGGTGGGTGGGGTGCAAAATCCTTTTGGATCGAATCCCTCGGGACGGTAAGATTCCCGTAGTAGCGAATGGCTCGACCATCGCAGAGCGCCAAGTTCGAGAGGAATTCTCTCGCATCCGGAAGCTAGCAGAAGTTCCGCCCTCCGTGAGGGGCTGGACGCTCGACGTCCTTACCACCATACGCAAGCTAGCAAAAGCTCGCTTCTCGCTTCAAGAGTTGTATGAACTTGAACCCTACCTGCAGAACATCCATCCTCACAATCGGAATGTGAGGCCGAAAATACGACAGCAGCTTCAAGTGCTTCGAGACCTGGGCCTGATTGAGTTCAGGAGCCCCGCAAACTACGCGCTCCGCGGTCCGCTTTCGCCGGAAGCATGATTGTACATTCTGGGAATCACTCGCTACTTCGCCTCTTCCGGCACGATCTTCAGCTCTAGCTTCTCCGTCCGCCGCAGTACGGTCAGCGAGCAGCTTACGCCTACGCGAACATCGGTCAGGACGCGGTGCAGATCGTCAACTCCTGCCACCGGATGGCCTTCGAGCGCGATGATTACGTCGCCCTCGCGCAGGCCCGCGCTCTTCGCCGGGCTCCTTTCTTCCACCGACAAAACCAGCGCGCCCGATTCTTTGGCGAAATCATAGAAGCGCACCACGCGGCGATGTATCGGCACGGTCTGGGCCGAGACGCCAATGTAACTGCGGCGGATGCGTCCGTCGCGAAGCAGGCGGCTGGCCACGAACTTCGCCGTATTGATCCCAATGGCAAAACAAATTCCCTGTGCCGGCAAAATGGTTGCCGTGTTCACTCCAACCACTCTTCCCGCGGAGTCCACCAACGGCCCGCCGGAGTTGCCGGGGTTGAGTGCGGCGTCCGTCTGAATCACGTCGTCGATCAGCCGGCCGGAATAGGAGCGAAGGGAACGGCCCAGCGCGCTCACCACGCCTGCCGTCACGGTGGATTGAAATCCATAGGGATTGCCGATTGCAACCACGAGTTGCCCGACGCGAAGCTGCTGCGAATCGCCGAGCGCAACCGCGGTGAAACCGGGTTCATCCACGCGCGCGTCGTCGATGCGGATTACGGCAAGGTCGCTCGCCGGATCGTCGCCGATCGCGGATGCTGGCAAGCGGCGGCCGTCCGCGAGCGTTACCTCGATGCGGCGTGCATCGTGCACGACGTGACTGTTGGTGAGAATAAGGCCATCCGGAGTGAATACGAATCCCGAGCCGCCGCCACGCCGCTCGCGTTCCTCACCCGAGCGAGTGCGGCCTGCTTGATGGACTTCGATGTTTACTACCGAAGGGCTGACACGTTCGACTCCGCCCGTAACCGCACGGGAGTAGGCATCGAGTAGGGAATCGTCGCTTGCACCGGCCAGGGGCGCGATCGGGGAGTCGCGGAGGGATTCATCGCGCAGACGACGCTCGCCCAGAGTTTGAGAGTCCGAGTCAACAATGGGAGAACCAAAAGCCGACGAATCGATGACAGGCGACAATGTAACCGGAAACGAGTCGAAATACATATCAGATAGATGATGGTCGATCTTCTGGCGATTCAAGGGGGGCGCGCATTGTAGTTGTCAGGTCGAAGCGGTTGGCTTCGTGGTGAATCACACCCTGGCAGCACAGGTTGACGATGTAGGGCAAGGAAAAATCGGCCGCTGCATTGGGCACGGGGACCTGATCGACAGATTACGTCCCCATAATCTGTTGCGAGTCGGCCCAAGCGGTGACGCGGGGACTCAGGTCTTCGGGATGATTTCCTGGAGCGCTTGACGCTCAAACAAGCGTGGGAAGGATCATCGCAAACAGAGCCGTTTCGATGGCGTTGAGCAATGCAGACCCGTTGACACTGCCCCAGCCCGTGCATGCATCCCAACCTTGAACAGACGTGTAGCCGGGCGCTCCGGATTCTGCGTTGCTTCCACCGTCGGAGATGTCGCGAAACACCCGATCAAGGTTCAGATTGTACAGAATGGGGTTGATGTAGCCCACGGAATCGGCGACTGCTGCATTGATCAATGCCATAAGGCCGGCATAGAGAGGCGCGGTTTCGCTTGTCCCTGCTACTTGTCCTACCGACGATCCGTCGACGTAAATCTCATAACCATCGGCATACCCGGCTATATCTGGAATGCCGCGGCCGGAATGCCCATCGTTGATCGAGACGGGCACGTTGGCCCAAAGCTGCCAATACGGAACAGGAAATATGTCGCTGATGCCACCGCCGGTGACGCCGTCGTCATTCCACGTAGATTCGGAAAAGGCATCGCCAATGATGTCCTGAATGGTTGTTCCGCCGCAGCAGGTGATCCAAGGATCCGAAGCCGGGTAATAGACATGGGCTCGGCCGTCTCCTACCTGGCAGTCCGAGCCGTTGTCACCCGATGCAACAAAGACAGTTGTGCCCAGCATAGCTGCTTCCTGAAATGTCTGGTCGACAGCATTGATGGCGGCTTGCGTCCAGGCGAAGCTGCCGAGGGATTCCAGTTCGCCCCAGCCCCAACTAATGGAAATGACGCTGGGCGCCTTCCAGTCTGGAAGCAGGTTTTCCCCCATGATCGCAGTTGAGACAATGTCAACCCAGCCTTGTTCGGTGAAGGGCGCAAAATACACTACAATGGCCGCGCCCTGTGCGATAGCGCCAGCCACTTCGATGTCGAGGGCCACTTCGACGTCGGCCTCGTCACCGGGCGAGTTTGTCGCCCCGTCCACGCCTACGGAAGCTAATGGCGGCGCGGACAGTCCTTGATTGCCGAAATAAGTCTGGATATCCGAGGCGTTGTATCCGCCGCCGAATTCCAGAAGCCCGATCGTCTGTCCTGACGCGTCAACATTCAGAGGAAATTGATACAACTCGGCCACCTGTCTGGGTGCAAGAGAGTACGGCCCACCTCCGCTGACGCGCTTGGCCATTTGGCGATTGTCCAGGCCGAAGACGCCTTCCACGATACCGTCCAACTCTTTCGGCAAATGCACCGCTCCTTCGCGGCCACGATAGGAGCCTCGAGGGGACTCATAGCGGCCAAGATCGACCGCGAAGGCCCGGTTCATTTGCTCAACGGTGCCTGAGAGCACGATCGTGCGCCGGGCGATGCTGGACTCGACGACCTGCAAACCGTAAGAGCGTCCGAATTCGGCGACGCGATCCAGATCGCCCTGCGAAGCACCAAACTTCGCCGCAAACTCCTCGCGCGAAAACCGCTTCCTTGGGGAAGAGGGCGGATAGTCTTTCAGGTCCGGTATCGGAGGAGCGTCCTCGCGCCGCCGCACCCGAATGCTGACGGTCAGCTTTTCTTTCGGGTCCGCCGCTCCGACTCTGTTGGCGCCGGGGACCGGAACTCTTTCCGTTCCCGTAACCGCTCGATGGGTGGGTGGAATTTGTGCCATGTGAGCCCCGTGTCTTCAGGCGGCCAGCAGGTCGACCCATTGAATAATGGAAGATGAGTCTTCGTGTGTCACGCTGACGCTCAGTTTATTTACTAACGCGTCTTTCAGCAGCGATACCACCAGGCTGCGGGCAATCCAAACGGAAAAGGGAGTGGGTTGACCGATGTCCCCGACCCACAGAATAAATAGCTCGGAAACATTCGTCGTGCTATCCAGCAGGGTGACAAATCCCAGGTCAACGATCCCATCCTGCCGAACCTTAATATCCGTGACGGTACCGATGTTCGTTGCCATTATTCCTCCTCGCGGCACAAGAATGTACGCCCTTCCGATCCCGCAATATGTTTGAGCAATCCCTGCGCCGTGTAAGCGTTGCCTCGCACACGCATGCGTCCACTAAGAAAAGCATCATGCGGCGCGAGTCGGCCGGCGGCAACTTCCTTCCAGGTTTCAGGCGTAGTGATCAATTCAATGGAGGGTTTTCCTGAACTCTTCGCCGCGCCCTTTCTTTTGCTGCCGAGCGGCACGTCGTAGACAGTGGCATTCTCGGCCTTGGCTCCTTCAAGCAACCTTAGCCGAAGAGTGCCCTTTGCCTTTGCCGATGCGAGCTGTTCACCGAGATTCTTCGCTGTTTCGGCTGCCGAAGCTCGTCCGCCTCGCGTCAAATCCTTGATGGCCGCAAAGCGTAAAGATGTAGCCGACTTCGCTGCCTCGTTTTTCTGTGGAGTCATTTTCTCGTCCTCCTCCCAGCTATGGGTTAGCAGTCTTCGCAGCGTTCTTTCTTGCGCGATCTCAGTCGCGACATTGGATAGTGCATTGGGGGACCAAAACGTTACATCCGCGCGAGGTTTTTTACGATCCGATCGGGACTCAACGTCATTCGTTGCCCAGAGAACGAGTCGGCTGGTCTGAACTAGCAGGTGAAAAAAGCCGGGACCAAAACTACGGTCCCGGCGTTGAGTTGGCTGGTTGCCCGGATAAATTGAGGCGTCTTGCGGGCGTGAGCGAAGCGGGAGCCCGCAGCCGAAATCCTGAGCCGCTCTTTCTGCGGCGAAGGATCCCAACAAAGGTTAAGCAGTCCTTCTCGGCCTTATCGTCAGGTCCCGCACCTGAGTCAGAATGCTCGACATCTGCATTCCGTTCAGTTGCGAAACGAACGGCAGGATCTCCGCGATGAACTGATCTTTCATCAGTTCGCTGATTTCGTCCTGGCGGTTCTTTTCTCCGCCGCTGAGCAATTCCGGCACGGTCACCTCCAGCGCCCGCGCCAGCCTCTCCAGAGAAGACAGCGTGGGCGTGGCTTTTTCGTTTTCTATCTTGGAAACGTAGGTTCGCGGCACCGACATGCGTCCCGCGAGTTGGCGCTGGCTCAGTCCGCTGCGCAAGCGCAAGGAACGGATTGACGTTGCCAGGTTGAGATGCCCTCGGCCACTGCCAGGCATTGGCATCATTACCGGCGGCGTCATTACCACCGGCTCGGGTTCAGGTTCCTCGTCCAGTGACGAGTGGCAGCGCCGACAGTTGTTATTAACCGTACGGAATTGAACTAGCAGGCAGTGATCGCAACGAACGACTTCCCTAGAATCTACCGGGGCAAGAGTCGTAGCCATCGGGTTGTGGGAGTGCCAGAGCGGGCTACTCCTTAACGCTAAGCAGCGGAACCTGCTATGGGGGAGTTCCAGCTGCAGAGACAATCTGCGGTACAAGGCCTGTGGATGTCAAGGCTAAAATGCATAAAGCCGTAAATCTCGCTGGCAAAAACCGGAACGAGACGGCGAAATCCCGCAGAAACGGGGGAAAGAGAATGATCGATCGCGAGAATGCGTGGTGTTTACTAACTGAGTTCACTCAATCGGAAAGTTTGCGCAAGCACGCGCTGGCGGTTGAGGCGTGCATGCGCGCCTGCGCACGAAAGTATGGCAACGGCTCCCCAGAAGACGAAAATCTCTGGGGCGTGGTTGGCCTCATTCACGACTTCGACTACGAAAAGTATCCTAGCCTCGAAGACCATCCCTACAGAGGCAACGAGATACTGAAGGAGCGCGGATGGCCCGAGGTAATCACCCGCGCCGTGATGTCCCACGCCGAATACACCGGAGTCACGCGCGATACGCCTATGGAAAAAACTCTCTTCGCCTGCGACGAGCTCGCCGGATTCATCACAGCCGTAGCCCTGATCAAGCCGGGAAAATCGCTGGTCGAGGTCGACACCAAGTCTGTGCGAAAGCGGATGAAAGACAAAGCATTCGCTCGCAAAGTAAACCGGGACGACATCGTCAACGGCGCCGCCGCCCTCGGCGTAGACCTGGACGAGCACATCAGTTTTTGTATCGAAGCCATGAAGGGGGTAGCGGGGAAATTGGGGTTAGAGGGGATCCACGCATAAGAGAAATCGGCTGGTGGACTTCGCGTCAAGACTCTTAGATAATGGTCGCCGATTGTTGGAGTTAGTTAATGAAGTCTCCTCTACATCGTCGACCTATTGGCAGCCCAGCAGGACGTCGCGTTTAAGAGTCTTTTTAGTCGCTGCTTTGATGGCTATCGGCCTTAAGAGGTTAGCACTATTAGAGGGCCGAGTCCTCGCAGCGGACCTTAGCAGTAGATACCGGGTCTCTGAAGACACGATTCGTCGAGATCTACGCGAATTGGCGAGTTCGGGAAAGATCCAACGCGTACACGTCGGCGCCCTGCCTCGCCGTGCCGAGGCCGTTCCTTTCGTGTCTCGCCAACAAATCGACATGGAAAGCAAGATCGGAATTGCTCGAGCGGCGGCTGACATGATCCGCGACGGTCAGGTGGTGCTGATTGACGGAGGTACCACTAATCTAAGAATTGCTTCCTGCCTTTCAAGAGAGCGTTCGGCAACGATTGTTACCAACAGTCCACCGCTTGCGCTGGCGTTGGCGGATCATCCAAAGTTGAGTGTGCTGATGCTCGGAGGAAATTTTCTTAAAGAGGAGCGGGTCACGACAGGCATCGAGACCACTCGTCGAGTCGAATCCATTCGCGCTGATCTATGCTTTCTGGGAATGTGCAGTTTGCACCCGCAGGTCGGAATAACCGTCGGCGACCAAGAAGAAGCGTACGTGAAGCAAGCGATGATAGGGGCTTCAACGGACGTGGTTGGCCTGATTTCCCTTGGGAAAATGGGGACATCTCTGCCTTACCTGGTCGGTCCTGCTTCCCGACTGACACGTTTGATCACCGATGCATCAGACGAAGGTGTCCTGAATCCCTACCGCTCCCAAGGCATAGAAGTCACAAGTACGTAGATCGAAGCGGTTCGACACTTCTATAAGGTACGCCGTGTCGACATATGACGGACCGGGACAAGGGTCTATACTGCGCGATCAAAGGCTTCATGCACTCGACTGCCTTCTGCTTTAACTCGAGGAAATTTTTATGCATGAATACCACTACGCAAAGGACACGCAATGGCTCGACCCTTTCATAAGACTTTCCGACTGATAGAGAGGTTATTTCTGTTGGGAGTGATGGTCACGGTCTCGCTTAAAGCGCAACAGAGTTCTCCGTCTGCGCGGGCTTGGACTGGTATCGTACGCACGGCTGCCGGTGAACCTGTGGCCGGAGCGAAGGTAACGTTATACACACCGGCCGCCAAAGAGAACCTAATGGCAGTTACAGGAACCGATGGAAGGTTCGCGATTCCGGACATTCGACTCGGGCCACATAGCGTGACCGTGCAATTTCCCGGCCGAGGTCCGACAGCGCCAGTGTCGGTCAATATTAACGGCGTAACAGTTGTGCTGACGGTATCCGATCAAGGCGTGCTCTCTATTGCACCCAACCCGCAAACTCCTACAGCAGGAGTCTCGAATGGGAACCCGAGCACAACTTCGAGCGCGGCTGGCGGAACAGGCGGGGAGAAACTCTCCAGCCAAAAGGTAAATGAGTTGCCGTTGAATGGACGCGACTTCAGCACGCTGTTGTTGTTAGCAGCGGGCACGATGACCGACGTGAACGGGCAGACGAATTTCACCCAGCAGTTCGCCATCAACGGACAGCGCGGCGTCGAGGCTGTGTTCGCGATGGACGGCGCTGATATCAGCGATCCTGAGATGGGCGGAAGTACGTTCACGAATTTCGACGTGGACGCAATTCAGGAATTGCAGTCAAGCTCGGGCTGGATGCCAGCAGAGATCGGGCGCGGCGCGGCAGGTTTCACCAACATCGTGACACGGTCCGGGAAAAGCGGTTTTCATGGGTCATTCTTCGAGTTCTTGAGGAACTCTGCCCTCGATGCGCGGAATTATTTCGATCACCCGTCGATTGCAGACCCGGGGCGTATCCCTCCGTTCCGGCGAAACGAGTTCGGATTTACGAATGGCGGGCCAGTCGTGTTGCCGAACGTGTATGACGGACGCGACCGCACGTTCTATTTTGTGCAGTATCAGGGCTTCAGGCAGGTGCTGGGAACGACCCAGGTGCTGGCTGTACCTACAGCAGCAGAGAGGCAAGGCCAGGATGTGGTGACGTACCCGGACGGCAGCACGGACACGCTGCACGTACCGGTGAATCCGGCAATTGCGGCGGTGCTGGCCCGTTATCCAATCCCTAACAACCCAACCGGCGCATATGGTGCGCGAACCTATGCTGCACCTTCAAACGTTAACACGGATGCGGATCAGTTTTCCATCCGCATCGATCAGAAAGTTGGCGCAAAAGGACAATTGTTTGGTCGATTCAATTACGACAATCTAACGGGACCGACAACAAATCCGGATCAGACACTGATTGATCCGAGCTTCGGCGTGCAGTATGTAGACCGGCAGCGCAACGGAGTCATCACTTACACGCGCACCGTGTCTCCGCACTTCCTCTGGTCGACGTCGGTGAGTTTCACGCGAACGACGCCTTCGTTTGTGACGCCCAACCACGCCGATCCGGCTTTGAAGTTCATTGATGGCCTCTATGAGGCGCTCAATGGAGCGGCGGGCTCTGTGATGTCGGCGTTCGGGAATTTGTTCCAGGGACAATTGAATTTTGCGTGGACGAGCTCGCGGCACGCCGTGAAGTGGGGTGCGGAAGCACGACTTAATCGGGACACGACATACTTCGGTATAAGTCCCAATGGCGAGTACGATTTTGGTGGTGGAACCGTTTATTCGCCCGTGTTCATTCCTTCTGCGAGTGGACAGCATAATGTGCAACCGGGTCAGCCTCTGCCAGACACCTTGAGCAGTCTGTTGTTAGGGCATCCGTACGCATACACGATCGCAGTCGCTCCGCTCTACGCATCGAATGGCGCGCACATTGGGCCGGCGGCGATCAACCGGAATGACGTGAACGCCTACATCGAGGACACATGGAAAATCAATCCGCAATGGACGCTCGATTATGGGCTGCGATATGAGGTCTACACGCCGATTTCGGAGCGGGCGCACCGGACGTCGAGTTTTCTGAATTCGTTCCCACCCGTGGGCGTTGGGCAGGAATACTTGATCAATCCGCAGCCTACTTATCAAACCGATTGGAACGGGTGGGGACCGCGTGTGCAAGTGGACTGGAACGCGCCCCACGCAGTGCATATGCACATGGGCGGGGCGATTACAGTGATTCCGCCGAATATCTGGCAGGACAATCTTCTGACAGGGTCTACACCCTACGTTGTTTATCCACGTGTCAATGCGGCGCAAAACGGGGAAATTTCCTACGGATTCCAAATCACACCGAACGAATTGCCGCACGTCTATAACACCGCTGGCGTGAACGTGTTGGCCAGCGGCGATCCAAAAAAAGTGCCGGCGAACACTGTGATGGACGTAAATCGATACCAGCAAGATTTGGCAGCGCTGGCGCCGAGTCATCAGCTCTCGCTGCTGAGTCTGTCTGGGATCGACCGGCGCTTCGGCAATGGCTACCTGCAAACTTGGACACTGGGGCTGGAGCGGGCTTTCGGCGGCCTCACGGCCGACGTTGCGTATGTTGGAACATCGGCGTTCCGACTTCCCAGAATGTCATATCCAAACGCGTATCCCGGAGCGGATTCGGAATTTGCGCGGTTTACAAACTTCGACGATAGCGGAGCGGTGACGGGGGGCTTCGGATTCGAATCTGTGATGACAGCAACGTCGCACTCGTCGTACAACGCCTTGCAGACCTCGTTGTCGGGAAATGTTGGGCACGGCGGTCCGTCGTTGCAAGCCGGCTACACCTGGGGCAAATCACTGGATGATGTCAGCGGCATCCTGGGAGGAACAGGATCTACCGGCGCGGTGACGCAGTTTAGTCCGCAAGACCCGTTCGATACACAAGCGGAAAGAGGGCCGTCAAGCTTTGACGTAACGCACGCCTTCACGTTGAGCGCGGCGCAGGATTTGCATTTCGAGCATTTGGGACTTCGGTCGGATCGAACCCATCTGTTGACGAAGGGCTGGGAGTTGCTGAGCATCTCGACGATCACGAGTGGTTCGCCGTTTACGGTGTACTCGGGGATCCAGCAGACGGGGGCGGGGACGATCGGCGCGGACCGGCCGGATCAGATCAGAACACCGGATCTCTCGAGCGCCGGCAGTTCAATGCGACCGCGCGACGACTATTTTGGGCGGGGGGCGAACAACGCGAGCTTCTTTTCCATTCCCACGGGGATCGCAGGCGGGACCGGACCAAACTCCGGGCGCTTTGGAACGCTCGGCCGTAATACATTTCGCGGCCCGGCATATTATGATTTCGATTTTGCGCTCATCAAGACGACTCCGATTGGCCACCGCGAGAGCGGTTCGGAGCGAGCTGACCTGCAATTCCGCGGAGAGTTATTTAATCTGTTTAACATCGTCAACATGGGGCTACCCGCGAACATCATCGAGGGTACAGGGTTCGGCATGATCAGCAAGACCGCGGGAACTTCGCGGCAAATTCAGTTTTCGCTAAAGCTCATCTATTGAGGCGCGTCCTGCAGTGACTCAGGTTTCTGGGAGGAAAGAAACATGTTTTGAAGAGGATTCTGCATCCGTTAGCGTCGACGAATCACAACCTGACGCACGATTTCCTCTAGGAAACGACGAGCTCCGGTTCTGGAGTCCGCAGCAGACTCAGTGGGTCGTGCGAAAGCACCGGTTTTCTTCGCCAGAGTTGAGGACCAAGACCCTGGAAATCTCACGCTAAATCACCCCGCAGCGGAACGTCGTTCCACCAACCATCGATTCGACCCAATCGTCGGCCACGATTCTTCTGTGCAAACACCCCGTCTTGACGGGGATGCGAGAGCGCCCATTCAGTTTCTCGGTCTAGCTTTCGCAGACCAGGGCTTCGGTCGAGCTACTCTCGATGCGAACGACTTCCGGATACGGCTTCTGGGCGCGCAGCATCCAGTACAGTCGTACGGCCAACTTGCGTGCTGCCGCCACCTTGGCCACCGCTTTCGGCTTCTGATGGCAGCGATGCAAATACTCTTTGCGCAGTCCAGGATCGCAGCGCACCGCCATCTGCGCCGCTGTCGCCGCAAACCGTGGGCGGTGGTGGCTCCATGGGTTCCTTCTTCATGCAGGCTGCTCTGTATTTATTCGAGCTGGTGGTACGATTCCATATGAAAAGAATCAGCTCCTTCCTGCGTCTTCTCAGCGCGCTTCTGCTCGCCTCGCTGGCATTCCAAGCCTGCAACGCAGTCAATCCCTTGTGCGGGACCGCTCGGCCAACCCCGATCATTGGATCTCTTTCTGCCAGCACGATTACTTTCGCGGAGGTGCAGCAGGGTTTTGTTCTCTCTGTGTCTGGCAGTCAGTTTGTCTCGTCTTCTGTCGTAGTCATCAACGCGACGAAGCTAAGCACCCTGGTCACAAGCAGTACGCAGTTGCAGGTCACGCTCACTACTGCCGTGATCGCCGCTCCTGGAACGGCCAGTGTGACGGTCGACACTCCCAGCGGCAACTCGGGGGATTTGGGCTGCAGCAGCGGGGGCACCAGTAGGGCGCTCGTCCTGACGATAACTTAGCGGGAAAGACTTCCTCAGAGCTCTAGGGCCTTGAAGACTAGTTGGTCATCACCCAAAGATCCATCCGAACCGGAATTTTTGGTTAGGGCTTGCGGAGCGTGAATGGCGCGCCAACTTGGGACAGGCGGAAGGCATCTGAAGAAAATTCAGTGCGATACAGACTCTTTGGCGGTACACATAGCTATGACCTTCCCGCGTCCAGCCGTAATGCTCACTCGCAGCCGCAAGTTTAGCCAAGATCCAGAGACCAGATGGGCGAATTGCGCCTTCAAGGCGATTCAAGCGTCCATCGCTTTGCTACTGTTGTTGTCGCCGGTGCATCCATCGCGGGCCTTCGCGGCGAATCCTGACCTGGAGGCAGTTCTGACTGGTTCCCGACAGCGTATTGAGAAATTGGACTACCGCTTGACTGGGCGACTCACACGAATAGAAGGCAATGAGAAGCGCACAAGCTACAAGTTTACTGCCAAGGCCCATTGGTTTCCCGATGGTCTGCGTTTCTTATGCGAGATCTCGGGGCCTGGCTCAGAGAAGACCCGCCTTCTTCTGCAAATGAGCGTGAGTGGGCACGTAACCATCGAGAAAATACTTCCGGGTGAGAAGGCCGCCAGCGTGTTGCCGTTCGAACACTGGAACGACCCAATCTTAGGAACAGACTTCTCCTATGAAGATATGGTAGAGAACCAGTTCTTCTGGAAAAATCAGAAACTCCTGGCACCTGAAAAGTATGGCGCAAGGGATTGCTTTGTCCTTAAGAGTATGTCCGGCGCTCAGGATCGGTCTTACTATGATTCGGTAACATCGTGGATTGACCGCAGCATTTTGTACCCTGTGCATGTGGTGAAGACGCTTCGCGGATCGGGACAGCAGAAGGAATTCATTTACTACGGGCTGCGGCAGATCAGCGGCGTTTGGTCTGCATCGCAGATTGAGGCAAAGTTCCAAGGCCAGCCCGGTTCCTCGATTCTTGTAATAGAGGCGGGTTCAGCAAAGGCAAAGCTTGGACGCAAGGACTTTGTTCTCAGCCCGTCCGGCGCTCAAGAAGAGAAAGCGAAATAAGTCGCATCGCTTAAGTTTGGGCCGTTGCGAGGAACTGTGCTCTCGCTAAAGCATCCGCAGTGCTCGCCGTCATGGGACAAGCTCTTTTTCTGACGTTACCGTGGCTCCATACAAGCCAAAGGGCCACCAATTCCAGTCGCCGGCAAGTTGCAACAGGGCTGGCCCAACAACCATCCGCACCACTGTGGCGTCAATGAACACCGCCACAGCGAGCGTAAAGCCCAGCATTTGGACGACCAGATAACCTCCGACGGTGAATGCAGTGAAGACGGCAATCATAATTGCCGCGGCACTCGTGATGAGACCGGCCGTCCGCGCCAGGCCCTCGATCAGCGCCGATCTCTCGGCTAGACCGCGGCGCCGTTCTTCGAGAACTCGGGCGACCAGGAAGACCTCATAGTCCATGCTCAATCCAAAGACGATGGCAAATGAGAGAATCGGAACGATCGGGAATACGCTGCCGGTCGGTCCTTCGAGCCCAAAGAGTTTGCTACCGTGGCCATCCTGAAAGACGACAACTAGCGCACCGAATGAAGCGCCAACCGATAGCAGGTTAAGCAGAATCGCTTTGACCGCCGCAAATAAAGAGCGTAACCCGATAAGGAGCGCCAGCAAGCTCCCCAATACGACGCCGAGGACCACCCTCGGTAAACGCTCTTTTACGATAGAGTCATAATCTGCTTCGAGTGCGGGAACGCCGCCGACGCGCAGCACAGCGCCGGGAACGCCGGTTATCGCCGCAACATCGGAGGAACGCACGTCTCGTACCCATTGCACCTGCGCGTTGGGCGAAAGAGCGGCAGTGGGGAGCAACTCAATCAAAGTAGCTTGGCCATCGCTGCGAAGAAAACTCTTGCGGATTGACTCGGGCACATCGTGGACGGCATCCGCAGTGTCAGACATTCCCGTGAGGGTCGGAAGTGATACGACCTCCTCCGCTCTAGAATCCCTCTGGAAGCGCTCCGTCAAGTGAGTGACAGCCAGCCAGCCAGCCGGCGAGAGCGGCGGAGACTGCGGCGGTAACTCCAGAATCACTCGGAGACCCTGCACAATGCCCGACCGCCCCATGCCCTGAAGCGTGTGCAGTGCTTGCACCGACTCGGCGGCGGCCGGGAGCGAGTCATGGTCAGGAATGCCCGGAGAGATTCTCCGTGCCTGGAATGCAAGGATGAGTAGCGGAATCCCGGCGACAAGCAGAGATGCCCAGGGCCGGCGAGTTACGATGCAGCCCCACCGCACCCACCTCTCACTTGCCGCGCATAGGTCCCGCGTTTTTGATCGTCTGTCTGGAACACTCACTCTTGCGACATTGATGCGATGCCCTAGCAGACTAAGCGCCCAAGGCAGAATGGATGTACACAACATGACACTCAAAGCGGTCACCAGCAGGCCAGCTATCCCGATGGAGCGCAGCTCGCTGATGGGCACAATCAGGAGCGCCGAAAATCCGATTGCAACCGTCGTAGCCGAGATGATCAGCGTCCGCCCCGCTTGCCTGGCAGCAATATCGGCCGCAGTGCCGCGATCATATCCTTCGGCCAATGCTTCGCGAAACCGGCTCACCATCAGCAATGCGTAGTCGATGCCCAAGCCAAGACCGAGCATCGTTGCCAGATTCTGTACCAGAATCGACAGCTGCAGATAATGCGCGAGGAGCGCCGCCGCACCCAACGCCATGGAGATGGAGAGCAGTCCGACTCCGAGCGGCAACAGCGCGGCTACAAGACTGCCGAAAGCCAGCACCAGCAGCACGAGAGTGACCGGCATCGCTCGCTCCTCGGCATGGGTGACGTCGTCGGCGCTGACCTTGCGAAGATCGAAGTTCAATGGTGTTTCGCCCGTTATCTCCAGTTTGATATTGGGATATTGGGACCGAAGCTGACCTTCCATCCAGTCTGCTCTTGCTCGTAGTTTGGGGACCAACGCCTCCACAGGTTCATCGTGCGGCTCCAGCCCAACGATGATCAGGGTCCCGCCATTGTTCCCGGTGAACAGAGGATCTGGCCAATCCACGCTTGAGACGGTGCCCGACACCCCCGCCACACTACGCAATGATGTGGTTAAGAAGCCCAACGCATCTGCACCTTTGGCGGAATCCGGATCGGGAATACCGCTGATCACCAGAATCAGACGTTGGGCGAACGGAGACTGGAAACGCTGCGCTAGTTCCAGGCCAACTTTTTCGGACTCTCCGCCCTTGATGTGAACAACTGTCTCCAGGCGACGTTCGACTTTGTAGGAAAAGGGCAGGAGCGCAAGCGCCATGACAAAGCCAGACATCGCCAACCAGAATCGGCGGCGACCTGCATCGTGGGCAGCCTTCGGGCTTGGCATTACCATAGGATATCTGTGTCGTTTCCTGGTTTGTCTGAAAGCAATGAAACGCTACTCTAGTACATTCATGATAGAGCCTGAGCGATGGCCCCGCGCTGGCGTTCGCCGCCAGACATCTTGGCGCGGCGATGGGTGATTCGGGTCATGACGGCCACACGTTCGAGCATGGTGGTGGGTTTTGTGTTCCCCCTCTTTGCGGCGCCTACCATGAGGCCAGGTGGAAGCGCAACATTCTCGGCCGCGCCCTCTCCCTGAATTTGGGTTGGCGGCGGTTCTCATGGGCGCGCCATATCGCACTGGCGCCAAGCTGCTAATTCGCAATCAGCTCCAACGACAAGTGAGTGGTGTCCCCGACGACTTCTACTCGCGACTTTCTGGTCGACCACTTCGATTCGACACTAGGAGCGACCGTCACAACGGCCCAGTACTCCCCAGGCAAGACCTGATTAAACGCAAAAGAGCAAGGTCAGTAGCTTCGGTAAGTATGACATCTCCAATTTGCGCCTCCTTCAACTTCCATCTCAACTCGACGCGTTCGACTTTACCTTTGAATATTGCGTCAGCTTTTGTCCCATCCCCCAACTCTGATGCGGTCTTGCTCTCCGGTCGTAGCGGAGCGCACGTACAACCAAAAACAGGCGCCGGGCTAAAGCTGAGTCCAAGAATGACTGCCGTCATGAATTGAACGTGCATTTTAATTCCCGTGGATTGATGAATATTACACGTTTCGAAACAGCTTCCAAATTACTGTAGTTGAAGGCCCATTGACAGAAAATCATGAAACCGAGTCTTCGAGGGTCTCGATGTCCCCGAAACCATGGATGACTGGCCGTTGTATGTGAGCAAATTCGTCAATGGAGCTGCAAACTATGAAACTGATCTGATGTCGGGGCTGCTAATAAGCATACTCATTCCGAGCTTGACAGGCCGCTGGGGCGGTTGGATCCCGATATAGCGACCCATTGGCGTAGGTGCACTGGCTGCTTGACTTTGCCAGCGACTGAGGTTCAGTGGCCAGCGATTCAGTGCGGAGTCTGGACTTAAAACAGCCGGTCGAAACAGGAGTCCCACTATTATGAGTTGCAATTGAGGGTTTCCCCCGACTGCGGACTGCGGGCGGTTGACGGGCAAGGAGATACGTCTAACGCGAACTCCGACGCCGCGGTCCCGAAGTCGGTTTCGGAGACATCGGCTCTCCGCGAGGCCCGTTTCTAGCTAATCAGCAAACGTGATGGCTCGTAAACACAAGCGTGTTTACCGATACTGATTTGTACGGCCCGCTTAGATCGCTGCCGTGGCAGCGCTGCGAGAATAGGTTTCCAGCAAATTACAAGACACGCGGGGGACTGCCGAACGCAGCGCAGGTCCCACAACACATATCGCATTGTGGGTTGGGCGTGGGTTGAGAACATACATGTCAAACGTCAGCGCTCAGGAATGGCATGTTGCTCCTCGAAGCAGGACTCCAGATTCTTGAGGTCTACTGGAACCCGCGCTTGCGAGCCTTCCGGCGCAGCTCTCAAATATTGCACAGGCCACGAAATTGCCTGCCCTAGCTCACGCGCTGCCCGCAATGGCCAGTACGGCTCTCGCAAAAATTCTCGCGCGATGACGACTGCGTCCGCCTGTCCGGTAACCATAATGTGCTCGGCCTGAACGGGTGATGTGATCATCCCTACCGCACCGGTCAGGATGCCGGCTTCTCTGCGGATCTGCTCCGCAAACTGCGTTTGATAACCTGGCCCTACCGGAATTTTTGCGTGCGCTACATTGCCGCCAGAGGAGCAATCGATCAGGTCCGCTCCAAGCTCCTTCAGTTGGCGCGCGAGTTCCACCGACTGTTGAATATCCCAGCCGCCGTCGATCCACTCGGTCGCCGAAATGCGCACGAACAGCGGCGCTCGCTCCGGCCACGAATCACGAACAGCGGCAACAATCTCGCGCAAAATTCTAGTGCGATTCTCAAATGAGCCACCGTAGGCATCTGTTCTTTGATTGCTGATAGCCGACAGAAACTCATGAATCAGGTATCCATGAGCGGCGTGAATCTCAATGACACGGAAGCCGGCTTCACACGCACGACGGGCGGCGGCGGCAAAAGCGGAAACAATGTTCTGAATGCCATCGATCGAGAGCGCTTGCGGCATCGGATAGCCCTCGGTGAAACGCAATGCGCTCGGTGCAACGACATTGTTCCACCCGCCTTCACCTTCGGGAATCCTTCCGTGACCTTTCCCTGGCGCGTACGTGCTGGCTTTGCGCCCGGCATGCGCCAACTGCATCCCAGCTGCGCTACCTTGCTCATGAATAAACCGGACGATCCGGGCCAACGGCTCAATATGATCATCTTTCCAGATGCCTAAGTCTTGCGGACTGATCCGGCCCTCCGGTAGAACAGCGGTTGCTTCGGTAAGCACGAGGCCAGCACCGCCGACCGCCCGGCTGCCCAGATGCACGAGGTGCCAGTCGTTCGAAAATCCGTCTGTGCTGGAATATTCGCACATCGGCGAAACAAATACGCGGTTGGCAAACGTAATATCCCGAATCCCGAGACGATCAAACAAGTGAGTCATGTGGTGTACGCTTGCCTTCCCCGTCTTGAATTGATTCCACCGATCCAGCCCACCGTGGGCATTGACGGCAACTTGCAGCAAATCGTTCATCTACCTTCCCCGGAATTAGAGCGTTGGGAGGGAGTCCAGTCCGAAAATGCGTTACAACATCTTGAGGCTGACGGACAATGGCCACATCTCTTGATGTGACTGCGGAAGCTGCGTCGAGTAGCAACTCTATGAAGAGATCGACGCAGGGGCTGAGTTGCTTGCCATCTGTTGTCGTGCCCATCTAGGTTACTCCTTAAATTCGGTTGATCGAAGTTTCGCGGAGCCGCTGGTCGGCGCAATTCACTCGTTCACTGTGGAAATCTGTCACTGAACATTGGCAAACCGCTCTTTGACTGTTCCTGCGTGGCCTCGTCCTGCAGAACGTCCCAATGCTCTTTAAGAACACCATCTTCGAACCTGAGAATGTCGGCGGCGATCCAGGCGGTGGGCCTTCCCATCCCCGTGAAGCGGCCATGCGCAATGACGTAATCACCTTCTGCAACGATGAGCTGGTTCTCATAGTGCATCGTTTCCGGCACTGAGCGGACGAGATTGAACAGCCCTTCGCGACCTGGTGCTATGTGTGCGCTGTGCTGAATGTAGTTCGGTGACCAGAAGCGCTCTGCCGCCGCGTAGTCACGCTTGTTGAACAGTGTATCGAAGGCTTCTAGAACGAAGGCTTTATTTTTGGATTCGATCGTCTCACTTGCCATTTTTGTTTTTGCCATCTGCCGACCCTCCTCATTCATCCGAGCGATTCGAACTCTTCCACGTATACGATTGGCCGGGCAACATCCGCGAGTTGCAAAATGTAGTCGAGCGGGCGGTAATTCTGTCTGAAGGGGAGACTTTCTTTGTAGATGAGACCTGGCTCACGCACGTGACTCCCAAACTGGCTGAGACGACTCCTCCGCTGGTTGCTGACCTTGTCGAGCACGAAAGAGAGATCCTCGAGGCCGCTCTCCGGAAATCCGAAGGCGTGGTTGGGGGTCCAACCGGCGCCGCCGTTAAGCTGGGCATTCCCCGACAGACACTCGAATCCAAAATAAGGAAGCTGGGCATAAACCGGCACCGCTTCAAGGCTTCTTAACCTTTTCAGCAGTAAACATCGGGACCGTTCGGCAACGAGAAATTGCGCAAGGCAGCAAGCGGTCCCGGTCGTCCACCAGCGTGACCATCACGCCGAGCGCAACGAAGATCGGCGCGAACTCGCAACCAATAACGCCTCCACCGATCACAGCTTTGCAAGTTCAAAGACCAGCTTGGAGTGCAGATCATAGCTTGCGCTGCGAAACAGGATGAGGCTTTGAACAAGGCCGTGCTGATGTTCGCGGACTTGCCTTTCAGTGCTTCCAAGCTCGGGATGTTCATTACACACTAGGCACCACGTACGAGTTCGGCACCTACACAGGAGTGCAGCGCAACCCGTCTCCCTTTTAGATAGCAACGGATGACCACGGCGTGACCGAGCATGAAAAGATCCAAAACAGGCACGCCGATAAATGCTTGCGGCAGTGGGATGCTGAGACGGGCTTCTCCGTTCAGCATCTCCACTCCGCTATAGATGCCGCAATCGAATCGAACCAACAATTTGACAAGCTTGTCCGGCCTGTATCCCCAAACAAATCTCTTCTCCCGCTGTCGTCTTTTTTTCGCGATTTCCGATTTCTTTAACATAGGGCAACTTGCAAGACCCCGGTCCAAGAACGACAGCGAAGCACCCGATCAAGATGGGAGGAGAAATGACAATCGACATCGCGCGTGCGTGGAAAGACGAAAAATATCGCAAGACCTTGACTGCGGAGGAGTTGGCCAGCCTGCCTCCGAATCCTGCAGGGTCGGAAGAACTGTCCGAGAAGGAACTCGAGGAGGTTTCGGGCGGCATCGGTTCAGCATCAAGCTTGTGCTGCGTAACCGGAAGCTCGAGTTGTTGCAAGAAAGCCGACTGAGAAGTTATCAGGCACTCTAGCGGTCGTTCGTTTCCTCGCGCCATGGTAGGGCTTGAGAAGAGCGAACGACTGCGGCGTTCCGGAGCGGATGACGCCAGCGCCGCCATCGAAACGCCAATGTTGCGTTAGATCTGCGCTGGCGGCGCCAGAACCAGCACCGAGGGTAATCGTTCCGGATAAGCCAGGCGCAGCAGACCGTAGCCAATCCCGGCCAAGCCAAGCATCAACCCCGGCGACGCGAGGGAAGGCTGCGTGCCGAAGAGGCACCCTCGCCCGGCGATCGTGGCGAGAGTGTCGGAGGCCAGCCGCTTCCCGGCTTCACTCCACCAGGAATCATCCACCCGCTGGGCGGCGTGTAGCAGAATATCCAGATTGCCAAGGTCGCCGTGACAGAGGCAGTGGTTCGTCCCGGAGTCCAATGCAACGGTTTTGCGAAGGGCGATCCGGATCTCGTCGCGAGTCTCGCGGTCATCCTTATGTGGAAGGCTGTCGATGCGGGCCAAAGCGATTCCGGGCGCTCCGTGGCACCAGCCGACCATGAAGGGCAGGCCGGACGGGTCGTCTCGCGTCCGCGTGCTGTCATTCGGGCCGACGGGTTCCTCCGTTATGAAGGTGCTGCGCTCGTAAGCGATGGCGGATTCGGCCGATTCGCGGAAACGCGCCTGCCCGCTCCACTCCGCGAGTTTGAAGAGCGCCCAGGCGATTCCGGCGGTGCCATGAGCGAATCCGGTCAGCGGGGGGCTGGAATCGATCGTCCTCCAGCCAATACCCCTGCCTTGTGGCTGCTGCTGTTGCAAGAGCCGCATGCCGCAAAGCACTGCGGCATTCAGCAAGTGATCGCTGGGGCTGATCCGGTTGAGAACTTCGAGCGCGGCGATCGCACCCGCTGAGCCGCCTACCACATCAAGTGCTTCATCGGCTTCGATCAAAGCCGGCACGTCTGCCGCCAGCGCTTTCGCCTCGTCAATCAGCGAGGCATCGTCCCAAAGCACGGCCAAGTGTGCCAGAGTGTAGATAAGCCCTCCCACCCCCGAGAATGCGCCCAAGCTCCGGACCGGCACACCGCCGGCTCGCGCTCGATCGAGAAGCCTTCGAACCAGGGTGAGCGTCTTTCTTGCGATCCGTTGGTATGACTTGTCTCCGGTTACTGCAGCCAGATAGGCCAGAAACAAGGAACATCCCGAAAGGCCGCTGTAGAAATCCACATTCAGAGGCTGCAGAGACCAGGAAGGCACGCTGGCGCCCATGGGCGTTATTCCGATCCAACTGGCGCAGAATTCGTTTTCCAGAGCATCGCGGCAGAGCATGTCTCCGATTGAGCGCGCTAGATGGATCGGTTCCCGCTGGTCTGTCAGACGCAGCTTGCACGGAGCCGGGGCGTAGTCCCGTGCCGGGAAGCCTTCCCCGGCGGATGCAATTGCGGTGCGGATGATGTTTACTTGTCGCGCCAGGTCTTCTTCTCCCAACCGGTTCAACCCTTCCCGAACCAGCGTCATGGCCGACCGCTCGAAGACCTCGGGGATCCGTTCGCCTTCGCTGCTCCACAGATCACGGGAATTCGGGCGGGAAGTAAACACTGGGATATCGCCGTTTTGCAGATCCCGCACTTCGGCCGGGATGAGCCGGGCCAGGAGAAGCTGCTGCGCCGCAGCCAGCCATAGATTGTCGAGCACGTGATCCCGGTCGAGGGCGTGTTTCAGCCGGTCGGGGTGCCCGCAACTGGCGAGCAATACCTCGTAGACGCCGGTGGGTCGCGCGATAAACCGTACCTCGTCCTCTGCGAATCGGTCCAGTGGCCCTCCTGTCGCCAGGAGTTCGTCGCGGCGCTCTTCGATCAAACGGTATACACTTCGGAAACCTGTAACAAACGCTTCGACAAACTCCCCCGCAGCGACGTCTTGGCCCTCGAGTGTCGGACGATTCCCCACCACCAGCATGGGCACCATTTTGTTGCGGACCATCCGCATTTCGTCCGTGCCCTCGCCTTCCCAGGATGAGGCTCTCCCTAGCGGATAATGCTGACCGCTCTTGGCGCCGAACCCGCTCATGTCGACGCCTTCTTGCATTTTGGATCCGTAGATCCGTTGGGGAAGCAGCAGCACCTGCATGACTGATAACTGGAAAGCATGGATCGCAGGATCGTCCTTTTCCGCAACAACGGCATCATCATGAAACAGGGTTTCGAGGTCCACCGGCACGGGAAATTCCCCGGCCGCGAGCAGATTCTCGAAATGCATATCCCTGGCACGCGTGACGTAGAAGGTGGCGAGATACCCTCCGAGCCTTTGATAGAAGCGAGCTATCTCGCCGAGGTTGGAACAAGGCTGGTGAGCCACAAATTCGGACCAACCGTAGCCACCTCGGTCGATGATTCTAAGAATGCGAAACGGAGTCTCGAAGCCGGCCTGGTTGACCCATTGGAGGAACTCCCCGAAATGGACGTCGACAGACTGGCTGTGTGGTTTGTACACCAGTTTGAAGCCAGTGGAGAACTCGAGAATCGCCACCCTCCGGCTTTGGCGATGGCTGTCGCCCGCTCCCACGATGGATGTAAGGCTGCCCGGCTCCGCGCCCGCGGCGAGGCTCGCCCGAATCAGATCCCAATCCTTCGACAGCCTCTCCAGCAGCTCCAAACTGGAATCGACCCAGTTCACGGTTGCGATGTAAAGCGAACGCAGCAAGACCGGGTACTCGCGTGCGATTGACAATTGCACGTCCATCTGGCGAATGCGGTCGCAGAAGCTGTGGAACCGCTGTTCCGGGGTCTCGCCCTTCAGCACTCCTTGCAGGCGGGCGATGTTCAACTCGAGCACCATTACCGAGTTGATCGCCCCTTTGATTGTCTTGAGCAAGTGCGGCAGGACGAGGCGCTCTGCCGCCGCCTTATCGAACGGAACACCTTCCGCCGGAAGTCGGGACGCTGCCTCTCGAAACCGGCGCAGCCCTTCCTGAACCAGCGGGTAGGCCATCCACAGGAACCCGTTTGTTCCTCTCTCGGCACAGCGCAAAAACTCCGGATCATGGTCAGAGGGGCGCGGCGTGAGATAGAGCCGCTCGAGTTCCTGGACCCAAGCGGGCGATACCGTGATCAGCTCGGAGTAGGCTTCTGGCGGCAGGCCGAATATCGCCAGCAGGTCCTCCTCGGTCAGTCCCTCCATGCGAAGCCGTTTTTCGAAGGAATCAGCAGCCCCGAATGGCTTTTGCGATTTCCAGCGATTCAGGGTAGCGGCGGCACGGCTGGTGTCCGCTTTCGATCCGATCCGGCCTTTTCCAGCTTGGCGAAGATACGACGCCCATTCCGCCAGCGACAACGCGGAATACAGATGTTCGGTGAGACCGAATGGCGGAGAGAGAGCTCCTTGTGTCATACAGTGATGAAATCTTCAGACCATCACATTTGTCGGGCGTGGCCTGCGCCCTTCGAATCGAGCGCACTCTCATGGAGCGAGAGTACGTTTTCATGATCATTCATAGCCCCTTCGCGTCACCGTCGTCCGCCATTCAAACAGCGGCGCACGCTCAGCTGGCGCGAGCCGCGTCGTATTCGCCTCGTAGACGGCGCAACACGTCATCAAAGCGGACAGCGGCCAGCGAAATTTCGTCGAGCGTGGACTCGGCTAATTCTTCTTCGGGCGCTTCCTGCTGCATATCCCCGTATCCCAGATGCCGCGAGGTCGCACGAAAACGGTCCGAGAGGAAAAAAGCGACCGCGCGGTAGAAGCGAGCGGCGAAAGCGGCATCGCGAGCCAGACGAGCGTTCAGGGCGATATGTGGAATGGCCAGCACCCACGAGTCCGTCTGAGCGGTGACGGAGGCAGAGGGGGGGCGTGCATCGACCAGAGACAGCTCTCCGACAACCTCGCCTGCGCCCAAGACTGCGATGGGGGACTCATTGGTGGATCCGCCTTTGCCACGCTGATAGCGAACGGCTAATTCACCTTCGAGCACGATATAAAGGTAGTCAATTGGCACGCTCTGCTGGACCAGCACCGTGCCGGCGCTCAACCGTTTGCGAGTTCCCTGCTCGACGAACCACTCCACATCGGTATCCGCGAGGATTCCAAGGTAGTACAGGACTTTTCTCATTACGATCTCCTTTCGAGTGACATCCCGCGGGCAGTCAATGGACTCCCTGCCCGGCCAGCGTGCCCAAACAATTCGTCCAGCGCTCTTCCAGCAGATGGAGCGATTCGGTCGAAGCCAACTGTTCCAAGGTCATTCCGGCGAGCGTGAGGACCATGGCAACGTGATCCTGCTCTCGGTCGCCAGGGCGCGGGCGGTTGGCTTCGAACTGCTCAACGTTACGCGCAGCTTGGCAAACCAAGCGACCGAGAATCGCGAAGGCGCCATCGGACAACGGAGGGTCGCCGCGGTAATTCTGCAGTCTGCCGCCTTTGCGATAGAGAGGAAAAGATTCCAGCCCAAGAAAGCGCAGCAACCAGTCCGCGCGGAATCGGCCACTGGCTGCAGTGATGCCGCAATAATCAGCGATAAATTCGTCGAGCAGGTTATTGCGCATGGAGGAAAAAATGCGGCGGGTAAAGTAGTGGGCGCATTCATGCTCGCGGCGGATGAGCAACGAAGTCTGGTGCCAGCTTGGGCCGTCCAGACCCAACTCCGAGGCGGACACACCGCTGTAGGGGCCGTCGCTGAGAATAATGAAGCGATCCTGATAGAGATCCTTCTGCGACGCAATCTTCTGGAATGCGTCAGCGGATTTAGACGGCGGCAAGGCGGAAGCGGCAGCATGAAAGCGCGCCCAGTTGTTGTAGCCGGCGATCATGGATGCGCCCATGGAATCCGGAATTTCGCACGGCTCGTTGCGTTTGGAAAGAGCGCGAACCAGAGCGACGAAATCACGGCGATCCGAGGCAATCAAGAGCGGGATTCTTCCCGCTGGAGTGGAGTGAATGACGACGCGGCAGCGCTCAGGAGAACACAGCGGAAGGCCAGTCGCAGAAGGCAATTCGTCCGCGGGCCGACCGCGGCGGGTAGCAGCGATGTAGTCTTCGGTGGCGCTGATTCCTTCGCAAATCGGAAAGCAAAGCTGAATGAGATACTTTGCAAGCGGAAGAATGGAACCCGCGGCTTCCACCTCGCGCGCATATTGTTCCCAGGATTTGATGAAAGGCTCGTCAGGTAAGGGGAAAGTCGTGGCGGCAACGCGATCGCGGAAAACATTCTCGTTGTAATGCAGCAACTCTATTGTGTCATCCGGACCAGCTCCGAAGGACCTGAGAATCTGCGCCCGCCTTGTAGAATCGGACATGCGTGCTCCTACGTCAGCTGGCGGGTGGCCAACTGCCGGAAAAGGCCTTCCTGTTCAAGTAGCTGCTGATAAGTACCAGATTGGACCACTGCGCCTTTTTCCACCACGAAGATGCGATCGGCCTTGACGATTGTGCTCAGACGGTGAGCAATGATAATGCGCGTGGAGCGTAAGCTTTCGAGGGAGCGGCTGACGATCGCCTGCGTGCGGTTGTCGAGGGCGCTGGTGGCTTCATCCATAAGAAGGATGCGAGGCTTACCCACAATGGCGCGCGCGATCATGAGGCGCTGCCGCTGACCTCCAGAGATTCCCCCACTTCCTTCGGAGATCATGGTGTGCATGCCCATAGGCATCCGCTGGATGTCCCTGTCCAATCCAGCTAGGGTCGCGGCGTCCCAAGCGTCCTGAATGGACAGAGAAGCCGATCCAACGATATTGGTGAAAATGCTGCCACTGGCCAGACGGCTGGTCTGCAGGACAACGCCCATCTGGCGGCGTACTGCCTGGATGTCCAACCCAGCCAGGTCCTGACCATCAAAGTAGATAGTGCCTGCTTCGGGAACTTCAAATCCTAATAACAGGCGGAAAAGTGTCGACTTGCCACTGCCCGAGGGGCCAACAAAAGCCACGAATTGGCCGGGAAGAATCTTGGCGGAAAGATCCTGCAGCACCGCCGGAGTTCCGGTCCGGTAACGGAAAGCAAGACGGCTGATTTCGATGGCACCGGTGAGCTTGCCGGGATCACGATTGGCCTCGGCGACCTCTGGCAAGGAATGGAAGATCGGCTGGGCGCGCTCGTAGAGAGGGACGATTTCGAGCACGGATTGCATCGTAGTGCTGACTGCCAGGGCGGCGAGGAGAAACTGAGTGAAGGCAGCGAGAAATCCAACCAGGTCGCCGGTAGGCAGAAGTTTGGGTTGTGGCCGGGCCTGCATGCTGGCGTTGTAATAGAAGATAACGACCAGCCCGAGGGTGGGGAGAACAACATTCAGCACGGTCAGACGGTTCGTCAGGCGTCGGGCCTGAATCGCAATTTGCTTTTGGTGTGCGAACTCTTTAGCCCAACGCGTGAAGGCGCGGTTCTCGGCGGCAGCCACACGGAACTTGGCAATGCCGGTGATCAAGTCCAGCAGTACGCCTGAGATACGGCCTTCCACACGCACCATTTCGCGTTGATAACCGACTTGCAGGTATACGCAAAGGGCGGAAACTAAACAAGCGCAGAAAACGAAGGCGACTGCCCCTAGAGCTAGTTCCCAACTGTAATAAAAGAGGAGCGCCATGCTAAAGATCGAGAAGATCCCGGTCAGCATCACGTTCAGAGTAGATCCCGTCAGGATCTCGCTGATTTCCGCAATGGCAAGGCTGCGTGAGGCCAAGTCGCCGGAAGTGTAGTCGCGAAAGAATGGGACAGGAAGGCTGAGCAGACGGTCCCAAACCGCCGATTGCAGGGCTTTGTCCATCTTGCCTTGCAACCGCAAGGCAGCGAATGAGCGGGTGAGGGTGAACAGACCGACGGCGACCGTGATGGCCAACAGAATGGCCACCATTTGCAGTAATTGGCCTCTTTCCGCACTCGGGATCAAGCTGTTGAAAATGACGCCGGTGGCATACGGCGTGACGATGCTCATCAGCCCGGCGGCCATTCCCATCACTAATATCGTCAACAGTTGTCCGCTGCAATCGGTAATGCCGAACTGCAGAAGATCTCCGAGACTCAACTTCTTGGCGGGAAAAGGCTTGTAAAACGTGTAAGCGAAAGAAGAAACGGCGAAGCTCTGCTGTGCGGTAACAAGTTGCGTCTTCCGCTCGACAGGGTCATAGGCCTCATAAGAATGTGCGGAGCGGGGCAACAGCGCCAGAGGACGATTGTCGTCTTCGCGGAACGCCAGCAAAGGACCGTTGTCCTGCTTCCACCAGTCGGCTTTGAGCTGCACGCGACGGACACGTACGCCGGAGGCCCGGGCGACGGCAGCCACCGGATCGGGCAATTTGATTCCGCGCAACATGTCCGGATGAGGTTTGATTTTGATCTTCAGTTTCTTGCCGACCATGGAGGCTGCACGGTAAAGCGGATCGGGGAACGGCACTTCGTCTTCGGCGATCCAGGGTGCCTGGCTCAGAGGAGCGGCCAACTGGGAGAGCGCCTCGTGAACCAGCACGTGATCTGCGGCTGCTTTCGCAGTCTGCCGCTCTTCCTCTCGCAGCCTTTGCTTTTTGAGTCTGTCAACCAGGCACTCCATGGCGACGGAATGAAATAGAGCTAGCGCCTCGCCCTGGCGATCGACTTGGCACAGCGTGACAGAATCGAGACATCGTCCGACGCTTTCCGCGGCCAGCTCAACCCAACCTTGCCGGGAGACTGGAAAAAAGCGTCCATTGCCGCACGGGATCGTAGCCTGCGACAGAAATTGTGCCGATCCCTTTCCGACCGTGAGCCACAACACTCCTTCTCGTGGCACGATCGACTTTGGTTTGTCAGCTGCGGACACATCCGTACCCGGTTCCACTGCCTCAAAGTTTCCTCCGCTGGACCCAGAGGATATGGTGGCGGCAAGCTGGTCGATCCAACGCTCCAGCAGCGGCAGTGTCAGCTCGTCTGAATAAACTGAGACCAGATCCAGCATATTGAGCGCACTGAAATGGAGAAGCCGCGTATGGGGAGACCCGACGGCGATGAGCTGGCGATTTTCGGGAAGGGTGCAGCCGACTCCGAATACGGCGTTGCCTTCCGCAATCCGCATGACCGGGTAGCGGGCACCGGTACCGCCGTTGAGCGCAGATACCAGAAAGAGATCAAGCCAGCCCTGCTCCACGATCCAAATCGAAAGCGGAGACTGCACGGAAAAAGGCACGTTCGAAAGCGGTATTCTGATGGCGCCGGGAAGCACGAGTTTTGCCGCGTCGATCATAGGGTCAACGGCTCCGAATGAGCCGGGAGTAAACGCCTTCGCGCTTGATCAAGTCTTCATGGCGGCCGCGCTGCACCACGCTGCCGGCGTCGAGTACGATGATTTCGTCGCAGTCTCGGATCGTGCTTAAGCGGTGAGCCACAATCAGGCAGGTGCAACCGCGCCGCCGAGTCTGGTCGTCGATCAGTTTTTCCACCTGGGCATCGAGCGCGCTGGTAGCTTCGTCCAAGACGAGAATGCGGGGATTGCCAGCCAGCGCCCGGGCGATCTCCATGCGTTGGCGCTGCCCCCCGCTGAAATTTCTGCCCGCCTCTTCCAATTGCGAGTCATAACCGCCGGAGCGGTTCATAATGTCATCGTGAATGGCGGCGTGCTGGGCGGCCTCAACGACGGCGGGTTCCTCGATCGTCGTATCCCAGAGGGTCAAGTTCTGACGGACGGAGCCATCGAACATAAAAATGTCTTGATCGACCATCGCCAGTGAGTTGCTCAAGACGCTGCGCCGGTGTTGAGAGCGCGGCTTGTGGTCGAAGAGCACTTCACCCGACCAAGGCTCGTAGAGACCGGAAACAATCTTTGCGATAGTGGATTTTCCGCTGCCCGAGCCACCGACGAGAGCGACACGCTGGCCGGGCGCGAGCGAGAGGCTGAAATTGTAGATCAGAGGAGCGTCCAAGCGACTGTAACCGAAGGTGACGTTGCGCAGTTCCAGATAACCTTCAAGTTTCTCTTTGGGCAGTTCGACGGTTGACTCGCTCGCCTCGGATTGAATGGCGGGATCGAGGGCGTAATTGAGGACATCGTCGAGTCGGCTGAGATCGCCTTGCGCCTGCTGGAATTTGTCGCCGAGATCAACCATTTTATTAACGGGGTCCACGAAGGTCGCCATCAAGCCTTGGAATGCGATGAGCATGCCCATGGTTAAAACACCATTCATCACGCGCATCCCGCCGATTCCGAGGATGAGGACAGTGTTCAGCCCGGTGAGAAGTGGAGGGACCGCACTGAGCCACTGTGATGACGCACCCAGTTCCTGGCGTGCATTGACGACCTTGGTATGGTGGCCGGCCCAACGGACGAAGTAATCCGTTTCGGTGGCCATGGATTTCACGGTCTCGATGATTTGCAGACCGGACATGGAAACGCCGACCAGCTTGCCAAATTCCTGCTGCAGGCGACGGTTGTCATCGACACGCTTGCGCGAAACCATGCGAAGGGCGACGAGATTGATGAAAGCCGTGGCGATGCCGATCAAGGTGAGCCAGGCGTCATACTGGAACATGAGAGCAGCAAAGAAGCCGATGAGAAGAATGTTCACGATGCTGGTGGCCAATTCGCCGGACAGCAATGTGGCCACGCGATCGTTCACCCCGACGCGGGAGCCGATTTCTCCGGCGTAGCGTTGCGAGTAAAACTCCATGGGCAGGTTGAGAATGTGCCAGAAGAACTTAGCGGAAGAACTGAGCGACAACTTCATTTCCAGGCGAAGCAGCGAACGCTGCTGCAGGTAGGAAGCGGCAGCCTTCACGATGCAGGTGATGGCCATGATCAAAAGAAGCGGTTTCAGCCAGGAACTTTTGCCTTCCACCAGAAAGTCGTCAACGTAAACGCGTGAGAACACGGGGATGACAAGGCTGGGAAGGGCTAGCGCGAGAGTTGCCAACACCAGATAAGTCAAAGCCTGACGGCTGGCGGGCAGGCGCTTCTTCAGTGACTTGAAAATTGATTGTTTTTCTCCACCTTTGACAAACTCAGGGCCCACCTCGAACTGGAGTACCAGGCCGGTAAAGGACAAGTCGAATTCTTCATGGCTGACCGAGCGTGGGCCGGTGCCGGGATCGTTCACATAGACCTTCTCAGGGCTGAAACCTTCCACCACAAGAAAGTGATTGAAGTTCCAGAAAGCGATGAAAGGCAGGTTCATCTTTTCCAGATCCTCAGGCTCCTTTTTCAGGCCCTTAGCGAGGAGTCCGAACTGGCGGCCAGCCTTGAGAACATTGCTGGCTTTGCTGCCATCGCGAGAGATGCCGCACGCCGCCCGCAATCGCTCCAAGGGAATGAACTTGCCGTAATAGCCGAGAATGATGCCCAGTGCCGCCGCACCACATTCGACGCTTTCCATCTGCAGCACGGTGGGAGTGCGAACGCGCTTGTTCTTGAAATTAAATCGTGGCACTCCTGCGCTGTTGAGCTCCGGCGAAACAGCTGTGGCGGTTGCCATACGCGCTACTCCATCCCCAACTTGCTCTTGATATATGGCAAGAGCAGGGCGATCGGTCTCTGCTTGCGGGTAACGATCTGCACGGAACAGAGGGTGCCACCGGTGATACTCTTCGCCGGCCCCTTGGATGTGGACCATTTGAATCCGGTCGGCGTGTGCGAATCGCGATTCAAGGTGATGCGCAACTCGGTTACGGGTCCAGCGGTGGTCAGGGACGACACCAGTAACTCGTTCTGAAAGTTGCGCATCAGGGCGTCTGAGGTAGCCGGAAAATCGGACACGTAGGTGACTTTGCCTTTGATGAAGCCGAACTCTTCCCGTTTCACATCCGAAGGCGAAACCTGCGCGTCCATGCCGCTGCGCGTGTCTTTTGCCTGCGAGGCTGGGAGATAAGCCAGCAACTCGAGATCCTGCACGTCTGGCTGCAAGCTGATGATCGCCTGCCCCTCTTTGACGGTGCCCCCAGGGTAAACTTTGAGTTCGAGCACTTGTCCGGCATAGGGACTGACCACATTTTGCGCGAGGCTTAGATCTTTTTCGAGGCCGGCGAGGTCCCGTTGCATAGCTGCGATGCGGCTGCGTGCTTCGGCATCATCCTGATCAGGTTGGGTTTGCAGCCGGAATTTCTGGGCATCAAGCTCTTTCATCTGGGCGCTAAGGAAAGCAATTTGGTCCTGAATGCCAACGACTTTCTGACGCACCGCATACGTTTGTTCGCGGGTAACCAGACCTTTGGCCAGCAGTTGGTCTTCGGCAGCGACCTGCTGTTGCGCGAGGCCAGCCTGATCCTGCAGCTCGCCGGTCTGACGCTCATCGTTGGCGCGCTGCCGCTCGACGGCCTCGATTTGCAGCCGGCCGGCGTTGCGGTGCGTTTCCAGCGCATGCTCGCGTTCCCGCTGAAACTCTTCCAGCGTGGCGCGCATGGCGTCGCGCCTTTCCAGCATGGATGGTTGCGCCACGGTGGCTACAACTTGATTGGCGCGAACACGATCCCCGACTTGGACGTTGAGATCCATCACAGTGCCTGCGCCATGACTGACCAGACTCAGCATTCCCCCCGAACGAACAATGATGCCCTGCCCATTTGCAGTGGTGTTCAAGGTCCCCGAGACTCCCCAGATGACAGCGGTGATGAGCAGGAGGAAAACTGCGACAAGGGCGAGCCAGCTGCGCGAGTCAGTGACAAGAAGCAATTGGTCGAGTTGCTCGGGCGACGACAAACGATCGATAGACACCTGTCGAAACAACCGTGTGTTCACGCGCCACCTCCGACATTGGGGTCGAAAGGCAAGGTTGTCAGGGTTTGAGGGTCGATGGCGTGCACGGGCTGATCGGGCGCGACGATCGTTCCGGTGGCAAAGCGAAACTGCACGAGCGACAGCGCATACGCGAGCTGTGCCTGAACCCGGTTCGTCAAAGAATTGGTAAGGCGATCTTCCACCGTGAGCACATCGACGACAGAGCCAATGCCAACGCGGTAGCGTTCGCGCTCGCCTTCGATTGCAGCCCGAAAGAATTCGACCGATTCCCGCGCCTTGCCGAGCCGCAAGATGGCGTTGCGCAATGCCTCGGTTGCGGTGACCAGTGCAGAGCTGATGTTGCGTGAGACCTGAACTGCCTGCAATTCATTCTGGTGTTTGGAGGCGATGGCCTGAGTCATCTGGCCGCGGGCGCTGCTGTTGGCGAAGGGAAAGCTGTAGGTAATGCCAATACTTGCATTGGGGCCGTTGACGTTGGACGCGGCAGCGGAGAAAAACCCACCGTAGGCTCTGCCTGCTGCAAGGCCTTCATAGCCTGCGTTCGCAGTCAAGTTGATTTGGGGCAGAAGCCCATTCTTGGCGGCGGACAAAAGTATTTGAGACTCATCCACACGGCGCCGGGAGGCGAGGTAGTCAGCGCGGTGCGACAGCGACTGATCCAGATAATATTGCAGCGCGTTGGGATTGTCGGAAGGGAGCGGCTGATCTTCGCCATTGGGAAAGGTCTGGCTGGGATCGGGAACGCGGAACATTTGGTCGGCGGCGATGCCCATATCGAGGGCCAGTTGCTGGCGGGCGGCAGCCACCTGCTGCTGGGCAGCAATGCGATTGGAACTGCGGTCAGCCAGATTCGCGGCTGCAACGTTGAGGTCGCTGCGCGGTACGTGATCGGCTTCGATGAATGCTTTCACATTGTCAACGTAGATCTGACCGCGCTTTTCGGCGTCAGCGGTAATTTCAAGGAGTTCGTTCGCCGCAACCAGATTCCAGTAACTCGAAGCCGTGTTGGCCAACAGTTGTGAAATCAGCTGATTCAGGTCAAGCAAAGTGGCGTCCACTTCCTTCGCCGCAGCCAGTTCCGTCGCATCGACGGCCTGTTGTCCCCGTCCACGCGCCAACGGTACAGTCACGGCAAAATTCAGCAGCGCCGTATTGACTCCTGGATCGAATGAGTTATTCGCATTGCGTATAGCCTCGTAAGTAGACGCAACACTCACTCCATTCCGGAACAGTTTGCTGACCAACAGTTTGTAATCCGTTACGTTGGAGAGCTCGTTCAGGCTGTTGACTCCGAAGGACGCAGCTTCGACGCTGTCGAGTGGAGTGTTTTGATGGGTCTGGGTGAGACCGCTTTGCAGCAGAAGGTCGAACGGACCGCCAGCCTGAACTGTAGCCCCGCGTTTCACCGTCACCTCCTCTTTCTGTAGGTTGATGAAGGGCTGTTTTTCCAGAGTCGTACGGACAGCCTCGATTAATGTGAGCCCCGCGGAGGGTGGCGAAGCTTGTTGTGCGGAGGCGAGATTCAGCATGGTGCAGAGCGCACTGATTAGCATCGGTCCTCTCAATGGTCGCTTGCTCGTCATCACCCTGCTGCCGGGACGTTTTTGGTCGCTGAATTGGTCATCCAGTTACTTTGGGATCCTTGGCCACTAGGCGCCGACGCCTTTCGGGAAGATTGCCGGCGCCTCCGCGGGCGCGGCGCTTTGCATCTTCCCCAGCAGAGCCCGAACACGGCGCGGCAAGGATTTGTGCGCCTGGAAATCTGCCAGTACCGCCCGGCGGAAGTTCAGAGCCTCGCTGCAAGGCAGCGCTTGGCTTGCGAAAGCGGCGTCGATGGCGATGATTTGCCATAAGAGCGTCGCGCACCGCGGACCCTTTTGCAGGAAGGAAACGCATTCCTGAAGGAATCGCCTCTGACTGCTGTCTCGCACCGCGAGATTTTTAAGCGGAAACCACTCTGCGACCTCGGGCCGCCAGGACTGGTGGTCCTTGTGAATCTGAATCGTTTCCACCAGAGTTTGCCAGGGGTCGCGTATCTTGGTCTCGACTCCAGCTATAAAAACAGCAAGCTCTCCGGCGAGTTGGCTGGAAAGGAACTGCCGTCTCTCCAAGGGCAGCCGGTCTAGGTAAGTTCGACCCCAGGCGCCGGGAACGGGAAGCGCGTCGCGCTCTCCTTCTAAATAGAGGAAGACGCTCGCCGCCAACTCCATCGCGGAACTAAGCCTTCCCGCACGGGCCTCCACTTTGACCATGTTGTTGACGAGGTGCAGGCGATGACCGTGCATTCGTGTCTGCCCGAATCGATCCTCGAGTTGTTGGTCCGCCACGATCGCGACTTCAAGCCTGCGAATCGCCTGCTTGAAGTCGCCGCATGCGTAGTCGAGATAGGCCTCGGCTGCGTTCATTTGTGACCGACACAGGAGTCTGGCCTCCTCGCTGAGTTTGGTCTTCTCGGCAAACGTACGGGCAAGACCAAACAACTCGCAAGCGGTCTCTACATCGCCGCGCACCGCGCTCCGGCGCGCGGCTTCCATATGGTGGAGGCAGGTTGAGACGGTAAGTCGATCGCTCTCCCATTCGGCAGTCGTAAGGTTTTTTCCCTCGTCAATTTCCCAGCAGGAATCTTCCGGGACTTTGGGTTGTAAAAGTCCCTGGCGATAGGCCCAATGCACATCCGCCATCAATCCGCGGTCTGATGCCTCGCCTGACTCCGATGAATCAGGGAATACCTCGCACACTAGCTCGTATTGTTCCATCTCCTCACCCTCGGTCCGTGAGCTGGCCCATCGATTTGTCAGCAGGAAGAAGGCGCAAGCGCGCGTTCAACCTGCTTCCGATTTCTTAGCGAGCCTCGTGGGGCGCATTATTCTTCCATGGTCAAGGACTTCATTCCGCCCCGCAGACGTTCATCCATTGCAGGTGCTGCATTTGACATCCCGCCCTTATTTAGGTGGTACTACACGCGTGACGGGGATACAGGCGCCGCCGGCGACCTGTTCCAACTCCTCGTCCATAAGTTCGTCCGCATTCTCTACCGGGTCGGGTAGAGGAATGGTCTTGATTGGATTGCTGTAATTGTCGACAAACTGAAACTCCAGACTCGTGGGGAGCTTTGCGGTGCTCACTTTAGCTAGCGCTGCTTTGCCATCCCGCACGGCCAGTTGGCGGAAGTCAGGATCGACCACCGCCCGTTTCATCACTTCGCGGACTGCGGAATTTATCTCGTTATCCTCAGCCATTTTCTCCTCCTTAAGTTGACGTTCCGGCCCTTTGGTGTTGGACGCGGCGTCCGCGCCCAATGCGGTATGCGCTACTGCAGTGTTTTGCCACTGCAGCCCATACAGAATCCCCCGGCGACCTGTTCCAACTCCTCGTCTGTCAAGTCTTCCGCATTCGCTACTGGGTCCGGCAGAGCAACGGTCTTGATTGGCTTGTTGTAGTTGTCGACAAACCGAACTTCGAAACCCTCGGGAAGCCCGATGGCGTTCACTTTAGCCAAGGCCGATCTGCTATCGTGCACTGCCAGCTGGCGGAAGTCAGGATCGACGACCGCCCGTTTCATCACTTCACGGACTGCTGAGTTAAGCTCCTTATCTTCAGCCATCTTCTTCTCCTAAAGTTGAATGTTTCGGACTTCCCGTGATGGTCGCGCTTTTGCGTCGAGGTCGATCGCTACTACCTCGCCTTGTTGGTCGTAATGCAGAACGTGGTGAGCGCACATCCCCCAGCGACATCTTCCAACTCCTGGTCCGTCAACTCGTCCGCATTCGCGATCGGGTCCGGCAGAGCCACGGTCTTGATCGGTTTGTTGTAGTTGTCGACAAACTGAACCCCCACACCCTCCGGAAGCTTGGCGGTGCTCACTTTCGCTAAGGCCGCTTTGCTGTCGTGCACTGCTAATTGCCGGAAGTCAGGATCGACGACCGCGCGTTTGATTACCTCTCGGACTGCTGAGTTTAGCTCGTTGATCTGTTGCATATCCTTCTCGTCAGCCATTTTCTTCTCCCTAAAGTTGATGTTCGTGGACTTGGCCTATTCGCTACTACTTCGCCTTGGTGGTCGTAATGCAGATCGTGGTGAGCCAGCATCCCCCGGCGACATCTTCCAACTCCTCGTCCGTCAACTCGTCCGCATTCGCGATCGGGTCCGGCAGAGCAAGGGTCTTGATCGGTTTGTTGTAGTTGTCGACAAACTGAACCCCCACACCCTCCGGAAGCTTGGCGGTGCTCACTTTCGCTAAGGCCGCTTTGCTGTCGTGCACTGCTAATTGCCGGAAGTCAGGATCGACGACCGCGCGTTTGATTACCTCTCGGACTGCTGAGTTTAGCTCGTTGGTCTGTTGCATGTCCTTCTCGTCGGCCATTTTCTTCTCCTCAAAGTTTGATGTCACGGTGTTTACGTGATGATGGTAAGTGTCTAAGAGTCGATCACCGGCCGCAATGGAATTAAGTTGGTGACTATCCCATCGGGTGAGTCACTGGAAAAGTCACTTAGGCGCATAGCGCGGTAAGAGCGCGCCTAAATTATTTGGCTTGTTTGTATAAGTGCTCCGCTTGCTCTCAGCCAGGACATTGAGGCAGGTAAGTACTGTAATTTGCGGACAAAAGACCTTATAGGTTTGTGTTTAGTGGCTCAAGGAGTGAAGATCAAGCGCGAGGCGGAAAACCGCAGGATAGGTCGCAATAAAACTCCAGAAAAACCCATTGAGTCCCATCGAGGCTGCAATGGAGAAATGAAAAACGATGCCGCATGACAGCAGGATCAGCGTAGCCGTCGGTCCGAGGAAGACGACAAAAGGGAAACAGCATTCGAAGGCAATCGTGGACCAACAAATGAGCTGATTGAGATGCGGTATTCGCGATATCCAGCGGGCAAGGGTCCGGTTGCCGCGGTTCTCGCTCATCATCACAATCTCAATTGCGGTGCCATTCCGCCATGCCGGGTTCAGCAATTTGCCGACTCCAGCCGCGAAGTAAGCCACCATTGCTGTAAGAGCGATGAACCACAACACAATCAGGCGAGCCGTTGGGGTTGAGAAGCTGAAGTACAGCACGATTGCGCACAGCACAATGAGGTGCATCCCGTCAGAACCATCGGTGCCGTAAATGCAATAGCGCAGCGTGGTGAGGAACTCTATGGCAAGCACTATCAGCAGCAATACCCATTGGATGTTTCCGTGTACTGGTAGAATCAACAACGCGCAAGCGAACTGCAGGCCCACCAGCCACAAGTAGTTGGGATATTCCATCCCCGGATCAAGCAGCCCGGCTATCTTTCCGCTCGAGGTCCAGGAGCGATCTGCTTTAGTCACGATCCAACTGAAGATTCCAGACTCCTGATAGTCGGCCCGGCGGCCCAGCAAAACTTCCAGGCCATTCAGCACGACCCGCAGCAGCACCAGTCTGAGAGTCAAAACCGCCAGGTGGTCGGAAGTCATTGGCATCGAAGCATTGCACTTACGAGTTTGTGCGCAGGCTGAACAAAGGCGAAACAAAGAGGACTTCTGGTTGTTGCTCGGGGATGGTGCGGCTTTGGGCGATCATGAATTGCCTGGCCGAACTGAGAGGGCAAGCCGGAATCTGAGCAGTGTAATTCGCCAGCGCGACGTAGGGGAAGCAAAAGGGAGAAGGAGTGGCCCCTTTCCACAATTCCCTTCCTACGTGCGAAAGCAATGAACGGCACATGTCTTCGAGCGCGACGCGCTTTCGCCAATCGGGATGCCAGATGAATCTTGTCGCCCCGCGCGCCGGTAAGGAAACCAGATTCCAAGGTGAGATGCTGCCTCCTATGCTTTGATCGCGGTACAGTAAGTGGTAATGGGAAACCGGCAGCGCGGAAAACAGTAAAAAGACCGGACACAGATCGAAGACATCGAGTTTCTTCCACCAAAGCGCGCGTGCCAGGTTTCGGCGAGTTGCAATCTCCAGGATGGCAACCGCCTGTACGCAGACAATTCCAGCGAACCACACGGCAACAAGACCAATCGCGAAGACCGGCTCCCACTTCATAATTTGTCCGCCATTACTTTATTGCGATAAAGGTTTAAGAGACGATCTGCCGAAAGCGCTAAATTTGGGCACCAGGAGTTCACTGCGGCGCCGGTTGCTTGTTTATCTGCCTGCGCAGTAAATGGGGCGGAGTCGGACTCCTGCCAATTTCGGCGCAGTCGGGCTACTGCAACCTTAGCCAGATAGCCGCCTACAGCCCAGCCCTCGTCCATGATCATGAGCTTGCTGTGGGCACCAATCCATTGCGATGCACCCAGCGTGGAAGGCACTGCCGCCGTGATGGTCGCTTCAGTGTTCGATAACACCGGCGGATCGATGACGACGACCGGTTCTAGCAAGAGATTGGCATCGCGCTGGGTCGACTGTTCCACACAAAAGTTCTCCGGGGAAAGCTCACCGCCGCTGTACGGAACCTTCGCTACGCAAAAGCGTGCGCCGAGTGGATAAATCAGGTCCAGGATCGTATGCCGAAGATACTTGAGGGTAAAGCGGATTTCTGAATGGCCGTTTCCTGTTCTTGCACAATCGTTAGGTTGAGCCATCACGTCCGCGAGAGTCGTCCCACCGGATTGCAGTCGGGCCTTCGCCTGCTCCAATGCGCGCGATCCGCGCGGACCAACAAGCATGCCGATCGAGCCTGGGGAACCGAGCTTATTGCCATTCGACGTCGGGCGCTGCACTTCAATGATGGTCAGGGAAACCGCCCACGGAGAGCAGTAATCGCGGTCGGCACAATTACTTTGGCGGTCAGTCAGCAATGCAGTGGTTGTCATGTTCCGTTACCGACGGTGCAAGCCGCAGACTGGAAATCACTTCGGTTTCCGTCGTCAGGATGAAGTCCCAACCATCCTGCCGGGCGCAGAGAAATAGGACAATAACAACCGTTCCCTTAGTGTCGCGCCAAATAAGTCAGGGAAAAAGTCACATCCGCTTGAGAAGGTCGTCGACGCCGACAGTCCCACCGCCAGCGTGCCTTGGCGGCGTGTTGGCGACCCGCTCTCAGTTCCAAGACAGCACCGATGGAACTTGATCGGGCTTTGCCAACCGCAAGAATTGGTAACCGACGCCGGCCATGCCCTGGTGAAGGGATGGCACATAGATTCCGTTCGGGATGCCGACCATGAATCGACCATTGCTGTCAGCGCGATGGAGGACAGACGATCCAATCTGCCGGGCGTGGCTCAAAAGTTCGGGGCGTCCGAGGTGACTCGAGGCTTCGATTAACAACTCGATTCTTCCGAGATTGCCGCAGCATAGCCCGTCCACATTCGTCAATTGCTGATCGCCGGCCTTCTCGAGCGCGACGGCAAGATCTCGGTTGTAAGCGTCAGGGTCAAGACAACTGCGACTACCCAGCCGTGCCAACCCAATTCCTGGCGCACCATGGCACCAACTGTTCCAGAACGCAAAACTGCCGTTTCCGGCGGGTGCAAGCAGGTTTGGCCAGTTCTGCGCCTCCTCTGAAAATAGGGAGTTCTCGTACTCGACGGCCTGCTGCACCGCGTGACGGTAACGTTCATCGCTGGTGAGTTCATAAAGCCGCGAGAGCGCCAATGCAATGCCCGCGGCCCCGTGCGAGAAACCAGCCAGGGGCTGACCCTGGACGGTCCTCCAAGTCATCAGGCCCGTAGACGAGGCCGAGCGGCTCGCGAGAAGGTGCTCCCCGCAATCAACGCTTAAATCGAGAATCCAGGGCTTCGGATTGAGCCGATAGAGAGAATGCAAAACGAGCAGGCATCCCGCGGTCCCGCCAAGCAAATCCAGACGGCGGTCGGCGAAGACGTGATCCCTCGTAATCAGCTTGGTTAACTTGGTGCTCGTTTCCAGCAGGGCTTCGTCTTCGAGCAGAAGGCCGATATGGGCGAGAGAGTAAGCTACTGAAGCAGTGCCCAAGCCTGCACCTACACTGCGGCGCTCCAAGTGGTATTGCATGGCGCGAGAAGAAATCCGTTGAACTACGTTCAAGGCGCCATCAATGAGCTCCCGATGTCGCCTCTCCCCGGTAATTCTCTCGAGAGCAGCCAAAAAAAGTGCAATCCCGCAAATGCCGTCGTACAAAAAGAGACCGACCGGTTGTACCTGCCAAAACTGACAATCGGGATCATAGGCCTGAGTAATCCAACTTGCAGTGCCATCGGCGGCGCAGATCGCATGGGAGTGGATAGTCTCCGCAATCGATAAGGCCTTAGCGAGGAAAGCATCGGTGTCCGTGGTTTCGCCAACCCCGGAAGTCGCGGACGGATTCGCGGCAGAGCCCTGCGTCTCAACCATCGCCCCAAAAGAGCACCGGATATAGCGTTTTTGAAGATCCAGGTCGCTTTCGGAAAGCTGCCGGAACCGTTTCTCGAAGAGCGAAAGCCCCGGTTCATTGAAGTAATTCGGAATACAACAGTCTCCGATCCTCAGGGCATCGGTTTCGACCGGCGAAACGAAACGAGGAATATTTATATCGAGCAGCGCGGCCTGCTCCTCGGCGATCATCGGCCAGGCCCTAGGCTTGTCCTCCGAGTCAGCGAACAAATGCGTGAGCACGTCGACACAAATGCTCGCATCCATGCCGTTCTTGAGGTACTGCGGCGTCAGGCACCGTTCCAATAGACCGTAGTAGATATAGGTGTTGCGCACTACGATCCTCGTTGCGAAACTCTTCATCGCTAGAAGCGGGCCATCGTTCGACCAGAGCTGTTGACACTTTCCGGCAAGCTGCTGGTACATTGCTTCAAATCCCGCAATGATCTCGCTGACATAGTCGGATGCGTTTACCGATTCACTCTGTTGAGCTACTTCATCGACGCCACTTTGCCCCTTCTCCCAGGCAAGCGACATCTCGTCTGTGTTGATGTGTTTCCAGACCTTTCGCTTTCCGCCGCCACGGTTTTCCGGGCCTAGACCAAGTCCGCTCAAGTCCGACTTCCCGCCGTCAGGCCGTGGAATCCATCGCGGTAGAATGTAGAGACGCAGAATTGAATCGTAAAAGAGCGCTTTACTGGCACCCGACAGCGCCTTCCATGGATCGCTCTCATCGCCTCGCGGCCGCGGCTGTAGTAATGCCTCGGTATCGATGAGTACCGGGTCCTCGCCGTCCGCGATAATGTTATCCATGGTGCAGTCGACGGCTTCGAGAGCGTAGAGCACGGCGGCCATCATCCCAGCGCGCTCGAAATATCTTCTTGCTGGTTCGCCGTTGGCACACGGACGAACATAGATTTTTTCCGTCCAGGCGTGGCTGCTGCGTTCCAAGACCGTATAGGTTCGAAGCTTGAGTGGCAATTCGCAGTTCTCGTTCAGCCAGCGAAGCAGACAGTTGTATTCGAATTCTGGTTTGCAACTCCGCGGTTTGTAAAAAAGGCTCAGCTCACGTCCAAATTGCACCTCTAGTACGGTTCTTCCGCCGTTGTGAGGATCAGACATGCCGGTCTTGATTCGCAGGATTTGACCTAGCGGTTGTCCCGCGTGAAAGGTTTCTGAGAGCAACCCTGCATCTTCGTGTAGGTCACGGAGGAAATCCGCGACGAAAGACACCCATTGCTCGGCGGCTCGAGCCAAGAACCTGGCAAGCACCGGATACACCTCGAACAACCCCGAAAGCCCTCCGTTCCACAGGTGTTGGATGAAACTGCTATAGGCTTTCCGTTCGGAATCAGTGGGTAACTCCTGGCCCGGTATGGCTTTCCATGCAATAAACTCAACCAGCAATGTCTTCTCGCCTATCCAGGAAAGCGTTGACAGAAGGTGGCGTTGAAGATCGATTGCTGCAGCCTCGGAAATGCGATGTGAGGCCACACCAACTTTCTTAAACAGACGCTCGGACGCTTCTTCCACAAAACAAGCCAACGCATGCTCAAACGGTATCGGGCTTCCCTTATCGAGAAACGCAGTCTCTTGCTCGAATGCGGACAGCGAGCCACCGTGTGACGCCGCTGCCTTGCCAAGCGTACCGTCTAAATAACCGGCCCAAGACGGGAGAGGTTCCTGAGTCCTCCAAACCGACGGCGCCAGCACAAGTCGAGCACTCTCGTGATTCAATCCATCCCACGCCAGGCGCTTCTCGAAAAACGTGTGATTTCCGCGGGGAGCCTGTCGAGACCATTGCAACGCGCGCTGCTGGGTATCCGCGTCGTCAATCTTCATCTCCGCCGTAGCGGACATCGGCCAATGCAGGCGCTCATGCAGAAAGACGGAACGATCGACGATATTCTGAAGATCAACTGTATGCATAGACTCATCCTCGGAAGCCTCGGGCTCCTGGGCCAGCGCACTATGCTGCTGTCATCGAATCACCCTGCGAACTCGGCGTGTTACGCCGCAGCACGGAAAAGAATCTGCTCGTTTCTTCTGCGATGGCCGGGACGACAGGCGCTTCATCCAATACGTCCACCCAGAATGGGCAGTGATTGCGCTGTTCTACGCGGAGGACAAACAGATAAGCCAGCGCGGCCAGTACCAGATGATGATGAAATCCATTCCATGATCGGCCTTGATAACAACCCAGATGCAGGGTTTTTTCGAAACAACTGCGGTAGTAAGCTTCGTACGAGCGGAAACGACTGTAGCGAAGACATTGGATCGCGGTGGGCTGGATTCGGCCCGAATAGATATAACAACCGTAAGGTTTGGGATCTTCCGCGGGCCAGTCGATCACCAGCCACAGTCTCTCCAGTTTGCTGTCCAGCTCGCCGGACTTGAGCAACACACCGCGAATCAAGACTCGTGTATTTCGGAAAATTCCATCCGGCATTACCCACGCGCACTGGGTCCAAGGCTCTTCCGCAAAAAGTTGATCCAAACCACTCAGAGGTTTCACAGTTGTATTCCATTGCGGGAAATCCGTCTCCACGCCCAAAGCGCTGTCGGAGGCCGGATCCACCTCGAGAAAGAACTCAAAGCCAAGGCGGGCCAGGGCGGCACGAAACCCACTGTTCTCGCCGTAGGAACGACCCGCGATCACGATGTCCGGCCTAAGTCCGTCGCGACTGGCTTCCTTCAAGAGTTCAATGGCTAAAGCAGGCTTGGTGGCAAAGGTGACACTATCGGGAACGAGCGCCCGTCTTCGACGTGCCGAATCGCCCGCCCACTCCTCCGGCAGATATAAACGGCTGGCCAATGGGGCAGCCACTGATCCATTGCTCGCCAACAGTTCAAGGCTAACTTGGCAATGCGATTTCTTACTGTCCCCACCACTGGACTGATTGCAGACCCCAACGGTAAGGTCGCCCTGTTTCTCCCATGCCCGCTCGTTGATCACCCAGCGGTCCAAAGGCCCCAGTAAGGGGATAATCACTTTGCGGATCGACGACCACAGATCCCGGTCGTCCCACCGGCTGTGGGTGATGGCCTGCTGCATGCTTTGAGGATCGACGTTCAGGCGCTCTGCCAACGGGCGTATCAGTTTGCCGCGTGCGGGGAGCAGAAGGCCCTCGACGTACCGAGTGAGCGCAATGCGCGTTTCGGTACGTCCGACACCTGCCAGCAACCTGGACAAAAACCGCGACAGGTATGGAATGTTTTCCTGGTACGTCCAGACATTCCAATTCGGGTGATTATGGACACCCTCTTCAAGATACGGCATGCGACCTCCCCAAGGTCGGTATGAGATTGCTTACAATTCCACCTACGCTTAAGGAATCGGAAATGGCAGGAAAAAGACGACAGGCAGCAGACGAATTTTATTGAAGGCACCTGCACGGAGGCGGTGGTCGTCGGGGTTAACGTCTTTTTTTCCTATCGTTTCGCGACCGCGTGGAGGCCTCGATTGGGAGCAATTTGGCTTAATGACTGGTGAAGCAGGAATTGAGCATTGGGCAACTTTCCAGCCCAATGATTCCAGAGTTCGGTTCTCTGGGCTTCGAGCCGGGCAGCTTCGTCGCCTCGCCCGCTCCGGCGCAAAAGGTTGACGAGGGCGGTCCAGGTGCGGGAGATACAGGTGGCGTCGCGAAGATCGTCTTCTACTTTGGGTGGCCAAGCCGCGAGTTTGTCCAACAATTGCTTATAAGCATCGATCGCTTTCTGAATTTGTCCGCTTTCTGCGTAGTTATCTGCCTGGGCTTGCAAGGCATGATAGGCATCGGACATCGGCTCGATTTTGTCCGCCGGGTAGATGTGATCTTCGCGCTGGAGTTGCAATGCCTTCTCGATTCGTTGCTGCGCCTCCGCCTTGCCTCCAGTCCAACGAACTGGGTACGAAGAAGCGGCCAGCAACTCCGCCTCATCATGCCGCGTGCTGGAACTGGCCTTTGCCTCGCCTACCCTCGCAAGCGCCTGGTCATATACAGCCAACGCTTTGCGAGCATCTTTGTGCCGCAGAAGATTCCCTTCCTCCAGGGCGTAAACGGCCACCTTGTGCCGGCTGAAGTAGTCGGCCGGATCTTTCTTCGCGAGTTCCTCGGCAATATCGACCGCCCTTTGAAACTCTGCCAAAGCCTCATCACTTCGTCCCAGGGTGGGCTCAGCATCGGCCCTGCCCAGGATCATGCCCTTTGAGATCAGGGCGTCCCCGAGATTAATGAGCATTGCGGGATGTCCTGGAGCTGCCTGCTGCTCTTGTAATTGAACTGTCTGATTTACAGTTTTGAGCGCCTCGTCAAGGTGGCCCCACTGGCGCAGAGTCTCGGCCAGCGCCCCGTAAATGCTTCCCTGTGCGATGTGAGCCTTTTGCACAGGCTGGGAAACTTCGAGCGCTCGCCGGCAGTATCGCACAGCATCGTCAAAATGCCGGCAATTCATCGCCACGTTTCCGACGTTGGTGTAGAAGTACACCATGCTGTATACGTCTTTCCAATCGGCGTTTCCCAGCGCCAGAAACCTCTCGATGAGAGAAGTGGTATCCCTTGCGTAAACCAAAGACTCCTCGTGGCGTCCCGCATCGTCCGCCAGTGTCATGCGATCATGCGCGATCGTCGTGGCAATGAAAAGCGCCCGCCGGTTTTTCGCATCCTCAGCGAGAATCGGGTCGACGAACTTGGATGCCTGGTTAAGGCTCTCCGCAGCCTCGGCAAACTGTCCTAGGTTTGGAGACGTTGGGTCCCCCTGCGCGTGCGCAACCTTTACGTAAGCGAACGCAATGTCTAAAGCGAGATCCTTATCGATGTGGCCTTCGCTCTCCAGCAATCTCAGATACTGAAGTGAATCCGAAACCATCTGCAGTCGAAGCTGGGTTGAACCTTGAAAACCACGGATTCTTGCGTCCAGGCTGACAAATTTATTCGCCAGTTGGCGGACCTGCTCGAAACGCTGTTCGGCAATTTTTCGCTGCCGGTTGGCCACGTACAGACCGGCCGACAGGCTCGCGATTACAAGGGCCAGAGCGCTGGAGACGGCTATGACTGCTGCTTGGTGACGCACCATGAACTTACGAGCGCGATACCAAAAACTGTCGGGCCGCGCGCTGATTGGCTCATTGTTCAGACACCGCGACAAGTCATCCGCAAGTGCTGTAACCGACACGTATCGTTCGGCCGGATCCTTCTTCAACATTTTGCCGACAATGGTGTCGAGGTCTCCACGAAGCTGACGGCACAGTTTTTCTGGAGTGGTGCTGCGATTGTCCGCACCTTCTTCGCTTCCAATCACCGCATCCGACGGCCGCGCCGGTTCCTGTTCCAGTACAGCCTTTATCAATGTAGCGGGAGAGTACGTCTCCAGGCCGGCCGGGTGCTTCCCTGTCAATAGCAGATACAAGAGAACACCCAGGGAATAGATATCGGTTGCGGTGATCACCGGCTTGTTCGAGAGTTGCTCGGGCGCGGCATACTCAAGAGTCATCGCCGAACCGCCCTCATGCGTAAGCAGCGTAGGGGCGCCGCTCTGACCCTCCCCTTCGAGAAGTTTGGCGATCCCAAAATCGAGCAGCTTGACTTCTCCGCTCTTGGTCACCAGTACGTTCGTCGGCTTGATGTCGCGATGAACAATGAGATTGGCGTGGGCATGGGCGACTGCCGCGAGGACGTCGAGAAAAAGCCGGATGCGCTGACCTACATCCAGCTTATGTTGATCGCAATAGCGATCGATGGCCATGCCATCCACATACTCGAGAATCAGGTAAGGCTGCCCGCCGGAAGATACCCCGGCATCGAGAAGTTCGGCGATATTCGCGTGAGTCAGCCGGCCAAGGATGCTGCCCTCGCGTTTGAAGCGTTCTTCTGCTGCGCGTCCGCTTAGAGCGATGCTGATGAACTTGACCGCGGCTTGACGCTCGAATCTCCCGTCGCTGCGGTGCGCCAGCCATACCGAGCCCATGCCCCCCTGGCCGACTTGAGAAACCAGCGTGTAAGCACCCAAGGTCTGCCCAGCCAGAGCAGCGGAAAACCGCGGTAGAGAATTTTCCAGAAAGGCTTCGCTTTGCAACTCTTGTTGCTCGCACAATAGCGTCTGAAGTGTCGAAGCCAGCTCTGCATCCTTCTGCTGAAGGGACTGTAGCCATGGCTGGCGCTCTTCTAGAGGAAGGTCGAGCAGCTGGTCCAGATATGGACTAAGGTCTCGCCACTGCTCTGGGGTAAGGCTTCTCACTGCGTCTCAGGATGGCAAATCGGTCTGCAGCGTGCGGTGCAGATACAGGCGTGCTTTCTCCCACTTGCGCTGCACGCTGCGCTCACAAACGCCTTCCATATCGGCGATCTCATTGAAGGAAAAACCGCAGAAAAACTTCAGATCCACAATCTGCGACAACGAGCTGTCAACCATGGCAAGCTCGTCCAGCGCGTCGCTCAGGCGCATGAGTTCGTGATCGTCCGGCAGATTTTGTCCAACACTGGTGGTCAACGCCGTAATCTCGAACTGCCCTCCGCGTTTGATCGCGAGTTGATTGCGAATGTGATCGATAATGATGCCGCGCATCACCCGTGCGGCATAGGCCATAAATCGGGCCTGATCGGGGAAAGCGCTTTCCTCCCTGCGGGCCATATTGAGGTAGGCCTCGTGAATCAGCGTCGTTGCACTCAGGCTCCCGATTCCCTTGTGGGCCAATTGTCGCTTGGCCATACCGTGGAGTTCCGCGTAAAGGAGGGAAAAGAGCTTACCTGCCGACTCCTGGTCGCCATGTTCGGCCAAGTCGATCAGATTAGAAATGTCGGTGACGCCTTTTCCCATGACGCCCAACCTATCACGTGGGCCAAAGCCTCTCGCATTTCCAGCGAATAGTCAAGGCCTGACGTAGTAACTCGCGGAGCGCCGTACTTGAAAGAAGTCTCGCTCTTCACCTGCAATGCGCACATTGCCTTGTACACATTGCCTGGTAAATGGCGGGAAACCGGCTTACCATGCTTTGTCCGGGGGTATTGGGTGCAATTCTGGGCTGACAGTTCTCGTCGCCATATCTCTTACATTCGCTTCGCAAGAGCCCTTCTATGCCCACCCTTAACTGTGCTGCCCAGCGAACGCGCTGGCGCTGATGTTTTTCGGCGACCTGGAATCCCCGATTCGGTGTGCCGTGGAGTTGGCGCGCGGGCTCCGGCAACAATCGGGGAAGTGGCTCTCGCCGTATCGGTATATAAGCCATGCTCCAAATGCTATGTATCGAACGGCGGGAGTGACGGTGGTGACCCCGTCCAGAAGCGAACCGCCGATGGTCTGAACGGGCAGCCGCAGCCCCAATAGGTCGAGGCCATCGGTGAGCACGGCGCCGCTGTCGATACATTCTGGCGCTTCGATTGTCTTAGCGACCGGCATACTATCGTCCGCGCTTAACATCAAAGCGCGTCGCCTCGACGGCTCCGCAATGGTCAGCGACTAGCGACCCTGCAGATCATTCTGTCCAGATGGTCGACAATCCGGAGGTAATCGTTGCTCCCGGAAATCACTCCGATGGTTTCCGCTCATGCCTGACACGTTCTGGACTCTTCCAGTGTAGCCCGGCCAGAAAATTGCCGGCCAATGCTGGCACGTTAGATTATTGAAAGTTTGCCCCTTAATCAGAACTTGTGCGCACTCCAAGAAAGGTCGCGGTAAGTCACCGAGAAGATATAATTCGCGCGTGCGACAACCTATGCGGCATGTAATGGCGCTTCGCGTTTCCAAAGCGGTTCTCGTTTTTGCAATCGCACTTTTCTACACGATTCTGGTCCTAAACAACATCACGGATTACGGCTCCAACTACGAGTTTGTCCGCCACGTCCTGATGATGGACTCAACCTTTCCGAGCAATCACCTCATGTGGCGCGCCGTCAATTTGCCGCTACTTCATACAGTCTTCTACATCGGCATCATCGCCTGGGAATCCGCCACTATGCTTCTATGCTGGTGGGCCGGTGTTCGGTTGCTGAAATCGTATCGTGCGGACAGGGCGCAATTCGGCGCTGCGCTGAACGTCGCCGTGATTGCGCTGACGACGAGCCTACTGATGTGGTTGGTGGCATTCCTCGATGTCGGGGGCGAATGGTTTCTAATGTGGCAGTCGAAAATGTGGAATGGGCAGGAAGAGGCATTCCGAATGTTTACCATTGTCGGTGTGGTGTTTTTGGTGGTGGTGCAACGCGAGCCAACTCCCGATTAGTCGGCAAACCGGAAGCTGTGTGTTGGTTGGCGACCAATCGTCGCCTCACTCATTGACCAGGGGTCGGTCGTTCCCAATGGGTGTAAACGTCTGATTTCGACAGTGGTCCGGTGTCTAATAGAGTAGTCTCAATAACATGCTTCGATACGCAGTATCGATCGTTGTAGTTGTCGTTGCTCTTTCTGGTCCGGCATTTCCGGCCGATCCTGCCGTCCGTCAGATTGAAATCAAATCTTCTTGGGGCGGCTTGGGCAGGCCGCAGAATACGGAGTTGGCGGTCCGTCATGACAACGGCGAGTACCGGATCGGGGGTACCCGAATTGACCCGGCTAACGTGGAATCGTTGTTAGCTTCGATCCGGCAGCCACCGCAGCTGAAGCCTACGCTCGAAAATCTCGGGATGACTGAGCAGTGGCTGACGAATGCCGCGGACAGGCTGGAAAAAGATGCCGCGCATAACGATGGGGGCGACTCGGTGCTTTACAAGTTGGGTCATGGGAGCGCTGACCAAAAAGGATTATTTCGACGCTCCTATACCGATCCCAATTTCATGGCCAAGGTTCTATCGGAGATATTTCGCTGTTGTCACACTGACGACTACCCGGGCGTGAAGGTTACCATCCTCTATGACGACGGTAGCCGCACTACCGTTTCCTCGCACTCTCAGAGTGAGTTCATGTTGCCTTGGAAAGTCGAAGGCGGTAGCGCGACCGTAGAAACATTCAACAAGAATATCTCGGTGGCTCTGGCCGCACTCTTGCCTAAGAAAGCCACGAATCGTGAGCGCATCTCCGGCCAAGGGTTGGACCTCGCGCTCGCGTGGGTCGTCATGGGTGCAATTGAGGGTGATTGGAACCTTTCTAACGTCAAAGCTCACGCGAACGAAGCCCTTGTGAAGATCGGTAATGCCTATAAAATCCTCAGCGCAGACATCAATCCGTACCACGATGTGACATTTGGCATTTACGTGAAGGACAATAAAGGCGAAGGAGAAGAAAACCTCCATCTTGAGCTGAAGCGATCTGACTTTCCACAGGGGTTTGCAGTTACTGCGATACTCCTCTACAGAGACGGGACAGTACTTGGGGTTGATCAGTTCTTGCAGGATGCCCCCCGGTATGAGGACCTAGCATTGTCGGTTCCGTGGCTCGCAAACTTGCGGGAAGAGTATCCCAAATGGGGAACGTCGCTGCTTTGGGTTCACGACAAATCGCTCAGCGATAAGGCACTTCAAAACTTCGCTGCTGACATGCACGCACTAGGGAAAGATGCGCTGGTAAACGAAGTACGGCAGGTGCAATCGCAGGTGGCGGCGCTGAACGTCAGTTACGGCGATTGGTGGTTGGTCCTGCCAGATCGGCGCATGGTTTTGTGGCGCTATGAGTCAGTGATGGGCCTTTTAGGGTGGAAGAAGTCCGATTTCTCTGCTCACGAATGCACCGACTACCAAGCCAACAACGGCGGATGCGTGGGGGCGCTCATCTCGCCCGACGGTGAACTTGTTAAGTGAGGCAAACCGCTCCACCTGCGCCCGATATCCGCGTTCATTGGTGGCACCCACTGGATTGGCCCTGGAAGGACTACGAGATGCGAAAAGGGTTTACGAGAAAGCCAAAACCGGACGAGCCCGCGACGCCAGTCAAGAACTACATCACGCCCAGCGGGCTGGAGCGCCTCAAAGATGAGCATCGGTTTCTGCTCACCAGGGAACGCCCGGCCGTGACGGAAGTGGTGGCGTGGGCTGCCAGCAACGGCGATCGCAGTGAAAACGCCGACTATCAGTACGGCAAGCGGCGCCTCCGGCAGATCGATGGGCGGATTCGCTTTCTCACCAAGCGAATCGAAGCCGCGGAAATGGTGGACCCGGAAGCTCCGAGAGCGGGGCAGGCGGCGACGAGGGCATTCTTCGGAGCGACCGTGCGCTATGCCAATGCCGCGGGAGTATCGCGAGTGGTGAGCATCGTGGGCACCGACGAAATCGATCTCAACCGCAACCACATCAGTTGGGTGTCACC